>Ga0209119_1000146_pt1:0-70000 | contig 71884 bp, 62 predicted proteins | sample COG_03_FD_184747 | JGI IMG/M metagenome (GOLD analysis project Ga0209119, IMG submission 184747) | Pelagic Microbial community sample from North Sea - COGITO 998_met_03 (SPAdes) (version 2) | ecosystem: Environmental > Aquatic > Marine > Neritic zone/Coastal water | place: Helgoland...
TGCGTTCGTTCAAATGTGTTTTGTTTGATTGTTGGACACCTATTTATTTCGTTTTTAAAAATACTATTATTTCCTTTATATTTGATTAAATTTGCTTTTGATTTTTCAAACTTTTTAGTGAGAAAATAACAAACCTAACCAAGAATACGCATACTTATGCCCATCGTAACACTTACGACAGATTTTGGAACAAAAGACCACTTTGTAGGTGCTGTAAAAGGAGCGGTTTATTCTTCGATTCCTTCGGCGCAGATTGTCGATATTTCACATCAGATTTCTCCTTTTAACATCACCGAAACTGCCTACATTCTCAAGAATGCGTATAAAAACTTTCCCGATGGGACCATCCACATTGTGGGAGTGGATTCGGAATTGCACGAAGACAACAAACACATTGCATTGCTGCTCAACGGGCATTATTTTGTCTGTCCAGACAACGGGCTGATTTCTATGATTGCCTCAGAAATCAAACCGAGTAAGATTGTTGAAATCAATATACATGACCGTGTGGAAAGCAGTTTTTCTGTCTTGGAGGTCTTTGTACAAGTGGCAGCACACATTGCCCGTGGAGGCACTTTGGAAGTGATTGGAAAACCCTTGGAAAATTTCAAACAATTGGTCGAATTGCAAGCGCAAATTTCAGCAGATCAAAAAACCATTCACGGAAACGTCATTTACATCGACAATTACGGAAATGTGATCAGCAACATTTCTGAAAAACTGTTCAAAGAGGTGGGCAAAGGCCGCGCTTACAAACTGAGTGCCAGCCGTTATTCCTTTGATAGGATAGATCAAAAATACAGTGACATCGTCGATTTTTCATTGCCCGTACAGCAGCGAAAAAGCGACGGAAACAAATTGGCCATTTTCAATTCTGCGGGCTTTGTCGAAATAGCCATTTACAAAAGCAATTTGCAAACCGTGGGAGGTGCGTCGAGTTTGTTGGGCTTGGATTACAGAGATGTGATTCTGTTAGAATTTTATTGAATATCCCATAGCCAAACCAGCCCGATCATAAAAACACTGACAATCCATAAGAAACCATGCTTGCCATCCTAAAAAAAGAATTTCGTTTGTTTTTCGGCACTGCCATAGGGTATGTGGTCCTCAGCATGTTTCTCACCTTAAACGGTCTGTTACTGTGGGTGCTCAACTCAGATTTCAACATTTTGGATTCGGGCTTTGCAGACCTCTCTCTTTTTTTTGAAATTACTCCCTGGCTGTTTGTTCTATTGATTCCCGCATTGACCATGCGCAGTTTTTCCGAGGAGTACAGCACAGGAACCTTTGAAATTCTCATGACCAAACCGCTGCCTACTTGGCAACTCGTCATCGGGAAGTTTTTGGCGGTTTTGACCTTCCTCATCTCAGCATTGCTCCCTACCCTCGTCTATGTCTACAGTTTGTCTTGTTTGGCAATGCCTATGGGAAATATTGACATCGGCAGCATTGCGGGTTCCTATCTGGGACTCTTGTTTCTCGCTGCCGCTTTTGGAAGTATCGGATTGTGGGTTTCTACCTGTTCCAAAAGTCCTTTGGTGGTTTTGTTGCTCGCAATCGCCTGTTTGTTTTTTAGTTATTACGGCATGGAATTGCTGGGAAATGAATTTCCAAACCAAACACAAGACCTTCAATATTGGGGCTTGTACGCACATTTTAGCAGCATTTCAAGAGGGGTTCTCGATACAAGAGACCTCTTTTACTTTGCGAGTGTCACCTTTTTCTTTTTGACCCTGTGTTATCTCAAAATTGCGCCTTCCAAACCGAAGCAATTGGGGTGGATGGTCACCCTAGCTTTGGGAGCCCTGCTCCTTGCGGGAAACAAGTATTACACGCGGTTGGACCTTAGTTCTGATCAAAGGTATTCATTGTCGCAGACGAGTACCGAAATTGTCCAAGAACTGGAGGACCCGGTTGTCATCCGCGTTTATTTGGAGGGCGATTTTCCTCCTGAATTCCATCGGCTTCAAAAAGAAGTGCGGCAGCTCTTGGACGAATTGAAAGCCGAAAACAACCGCATCAAAGTCTTTTTTACAAACCCTCAAAAAGACCTTCAAAAACACCTAAAAGCGGGTATGACCCCAAGTCGCTTGACAGTAAAAGAAAACGGCAGGCTCTCGGAAACCGTGCTCTTGCCTTGGGCAACGCTGCACTACCAAGACAAAAAAGAACTGGTTTCCCTCTTAAAAGACAGCAATCCTTTGGAAAGTCAAGAAACCCAATTGAATGCTTCGATTGAAAATTTAGAATACGCTTTTGTGGCTGCACTCAAAAAAGTGAGTTCTAAAAAAGAAAAAAGCATTGCCGTCCTTCGCGGAAACGGGGAACTGGACGACCTTCATTTGTACAGCCTTTTAAAAAGCCTCGGCAAATCGCACCACTTGTCGGAATTTACGCTAGATTCAGTCGCCGAAAAACCTCAAAAATCATTGAGGCAACTAAACCGCTACGACCTGCTCTTGATTGCCAAACCGACAGAACGGTTTAGCGAAGCAGAGAAATACGTCCTCGACCAATTCACCCTTCAAGGCGGAAATTCCTTGTGGATGCTCGATGCGGTTCATGCTGAGATGGACAGCCTCTACCGAACAGGCAAAAGCTTGGCAATTGCACGTGATTTGAATTTAGACGACTTCTTTTTTCGGTATGGCGCTCGGTTCGAACCCAACCTTGTCAAGGATTTGTACGGTGCAAAGATTGCTTTGGCTACGGGAAACAAAGGCAACAAAACGGTCTACCAAGAGTTTGTATGGCCCTACCATCCCTTGGTGACATCCAGAAGTCTGCACCCCATCGCCAAAAATTTGGGGCCAATGCGATTGCAATTTGCATCGAGCATAGACACTTTGGCCAATGCCATTCAAAAAACCGTTTTGCTGAACAGCTCTCCCCTGTCCAAAAAAGTACCGGCTCCGACAATCATTGCCTTGCAGTCGCTTTCGGAATTGCCGAACCCAAAAGACTACGCACAAGGAAATGCGATTTTCGGATTGCTTTTGGAAGGGCGCTTTCAGTCGGCCTACAAAAACCGCATCAAGCCATTTGTGCATTCAGAGGGCATTCTCCAAGGAAAACCCGCCAAAATGGTGCTGATCTCTGACGGTGATTTTGCAAGCAATGCCGTAAAAAAAGGAAACCCTTTGGAATTGGGAACCAACAAATGGACCCAAGAGTTTTATGACAACAAAGCCTTTCTTCTCAATGCTGTAGAGTATCTTTTGGACGAGCAAGCATTGCTTTCGCTTCGTTCCAAAAATATTGTACTGCCCCTTTTAAACAAAGACAAAACGCATTCGGAACGGCTCTTTTGGCAACTGCTCAACCTGTGCTTGCCGCTCTTATTGCTCGCTTTGTTTGGAACTGTCTTTGCCCTACACCGACGGCGAACTTTTGGAAAAAAGGGATGAGGACCCTGTTGTTCTTTTGCTGCTATTCAAAAAAGATCTAAAACGAATCTGTTTTCTTTTCATTTATATTTGATATTTTTGATTTTCCAATGCAAAGCGAATTATGAAGAAAAACATTGCCGTTGTCATGGGAGGCTATTCCTCCGAACACGAAATCTCTATCAAAAGTGGAACGGTGGTCGCCAAACACATAGACCCCGAGTTGTTCAACAGCTATGCGATTCATATTTTAAAAGACCGGTGGCTGTATGTGGACGGCAACGAAGCTGCACATGACATCGACAAGCACGACTTTTCGGTCACTATTGGCGGTGACAAAATCAACTTTGATTTTGTTTTTAACGTCATCCATGGCACCCCTGGAGAGGACGGAACGTTGTTGGCTTATTTTGATTTGCTCAACATCCCTTATAGCTCTGCCCCTTTTTACCAGATGGCACTCACTTTCAACAAAAGAGACTGCTTGAGTGTCGCAAAAAACTTTGGCATTGCGACAGCCACTTCCATTTATCTAAACAGAGGAGACGTTGTTGAGACAGACCGTATTTTGGAAAAAGTAGGACTGCCTTGCTTTGTCAAACCCAACAAAGCTGGATCGAGTTTTGGCATCTCCAAAGTTCACAAGAAAGAAGCGCTTGCTGCCGCCATAGAAAAAGCCTTTGTGGAAGACTCGGAGATTTTAATCGAATCGTTTTTGGACGGTATCGAAGTTTCTGTCGGCGTGGTGCACTACCAACAAAAAACCCGTGTCCTGCCAATCACCGAAATTGTTTCTGAAAACGATTTTTTCGATTACGAGGCCAAATACTTGGGGAAGTCGAAAGAAATCACCCCTGCGAGAATCTCAGCGATCCAAAAAGAAAACGTTTCAAAGGCAGCTTTGCACTTGTACACATCGCTACAAATGAGTGGCTTTTCTCGTTCAGAATTTATCTTGATCGGAGACCTCCCCTTTTTCCTAGAGATGAATACTGTTCCCGGCATGACTGAAGAAAGTTTGTTGCCCCAGCAGGCAGCGTGCGCCGGCATTCCCTTGCAGTCCTTGCTGACGGATACGGTGCTCTCAAAGTTGAAGAAATAGACCGTGATCTTTGACACTTCACCTTCCAAATAGCAGGCCTTTTTCGAATGAAGGAACAAACAGGCTTTGATCAGATAAGGCAAAGCCGATGCTTGGTTCGCAGCAAATGGATACAGCGCTAAAAACCCTTTGTTTTTAGAGTTCCTGTCTTCTGAGAAAAGCCGTATTCATTTTTGCGGTACACGTCATAACCTCCGGAGTTGTTCTTTTTGTACGACCCTACTTTTTCTTCAAAACCGTATTCGTTTTTTTGGTACACATCGTAATCGCCTTGCCCAGTTGCACGGTGACTCCCCGTCTTTTCTTCGAAACCGTAACTGTTTTTTCGGTAGACATCGTAACCGCCTTGGTTGTTTCTTTTTGAGCTCCCTACTTTTTCTTCAAAACCGTAGGCATTCTTTTCGTACACATCGTAATCGCCATTTTGGTTTTGTCTGTTGGTGCCCGTTTTTTCTTCAAAACCGTAGTTGTTCTTTTGGTAAATGTCATAATCGCTCTGGGCATAAGTTGCTGTGCAAGCAAAAAGCAAGATGATCAATCGTTGGGAGGTGTTCATATCGTTTGTTTTTTGAGAACTATAAGGAATTTGTAAATACTACACTTGTTGTTTACAAAATACATGCCAAATTGTATGTGTACAAATCCTTGCACTTCATGTCAAGGCTCTAAATAATGAGCCCCTTCTTCTGAAATCAGTGTTTTCCCGTCCATGGCGTACAACCAACCGCCCGCTGGAATGGGTCCTGTAGTTCCTTCACATTTTTCGTCCAAATAATAGGCCTCTTGCGGATTGAAAACCAAACAGGCATTGATCGGGGTTTTGGCCTTGGCAGAGCTTTGCAACCAAAAACTACGAAAACGTATTTTGCAAGCTGCTTCAAACGTTGCGGCTTCGGCCAGTGCTTCAGGACTTAAAAAGAGCCCCTCTGCCCTTTTTGAGGAGTTTTCTTCAATGTGTATGGGGATTTGTTTGTAAAGTCCGGCACGGAGGCGCTGTATGACATAAGGAAAACGCCCGTAGCCTTTGTGCTGATAAATAAGGTCTAATGATTTCATGGTTTTGTTTTTACAGTAAATGCAACAAGAAAACGCAAACTGGGAAATCCCTTTTTTTTGACAGGTTGTCCGTATGCCAAACCACCGCGGCTGTTGTGCTCGGTTGGTACGCAAAAAGCGTTCTTGATACACTTGTAAAAGTAGTGAGAATTAGAGAAATTCAAAAAAAATAATTCTTAAAAATAAAAATCATTTTAGGTTGTAAGAAAAAAGTCTCCGGTTGCGTCTTCGAGCGGATTTAGTGCTCGCAAGAAATAAATGATCGTACGCTAAAAAAGCAAGAAAAAGAATCTCCGTAGTACCGAAACAAAAAAAGCATCTCAAATGAGATGCTTTTCGCGGTCTGGACGGGACTCGAACCCGCGACCCCCTGCGTGACAGGCAGGTATTCTAACCAGCTGAACTACCAGACCGTGGCATTTAGCGAGTGCAAATGTAAGTTCTGTTTTCCTATTCCACAAGCTTTTTTCAACAAAAAAAAGGAATTTACAAGCGCTTTGAAACCGACAAAAGATACAAAGTTCATTTACAAAGTTTTAGCCCAAAACAAGAACAATGCGGGGAGAACAAACACAGACTTCTAAACAGAAAACGAGAACGTCAAAAAAGAACTTTTTAGAGTTTCTCTAAAAATAAAAGGTATTTCGCAAGAGTTCATTTATTTTTGCAGCATGGATTTCAAACTAGAAGCGGCATACACCCCAACAGGCGACCAACCCCAAGCCATCAAACAGCTGGTTTCAGGACTTGAAAACCAAGAGAAATACCAAACCCTCTTAGGGGTGACAGGATCTGGAAAAACCTTTACCGTTGCCAATGTCGTGGAAAAAATCAACCGACCGACCTTGGTCTTGGCACACAACAAGACACTGGCCGCACAACTGTACGCCGAATTCAAAGCTTTCTTTCCACACAATGCCGTGGAGTATTTTGTCTCCTACTACGACTACTACCAACCCGAAGCCTACATCCCTTCGAGCGGGGTCTATATCGAAAAAGACCTCAGCATCAACGAAGACATCGAACGCCTGCGTATCAGCACCTCCTCTGCCCTCTTGTCTGGAAGAAGAGATGTCTTGGTCATCGCCTCTGTCTCTTGCTTGTACGGAATTGGAAACCCCGTAGAATTCAAAAAGAACGTGATTGTCATCGAAAAAGACCAAGTTCTTGCAAGAACTGCCTTTTTACACGCCTTGGTCAGCAGCTTGTACTCCCGTACAGAAACAGAAATCAAAAGCGGCACTTTTAAAGTAAAGGGAGACACAATCACCGTCTACCCTTCCTATGGAGCATTTGCCTACCGCATCCATTTTTTTGGAGACGAAATTGAAGAAATCGAATCTTTTGATGTGGAAAACAACCAAGTAATGGAACAGTTTGAAACTCTGAGCATCTACCCTGCCAACCTGTTTGTCACCTCCCCTGACATCTTGCAAAATGCAATCCACCAAATCCAAGAAGACCTCGTCAAGCAAGTCGCCTACTTCAAAGAAATCGGGAAACACTTGGAAGCCAAACGCCTGCACGAACGCACAGAATTTGACCTGGAGATGATCCGCGAACTCGGGTATTGCAGTGGTATTGAAAATTACTCGCGCTATTTGGACGGAAGAAATCCGGGAACACGCCCCTTTTGTTTGTTGGACTATTTTCCCGAAGACTACCTGATGGTGATTGACGAAAGTCATGTGACCATTCCCCAAACACATGCCATGTATGGCGGTGACCGCTCGCGAAAAGAAAACCTCGTCGAATTCGGTTTTCGATTGCCTGCAGCGATGGACAACCGTCCGCTGAAATTTGAGGAGTTCGAAACCATTCAAAACCAAGTACTCTATGTGAGTGCCACGCCAGCAGACTACGAATTGGAAAAAACAGGAGGCGTTTTTGTGGAACAAGTAATCCGTCCCACCGGTTTGTTGGACCCCATTTTGGAAGTACGCCCGAGCTTGAACCAAATCGACGACTTGACAGAAGAAATCCAACTGCGGATCGAAGCAGACGAACGGGTCTTGGTGACCACACTCACCAAGAGAATGGCAGAAGAGTTGGCAAAATTTTTAACGCGCATGCAGGTGCGCTGCCGATACATCCACTCGGATGTGGACACCCTCGAACGTGTGCAAATTTTGGGAGACCTGCGCAAAGGGCTCTTTGATGTCTTGATTGGGGTCAATCTTCTGAGAGAAGGTTTGGACCTTCCGGAAGTCTCCTTGGTCGCTATTTTGGACGCCGACAAGGAAGGGTTTTTGCGTTCCCACCGCTCCTTGACCCAAACCGTGGGAAGGGCCGCGAGAAACGTCAATGGGAAAGCCATTCTCTACGCCGATAAAATCACCAAAAGCATGGCTTTGACAATTTCAGAAACGGAGCGCAGGAGGAACAAACAAATCGCCTACAACACTGCCAACAACCTCCAACCCACCCAAATCAAAAAGAAATTAGACAACGCACTTTTGGAAAATCAAGGAACGTCTTATTCCTCAATAGAGGCTTCGCAAGCTGCAGAGGAAAATCTTGTTTACCTGAGCAAACCCGAACTTGAGAAAAGAATACTCGCCAAGCGAAAAGACATGGAAAAAGCAGCAAAAAATCTCGACTTTTTAGCAGCCGCTGCATTTCGAGATGAGATCACAGCTTTGAAAGAAAAATTAGCAGCCAAAAAAATTACATAAACCCACCGGGAGAACTGCTTGTACGGCTCCTTTGACTTCTTGCTCGAGAGGACTTGCTTTCTGCCCCAAATCGGTATACAAATCCAAGATTTGCCGTTCTTTGTTCTCCTAAAAACCCCCCACTTTGAGGAATGGGTGAAAAGGTGTCAAATTTGAATCGCATGGACGAAAAGACATCGTTTACCGAAAAGGTGACCGTCCCTTTTCCATCGAACAGACTCAAACTGGCTGCTGTATTGACCAACCACATTGGATGCATGTTGAATTGAATGTTTTTTTGAGCAGAACGGTACATCCCAAACAATTGAAAACGCAATTTTTGCGTGGCTTTGAAACTATTGCTGACGCGCACATTGACCACGCTGTTCGTCACCTCAACAAGCTGGCCAACAGCATAGCCCGTTTCGTTTTGAATGTACACATCCGAACTCGCATTCATTTTCCACCATGAGGAAAGGTCGATGTTTCCAGAAAACTCAAAACCGTATCGATTGTTTGAAACGGTATTTGCAAACGACAATTCAATTTTTTGAGGGTCATTTTCATCTATGTTCAACACGCGTGTGATGTTGTTGTCTACCGCCCTAAAAAAGCCACCCGCACTGAAATAGCCCTTTGAAAAGGAATTTGTGTAATTGATTTCGTAAGAATTGGTAAACTGGGGCCTCAAAGCCGGATTTCCAATTTGAGTGACCAAAGGCGTGCTCCACTTTCGAATCGGATTGATCTGATTTGCACTCGGGCGGTCTACCCTTCGACTGTAACTCATTTGGAACTGGTGCACATCGTTTTGTTTGTAGGTAAGGAATGCTGAAGGATAGGCTGTAAAAATGGCATCGCGGTAGTTGACAGGGGCGGTCTGAGTCTCAAAGACCCCCCACACATTGTACTTTTCAAAACGCGTTCCTAATTGCAAGCGAAGCTTGTCAAAACTTGTGTTGTAATTGACATATGCCGAGTAGATGTCTCGTTGAAAACGAAACTCCGAATTCTCACGGTCCATCCATTCACCAGCCTCATTCTTAAAAGATTGTGTTGTCTGCCTGTTGTTGTCATAGGTGTTGGAGCGCATTTCCGAACCCAATTCCAATTTGGAATTTTCTGAAAAAGGGAGGACATAGTCTACCTGATATCGCTGGTTTCGGTTTGTGACTTGGATGGTGTCTCGGTAATTTGCATTCAAATTCGCAGGATCTACAAGCTCTTGAAAATGGGCCATTTCAAGATTGTCCGCTTCTGAAAAGTTAAGGTCAAATGTCAAGTTTTCTCCTTTTTTATCAAAATCGTTGACAAAGGTAAGGATGTAGGTTTGAGATTTGTTTTCTTGGATGCGATCCAGGGGTGCGTCTCCCACCAAGGCATTGTCCAGCTGTCTGTCTGTCAATAGCGAAGTGGCCCACGTGTTGGTTTTTGTCCTGTTTTGCAGGGTTGTAAATGAAAATACCTGTTTTTTGTTGGGAGAATAATCGAGGCCAAGTTTCAACAAGTGGTTGCTTCTGTCTTTGAAGTTGTCTGCTTTTTGTCGCAAGCCTCCATCTGCCCTGTAGATGTTTCCGTTGTTTTGTCTTTTTCCGCCGTTGTAGCCGTAATTGGAAAAGAGGTTGATTTTGTTTTTTTTGTAGTTGAGATCAACGGCGCTGTTGTAGCGGGTATTTTTCCCGTGGGCAATCCCGTTGGTTGACGTTGCGTTGAAGCCCGCCTTTGTCTTTTTGTGTAAGACGATATTGATGATGCCACTCATGCCTTCCGGGTTGTACTTGGCAGAGGGATTGGTGATCAATTCCACATTTTTGATAGCGGTTGAAGGTATTTGTTGCAAGAGTACTGCTGCGGATACATTGCTCGGCCTGCCATCGATCAAAATGCGGACGTTTTCATTGCCTCGCAAACTGATGTTTCCTGTCTGGCTGTCGACGGAAACCGACTGTACATTGTTCAACAATTCAGATGCTGTGGCCCCTGCAGTTGTCAAGTCCTTGCCAACATTGATGACTTTGCGATCAATTTTTTGAACCACGGAGGAAGTTTCTGCCACCACAACCACTTCATCCAATTCTGCAAAGTCCTCAGAAAGGTATACTTTCCCTAAATCAATTTTTTGTTTTTCTGAGCTGATTTCAATCTTTTCCGTCCAAGGTACATATCCGATAAAAGTAACTTCCACATAAACGAAGCCTTCGGGAATGTTGTCGATGGAAAAGTGGCCTTGGTCATCCGAAATACTCCCGGTGAGAATGTTCTTGTTTTGATCGGTGATGACAATACTGACATAGGCCAGCGGTTGCTCCGTTTGTGCGTCTAAAACGGTTCCTTTAACCAGTCCTAATTTCAAACTTGGATGCGCTTTTGCGAAAGAAGTCCACAGCAAAAGTACAAGAGATAAAAACAAGATTCTTTTCAAAAGAACAAGATTTAAAAGGGGTTAAATTCGTGTAAAACAAAAGTATTGAAGATCGTTTCAATACATTCATTTGCTTTTATTGGGAAGAAACCACCTTGGCATTGCAGCTGTGGAAATCTGAACAGGGAACGGTTTACAAAGCTTCTCCCAGTTCTTTTAATTTTTCGGTGTTTTCTGCCAATTTCAATTCTTCAATGATCTTGTGAATGTCTCCATTGATCACCTTGGACAAGTCGTATAAGGTAAGCCCTATTCGGTGTTCTGTAATACGCCCTTGCGGATAATTATAGGTACGGATTTTTGCCGAACGATCTCCACTGGCAACCAAGGAGTTGCGCTTTAGAGAATCGGCGGCCAATTTTTTCTCTAGTTCTTGTTCGTACAAACGAGAACGCAGCACTTTCATGGCTTTGTCTTTGTTTTTGTGTTGGGATTTCTGGTCTTGGCATTGGGCCACCAAGCCAGAGGGGACGTGTGTTAAACGAACTGCCGAATAGGTGGTGTTTACCGACTGTCCTCCCGGTCCGGAAGAACAGAAATAATCAACTCGTATGTCACTCATTTTCATGTCGATGTCAAACTCTTCCGCTTCTGGCAAAACCATGACGGTTGCTGCTGAAGTGTGCACACGGCCTTGGGTTTCTGTCTGTGGCACCCGTTGCACTCGGTGTACGCCGGATTCAAATTTCATGTCTCCGTATACGTCAGGTCCGGAAATGCTGAAAATTATTTCTTTGAAACCTCCAGACGTTCCATCGCTGACATCTTCGACTTCTGTTTTCCATCCTTTGTCGGCACAAAATTTGGTGTACATGCGGTAGAGATCTCCAGCAAAAATACTGGCTTCGTCGCCGCCTGTTCCCGCGCGAATTTCTACGATTACATTTTTAGCGTCTTCCGGATCTTTGGGAATCAACATGTATTTGATTTCTTCTTCCAGCTTGGGTATTTGCTGGTTGGCTTCGTCCATTTCCATCTTGGCCATTTCTACCATTTCCGGATCCGAACCATCTGCGATGATCTCTTTGGCTTCTGCGATGTTGGCCATCAAAGCTACGTATTCTTGTCCCTTTTCGACAACTTGTCCAAGGTCTTTGTACTCTTTGTTGAGTTTGACATACCTCTTTTGATCTGTGATGATGTCGGGCTGAATGATCAGGTCTGACACTTCGTCAAAACGTTGCTGTACTATTTTTATTTTGTCTAACATCTGCTGTTTTTTACTGGAATTGCTAAGCTACATTTTTTTATTTCAAGAGCTGCTGCCACAGCACCTACTTAAAATTGATTTCTAGAAGCTCTGTACCCTAATCATACGTATACTCACCCTTTTCACTGTGAATGGTCAATTTGTTTTGTACTGCCGCTTCTACACGTCCTACAATTTTTGCGTCGACGGAGAAACTTTTGGAGATGGCAATGATGTCTTCAGCAATTGCTGCTGGCACATAAAACTCCATGCGGTGTCCCATGTTGAATACCTGGTACATTTCTTTCCAATCTGTTCCAGACTGCTCTTGAATCAATTGAAACAAAGGAGGTACGGGAAATAGATTGTCTTTGACGATGTGCAGGTCTTTTACAAAGTGAAGTATTTTGGTTTGTGCTCCACCACTGCAGTGGACCATTCCGTGTACTTGTTTTGCTGTGTATTTTTCGAGTATTTTTTTGACAATCGGCGCATAGGTCCTCGTGGGGGACAATACCAATTTTCCCGCATCTATGGGGGCATTTTCAACGGGGTCTGTCAATTTAGTTTTCCCCGAATAAACGAGGTCTTTCGGAACTTCGGGGTCGAAACTTTCAGGGTATTTTTTTGCAAGGGAATGTTCAAAGACATCGTGACGTGCAGAGGTCAATCCATTGCTTCCCATTCCGCCATTGTAGGCGTTTTCATAGGTGGCTTGCCCAAAAGATTCCAATCCGACGATGACATCACCTGCTTGGATATTGGCATTGTCGATCACATCGCTTCGTTTCATGCGCGCTGTTACGGTAGAATCTACAATGATGGTTCTTACCAAATCGCCTACATCTGCGGTTTCACCTCCCGTGGAATGAATGGTGACACCGTGTTTTTTCAAATCTTCCAAAAGTTCTTCTGTGCCATTGATGATGGCAGAAAGGACCTCGCCAGGAATCAAATTTTTATTTCTTCCGATGGTGGAAGAAAGAAGAATGTTGTCGGTGGCTCCGACACACAAAAGATCGTCAATGTTCATGATCAACGCATCTTGTGCAATGCCTTTCCACACGGAAAGGTCGCCTGTTTCTTTCCAGTACATATAGGCCAAAGAAGATTTTGTTCCTGCTCCGTCAGCATGCATCACCAAGCAATAGGCATCGTCTCCTGTCAAATGATCGGGTACAATTTTACAAAACGCTTGAGGGAACAAGCCCTTGTCTACATTTTTAATCGCATTGTGAACGTCTTCTTTGGAAGCCGAAACCCCACGTTGACTATATCTTTTACTGACTTCTGAACTCATAAAATTTCTTTGAAATGGTTGTGCAAAGTTAACCAATTGCAAACGATTAAAAAACAGAAAAAAACAAAGTTTGACCTGCCCTTGTCCGACATGTACATTTTCTTTCAAAAAAATTAAAAATATGGAAATATACAGGAATGAAACTTGTCATTTTAAAAAAAAGATAACTCTACGTATTTTTACGTAAAAAAAAAGGAAGTTCTTTAAAAATAAATCCTATCTTTGGCAGATATTTTTTTTGTAACAAATTATAAATTTATAATCCCATGAGTAAATCTAAATTAGAGTACATTTGGTTGGACGGTACACAGCCAACTGCTAGTTTAAGAAGCAAGACTAAAATTGAAAAAGATTTTAGCGGAAAGTTAGAAGACTGCCCAATGTGGTCTTTTGATGGAAGTTCAACGAATCAAGCTGAAGGAAGAAATTCTGACTGTTTGCTAAAGCCTGTAGCTATCTACCCAGATCCTCAAAGAATCAATGGGTTTTTGGTGATGACTGAAGTTTTGAATGCTGATGGAACACCTCACGAAACAAATGGTAGAGCGATCATCGAAGATGATGACAATGATTTTTGGTTTGGATTCGAACAAGAGTACTTTTTGTACGACGTAGAAACCAACTTGCCTGTTGGTTTCCCAAAGGACCAAACACCACAAGGACAATTTTACTGTTCTGTAGGAGCGAAAAACGCTTTTGCAAGAGACATGGTAGAAGAGCACTTGGATGTATTGATCGAAGCTGGAATCAACGTAGAAGGAATCAATGCTGAAGTTGCAGCAGGACAATGGGAATTCCAATGTTTTGCACAAGGAGCAAAACAAGCAGGAGATGAAATCTGGGTATCTCGTTACCTTTTGGAAAGAATCGGTGAGCAATACGGATTGGAAGTCGTTTGGCATCCAAAACCTCTTGGAAATACAGATTGGAATGGCTCAGGAATGCACGCGAACTTCTCAAATACTGTTTTGAGAGAGTGTGGTTCTAAAGAAACCTACGAAACGATTTGTGAAGCTTTCCGTCCGGTAGTCAAAGAACACATCGAAGTATACGGTGCTTTCAACGACCAACGTTTGACAGGAGCTCACGAAACACAATCAATTGATGAATTCTCTTTTGGAATTTCTGATCGTGGTGCATCTATTCGCATCCCAATCATTACTGTAGAGAAAGGCTGGAAAGGATGGTTGGAAGACCGTCGTCCATCATCTAACGGAGATCCGTACAAGATCGCTGCTAGAATCATCAAAACGGTTAAGACTGCTAAAGTATAAGCAACAAAACCTACTATCTCAAAAAACGTTCAAGATTTTCTTGAACGTTTTTTTTTGGGTGTGTTTGGGCAAAAAAGCGAAGGAAGGCCTGTAGCTCTCCCTCCCCCCAATAAATGTTTGAAAAAGTAAAATGACAGGTGTTTTGTCTGGTCTTATTGAAGCATTTGGTATATAAAACACGCGTAAAAGAAAAGCAAAATAACGCCTTCTTTTTTAGCGAACTGCATGTTTGGCAACCAGTAGCTCAAAGGCACAATAAGCACAGTTACTGCCAACATCCAATAGATGTCGTATTGTATCAAATCCAAATCGCTTACCTGTATCGGGGATACCAAAGCGGTCAATCCCAATACTGCCAAAATATTGAAGACATTTGACCCTATCAAATTCCCAATAGAGATGGCTTTTTCTTTCTTCAAAACTGCGATGACAGAAGCCGAAAGTTCTGGAATGCTTGTTCCTACCGAAACAATGGTAATGCCAATGACGCGTTCGCTGACATGAAATTGATTGGCCAAACCGACCGCACCATCGATCAACAATTCAGATCCACCCCACAATCCTACTGCCCCCAAAGCAAAAAAGAAAAGGCCTTGGTAAAGTGGTAATTCTTCATCGTCTTCTGGCATTTCGTCGTGTACGGCCTGGGTTTGGAACTTCAACAGATAAATTAAAAAGACCAACAACAACAAAAATAAAACACCTCCCTCATAGGACTGCAAAACACCGTCAAAGATCAAAAACAAATACAAGAGTGCGGAAGATAAAAAAAGAATTGGAATGTCTGTCTTGTAAAAACTATCGGACAGCTTGATGGTCGACAACAAGACGGTCACCCCCAATACCAAACCGAGATTGGCGATATTGGAACCGATTGCATTGCTCAAAGCCAAGTCAGCATGCCCCTGCAAAGCGGCCTTTAAACTGACGATCAATTCAGGCGCAGATGTCGCAAAGGAGACAACGGTCATCCCAACAACAATTTTTGGGATTTGCAATCTCAATGAAAATCCAATGGCAGACTTCAACAACCAATTTCCTCCTAAGATCAGCAAAAAAAACCCTACAATAATAAAGATCAAATCCATTTAAAAACTACAATTTGGCGCCTTACAAAGATACCTTTTATTAAAAATCCCCAAACCTTTTAAAGTTCTTTTTTAGAACTACTATTTTTTCGTAACTTGGAAGTATTGATTCCAAACACCATGTATAAAAAATTTTTCAGATCAATGGCAGCTCTTAACAAATGGCTCCTCCCCTCTTTTGGCAAAAAACAATTGGACATGAGCAAAGCTAAAAAGTGGCAATTGGCCATCATCGGCTGGAGGGCCTACATCACAAAAAACGCCTTGGACTCTTAAATACAAACCTATGACAGTTCCCAACAGACACCTAAAACTATACACGGGCTCTTTTATTGAAATCCAAAGACTTCAATTGGACTTGAACGATGCCGAAATTCCGTTCTTTGTCAAAAACAACAACGAATCGGCAAAACTGGCTGGTTTTGGTTCCTTGAGCGACAGCGTAGAATTGCACATATTTGCCGCTGATTTGGAAAGAGCAACAACCATCTTAAACGCACTGAAATCAGAATTAAATTCCTGATATTTTTTTGAGAATCTTCTTTTATATTCACAATATATCTGTATATTTGCAACCTTTAAAAAGGCCTCGTGGCGCAACTGAATAGCGCACTTGATTACGGCTCAAGAGGTTACTGGTTTGAATCCAGTCGAGGTCACTTTTAATGAGTATAAAAACTCTCAAAAACCGCATAAGTCATATGATTTATGTGGTTTTTTAGTTTTTAGGACTTCGTTTTGCCATGATTCAATCTGGCAGGTATGTGTGCAGGTGTTTTTAAAAAGTATCGGTAAAACTGACGCATTTGTAAATTAACATTTAAGTCCCTGCTTTTGATTTAACTCTTCATATGGACAGGCAAGCATGCATTTGCCGCACTTGTTGCTTAAAGCAATGGTGTTCCCATTGAAATAGTTTACTAAATAATGGAAAGAAAAGCAAGTAAGGATGTAAACAAGACGCAAAACAGTACTTTTAAAAAAGCATGGAATCATTAAAAACTGATCTGAAACATCTCCTTATCCCCTCTTTGGATTCGCAAACATTCGCACCAAAATATTCTCAATTTGGCTTCAACTGTTTGTTCTCAACAATTTAAAGGCTTTGGTGAGATGCCCTTCGACAGTTTTAACAGAAACATCTAGGTATTCTGCGATTTCAATATTTGTAAGACCTTGATTTTTACTAAGCATGAATGTCTCCTTGCACTTTTTTGGCAAATTGCCAATGCCTTCAGTAACTGATTTTATTTTTTCCTTAAGTAAGTCGGTATTTTCTTCATCTACTAGTTCATTTAGAGATTCTACATACACACGTTCTATTGAAGAAATCGCTTTGTTTTTATGGTACTGATTGACAAACTTGTTGTAAGCAATCTTAAAGATGAAATTTTTTAAAGAATAACTCGTATTGAGTTTTTTTCGATCCTTCCATATGCCAAAAAAAACGTCTTGAACTATATCTTTAGCCATAGCTCTGTCATTTGTCAAACTTACAGCATAACTAAAAAGTAATACCTCATAGGTTTTGACTAAAAATACGAAAGCTTCTTCTTCTCCATTTTTTAATCGAAAAATTAAATCCTTTTGTTTTTTTAACCTTTTAGACATCAATAAAAACTTATGAAAACCTATGAAATAAAATGTTAACTACTTAAATATACAATAAAAAAAAAATGAAAAAAACGCATTAAAAAGCAAGGGTTTTAAAATTTTGCTTTGCTATATACAAAAGCAAACACGTGAAAATATGACCCCCGAAATTGAAACTGCCATCGTAAAATACGTATCCCATTCAGCTAGTATTGATGAATTGAACATCCTATCAGAATGGATTGAAAACGATTCAAACAAAGAAATATTTAAAGAATTTGTTTGCATCCATTTATCAATTAATTGTAGCTTGAATGACTCAGAAACTAGACTCGCAACTTATCAATTGTTGCCTAAAATCAGCAAAGAAAAATAAATAACAGTAAGAGTTAAAAAACAATCAATATTAGAAATATGCCGTTGTCCCATCCGTTTTATTAATATTTCCTATCCCTGTGTTCATTGACAAAGATGATGGTGACAAAACAAAAGTGCCAAAAATAGCAAACACTCATACAATTGAACCCGGCACCAACAAAGCAACAATAACTTTAGAATATGGTTCTCATACAGCCTTGGAGAAAGGAGTTGCTTTTCGAAGACACTTTGCACAATTTGTTTACCCCCCACTTGTTAAGTCAGCTTATTGCACCTCAAAAACCAATTTAACTGACTATTTTATAGCAAGTTAGTGCTTTTGAATTTGATTGTAAAATGGCAATAGGACAATATAATTTACAAACTCAATACTAAAACTATGAAAAAAGCAATTACACTTTTAACCATTTTGTACGCCGCTACAATGTTTTCACAAAACTTTACAGCAGCTACTGACACACCTTTTATAGGAACAACTGATGGCTCTGCTCATCTTGTTGATGTAGACGGTGATGGAGATTTAGACTTTTTTAATACAGGGAAACAAGGCGGTTCGGGATTTCAAGGAATTACCGAATTGTATACAAACGATGGTTCAGGAAATTTTACTTTAGTTGTAGGAACTCCTTTTCCAGGTATTGAAAGCGCTAGTGCAGCATTCGCAGATTTTGATGCAGATGGAGATGTAGATCTTATTTTGACCGGAAAGATAAATGATGATGATGAAATTGCAAATATGTATACTAATGACGGTTCAGGTTCTTTTACCCTTGTCGTTGGCACTCCATTTTTAGGTGTTAGTTTAGGCGATGTTGTGGTTGCTGATTTGGATGGGGATACTGACCTAGACGTAATAATATCAGGATATAATTCGGAAGCAGTATCGAGGATTTCGGTGGTTTATAAAAATGATGGCACAGGCGCCTTTGGTATTTTTACAGCAAGCCCTGCATTTGAAGTGGCCAACGAGGGCGATGTAGATGTGGAAGATGTAGATGGTGATGGGGATGTCGATCTATTAGTAACTGGATTTGTCGGTCCTGGAGAAATGACAAAATTTTACACAAATGATGGCACTGGTGTTTTTACGGAAGATGCCACCGCTTCAGCCTTGTTTACAGATATGAGAGATAGCGATGCAGATTTTGCTGATGTGGATGGAGATGGCGACCAAGATTTGTTGATTAATGGGCGCTTTGGAAGTTCAGATAGAGAAGCGGAGTTATATTTAAATGATGGTACCGGTACATTTGAATTGGCAGCAGGAACACCATTTATTGGGGGCAATGCAGGAACTGTTGATTTTTTTGATGCAGACAACGATGGTGATATGGACGTGTTGCTTTCAGGCTATGAAAATTCAACTCCACATAGAAATACTCGGCTATATAGTAATGATGGTGATGGAAATTTTACAGAAGAAATATCCGAAGCAATTACAGGAATAAACAACGCAGATATTGCCATAGGAGACATCGATGGAAATCATACAAAAGACATTGTAATTGTAGGGTATTCAAATACATGATTGGCAGAACTATACACAAATAATGGTGCCCCCTTAAGTATAGAAAATGTAGAAGTATTAAACGGAATCCATCTCTATCCTATTCCCTCTAAAGGAGAATTGTATGTTAGATCTGAGCAAAGTAATATAAGGAACCTGCTGTTGTTTGATGTTACAGGGAGTATCGTGGAAAACATCATCCTCAACAATTCTAAAATGGACGTTTCTTCACTTCCAAAGGGACTCTATGTTCTTAAAATTAATTTTGAAACAACTTCTCCAATACTTAAAAAAATTATCAAGAATTAGTTTTATCAAATTCAAAGTGAAATTAGCAAGTCTATTTAAGGTAATAAACACCGTATAGGCATTCAGCAGGAAAGGCTTCTTTCGTGCAAAAATACTCCTTACACGGTAATTTTAATTCGTTATTTGACCCTAGAGAAAAGCGCAGTAAAACTGAGGCTTTCTTTTGCAACACCTAAACAAATGAGAATACGTAGAATTATTTCTTTTCAAACTCAACTGAAAACACAAAACCATGATAAAAAAAACAAATTTCTAAAGAAACAAGTACCTGATAACGAAAATATTGCACCTAATTACAAACGCCCTAGATGGCGAGTCTTTATTTCTGCAACGATTGGGTTATACAGTTTGTTTTATGTCTGTAGATTGAGTTTAGTGGTGTTTTTAGAAACTATAATCGCTGGAATTGTTTCAGATTATTTTTGATTGATGGTCCTTCTTGGGTGTCAGGGTTGGGGTTTTTGATTGAGACAAAGTGTCAATCATTAATTATTTCCAAAAAACAGCGTAAATGGCTGTTAAAATGATCATTATTGCAAAAGATCCAATATTGAACAATGGACTTGTTTTGAATGATTTTTTTGAAATTAAAATTCCTTTTTCATCATCTTTCCCTTTGTGTTGAATCAAACTTACAATTGCAATTATTACCATTGTTAAAATTGCAGTATACCCCATTTGATCCATCCATGGTAAATCCACAAAAAACAAACGATTCGACCATCCTTTTGGAGCTACCTTAAAATACATAGCTATCGGGATTGAAGTCAAAGCTCCAATAATCGCAGCTTTGTTTGTGGCTTTTTTCCAGAAAAGGCCTAACAAGAATATCGCTAAAATACCAGGACTTACAACACCTGTATATTCTTGAATAAACTGAAATGCTTGATCAATCCCTCCAAGCAATGGGGCGGTAATTGATGCTATTACCAGAGCAATTGCAGCGGAAATTCGACCAACATTTACCGTTTTCTTATCCCCTGCATCCTTGTCAAAATATTCCTTGTAAATATCCATAGTGAAGATTGTTGCCGTAGAATTCAACATAGATGCCAAAGAGGATACTATTGCCGCGGTTAATGCAGCAAACGCAAGACCCTTTAATCCAACAGGCAGCAATTGAAGCAACCAAGGATAAGCTTTGTCTGACTGGCCCACTGATGGTATATTTTGTTGTCCTATTTCACCCAAAGTTGACAACAATTCTGGGTTGTTTACAATCGTGTAAGCTGCTATGCCAGGAACAACGACAATAAGAGGAATGAAAAGCTTTAGAAATGCAGCAAATAGAATTCCCTTTTGAGATTCTTTTAAGGATTTAGCTGCTAAAGTCCTTTGGATAATATACTGATTAAAACCCCAATAATACAAGTTAGCAACCCAAAGACCCCCGACTAAAACACCTATTCCCGGTAAGTTTTTAAATTCTGGATTTGATGCATCCAATATCATGGAAAACCTATCTGGAGCTGTTTGGTAAATTGCTTTGAATCCTGCCATCACACCTTCTCCTCCTGACACCGTATTCAAGACCAAATAAGTAGTCACTACTCCTCCTAAAACCAAAAACACTACTTGTATTACATCTGTCCACGCAACTGCAGAAAGCCCCCCGTACAAAGAATAAGCTGCTGCAAAAAGTGACAACCCTACAACTCCATAAACCACAGGAATCCCCATGATTGTTTCTAAAGCGAGAGAACCTAAATAAAGAACGGAAGCAAGGTTTACAAAAACATAGAGCCCTATCCAAAACACTGCAAGTATTGTTTTTAAATTGGTAGAAAATCGTTTTTCAACAAATTCCGGAATGGTATACAGTCCCTTTTCAATAAAAATTGGCAGAAAATATTTACCAACAATTATCAATGTCAAGGCTGCCATCCACTCGTAAGATGCAATCGCCAACCCCAATGCAAATCCAGATCCGGACATGCCAATAAACTGTTCAGCAGAAATATTTGCTGCAATCAGGGAAGCCCCAATTGCCCACCAAGGCAAGGATTTACTTGCAAGAAAATAATCTTCTGCATTCTTTTGATGGCCTTTTTTATCTCTTGACACCCATAAGCCTACTCCAAGAATCAAAACAGCGTAACATATAAATATCAAATAATCTAAAAATTGAAAATTTCCGGTCATGAGCATTGTTTTGGTTCGTTCTTATTTTTTTGTGTAATGTGTTGTACTTAAATTTTTCAAAGCAACAGCAGCTTGTTCGGCAGTAATATCCCTTTGCGGATTGGCAAACATCTCGTAACCAACCATGAATTTTTTTACTTCTGCCGAACGCAAAAGAGGAGGATAAAAAGACATATGGAAATGCCATTCTGGATGCTCAAAATCTGTTGGACTTTGATGTATCCCAGAAGAATACGGAAAAGAAGTCTCAAACAAATTATCGTATTTTGTCGTTAAATCCTTAATCATTTCAGCAAACGCTTGCTGCTCTTCACTGTTCAATTGTCCAATATGATGGTGCTGATCAATAGGCACAATCATCGTTTCATATGGCCATACTGCCCAATATGGAACCAGTGCTACAAAATGATCATTTTTTAAAATGATTCTTTCATCTGCTGCTATTTCTTGAGCAACATAAGCTTGGAGTAAACTTTTTTTATTGACATCCCAATATTTTTTTTGTTGTAGCTGTTTTTTCAACACTACTTCTGGAATAGATCGCTGTGCCCATATTTGACCGTGTGGATGTGGATTACTACACCCCATTATGCCACCTTTGTTTTCAAATATTTGAACGTGATTTATCATTGGATTGCCCCCCAGTTCTGCATATTCTTTTTTCCACAAGTTAATGATGTCGTGTATTTCTGAAGCAGACATTAATGGCAATGTCAAGGAATGATTGGGAGAAAAACAGATCACTTTACACAATCCCGCTTCAGTTGAAGCTTTCAACAACCCGCTACTAAAAGTATTTTCTTCTGTATCTTCTAATAATGCGGAAAAATCATTTTTAAAACTATAGGTTCCTGAATAATCTGGATTGATGTCTCCACTGGCTCTTTTATTTGTGGGACACAAATAACATCCTGCATCATAGTTCGCTTTTTTAATAGGGATTGTTTTGTCTGTTTTTCCTTGCCATGGACGCTTTGTTCTATGTGGAGAGACCAACACCCATTCGTCTGTTAAAATGTTGTACCGTCTGTGTGGCTGTGTGTTAATTACTGACTCCATATTCTATTTTTTTAACCCCATCACTAATGGTTGTTATAATTGATGACAACTTTATGGCATGCTTTTCTTCATAAGCAGCTGATACAGTTTCGATGAATTCACCAACTTTATCTTTATGAACAATATTGATGGTACAGCCACCAAAACCCCCTCCCATCATTCTTGAACCAACTACAAAATCTAAAGCTTTCGTTTGTGCTACTAAAAAATCAAGCTCTTTGCAACTTACTTCATACAAATGCTGTAGTCCATGATGGGATTTGTACAAACACTCACCAAAACCTTTTAAGTCCTTTTTTTTCAAACAGTTAGCAGCCTTTAAAGTTCTCTTGTTTTCCTGAGTAACATACAATGCTCTATTGTATATTTTAACTGGTAGAACATTTTTAAATTCCTCCACGATCTTTATGGGAATTTCTGTTAGAAAATGATAGTTAGGATGCTTTTTCTTGATCGCAACAAGTGCCGTGTCACATTCATCTCTTCTAACATTGTATTCACTACTTGCTAGGCTATGTGACACATTGGAATTAAGCAATACAACTACATAAGGCTCAAAATCTGCTTTTATCAATTCATAATCCAAAGTTTCGCAGTTTAAAAGAATCAAATGATCTTTTTTCCCTTTTACCACTGCAAACTGATCCATAATCCCACATTTTGTACCAACAAAAGTGTGTTCTGCATCTCGTGATAATTTTATAATCTCACAAGCTGTAAGACCAATATCAAATAACTCATTTACACCCTCGGCAATGCCACATTCCAATGCTGCTGAAGAACTAATACCTGAACCCAATGGCAGATTGCTCTCAATAACACAATCAAAACCTTTGACAGAAGCTGGTTTTAATACGTTTATATGGAACAGCACACCCAATACAAAATTTTGCCATTCCACATCACTTCGAACTAAATTGTTTAAATCAACTTTAAAACTGCTTTTAAAATTACTCGAAAGCACCTCACACGTGTTGCTGTTGTTTTTCCTAAAACTCAACGTAATTTTTTTGTCTATCGCAGCGGGCAACACAAAACCTCCGTTGTAATCAATATGCTCTCCTATCAGATTTATTCTGCCAGGAGATTCAATTACTACTTCACTAAAAAATGTTTTGTTGTCTAACATCGCTTAACTGTTTTTAATGATTTCTTTGAAAAAATCCACAATACTTATCTGACGATATCTTAAAGTGATTTTCTAATCATAAGATTCGCAGGGTTTTCAATCTTCACATTCTCTTTGTTCATTATCATTTGAGCCAATCGTTTTCCCATTTCTTTGAAATCGGTTGAAATGGTGGTAATCCCTCCTTCAACAATCTCTTTTAGCAAGGTGTCATTGTAGGATATAATTCCGATATCCTCAGACAATAGCAAACCTTCTTCTTTTATTTTTTTAATGATTATAATGAGACCCCTGTCTTCAGGAATAACAAAAATTTCTCCAGCTATTGGTTTTCTATGATCCAAAGAATCAATTATTTCATTTCCAAGATTGTTCTTTTTACAAAAAAAATTAAATCCTTCAAGCAACCCTTGTGGCTGCTTATTTTTATCAAACAGAAGAACGATTTTTTCATACTTTTTAATTGCATACAGCGCATTGTTAAGCCCCTCAATAATATCATTTTGGAAATTTTGATAAATGGCAGGATACTGGGCTAGCTCCTTATGCATCTGGTCTAAAATATAAACTTTGTCTTTTGGAAGCTTTTCGACAACTTGATGGGTATGAGGTAAATTTGCAGGCATAATTACATAACAACTGTAATCCCCAATGTTGTCATAAATCAATCTACTAAACACCTTCTCATTAAAATGATGAAAGAAAATATCGACCTGAATACCATCTCCAAGATTATTAATAAAGGAATTGTATAAATCTTCTTTGAACGAATTGAATTCATCAAACAACAAAAATATTTTTTGATTTAACAAAATATCTTCACTCGCAACATAAAACCCTTTCCCTGCTATTGATTCAATGACCCCTCTACATCTCAATTCGTTAAATGCAGTAAAAACGGTATCTCTTGAGACCTCGTGTTTGTCTTTTATACTATTCAGTGAAGGCAACTTGTCTCCTTTTCTAAGGGATCCATTTACAATTGCTTCTTCAACAGAAGCGATGATTTGTTTGTACCTAGGTACTCCAGATTTTTTTATTATTGAAACAATATCCATAAAGTAAATATAGAAAAAAAAAAAACAATAAACATACTAGTTCGTACCAGATTGATCCATTGAAATGAAATTGGAAGTCAATAATAAGAACTCTCAACAATCAAAATAGCATGTATCAAGCCATCACTATGGGAGGTACAATGTCTCTAATAAAGTCTATACATTTTAAAACCCTCTAAATAAAATTTAAATACAGAATAGTTCATGGACAAACGCACCCTAACGGATCATTTCATAGAAAAGTACAGCTTCCTATTGATCGTGAAAATTTGATGAAACTATTTTTTTTCAAAAAAACAAACTTCCTTTTCTTATATTAGCCTCGGATAACCCCCTTACTACATGAAAAAAATCCCCACACTTTTGGCGTTGTTTTTCTGCCTTCAAAGTTTTGCTCAACAAGACAGCCAATACCTTCAAAATTCAAAAAAAGCGAATCGTTTTCAAGTTGCCACGCAAGTCATTAAAAACAACATTCTTACCATTCCAGGAGACTTCAAAGAAATGGGAAAGGCCTTTTCTGATAACTGGAAAAGAACAGCTACTTATGCTGGAGGAATGCTCGGCTTAATCGCTGTTGACAAATACACCACCCAATTTATGCAAGATCACATTGAGGCAAATGTCGTATACAGGCTCCCCAATTACAAAATATTCAACAGCGATTTTCAGTGGTTTAATGGAGAGGACTTGTACATTACTGCCTCAATTGCAAGTTTGTACGCCGGCTCTCTAATTTTAAACAGTGAAAAAGGACAAATTGCCGCGACCAATGCCTTCAAATCACTTGGTTATTCTTTTGTCATCTCACAATTGCTCCTAAAATCTGTATTTGCCAGAGAACGCCCGCAAGCAAAACTCAGTGACCGCAATTTTGAAAGTAATGGAAAGACCAGAAACAATTGGGATTTCGGTAATTTTCGCCCCATCAGTGCAGGTCCTGGAGGACCTGGAACTGCATTTCCGTCGCTTCATGCCACTGCTTTTTTTGCATTTGCCAAAGTAATGCAGATGGAATTTGACAACTATTGGATTCCTTACACGTTTATAACTGCAGTCTTTATGTCAAAATTTGAAGGCCACCAACACTGGGTATCGGACATGGTATTTGGAGGCATCCTCGGAACCGTTATTGGAAGGTCCGTCGTCATCAACAGTCGGAAACACCGTGCTAAAAAACAAAACCAACTGGATCAGTTCGCCTTTAAAAAGCGTAAAATTCAAAAAAGAGTAATTCCTCAACTCTCTCAATCGATGGTTGGACTGCAACTGATTGGAAATTTCTAAGGATTTTTTTCTTCTTCAGAACCCAAACCCAAAATAGTGTTTTTCAATTCATCATTTTCCTCCATTCGCTGCTTTCGAGTTGCGTACACCTGAAGAATTGCATTTTCAATTTCTGTGTTTTTTGCATAGCCGTTAAAAACCCTTCGAATCATAGAAGCCGAATAGCGCGTTCCTCTTCGAGAGGATATTTTTTTTAACCGCAACAAAAAACCTACTTCACGTGTATAATTGTGACCTAGAAGTCTTTTTAACAAAATCCTTTCCTCTTTTTTTATCATAGCAGCAATCATTAATTGCAGAAACATTCTATATTTGTAACAACTCTATAACAGGTTAGTAACAAATGTTTATCCCAAACGCTATACTAAGTAAAGACAATTAGTTTTAAAAAACAAATAATTATACCTGAATTATGGCATCAAAAGAAAAAATAATCAAGTATCTAGCGTACAAAGGGATAAGTCAAAGAAAATTCTCTCTAAAGACAGGGCTGTCAGAAGGAATTCTTCGAGCGGGCAAAGATTTGGGGGTAGACAAAATGCGAGTGATCAAAGAGCACTGTCCCGATTTGAATATGGATTGGGTCATCTATGACGAAGGCGACATGTTGCTGCCCGATCAGGTTGAAGAACCAGCGAGCAGTTATGCCAAATCTCCAGAAGAAAAATCGCTCAAACAATTTGTTTTTGAATGCATTGAAGAATACTTATTAAAAAGAAAAGTAAAATAAACCCTAGGCCTCTTCCACTCGTTTTAAAAACGCTTCTTCCGAGAGCAAAGGAATTCCAAATTTTTCCGCTTTTTCCAATTTACTCGGACCCATTTGGTCCCCTGCAATCACAAAACTAGTCTTTTTAGAAATGGAACTCGACACTTTTCCTCCATTGTCTTCAATTGTCTTTTTGAGCTCGTTTCGACTCAAGGAATGAAAAACACCAGACACCACGAAAGTCTGCCCTCTTAAAATATCAGATTGATTTTCCAACTGAATTTGCGACAATTCCAACTGTAACCCATAGCGTTTCAATCGGGCGATCAACTGAATGCTAAAAAGGTCGTTTGAAAATTCGACAATACTACTCGCAATCTTATCGCCGATTTCATCTACTTGAAGCAAATCTTCAAAGGAAGCCGACATCAAAGCGTCAATGTTCTTAAAATACTTGGCGAGCTTTTTGGCAACGGTCTCTCCTACAAAGCGAATCCCCAAAGCAAAAAGCACTTTTTCAAAAGGAATTTCTTTTGATTTCTCAATGCCAGCGACCACGTTCAACGCAGATTTCTCTGCCATGCGCTCCAAAGGAATCAATTGGGATACCTCCAAATCGTAGAGGTCGGCATAGTTGCTCACCAAACCTTTTTTGCGCAACAAGTCAACAGTTTCTCCTCCCAAACCTTCGATATCCATGCATTTTCTACTGATAAAATGCTGAATCCTTCCTGTGATTTGAGGGGGACATCCAAACTCATTTGGGCAAAAGTGCTTCGCATCTCCTTCTTTGCGAATCAAAGGGGTAGCACATTCGGGACAACGAGCTGCATAAATTGTTTTCATAGCTGAAAAAGGACGTTTTGACAAATCCACTCCGACAATTTTAGGAATGATCTCTCCTCCCTTTTCAACAAATACCTGATCTCCGATGCGCACATCCAATTTAGAAATCTGATCTGCATTGTGCAATGAAGCCCTTCGTACCGTGGTTCCTCCCAACTGCACAGCTGCCAAATTGGCCACAGGCGTAATTGCACCTGTTCGCCCAACTTGGTAAGTGATGTCTTCCAAAAGCGTTGCCTGTTGTTCTGTTTTGTACTTATACGCGATGGCCCAACGGGGTGACTTTGCCGTATAACCCAATTCTTCTTGTTGTCTCAAGGAATTGACTTTGATCACCACACCATCTGTTTCATAAGGCAACTCATGACGAAGTGTATCCCAAGTGCTCACAAAAGAAAGTACTTCCTCCATGTTGTGAGCTACTTGCATCGTTGAAGGAACTTTAAACCCCGCTTTTCTAGCAGCCTGCAAAAGTTCTGAATGCGTAGCATAAGAACTGTTTTCTGAAACCACTTGGTACAACAAACAGTCCAAAGGCCTTTTAGACACCTCAGTACTGTCCTGCAATTTCAAACTTCCACTAGCCGTATTTCTTGGATTGGCATACAAATCTTCACCAGAAGCCGTCCGGTCTTTGTTCATTTGATAAAAACCTTCCAAAGGCAAAATGATTTCGCCACGTATTTCGAAAGTGTTTAAAAATTCGTTCTGCAACTGTAATGGCAAAGAGCGAATGGTTTTAATATTAGTAGTCACATCGTCCCCTTGAAAACCATCTCCTCGAGTGACTGCTTTGACCAAAACGCCATTTTCATAATAAATGTTGATTGAAGCACCGTCGTATTTCAATTCACAAGTATAAGACACAGGGCCTTCTACAATTTTTTTGACACGTGCCTCCCAGTCCAACAAATCTTCTTTTGAATACGAATTGTCCAAAGAATACATGCGGTTTTTATGAACCACTGTCTCAAAATTTTTGGTCACGGTTCCGCCAACGCGTTGGGTGGGAGAACTGGGATCTTTGTACTGAGGATAAGCTGCTTCCAAAGCCTCCAAATCCTTCAACAAAACATCAAATTCGTAATCTGAAATCTGGGCTTTGTCCAACACGTAGTAATTGTAATTATGGGCGTGCAGGTCTTTCCTTAGATTTTCTATCTTCTGTGCTATCGGGTCTGTCATTTCAATAAGAATTCTTTGCTAAAAATAGGGTTATTTTTTGATTATTTCACAGTTCTTAAAACCGTTTTTACACAGCCAATTGAATTTTTTTCAACTGTGTTTGCCAACAAAAAAAAGCCGACACAAAACGGTCTCGGCTTTCAATCAGCAAGCACTCAGCACTCTTTCCTATCTAAAAATATAGTTTTCTTTTTCTCCGTCAGCATTTAAAACACCCAGTTTTACAAAGCCATACCGAGCCTTTTTGGAAAGTTCTTTTTCCACGTCATCAACGTTGTTTATTTCTTTTCCGTTGATTTCCAACAACACGCTGCCTTCCTTTACTCCTAAGGACTTTAGTTGCTCATTTTGAATGTTCGTAATTTTAACACCGTGTGGGAGACTCTTTTTTTGTCCCTCTTTGGAAGCCATCTTTTCAACCGAAAACCCGAGTGAATTCAAAACTATTGTCTTGCTTTCAGTAAGCTTCAAATCCTTGGTCAGCAAACGAGCGTCTCTGAGCACCGAAACTTCAATGGTCTCGCCGGGACGTTTGGCATTCAATTGGCCCTTTAGATCTGAAAACTTTGTGATTTTTACATCGTTTATTTTCACAATCACATCCTCCACTTGCAACCCTGCTTTTTCAGCGCCTCCTCCCTCCGTGATGGCCAGTATTTTGACCCCCTCTAGGTTGTCTTCTTTCGGGTCGTATTGAATTCCAATAAAAGCTTTTTGAACATTGCCATACTCCATCAAATCCTCTACAACTTTTTTGGCAATATTGGAAGGCACCGCAAAGGAATACCCTACAAAAGCACCCGTTTTTGATGAAATGGCGGTATTGATACCGATCAATTCTCCCCGGGCATTCACTAAAGCTCCCCCACTGTTACCTGGATTGACGGCTGCATCTGTTTGAATGAATGATTCGATGTTGGTATTGCCTTTTAAATCTCTTCCCTTGGCACTGACAATCCCTGCTGTTACAGTAGATGTCAAATTGTAAGGATTTCCGACAGCCAACACCCATTCTCCTATCTTCACTCGGTCAGAATCCCCAAAGAAAATAGATTCAAAATGTCCCCCCTCAATCTTTAAAAGAGCGATGTCATTGTTGGGGTCTGCACCCACCAAAGTCGCTTTGTACACTTTTCGATTGTTGAGCGTAACCTCAATTTCGCTAGCCTCATCAATCACATGATGGTTGGTAATGATATGGCCATCAGTAGAAATCAACACACCGCTTCCTGTACCCACCTGTTCAAAGCTATGCCCATTGCTTCTTCCGTAAAAAAAGTCTGCAAAAGGATCTCGTGTGTTTCTGATACTCGTGTTTTTTACGTGAACCACTGCATTCAAACTCTTCTCTGCTGCCAACACAAAATCTGTATTTTCAGCAGCTGCAGTGGAACTGTTTGTGAAATGGGTTGGAATGGGAATGACAATTCCTGCAGTTTTTTGAGGATGCTGAAAATTTTCAGGTTTTTCAAACAACAAGCCATAGCCACCCAATGAAATCGCCCCACCCAAAAATGCAGCACTTAACAAATACATTGCTTTTTTCATCATATAAGAAAATTAAATTCCTGTTTTTACACTCAAAGATAAGACAGGGAATTGTTTTTTTAAAAGACTTTAACGAGTGTTTAATCTATTTTAACGAGCTTTTAACAAACAGATAAAAGAGAAAAAAAACATGTTGAAATTGTCAAAACCTATTTTTTCAGCAACTGATGGAGTTGAAACTTAAATCCGAAATCCAAGCTGTAAGGAGTAAAATTGCCCTCTAATGGGTTCACTTTCCCAAAATGCACATAAACATTTGACTTGGGAGAAAGTATTCTTTCAACCCCAATAGCATATTGAAAAAGGAGGCCACTTCCCAAGTTGATATTGCCACCACCTGCAGCCCCAAAAACAGCTTTTGTGACGAATTCCCAATGATTGTAAAACGGAATGCTGTAGGTTGCACCCAAAAGTCCCTCTGCATAAGCTCCGTAGTCTCCTTGATAAGCCCAAACAGTCCCTCCGTGCAAACGAAAGCGGTCATTCAAATGTTTTTGAACTTCAAAACCGAGCAGCTGAAAGGAAGTCAAATAAGGCCTGCCTGACTTATCAAGTGCCTTACTAGATGAAAAATACGTCCTGTTGAAGGTTGCAAACGACAAGTGATTTTCGCTGTAGTCACTAGCAGGCACCTTAAAATGTGTGACTCCTTTCGGAAGCTTTGTGGGAGCAAGCAATTCAAAAGATTTACCGAGGCTCAATTCGAAGTGGTTCGTCGTAAAATCTCCCCAAGGAGACCATGTTTTTCCAGTCATCAATTGGAGGTCGTAGTTATTTTTCAAACGCAGAGAAAATCCAACCTCAGCTTGTGCAATGGCTCCTCCTCCCGATTTGATTGCGCCCCCTCCACTTGGACCAAAAAGAAGATTGGTTTTCAAAGAAAGTCCTTCGTTTACAAGCGCATAACGACCTCCCATTCCAGCCAAAATCGACATGTATCCATCAATTCCTCCTTGAAAGGCACCATTGGTTTTGAAAATACCGTGCCAATATTTATCAAGACGTTTCTCTATTTGAATCCCTACCAAACCTGCAGTTCCAAGAGGCTTTGTCGCTTTGTCTGAATCGCTTCCTTTTTGCAATTGGAAATAGCGAGTACCCACCAATCCAAAACGAAACGAACGAATGCGAGGAGCAAAAATTTCTATTGCTGAAGAAGCAATTTCTTTTGTTTTAAAATAATTGTCTCCCTGCAGGCTCAGTCCAAAATGGAGCTGATTTCCTGAAATATTGCCCGTTGGAAAATCGATTCGAGAAACACCAAGGTGCAGTCCTAGGTTTCCAAGTCTTTTCTCCACAAACAAATGGGGTCGCACAATAAGTCCTCCCCCATCGTCAGCGGCACCGCCACCACCACCCCCAACAAAGCCTCCAAAATCGAGGAATAGACCGCTCTCAAACAATTTCGTTCGCAATCCGCTTGATACGCCCAAAGTAATCAGACCGGGGCGAATGCCCTGCATGGTAGAATAAGAAGTAATTCCAAAATAACGCTCGGTGGATTGATGTGTGCGACTAAAAAGATCAAAGCCAATGCCCACAAAACCCAAATCAGGTTCTTTACTCATGGAAACGGTTTCCCAACTCAAGCGGTAACGATTTGGAACCTTTTCAACTAGGTAATCTTGAGAAACTACTGAAAAGGAAACCAATAAAAATAACTTTAAAAAAAGATTTGTAAAACTTGTTTTGAATTTCATCTGCTGTACCGTTTTATATGTTGTTAGTTTTTGTAAAATTGTCGAATTTTAATCTGTAAAGCCGCAAAAAACAGGGTTGTAAAAGGGCTTAGGTAATTGAAAACCGCATAGACAAAATAGTCGGAAACGGAAACCCCCAAAACACTTGACTGATAGGCACCACAAGTATTCCAAGGAATCAAAACCGAAGTTACGGTCCCCGAGTCTTCCAAGGTACGACTCAAATTTTCTGGAGCCAATCCTTTTTCTTCGTACGCTTTTTTAAACATTTTTCCAGGAATCACAATTGCCAAATACTGATCAGAGGCGATGACATTCAGTCCCAAACAACTCAGGACAGTACTCGCAAACAAACCAAAAACAGAATCCGCTATTTGCAACAGATATTCTGTGATTTTTGATAGAGCACCTATGGCTTCCATCACCCCACCAAAGACCATCGCAGACAAAATCAAAAGCACAGTCCACAGCATACCTTTCATACCTCCAGAACCAAACAATTCATTCAGTGCAGCATTTTCTGTTTCTATTTGCAGGTCTATAAAAACAGCCGTCAAAAGTGTCTTTAAGTGAGATCCTGAAAGGCTTTCGATCAGTTCAGACTGAAAAAAGAAAGCGAAAACTTCGGCCATCAGTACCCCGGACAACAAAGCTACTAAGGGCTTTGTCTTTAACAAAATCAACAACACGACCGTTGCAGGTACTGCAAACAACCAAGGAGTGATGTAAAACGTAGTTTCAATGGTTCTAAGCAAGTTGCTCAGGTCTGCCGTACCGGTTGTTTCTATCTGAAAACTGAGAAATCCAAAAACTAGCAGAGTGATTAAAAAAGTAGGAACTGTGGTGTAAGACATGTACTTGATGTGCGTAAACAAGTCTGTACCTGCCATAGCAGGTGCTAAATTTGTAGTGTCGCTTAAAGGAGACATTTTATCTCCAAAATAGGCGCCTGAGATGACCGCTCCTGCAACCATTCCAGCAGGAATACCTAATGCAGAACCAATCCCAACCAAAGCGATCCCTACAGTTGCAGAAGTCGTCCAAGAACTTCCCGTCGCCAAAGAAATGACGGCAGCAATCAACACGGAAGCCGGTAAAAAAACAGGGGGACTCAAGATTTGCAATCCGTAATAAATCATTGCGGGAATAATACCGCCCAACAGCCAGGTACCTGACAAAGCACCTACCAAAAACAAAATAAGAATGGGCACTCCCACACTTTTGATATTGGAAACAATCTCATGAAGCATGAACGGAACCGTTACTTTGTTCGAAAGCCCTAGCAGCGCGGCAAAACCTGAAGCTAGCAATAAGATCCATTGATTGGAATAACCCCCAAACACAACTCCTCCGGCAAAGAAAATATTACATGCGAGCAGCAACATTAGAAACCCTACAGACAGCCAGGCAAGACTCAATCTCAATTCACTTCGCTTTTGTCTGCTCTTCTCCATAAATGCCAAGGGGTCTTTTTTAAAAGTCTAAAATACTCTATTCTGAGGAACTTCAAAAAAATTCAACAAGGTCTTGCAAAACAAAATGTCTATTGGGTCGCATTTGGGGAGTTTTCTTGGACAACCATTGAAGGATCATCCGAGGCCTCTGCAAGCCCAACCACAACCAAAAGACACAATTGAGTTTCGGAAGCCATCTTGGCATCGAAGGCTATGAAACCTTTTTGAAATTATTTGAAAAGCCACCTACTCTCATGGGGCTGTTTTTTCATATCAAAAAGAACAAAAGCCAGAACGCATCAGGCTCCATAAATATCTTGCCGAAAATGTTCCTCTTCTCCTTTGACGATTTGCAAATAACTGAAATAACGGGAAGGTGCAATAAGACCGTCTTCCAATCCTAATTTTACTGCGCATTTGGGCTCGTCTATGTGCATGCAGTTGTGAAATTTACAGTCTTGTTTCAATTTGAAAAACTCGGGAAAATAACCCGAAATTTCCTCCTTTTCAAAATCGACCATCCCAAATCCTTTGATGCCGGGAGTATCGATGATAAAACCCCCAAAACTCAAGGGATGCATCTCGGCAAAGGTCGTGCTGTGCTGTCCTTGTTGGTGCTGTTCAGAAATCTCCAAGGTTTTAAGGTTTAAGCCGGGCTCGATGGCATTGACTAATGTGGATTTTCCGACGCCAGAATGCCCCGAGAACAAGCTTACTTTGTCTTGCATCAAAGCTTTTACCGCATCGAGATGCTTGCCTTTTTTGGCAGAAACCTCCATACAATGGTAGCCTATTTTGGTGTAGATGTCACACAATTCCTCTTTGATTTCCGCTATTTCATCCGAATACGTATCCACTTTATTAAACAAAAGAGTCACCGGAATGTGGTAGGCTTCTGCAGCCACCAAAAAGCGGTCGATAAAACTCGTCGAGGTTGGAGGATTGTCAATCGTAATAAGTAAAAAAGCACGGTCAATATTAGAAGCGATGATGTGGGATTGTTTGGACAAGTTCACAGATTTTCGAACGATGTAATTTCTGCGCTCGTGAATCTTTACAATCACACCGGTTTCTTTTTTTGATTCCAAATCAAAATCGACTTGATCCCCGACAGAAACAGGGTTGGTGCTTTTGATACCTTCCAAGCGAAACTTCCCTCGAATTCTACATTTATAGACAGAAGCATCTTCCGCTCTTACAAGGTACCAACTTCCGGTTGATTTGATTACTACCCCATTCATACTGTACTAGTTTTAAACAAAAATACCACAAAGACCTCAATAATAATGAGAAATTTGTGGTATTTTAAAAAGAACGATTGTCAAAAAATTGCAAAGCAATCTATTTGGAACTGACAATACTTTCTTGGTGGTTGATCGATTCTTGGTGAATGGATTTGAAAATAGCCTCTACAAAAGCATCACTCAATCCTCTTGCTGTTCCTTCTTTCTTGACCGATTCTAAAATAGCCGCCCACCTGTCGTCTTGTAAAATAGAAATGTTTTTGTCTTTTTTTACTTCGCCGATCTGCTCCGCGACTTTCATCCGTTCTGACAAAGTGTCTAAAATATGGTTGTCGATGACATCGATTTCTGCTCTCAATCCGAGCAATTGATCCAACGCTTCTCCTTCTGCTTTGGGCTCTCTTACTTTCAAATCGTCCATGATTGCTACCAAGCGATCTGGTGTGATTTGTTGAGCTGCATCTGACCAAGCGTCGTCTGGAGTGACATGTGTTTCAATCATCAATCCTTCAAAATTCAAATCCAAAGCGATTTGAGAAATTTCTTGGATCCCTGTTCTGTTTCCACAGATGTGAGAAGGGTCGTTGATGATTGGCAAATCTGGGTATTGTTGCTTCAAAGCAATTGGCAATTGCCATTGAGGGACATTTCTGTATTTTGTCTTTTTGTAAGACGAAAATCCTCTGTGGATAACACCTAACTTTTTGATGTTTGCTTTGTACAAACGCTCTACCCCTCCCAACCACAAGGCCAAGTCTGGATTGATGGGGTTTTTGATCAAAACGATTTTGTCTGTTCCTTCCAACGCATCTGCAATTTCTTGCACGGCAAAAGGATTCACCGTTGTTCTTGCACCCAACCAAAGGATGTCCACGTCCGCTTCTAATGCTAGCTGAACATGGGCCAAATTTGCCACCTCAACTGCAACCATCATTCCCGTTTCTTTTTTGACGCGTTGCAACCAAGGCAATGCCAAAGCGCCCACACCTTCAAAACCTCCTGGTCGTGTTCTCGGTTTCCAAACGCCTGCTCTAAAAACAGTGGCATCTGTATCTTTCAATTCGTGAGCAATTTTCAATACTTGCTCTTCCGTTTCTGCACTACAAGGTCCTGCAATCACCAAGGGATGGTCTAACTGCATGTCATCTAACCAAGTTCTGAATTCTTTTGTGTTTTCCATTGTCTATTTATTAATCGTCTTGTTTAATTTTTGCTTAAATCTTGTATTTACTTTTTAATTCCGTTTAAAATTTCTTTTATATAATTGGTCTCCTGCATGGTTTGATGCAATGCCACTGTATCTTCAGCAGCAATCATGTCTCGAAACGCTGACAAGTTTTTGATAAATGCCTCCAAAGAAGTGAGAACGTTTTCCTTGTTTTCCACAAAAATGGGCGACCACATCTTGGGCGAACTTTTGGCCAAACGAACGGTAGATTCAAAACCACTACCTGCCATATCAAAAATATTCTGCGCTTCCTTTTCCATTTCCAACACCGTCTTGCCCAACATAAAAGAGCTGATGTGCGACAAGTGAGAGACATAAGCTATGTGCTTGTCGTGTTCGGTGCTGTTCATAAAAATCGTACGCATCTGCAAAGCTTCAAAGATCGACAAGGTTTTCTCTAACGAGGCCTCACTGCTGAATTCACGATCGCAGATGATATTTACTTTTCCGTCAAACAAATTAAAAATGGCTGCTTGGGGTCCAGAAAATTCAGTACCCGCAATGGGATGAACGGCGACAAAATTAACTCTTTTTGAATGCTTTACAACTTTTTTGCAAATGTTTTCTTTGGTAGAGCCCACATCGAATACCAAAGCGGAGTCTTTCACCTCATCCAACACCTGCAAAGCCAGTTCTGGCGCATAATTGACGGGGACTGCCAAAACCACAACATCTGCAGATTTCACAATGGAAAAATCCGATATTTCGTCTACAATACCTAATTCCAAGGCTTTTTTGGCATGAGCAGCATTGGAATCGACCCCAAAAACAGTCCATGCGAAGTGCTTTTTCAGCTCTAAAGCCAAAGAACCTCCTATCAAACCCAATCCAATTACGGCTACTTTTTGTTTCATTTTCTTATCGTTTACAAACCTTACTGCAGTCTCTTTAAGACTTCTTTTAGTTTTTCTTCTGTCACACACAAAGATAGTCGGATATAACCTTCTCCGTTGGCACCAAAAACAGTTCCCGGTGTCAGAAATACATCTTTTTCGTACAAGAGCATGTCGGTCATCTGCTCCGAACGAATGCCTTTTGGCAATTTGGCCCAGACAAACATACCTCCATTTTCTTTGTTGTACTCACAGTCCAAGGCATCTAAAATACTCCAAGTAAGCTGTCTTCTCACTGCGTAAACTGCATTGATTTTATCAAACCATTTGCGTGACAATTTCAAAGCTTTGACTGCTCCTTTTTGAATGCCGTAAAACATTCCCGAATCCATGTTGCTTTTCACTTTTAAGATCTCAGACAAATACGCTGCAGCTCCACTGACCATTCCAACACGCCAACCTGCCATGTTGAAAGACTTGCTCAAAGAATTCAATTCCAATGCGACCTCTTTGGCGCCTTGGTATTGCAAAATACTCTTTGGAGCTTCATTCAAAATAAAGCTGTAGGGATTGTCATTGATCAAAAGAATCTCGTGTTTTTTTGCAAAAGCAATCAGCGCTGCAAACAAAACAGCATTCGCATCGGTCCCCGTAGGCATGTGGGGATAATTGACCCACATGATTTTTACTTTGGACAAATCCCTTTTTTCCAAGTCCTCAAAATCTGGCCACCAACCATTCTTTTCCGTTAGGTTATAATACACCGGTTCGGCTCCGACCAACTTGGTTACTGAATTATAGGTTGGATAGCCAGGATCGGGAATCAAAACCTGATCACCTTCGTTTAGAAAAGCCATCGAAATGTGCATGATTCCTTCCTTAGAGCCCAATAAAGGCAAAATTTCATGTGAAGGATTCAAATCTACCCCGTAATGAGATTTGTAAAAGTCCGACATGGCATCTCTCAACTCGGGAATTCCTTGGTAACTTTTATAGGCATGCGCCATCGGGTCAGAAAGTGACGCCGACATGGCTGCCACAACTTCTTTGGGAGGATCCAAATCGGGACTTCCGATTCCCAAACTAATAATTGGTTTTCCTGCGGACACCAACTGAGCTACTTCTCTCAATTTCTTGGAAAAATAGTATTCCTTTACCTCAGCGAGTCGGGTTGCTTTTGCAATCATCATTTGTAATTGTTTTGATATTCTCCCAGAATTTTACAACTGGACACTTTGGCATTGATGTCTTTCAACGCATTTTTATACTCTTGCACATCCTCAAATACCAAATCGGCAAAAAAGGCGTATTCCCATGGTTTTTCTATAATGGGCAACGATTGTATTTTGGACAGATTCACTTGGTGTTTTGCCAACTCCATCAATACCTCTCCTAAAGAACCACTCGTGTCTTTCAGAACGAATTTGAGAGAAGCTTTGGTCAAAACCCTCGGTGTTTCTTTTTTCTTTAAAACAACAAACCGCGTATGGTTGTCTTTGATTGTTTGGATTTCAGAAGCCAAAACATCCAAGCCGTAGATCTCCGCAGCCAAGGAACTTGCAATTGCAGCTACCCCCTTCAATTGTTGCTCTTGGATCCGCCTGGCAACTTCTGCCGTATCCTTGTCTTCTACCAAATGAATGTGTGGGTACCTGTTAAAAAACTTACGGCACTGCAACAAGGCCATGGGATGGGAATACACTTCTTTGACATCCGCTATCTTTTGGCCTTTCAAAGCCATCAAATTGTGATGGATGGGCAAGTAATACTCCCCGGCGATGGACAAACTGGATTCATCAATCAAAGCGTAATTGGGAAGAATCGCTCCCGCAATGGAATTTTCAATCGCCATCACCGCCACGTCCGCTTCCCCGTTCAAAACCAAGCTTGGCATTTCAGCAAATGTCATGCATTCCAAAAAGGCATTGTCTTGCCCAAAATAATTTTCGGCAACAATGTGGTGGTAAGATCCTCGTATTCCTTGAATGGCTATTTTCATTTTCTATTTTTCTTTACACAAAAAAAGTCCCGATTTCTCGAGACTTTCTTAGTTGTATTCTTTTGTTTTATCTAAACAACACACGGAAAGCCTCGCTTCTCTTATAAAAATAAAAGAAGAAAAAGAAACTTGTGAATGTGCTTTTGTAATCCATAATTGTTGTTGTTTGACAAATTTAAGTTTAAATTTCTAAATAACAACTTTTTCTGTAAAAAATGTTTTCCCCCCCTTTTGACAAAATGCTTAAAAAAGAAAACTTCAATTTGGCGATTGGAAACAAAAAAAGCCAAAGATTTGCATCTTCAGCTTTTTGTATTTCGATGTGCGGGCGGAGAGACTCGAACTCTCACACCTTGCGGCACTAGATCCTAAGTCTAGCGTGTCTACCAATTCCACCACGCCCGCTTTGAAATGTGGATGCAAATATACACAATACTTGTAAACTTCAAAGAAGTTCATTTCTTTTTTATTACATTTGATTTGTACATCCCCTCCCCGTATGAATCCACGAAAAGAATACATTGAAAATCATAAAGATAGGTTCCTATCAGAACTTTTTACCCTCTTAAAAAAACCGTCCATCAGTGCCGATTCCTCTCACTACCAAGATGTAATTGAAACAGCAGAACTCCTAAAAGAATCGCTCAAGGCTGCCGGATGTGAACTTGTGGAAATATGCGAAACCCCTGGCTACCCAGTCGTTTATGGTGAGAAAAAGATTTCCCCAGAACTTCCCACAATTCTGGTCTATGGACATTATGACGTGCAACCGGTAGAACCGATGACCTTGTGGAACTCTCCCCCTTTTGAACCCGTCATCAAAAATACCGAACTCCATCCTGAAGGAGCTGTTTTTGCGCGAGGAGCCAGTGACGACAAGGGGCAACTATTTCTTCACATCAAAGCATTGGAATACATGCTTGAAAACGAGTCGCTCCCCTGCAATGTAAAATTTATGATAGAGGGAGAAGAAGAAATTGGGTCTCCCAACTTGGAATGGTTTGTAAAAAACCACAAAGAAAAACTACGCAATGACATCATCTTAATCTCGGATACCGGGATGATTTCCAACACACAACCCTCGATCACCACCGGACTTCGTGGGCTTTGCTATATGGAAGTCAGCCTTTGCGGCCCCAACAGGGATTTACATTCGGGTCTGTACGGAGGTGCTGTTGCCAATCCGATCAATATTCTGACACAGATGATTGCAAAATTACACGACCAAGACAACCGCATTACCATTCCCGGTTTTTACAAAGACGTTGAGGAGTACACATTTAAAGCGCGTTCCGAAATGGCCAAGGCACCATTTTCCTTAGAAATTTATAAAAAGGCATTGGACATCGATATGGTTTATGGCGAAAGTGGTTACAGCACCGCAGAAAGAACCGCTATCAGACCTTCCTTGGATGTCAACGGTATTTGGGGAGGCTATACCGGTGAAGGCTCAAAAACAGTTATCCCCTCTTCAGCCCATGCCAAAATATCCATGCGTTTGGTCCCCGGACAAGACTTTGAAGAAATTGAAACGCTCTTTGAAAAATACTTTGTCAGTCTCGCACCTGAGGGAGTAAAAGCAACGGTAAAACGGCACCATGGAGGCTTGCCATACACCACACCCCCTGACCATATCGGATACCTCGCGGCCAAAAGAGCCTACCAAGAAACCTTTGAAGTGACGCCAATTCCGCAGCACTCAGGTGGAAGCATCCCCATTGTGCCATTGTTTGAAAAAGAATTGCAAAGCAAATCCATCTTGATGGGGTTCGGCTTGGACAGCGATGCCATTCATTCACCAAACGAACATTTTGGGCTGTTCAATTTCTTTAAAGGCATCGAAACAATCCCCTTGTTCTATTCGCACTTTACAGAATTGCACCAACAAAAAGAAGCACTCCGTTCCCAGAAGTAGGCCGTTTTCTTTTTTAGAAGCCCAACTGAGATCGCAACTTGCTACGGCCACTTGTCTTGAAATTACACGGGACCTCTACCTCGCAGTAAAAAAACCACTCACACAACATCGAAAACACATTTAGAAAAGCAATCCTTTCGAAAACAGCATCCTTATTTGTGAAAAAACTACAAAGATTCCAAGCAAAACAATTCAGAGGCAATGCCATCCGCCAAAAACATGCCTTTCGGAGTCACTTTTAAAACACCCGCGACCAACTCCAAAGCACCCGCATCAATATGCGATGCCATTTCCTTTGTCAAAAAGGCAACATAAGCCGTTCCAAAATCTTGGCGTACTTTTTCAAGAGACACCCCGAAAACCGTTCTCAAACCCGTCATCACATATTCGTTGTATCGATCGGTGACAGACAATGTTTCTATTTCAAATGCCAACTCCTTGTTTTCAATCGCTCTGAGGTATTTTGCATTGTTGGCGACATTCCAGGCACGTTGGCTTCCTGAAAAAGAATGTGCAGAAGGTCCAATTCCTAAGTAAGGAACTCCTTTCCAATAAGAGGTGTTGTGTTTTGAAAAACAGTTTGGTTTTGCAAAATTGGAAACCTCATACTGAACAAAACCTTGTTTTTTTGTTTCTTCTACTAAGATTTGAAAATGTGCCAAAGCCAAGGCATCGTCCAAAGGTGGATAGCTTTTGTTTTGAATAAAACGGGAAAGCGCCGTATTGTCTTCCACTGTTAAGGCGTAACTCGAAATATGAGTAACACCCAAATCAAAAGCTTTTTGCAAATTCTGTCGCCAACGTTCCGCGCTCAATCCCGGGACGCCATACATCAAATCAATACTAATCTTGTCAAAATAACGAGCAGCCGTTGCGATACAGTTTTCAGCCTCTATCGCGGCATGTGCTCGGTTCATCATCTCAAGGTCTTCCTCAAAAAATGACTGCACTCCAATACTCAAGCGATTTACAGGGCTTGCCCCTAGGGCTTTTATAGTCGCTGCATCCAAATCGTCTGGATTGGCTTCTAGGGTGATCTCAAGGACTGATGCGAGTCGGTACTCTTTTCGCAAAGTTGCCAAGAGCTGTTCAATTTCAGCAACCGTCAACAAACTCGGAGTTCCCCCTCCAAAATAAACGGTTTCCACAACCTCTTCTGAAAAGTCTTGAGCGCGCATGGCCAATTCTTGTTGCAAGGCCCACAGCATCTTATCTTTGTTTTTCAAAGATGTTGAAAAATGAAAGTCACAATAATGACAAGCTTGCTTGCAGAAAGGAATGTGTATGTAGATTCCGGCCATGGTAACTAATTGATCTTGAAACGAATGTTTTCTTTGTCCAAACGCTCCAACAATTCTGAAGACACGTTCACTTTCAATTCCCTGCTGGGCAATGTCAATTCTATTTTTTCTTTGGCATCCCTCAGTGTAAATTCCAATCTTTGTTTTCCTGCTATCTCATAGTCTTTTAGGACTCCATACAAATGATTGATGTGCTGTTCCGTCACCTCCTCGCTGTTCAACTGAACGGTGATTTTCTCACATTTATCATCCATCACATCATGGAGCAACATAAAGTTGGTGAACTTCAAACGCGGTTCGCCTTCCACCCCCGTATCTTTGTTGACCCATCCTTTTTGCAAAGTCGCATTGACATACAGAAACGAGTTTTCGGACAAAAAGTGACGAAACTGCAAATATTCATTTCCGAAAATTCGAAATTCGTGGCTATCTGCATAGTCTTCCAATACAAAAGTAGCCCAGCCTTTTCCCATTTTGGACACTCGGTGCTCAATTCCTGTGACAATAGCACCGATGCTCAGTTTGTGACCAATGTATTTTTGCATGTTGCCCTTGAACACAGAAAGACCCACATTGCAAAACTTCATTTCATTCTTAAAATCGTCCAAGGGATGGGCAGAAATATACATTCCCGTGACCTCCTTTTCTTTGGCCAATAGCTCCATTGTTCCCCATTTTTCACAGCTTGGAATGTCGGGTTCTGGAAATTGAATTTCTGAAGCTTCTCCAAACAAAGATACCTGAGAGGAGTTTTGACTTTCTTTGTATTTATGGCCGAACTTCAAGGCTTTTTCTAAAAAATTACTTCCCTTTTCGTCAACAATATAGTACTGTGCGCGGTGTGTCTTGGTAAAAGAATCGAAGCCCCCTGCCAAAATCAAGCCTTCAACTGCTTTCTTTCCGGCCAAGCGCAAATCAACACGTCTGACCACATCAAAAATGGAAGAAAACCATCCGTTTTCTTTTCGCTCTCGAATGATTTCTTCTACGGCCGCAGTACCCACTCCTTTGATGGCCCCCATACCAAAGCGTATCGCACCTTGTTCGTTTACTGAAAATTTCAAATAGGACTCGTTGACATCAGGTCCCAAAACAACGATTCCAGCACGCTTGCACTCTTCCATAAAAAAGGCAACTTGTTTGATGTCACTCATGTTGTTTGACAAAACAGCTGCCATGTATTCGGCAGGATAATGCGCTTTTAAGTAGGCTGTTTGATAGGCTATCCATGCGTAACAGGTGGAATGCGATTTGTTAAATGCATAGGAGGCGAAAGCTTCCCAATCCGTCCATATCTTCTCCAGTTTCTCTTCTGCATGCCCTTTGGCGGAGGCTTGAGCAAGAAACTTGGGCTTCATTTTTGCCAACACAGCAATCTGCTTTTTTCCCATCGCCTTTCGCAAGACGTCTGCCTCCCCTTTCGTAAAGTCGGCCAACTTTTGAGACAAGAGCATCACCTGTTCTTGGTAGACGGTGATCCCATAGGTCTCTTCCAGATACTCTTCCATGGCGTCCAAATCGTATTCGATCTCCTCGTGGCCGTGTTTTCTGTTGATAAAACTTGGAATGTATTCAATCGGTCCCGGTCGGTACAAGGCGTTCATCGCTATCAAATCTGCAAAAACAGTCGGTTTCAACTCCTTCATGTATTTTTGCATCCCAGGAGATTCGTATTGAAAAATCCCTACAGTCTCTCCTCGTTGAAAAAGCTCGTAGGTTTTGACATCGTCCAATGGAAAGTTTTCAGGATCGAGTTTGACTCCGTGTTTTGCCTTGACAATTTTGACGGTGTGCTTGATCAAGGTCAAAGTTTTCAAGCCCAAGAAATCCATTTTCAACAAGCCAGCATCTTCCACAACGGAGTTGTCAAACTGCGTGACATACATGTCTGAATCTTTGGCCAAAGCCACCGGTACAAACTTCGTGATGTCATCAGGAGTGATGATGACTCCACAGGCATGAATTCCTGTATTTCGAACAGAACCTTCCAAGACACGTGCTTTGTTGATGGTTTCTGCCTGTAAGTCGGAACCCAATGACAAGGTTTTTAGTTCGTTGACCAATTCGATTTCATCAGAACGCAATTTGTCCTTCAAACCTTTATCATCCAACGAAAACAATTTTTTAAGCTTCATCCCGGGAACCAATTTGGCTATGCGATCGGCATCGTACAAAGGCAAATCCAAGACACGTGCCGTATCTCGGATGGCAGATTTAGCTGCCATGGTTCCATAAGTAATGATTTGTGCTACCTGATTGGATCCGTATTTTTCAATCACATAATCCATGACGCGCCCCCTACCTTCGTCATCAAAATCAATATCAATATCGGGCATGGACACCCTTTCTGGATTTAGAAATCGCTCAAAAAGCAAGTCGTATTTGATGGGATCTATGTTGGTAATCTTCAAACAATAAGCCACGACTGATCCCGCAGCTGAGCCCCTTCCAGGCCCGACAGAAACACCCATTCCGCGAGCGGCACGGATAAAGTCTTCTACAATCAAGAAATATCCTGGATAGCCTGTTTTGGCAATGACATCCAATTCAAAGTCCAAGCGCTCGCGAATGCTGTCCGTAAGTTCTTCATACCGCTTTTGGGCTCCCAAGTAGGTGATGTGACGCAAATAATTATTTTCACCCCTTTTGCCACCATCGGCAAGATCTTGGGCATCTTGAAATTGTGTTTCTATATCAAAAGCGGGCAATAAGACATCGCGGGCCAATACAAAAGGCTCTATTTTCGCTACTACCTCTTCGATGTTGAGAATGGCTTGCGGAACATCTACAAACAGGGCTTTCATCTCCTTCGAAGACTTGAAATAGTACTCTGAATTTGGCAAGCCATAACGGTAGCCTCTTCCTCTTCCAATAGGTGTCGCTTGCTTTTCTCCATCTTTGACACAGAGCAAAATATCGTGTGCGTTGGCATCTTCTTTTCTTAGGTAAAAGGTATTGTTGGTGGCCACCGTTTTGATTTGGTGCTTTTTGGAAAACTCCAACAGAACTTTGTTGATGTGATTTTCATCTTCTTGCCCGTGGCGCATCAATTCGATGTACAAATCCTCCCCAAAAGTCTCTTTCCACCAACACAAAGCTTCCTCTGCTTGTTTTTCACCGATATTGAGAATTTTGTTGGGCACTTCCCCATAGGTATTCCCTGTCAATACGATAAGATCTTCCTTGTACTGAGCGATGATTTTTTTGTCAATCCGAGGCAAGTAGTAAAACCCGTCAACAAAGGCTATCGATGACATTTTTGCCAAATTGTGGTAGCCGTTTTTATTTTTGGCCAAAAACACCACCTGGTACCCGTTGTCTTTTCGCGTTTTATCTGCATGGTCCTCACATACGTGAAACTCACAACCCACGAGGGGTTTGATCAGTGTTTCTTTGGGGGTTTCGCCGTTGGCTTCCGCTTCTTCATTGGCGGCTTTTGCCGCTTTGTTGTGACTCGCTACTGCGCTTACAAAATGAAAGGCAGCCATCATATTTCCCGTATCAGTGAGTGCGACAGCAGGCATTTTCTGTCGACCAGCTTCTGCCACCAATTCCTGAACCTGTATGGTAGATTGCAAGACAGAGTATTGGGTATGGTTGTGCAGGTGTGCAAAAGAGACCTCTTTCAGGCTGTCTTCGTTTTTGGAAACGTCGATGGTCGGATCTGAATGCTGAGCGGCTTGTCGCTTTCGAATTTGCTCACTTTTCTTCTTAAGGTTGGAGTGTTTTAAACCAACTACCTGAATGGGATTCGGATTCGCCTTGTTGAATTGTTGCAGGTAATCGGGAGCTGCTTTGAGCTCTTCCAAACCAAACACCTGCTTGCGAAGCAATTCTAAAAAACAACGGGTAGTCGCCTCCACATCCGCAGTGGCATTGTGTGCTTCCCCAAAACCAACCCCAAACAAATGCTGGTGCAGCTCTGTGAGCGTAGGAAGTTTGAACTTCCCACCACGTCCTCCTTCGATTTGACAGATTTGAGCTGTGACTTCAGTACAGGTATCCAAAACAGGCAAAGTGGCCAAGGGGTTTTCGATGCCCAAACGGAAAAATTCACAGCCCATGATGTTGATGTCAAAACCAACATTTTGACCCACTACAAATGTAGTTTTCCCAAGTGCTGTGTTGAATTTTTCAAGAACTTCTTTCAATACGATCCCTTGCTCCAAAGCCAAGTCGGTAGAAATTCCGTGAATTTGTTCTGCATCGTAAGGGATGTTGTATCCTTCGGGCTGCACTAAAAAAGCATCGTGTTCTAAAAGCTGCCCCATCGAATCGTGGAGTTGCCAAGCGATTTGCACACACCGAGGCCAATTGTCCGTATCACTGATAGGCGCTTTCCAATTCTTGGGCAATCCGGTAGTTTCAGTGTCAAATATCAAATACATAAGAGGGTCTTGTTCGTGGTTTTTTAAAGTCTTTAAAAGTAATCAATTTATCGTTCTCTTTGAGATGTTTTTATCAACAAAACACGGGTAAATTGCACTCAAAAAAATGGAACTAGAGCGCTGTGTACATCCCTCCAAAATGGAGACAGGAATAAAAGAAGCAGCCCCTTGTCAAAAAAAAGTTTATTTATTTCTGAATACAAATGGTATTCTCCCAAAAAAGTGTATTTTTGCAGCCTATTAATAATCAAGGTCGAGCACCTTAAAATTTAAATTATGTCAGTAAAAATTAGACTACAGAGACACGGTAAAAAAGGAAAACCATTTTATGCAATTGTTGCCGCAGATGCACGTTCAAAGCGTGATGGTAAATTCTTAGAGAAATTAGGAACTTACGATCCCAACACAAATCCTGCAACCATCGAATTGGATATCGACGGGGCTGTGAAATGGTTGCAAAACGGAGCACAACCTACAGATACGGCGAAAACGATCTTATCTTACAAGGGAGCAATGTTGAAAAACCACTTGGAAATTGGTGTTCGCAAAGGAGCGATTACCAGCGAACAAGCTGAAGAAAAATTCAACGCTTGGGCAACTGAGAAAGAAGCCAAAATTCAAGCGAAAAAAGACGGTTTGACTGCTTCAGAAGCCGCTGTAAAAGCAGCTGAATTTGCTGCAGAGCAGGCAGTAAACCAAAAACGTATTGACGATGCAAAAGCAGCTGAAGATGCGATCAAAGCAGAAGCTGCGGCAGTAGAAGCAGCAAAGGCTGCAGAAGCTGCAGAAGCACAAGCAGCAGCCGAGGCAGCAGCTAGTCCAGAAGCGGAAGCTACAGAAGCTCCTGCTCCCGAAGCAGAAGCTACTGAAGAAAAAGCGGCAGAGTAATTTTCTAAAAACGAGATGCGTAAAGAAGATTGTTTTTATTTAGGCCGAATCGTTAGAAAACACAGTTTTAAGGGAGAAGTGGTGCTCAAATTGGACACCGACGAACCCGAATTATACCAAGAAATGGAATCTGTTTTTGTCAATATTGGCAACAACATGATTCCATTTTTTATCAAAGACTCCTTGCTGCAAAAAGGCAACCAACTGCGGGTCAATTTTGAAACCATCCAATCAGAAGCGGATGCAGATGCCCTCCTAAAAGCAGGAGTTTACCTTCCCCTAAGCATGCTGCCAAAATTGACAGGAAAGAAATTTTACTTTCACGAAATCATTGGCTTTGCTGCGGAAGATATTGCCTATGGAGCCATTGGGACCGTTACAGGAGTCAACGACAGTTCGGCCCAACCTTTGTTTGAAATTGAGAAGGAAGGAATGCAGATTTTGGTTCCAATGATTGATGATTTTATCGTGAAGATCGATCGAGAACAGCAAAAAATCCTCTTAAAAACTCCTGCAGGACTGCTCGACATGTACCGCTAATTTTTTAAGAAACAGCTCCTCAGACAACGTCCAAATTCAAAACTTTCAACCATGAGTGCTCCTTTTCAATTCAAAGAATTTGCAGTTGCTCAAGACCAATGTGCCATGAAAATAGGCACCGATGGAGTCTTATTAGGAGCTTGGGCAACCTCAAAAACAGAAGCTTCCATTCTTGACATTGGTACTGGAACGGGTGTCATCGCCTTGCAGTTGGCACAAAGGAGTGCCGCCGAAATTATCGATGCCATCGAAATCGACGGACCTGCTTTTGAACAAGCCGTCGAAAACTTCGAAAACAGCCCCTGGGGAGATCGCTTGTTTGGATACCATGCCTCTCTACAAGAGTTTGCAGAAGAAATAGAGGACTGTTATGAACTGATTGTCTCCAACCCTCCTTTTTATACAGGCGCATTTCCCTCGGAAGATGCACAACGCAACAAAGCGCGTTTTGAAGATGCCCTACCCTTTGCGCATTTGCTCGCAGGAGTCTCCCATTTGCTAGCTGCAAAGGGACGCTTTGCTCTCATCATTCCTTTTCAAGAAGAGAGGAAGTTGATCGAAAGTGCTTTGCCGTACGGACTGCATTTGCAAAAATGCTGTCGTGTTCGTGGAAACCAACACAGCCCAATAAAAAGAAGCTTGCTCGAGTTTTCTTTTTCAAAGGTACAACCTACCTACAGCGACTTGCAAATCGAAACAGACCGGCATGTCTACACCAAAGAGTACATTGAATTGGTACAAGATTTCTACCTAAAAATGTGAGGTTTTACAACCTTTAAAACCAAAAAAACCAGCTTTTACTGATTCCGATTTATCGATCCAGCAATTCCTTTTGTCTTAAGAAAAAGTTTGACGTCCCATTACAAAAGTCATGCAAAAAAAATTAATTGGAACCATTTCCGATTTCAGCTGTCTTCCAAGCTTGGAAACCTCCTTCAATATTGTAAACGTCACGAAACCCTAGGGCTGCAAGTTTTTGGGCTGCTTTGCGACTGCGATTTCCCGAGCGGCAATAGATGTAAACCGGCTCGTCCTTTGGAAATTTTTGAATTTGTGTTTGAAAGTCTGAACGGTAATAGTCCAAAAATACCGCAGCTTTTATATGGCCTTCAGCTGTTTCTTCGGGCGTTCGAACATCGAGCAATAGTACCTTTTTGACTTTTCTATGTGCTTTGAGTGTCGCAACCGAAATGGTTTTTATCGGAAAAGCTTGTTCTTTTACAGAATTCGAACTGTGCTTTTTTACTTGTTTGCAAGCTGAAAAAACAAGAACTGTCAAGATGATGAAAATTACATAAGAATATTTCATAGGAGATAATCTGGCCCTACGAATGTAAGCAATCTTTTAGAAAATCAAAGAAGTACTTCGCAACTTGGTTTGAAAAAAAAATAAAGTTACTTTTGAAAAACAACAACTCAAACAGTATGAAAACCCATCAGATATTCATCATTACGACCCTTTTGGGAATGCTCTGCATCCTGCTCGGCGCTTTTGGTGCTCACGCTTTGCAAGACACGCTATCGGCAACAGCCTTGAAAAATTTTGAAACAGGTGTTCGCTACCAGATGTTTCATGTCTTGGCCTTGTTACTTGCAAATGCAAACCGTTCTTTTTCGGAAAGGGAAAAACAAAAAATCAGCTATTTATTTTTGGTTGGAATCTTTCTTTTTTCAGGATCCTTATACGCAATTACTGTCGGAAACATTCCCGCTAAAACCATTTGGTTTGTCACCCCATTGGGTGGACTTGTCTTGATGCTTGGCTGGTTGCAATTGGCTCGAACTTACTACAAAAAGAGAAGGAGCTCTCAGTGAATGATGATCCGGAGTACGATGAATACAAAAATGGTAAGAATGCAAGCAATGCCCACTTTAAAAGCACCGCTTTTGTAATGAATTTGATGCAATTTTTTATCTTTTGCATAGCTCCAAATCATCAAGCCTACAAAGGCAACTACAAAGCATCCTGCAAAAATCAATTGACCGTTACTAAACATAATTTTGTATTTTAGACAAAAATAAACAAAACAGACGGATCCCTAAAGTTTATCGTTACAATCCGTCCCTAAAAACCCAAAAAGCACCTCCCATGAAAAATAAAATCCAAGCCGTTCAAGAATTTCACGAGTCGTTTCGACTGGGCATCAATCACGCACCGATTGCAGATCTTGGGAAGAAAAAAAACAACCTGCGGTTCAATTTGATGGCAGAAGAAAATGAGGAGTATCTAGAAGCTGCCAACGACAACGATTTGGTGGAAGTGGCAGATGCCCTAGGAGACATGTTGTACATCCTTTGTGGCACCATTTTGGAACACGGCATGCAGCACAAAATTGAGGAAGTCTTCAATGAAATCCAACGCAGCAACATGAGCAAATTGGGTGCCGACGGAAAACCCATATACCGCGAAGACGGCAAGGTCCTCAAAGGCCCTTCCTACTTCAAACCAAACATCCAAAAAATATTGGACAATTAGTCGCTAACTCACAAAATCTTTGTTGAAAAATCCGCCCCGATTCTCTTTGCGATTTCGTGAAAACTCGCAGATGAGGTAGGCCGTTGTAATCAAATTCCGCAGCTCACACAATTCTACTGAAATCAGGGATTCTTTGTACAGCTCTTCCGTTTCTTCATAGATGATTCGCAAGCGCTTTTCAGCACTGATCAACCGTCGATTGGAACGGACAATACCGACGTAATCACTCATAATCTTTTGAACAGAAGAACGCCCGTGTGTGATCAAAATGTTTTCTTTATTTTGGGAGGTATTTGTGGCATCCCATTCGGGGACATCGGCGCTCAAGGCCAAGGCATCGATGGCTTGAATGCTTGCCAAATAACTTTTCTCAGAATACACAAGCGCTTCCAACAAGGAATTGGAAGCCAACCTATTGGCACCGTGCAAGCCTGTGTACGAACATTCGCCACAAGCGTAGAGGTTTTTGATGGAAGTTTCCCCGTCGAGATTCACTTTGACACCTCCACAAATATAATGTGCGGCCGTGACAACTGGAATCCACTTTTTTCGGATGTCAATCCCAAGACTGTTGCACTTTTCTAAGATGTTGGGAAAGTGTTCTTTGAATTTTTCAAAATCGAGTTGTGTGCAATCTAAAAACACATAATTGTCTCCACTCGTTTTGAGTTCGGTATCAATGGCTCTTGCCACGATATCTCGAGAAGCCAATTCCTCGCGTTCGTCGTATTTGCGCATAAAAAACTCTCCTTTGACCGTTCGCAAGCGCGCTCCAAAACCACGGACAGCTTCGGAAATCAAAAATGCAGGTGATTCTTGTGGAGACTGAAACAAAGCGGTCGGATGGAATTGTACAAACTCCATACCTTCGATTTCAGCCTTGGCGCGGTAGGCCATCCCAACACCATCGCCCGTAGCAATGCTCGGGTTGGTCGTGGTGGTATAAGCCTGTCCACTTCCTCCTGATGCGACCAATGTGATTTTTGAAACAATTGTTTTTACTTGATTGGCATTGCTGTCAAAAACATAAGCACCAAAGCAAGTGATTTCGTCTTGTAGGTCAAGGGGTGCTTTTTGAACATGGTGCTCCGTAATAAAATCAATTGCGTAGTGTTCTTCAAAGACTTGGATGTTTTTTGTTTTTGAGATCATGACCAACAAGGCTCTTTCGATTTCATAACCCGTGATGTCTTTGTGGTGTAAAATTCGATTTTGAGAATGTCCTCCTTCTTTTCCCAAGTCAAAGTCACCGATGTTGTTTTCATCAAACTGGACCCCCCAAGCTATCAATTCTTTCAGACGCGCTGGCCCTTCTTCAACCACCATCCGAACTACTTCTTCCTTGCAAAGTCCGTCTCCCGCAATCAAAGTATCTTGAATGTGTTGTTCAAAAGAATCTGCATCGGTGTCATAGACCGTAGCGATGCCTCCTTGTGCATACTTCGTGTTGGACTCGCTTTTATCTGCTTTAGTGACAATGACGACTTTGCGACTCGTATCGTGGTGTGCCACTTTGAGTGCATAGGTAAGCCCAGCTATTCCAGAGCCAACAACAAGGTAATCAGTTTCAATCATGAGGGTAAATGCGTCTTTAAAAGTAACTATTCAACGGCTGTTAAGACAAGGCCAACATGCGCTCGATGGGCAACAAAGCTTTTTCAGCCATCACAGGATCTACGTCTACAGCTGGCAGTTCGTACTTCATGCAGGTGTACAGCTTTTTCAAGGTATTCAGTTTCATATAGCCGCATTCACTGCACGCACAGGTATTGTCTTCTTCTGAAGGGGCAGCAATCAATGTTTTTTCAGGAACTTGTTTGATCATTTCATGAAGGATACCTGCTTCTGTCGCGACAATAAATTTCTCTTTTTTACTTTCTCGAGCGTATTTTAACAAGCCTGAAGTGGAACCAATGTAAGCGGCTGTTTTTAGAATGTGAGCGGGCGATTCTGGGTGTGCAATGATTTCTGCGTCGGGGTGTTGCTTGTACAAATCCAACAATTTCTCAATAGAAAAAGCTTCGTGTACCATGCATGCACCTTCCCACAACAGCATGTTTCTGCCCGTCTGTTTGTTCAAATAATCACCAAGATTTTTGTCGGGTGCAAAAATTAGTTTTTGAGCTGCCGGAAAAGAGTTGATGATTTTTACCGCATTGGAAGAGGTACAGACCACGTCGCTTAGAGTTTTGATCTCCGCGGAACAATTGATATAAGTGACTACTTTGTGATCTGGATGTGCCTCCGTGAATGCTTTGAACTGCTCAGGAGGACAGGAGTCTGCCAAGGAACAACCTGCCTTTAAATCGGGCAGCAGTACTTTTTTATTTGGATTGAGGATTTTAGCAGTTTCTGCCATAAAATGAACCCCTGCAAACACAATGATTTCAGCATCTGTCTTGGCAGCTTCTTGTGCCAAAGCCAAGCTGTCCCCAACAAAATCAGCAATGTCTTGTATGGCTTTTTCTTGGTAGTAGTGGGCCAAAATTACCGCTTTTTTTTCTTTCCTTAAAGCATTGATTTCTTTGACATAGTCTATGTTTTTTGGGGTTTCCACCTCCAAATAGCCTGTTGAATTGAGGGTGTCTTTTGCGTGCTCTAATGTGTTCATATGTGCGTTGCTTGTGTTCTTAATAAAAAAGGAGTTGTGCCGGTAACCTATTAAAGGAAGGAGGTTTCAAGTTCTAGATTTTTCGAACTTTGTAGGTCCATCCAAATGTATCTTCCGATTTTTTTGTTTGAATCCCGGTAATTCTCTCTTTAAAATGTGCTGCGTAACTGTTTGTCAATTTGGGCAACTCATAATCGACACCTTGAAAACAAAATCCAGTGATTGGGTTGATGACGGCTGCGGTTCCTGCCCCAAACATCTCCAAAAGGTTCCCATTTTTAGCAGCTTCCTCGATTTCGAATACTGAAATGGTTCTCACTGTAACGTTGATGCCTTCGTCTTCTGCAATGGCCAAAACACTTTTTCGGGTAACGCCGTCTAAAATTCGATCTGAAGTAGGAGCTGTCAACAAAGTATCTCCAATTCGGAAGAAAACATTCATAGTTCCAGCTTCTTCTAGGTTTTCATGTGTACTTGCATCCGTCCAAACGACTTGTTGATAGCCGGCATCATTGGCCAATTTAGTGGGGTAAAATTGTCCTGCATAATTTCCTGCACATTTGGCAAAACCAACACCCCCACTTGCCGAACGGCTGTAAGTGTCCGCAAACAAAACGCGCACTTCTCCACTGTAATAAGATTGGGCAGGAGAACAGAGAATCATCAATTTGTACTCTTGGGCAGGGCTCGCAGATACTCCGGCTTCTGTAGCAATTACAAAAGGACGGATGTACAAGGAACTGCCTTCATCTTTTTGAATCCAGTCTTTGTCCAAGTTCAACAAGGTTTCTAAACCGTCAAAAAACAACTCTTTTGGAAATTCTGGAATCGCCAAACGCACTGCAGATTTGTTCAAGCGTGCATGGTTCTCTTCAGGTCGAAACAACCAAATAGAATCGTCTTCTCCTTTGTAGGCTTTCATTCCTTCAAAAATAGCCTGTCCGTAGTGAAAAACTTTTGCAGACGGATCTAGAGAGATGGGTCCGTATGGACGGATTTGAACTGTTTGCCATTGCCCGTCTTTGAAGTCGCATTCCAACATGTGATCGGTAAAGACATTGCCAAAGGAGAGATTGCTGAAATCAATTTGTGAAATATTTGACTTCGTTGTCTTTTGTATGTCTATGGATGTATTTATATCAGTACTCATGGTCCGAAGGGTTAAGAGAAACAAGAATACAAAAATAACATTTATTATTCTAAATAAGTAAAGGTTCTTTGGCTAATTTCTCGAGCAAGTCTCGTTCTCCTTTGAAAAATAAGGCCCCTTCAAAAAACAACTCGTTTGGCAGAGACCCCAAAGCGATGCTTATTTGAAATATCACGATCAAATCCCCCGAAAGCCAAAACCTTTGAATATCTTTGCTACAGATTTTAGCGATTTATTTTGAAAAGAGAAATCATCATTACCGCGGACGGTTCTACCACCATTCACATGCCCGAGTGGAACGAGCAGTACCATTCCAAACATGGAGCCATCCAAGAAGCCTTCCACGTTTTTATCAAAAACGGTTTGGAGGCGCACAACAGCCCCCACCTTTCCATATTGGAAATTGGTTTTGGAACGGGTTTGAATTGCTTTATTACTTTTTTGGAAGCTGCCAAAAAAAACCTTCAAATTGATTATGTAGGTGTGGAAGCCTACCCGATTCAAGAAGACGAAATTTTGCAATTGAACTACGTGACGGAATTGGAATCTCGAAATTACGCACACAAGTTTGAAGAAATGCACCTGTTTCCATGGAACGAAAAACAGCAAGTTCACGACAATTTCTTTCTGACTAAAAGACAACAGCTGATCAAAGATGTATCTGACATCGACGCCTTTGACTTGGTGTATTTCGATGCTTTTGGAGCCCGTGTTCAACCCGAATTGTGGACCGAAGAAATCTTCCAAAAAATGTACGCTTCGATGAAAAAAAACGGTGTTTTGGTAACTTATTCAGCAAAAGGAAGTGTCAGAAGGGCCATGCAAGCTGTGGGATTTAAAGTGACCCGATTGCCAGGTCCCCCAGGAAAAAGAGAAATGCTACAGGCCATCAAGGAATAAACAAGTCCAAGCAGATTGAAAAAACATAAAAAAAAGTCGCTCCATTGGAAACGACTTTTTTTATTTTATTTCTATCTAAATCATTTTCAGGTTGTTGACCTCTTGATCTGTCAAATGCCTCCAATGTCCTCTTTGAATGTTCTTTTTGGTCATGCCCGCAAAGATAACTCGATCCAATTTGACGACTTTGTAGCCCAATGACTCAAATATCTTTCGGACAATCCGGTTTCTGCCCGAATGAATCTCTATCCCCACTTCCGTTTTAGACTCTCCCTGTACAAAAGCGACATCATCGATAAAAACTTTTTTCCCTTCTACTGAGAAATCACCTGAAGCTAAGGTTTGTAAATCTTTTAAAGAAAATTTCCGGTCCAAAGAAGCGTGGTACAATTTGCGCACATTGTGCTTGGGATGCGTCAATTTTTTTGCCAATTCTCCATCGTTGGTAAACAACAACAATCCTGTGGTATTTCTGTCCAGACGTCCTACGGGGTAAATGCGTTCTTTGGCAGCCATTTGCACAAGTTCCATCACGGTTTTACGACCTCTCTCGTCGTCCATTGTGGTGATGTAATTTTTGGGTTTGTTCAAGAGTACATAGCGTTTGGTCTCGGGATTGATCAAAGAACCGTCAAAGCGAACTTCATCGGTCAATTGCACTTTAAAACCCATCTCTGTAATGACTTTTCCGTTGACCATCGCACTTCCCGCGGCGATCAGTACATCGGCCTCTCTGCGCGAACATATTCCTGAATTGGAAATGTATTTGTTTAGTCGAATGCCATCTGCATCCGTTTTCAATTGTTTTTGAACAGGAGTCCTTGATTGAAGTTTAACCGCACGCCTTTTGGGTGTTGCTTTCGAATTCGGGCCTCGGGATTCAAATGTCTTTCTATTCGATCCTGGTTTTTTAGAACCTTGTTGTCGTCCTCGCGACGAGTTTCTTTCTGTATTCATTTTTAAATTGAATTTATTTTTTTTGCAAAACTACGCTTTAAAATTGTGAATCTCCTGCCTTGAACCAAGCAATCTTATTCTTCGAATTTTTCAAGGGTGTATCCAGATAAAAAAAAAGACTACAATTTGTTTAAAATACGTGCAATCAAAACAGAGGTATCTATCAGCGCCAAACTAAAAACCCCCAAGACCAATAGAATTTTCAAGAGGTTGTGCAACCAATTGTAGGAGCGTTTGGACTGGGCTTTCCACAAAAGAAAAACCAAACAAAGAAACGCCACAAAAACAAGGTAAAAATAGTACTGCATCAAGCCAATTTCCGGATACCCCCACAACAAATAAACAGGGTACAAAGCCATCAAAGCAATTGCAGTGATGAGGACTTTTGTTCGGTGTTCGCCATAGGTCACAGGAATCGATTGGTAATTGTGGACAAAGGCTCCCTTGATATTTTCCAAATCTTTGACCAACTCGCGAATGAGGAGTATACAAAAGAGGAAGATTGCGTGAATAAAAATCACTCTAGAGGTATTTTTGTGGTATACAAAAATGACAAAAAAAGGAAGTATCGCTAGCAAGGAAGCAAACAACAAGCCTGAGACAGGTCTCTTTTTAAATTTGTGAGAATAGAGCCAAATCAAAAAAATATAGACCGAAAAAAAAATTGCGGCGCGCCAAGAGACAAAAAAGCCCATCAAAACCCCCACCGTATTCAATATAAAATAAATGATGAGCTTGGTCTTTTGACTCACCAAATTGTCTATTCTTGATTTGATTGGTTTGTTGATGCGATCAACCTCGACGTCGTAAAAATGATTGATGATGTACCCTGCAGCAATGACCAAACTCGAAGCGAATACCGTCAAAAAAAGATGAAAATCCAAAACAGTAGCCAACAAGGGTTGCCCCGGGTTGAAAATAAAAATGGAAGCTAAATATTGTGCGAGGACAACAATTAAAATATTGTAACCACGCATTACCGAAAAAAGACCGAGAAGCGGATAGGCAATGGGTCTTTTGGATGACTTGTCGAACAATGAGCTCCAAAAATTCATTCTAGAATCTGTACACCAATTCCAATTGGTAGTCTTTGAGTTGGTGTTTTGCTTTTTCGTAATCTTTGGCAAAGCCCAAAATATAGCCACCGCCTCCGGAGCCACAGAGCTTTAAATAGTAGTCGTTGCTGTCTATCCCTTGTTTCCACAACTTGTGGAAAGCAGACGGAATCATCGGTTTGAAATTTTCCAACACTACTTTTGAGAGTTGTTTCATATTTCCAAAAAGCGATTTTACATCACCGTGAAGGAAGTTGTCGATACAGGAATCGGTATGTCTTGCAAACTCTTCACTAAACATTTTTCGGAAACCTTCCTGCTTCATCTTGTTCATAAACAAGGTGACCATCGGCTCTGTTTCTCCAATAATTTTAGAGTCCAACAGAAAAACAGCTGCCTTTCCTTGTTTTTGATAAGGAATGCCGGTTGCCTCAATATGGTCTTTGGAATTGATCAAAATTGGCAAACTCAAATAACTGTTCAAAGGATCTAACCCAGAACTTTTACCGTGAAAAAAGGACTCCATCAAAGAAAAAACAGCCTTCAAATGCAGCAATTTTTCTTTGGTTAAATTTTCCAGTACAGTGATTTTATCAAAGGCGTATTTGTCGTAGACAGCCGCTACCAAAGCACCTGAACTTCCGACCCCATACCCTTGAGGAATGCTCGAATCAAAGAACATACCTTTGGCTATGTCCTCAGCAAAAGAGGCGAGGTTGAACTGAAGCAAATCCGTCTCCAAGGTAGCGAGGTAGGCGTGAAATTTAAAAAGGTTCTTATTGGACTTTTTCTGGGAAGCATTGGTTTCATCTGCAATTTTCAAAGCCCCTTGGTAGTGGCTGTAAGGAATTGCCAAGCCTTTCGAGTCCTTGATGATTCCGTATTCTCCAAACAAGAGTATTTTCGCATAAAACAAAGGTCCTTTCATCCAATGAATTTTTTAAATAACTCCACAAATATACACATTTTTAAATGGCCTGGAACCCGCCGAAAAAAATCAACAAGTCACTGACGCAATTCGCACGAGGAATTTCCAATAAATGTTAGTTTGACAAATCCATTTGCTCTGCCCCGTTTCCGACTTTGTCATGGATTGCGTGGTGGTTTTGACAAAACTCGAGCAACTCGTCTTTGATAAATTGACGCACAGTGACTAACTCTTGTTTTGGGTACAACAAATGCACATTGGCCCCTGCATCCAGTGTAAAACAAACCTGGGAATCGGTCGCGGCACGAAACGCCCAAATTTTGCTGAGAATCTTAAGCGTATTGGGCTTCATCAAAATGAAATAAGGATGGCTGGTCATCATCATCGCATGCAAGGTCAAGGCTTCGCTTTCGACCAAAGCGACAAATTCAGAAAGGTTACCAGATTTCAAGATGGCTTTGAGTTTCGAAAGATTTTCCGTTGCTTGCTGAAAGCGTTTTTCGGCAAAAGGATGCCCGTGCATCAACTCGTGACCAACGGTACTGCTCACTTGCTTCTCTCCTTTGTCCACCAACAATATCGTATCTTGGTAATCGAAAAAAACAGGTGCAATCTCGTCTGTAAAAGGAACGCCATAAAGGTCTGAACTTTCCGAAATTTCAGGATGCGCTCCCCAAACAACCAATCGCCCTTTGACACTCCTACACGCACTTCCCGATCCCAAACGCGCCAAAAAAGAACCCTTTTGATAGAAATAAGCGCTTTCCATATCGGGAAGCAATTCTTTTTCAATACTCATCAAACACATAGACAAAGCACTCATACCACTTGCTGAGGAAGCGATGCCACTGCTGTGCGGGAATGAATTTTCAGAAGCAATCGTGAAATGGTAGTCTTTGACAAAAGGAACATAGTCCTGGATTCTTTCGAAGAATTTTTCGATTTTGGGCTTGAAAGCTTCGTTCAATGCTCCTTCAAAAAATATGTCAAAAGAAAAACTGGAATCGGCAACATCCTTTTTCTGATAAGTAACCGTGGTGAGGGTATGGCAATTGTCCAACGTAAAACTGATGGAAGGATTTTCTGGCAATTGAGGATTTCTCTTTCCCCAATATTTAACCAATGCAATGTTGCTTGGTGTTTTCCATGTGACAGAACCTTCTGAAGGAAGTGGTCCATAGGCTTGCGCAATAAAGTCGTTTGTTGTCAAATCCGTATCTTTTTTATGCAAAGATACTTGTTTTGTGGAAATAGCATCGCCTCCAAAGCGAACATCTTTTTTGGAGCCAAGGCCTTTTCCAAACTTCTTTTTGGTTATTTTTGTTGCTATGAAAAATAGAAAGGCCTTCCTTTTGTTGAACGGTGCCGAACCTTCCCTGCTACCAGATCTAGGTAGCTACCAATTTGTTTGTGCTGCTGATGGAGCCTACAATGTCCTAAAATCTAAAGACATTGCTCCCGACTTGGTGGTCGGTGATTTTGATTCCATCGGAGCCATTCCCGCGGCCATAGAGACCGTTCACAAACCTGATCAAAACCTTACGGATTTTGACAAAGCACTTGCTCTTCTCAAAGATCGCGGTTTTCTAAACATCGATGTCTATGGGGCAAGTGGAAAAGAACACGATCACTTTTTGGGAAATATCAGCACTGCTATTCAATGGAAAGGCCTTTTGAACATTACTTTTTTTGACGATTTTGGCAGCTATTTTTTTAGCGAAAAAACACTGGAATTGGAGGCGGTAAAAGGCAAAACAATCTCCTTGATTCCCTTTCCTACTGTCCACAAAATTTTCACGAAAGGACTCGCCTATCCCTTGCAAGAAGAAACGCTTACTTTTGGAAAAAGAATTGGCACCCGCAACAAAGCCATCGAAGACAAAGTCCATATTTCTTTCGAAAGTGGGGACTTGTTAATTTATGTCGGTACGCTTAAAAAACCACTGTTTTGAATAGAATCTTAAAACTTATCTGGGACTTCAAAGGACCCGACGGATTGGGAACTGCAAAACACCATTGCATCCACCTCAAAGAATTTGCAAGCCGTGAGCAATTGCACTATTACAAAATTGACTGCAAAGAAATCTCCGAACTACACGCCGCAGCATTCATCATAGTCGATGAGATGGACATGAAAACCTACCGGAACGCTTTGAAACCCCACCGTGGCGAACTTGCAAAACCTCAAGAAACCTCGTGAAATCACCGGAAAATTATGAAATTTAAAACTTTCCTTTTCCTAGCATTTCTCCTTTCAAATCAATGCCTCAAAGCACAAGGATTTGGCCAACACGATCCCTCAATCGATTGGCAAACGATAGACACTGAACAAGTGCGTGTCGTCTTCCCAAGCGGAACAGCCCTACAAGCTCAAAGAATTGCAGACATCATCTACTACCTTCACGCTCGCAAAAAAGAGAGCATCGGCATGCGTTCCAAAAAAATCGATGTGATTTTACAAACCCAACAGGTTGTCTCAAATGGGTTTGTCACACTGGCACCCTATCGAAGTGAGTTGTTTGGAACAGCCCCTCCTAACTTCAAGTATTTGGGCAGCACCGAATGGCTAGACCTATTGACCATTCACGAATACCGCCACGCCTTGCAATACGCAAATTCGAATCGAGGCTTTACAAGACTGATGTACTGGATTGGTGGAGAAAATGGATGGGCATCTGCCCTCTTTTCAAGCATTCCTGATTGGTACCTCGAAGGAGATGCGGTGTTGGCAGAAACCTTGTACACCCAAAACGGCCGAGGGAGAAATCCATACTTTTTTCAGGAATTGAGAGCGGTGCTGTTGGAAGGAAAAAAGCAGGACTACCACAAAGCGAGAAACGGCTCCTTCAAAGACCTTGTTCCTAACAAATACGCCCTTGGTTATGCCATTGCCAGGCACATGAGGAACACTTATGGCATCGCAACAGGAAAAAAGGTATTGGCCGATGCCGGGAGTTACAAATACGTCGTACGTCCCTTTTCGAGAGCACTAAAAAAACACACGGGTTTGCGCAGTCCCAAAATGTATTTGGAAGCCTACGAAAAGCTGCAAAAAAAATGGTCCGAAGAAGCAGCAATGTTGCAGCTGAGTCCAGCTACAAAAATTTCCAACCCCCGAAATAAAGAGGTCACCCACTATACCTTTCCTCAATTTTTAAAGGACGGCAGCATCGTTTGTCTTAAAAGCAGTTACCGGGAAACCACGCAACTGATTCGCATTGAAAATCAAAAAGAGGAGTTGCTATTGAATGTTGGTATTGCAGTCCAACCTTACCTATCAGCAAAAAACAACAAATTGGCATGGACCGCTTATCAAAAACACCCGAGATGGGCAAATAAAAATTACAGCAATGTGATTGCCTTCGATCTGGAAACCGGTGTCAAAAAACAACTCACTTCACACGAAAAATTGTTTTCCCCCGAATTTTCCAACGATGGAACCCGACTGGTCGCTGTGAGCGCAGATGAAAAACTACAAAACCAATTGGTGCTCCTCAATGCCACTTCAGGAAAAATCACAGATACCCTTCCGAATCCAACAAATGATTTTCTCAGCTATCCAAAATGGGGACCAAAGGACAAATTCCTTTTCTATCTGGCGAAAAGAAATGGAAAGATTGCTTTTTTCAAATGGGATTTTAAAAGCAGATCGGCCCGACAACTCTCGGATTGGACTGCCCATACAATAGGTTCTTTTTCCGTAAGTGAAAAGGCACTGTTTTTTTCCGCTTCCTTAAGTGGTATTGACAATATTTACGCCCTGATGCGAAACGGAAGACGAGAAATACGTCAAATGACCTCCGTCAAAATAGGTGCATCCACACCCACTTTTAACGAAAAAGAAGCCTCTCTAGTTTACAGTGCATTTCACGTAAGAGGCCATGCTTTGGAAAAAACAAACATCGATTTAAAATCAGCTACCAACATACAAATAACAGCTCCGAATAAACAAGAAAGATACGCGCTTCAGCCTACGAAAATGGAAAGCCCTTTTTTAGATTCGGTCCCTCAAAACGAACACCGAATCAAAGCCTACAAAGGGTTTTTTAAAGGATTGAAATTGCACAGTTGGGGACTGTTTCTTGGAAACAACAACCAGCCAGAAGAAGGACTACAGCTCCAAGCGTCCAACAGTTTGCAAAATACCGCAGTACAGTTTCAGCTTGTAAGAAACAACAATGAAAACAGCTTGGAATACGCAGGAAGTTTGCACTATTCCAAAAAGTACACCGAACTGCATGTTCGCGGATCACGTCAGCAGAGAAACAGTACTTCCATCAATGGAAACCGACCACTATCCGAATCGTTTTCTGAAACGATCTACGGCATCGGACTAGCTGTGCCGTTGAGCTGGATTCGCGGAAACTACAAAACAACCCTTTCAGCGAGTACTTCCTATGCCCAACACGAGACTTCCAACTATACCGTCTTTGACCTTCTTGACAAAAATGTGACGAACACTGACAAATCCCTTTCCTTTGGCGCTGTGGAAAGTCAACTTACCTATGCGAACTTCCGACGGACGGCTCTTCAAAATTTAGCGCCCAAATGGGGGTATTTCCTAAACATTCGCCATGCCGTCAGCACAAACGAAAACCCTGTTGAAAGCTTTCTTTCCATAGCTTCGGTTTATTTTCCCGGTATTTCTAAAAACCACAGCAGCAACTTGGAAGGAATGTGGAAAAAACAAGGTCTTTTTGGGGAGTATCGCTTTCCCGATTTGTTTACCTATGCACGTGGATATTATGGCTACACGAACGAAGAAGCAACCAAAATGTCTTTCAACTACCAATTCCCTCTGTGGTATCCCGATTGGGGTTTTCGAGGAATCGTCTATGTCAAACGGATCCGTGCTAATTTGTTTGTAGATCGCAGTCAACTTAAAGGATACACTACAAAAACGACTCAAAATTCTTTTGGATCGGAATTGATTTTTGACACGAATTTTTTCAACAACCTCCCTATAAGTTTAGGTTTTCGAAGCAGTTTCCTTCAAAACACAGATGCGAGTGCAAATACAAAAGCAACCGTTTTTGATGTTTTCTATCGCTTGAACCTATGACATTGCTCTAGGAAGCTTTTAGCAACTTTGAAAGAACCTCAATCTGTTGCCAACGCGCTACCGATGAGAAACCCTCCGGTCCAAGCATTTTGAAAATTAAACCCTCCTGTTATGGCGTCGATGTTTAAGATTTCTCCTGCAAAAAAGAGCTTGTCATGTACTTTACTTTCAAATCTTTTGAAATTGATTTCTCTCAGGTCAATCCCTCCTGCAGTGACAAATTCTTCTTTAAAGGTGCTTTTCCCATTTGCACTGAATTGACACTGGGTGAGTTGTGCTGCCAACACATCGATTTTTTTATGGGTCAAATCTGCCCAGCGGATCTGTGTATCCATTCCAGAAGCATGGACAAATCGTTCCCACAAACGCTTGGTGATTTCTGGAAAAGGAGAACGCAAAGCTACTTGCTTTTTGGGACTTTCTTTTTTGAGTTTTTGAAGGGCTTGGATTGTGGCTTGCAGGGGTTTTGAAAGCCAATTGACTTGCACCTGATAGACGTATTTTTTTTCGGCCAAAACTCGTGCAGCAAATGCGGAAAGCTTCAGTACTGCGGGACCGCTCAATCCCCAATGCGTAATCAACAAAGGTCCTTTGGCTTCGAATTTTGAATCTTTTAAGGTGACCGTTGCGTTGGGAACACTTGTCCCCAAGAGGTCTGTCAATCTCGGGTCTTTTATCTTAAAGGTAAACAGGGAGGGGACGGGAGGGACAATCGAATGTCCCAAGTTAGAAACCAAGTCCCAAAGACGTTTGCTACTTCCTCCTGCAATAACAAGATGACTGGCTTTAAACGTGTGTTTTTCTGTAAAAATCAACCACCCCTTGTCGGTTTTCTCAACGGAATTGACTCCGTGATTGGTCAAAACTTGAATGCCGAGTTTGTCCACCAAGCCTTGAAAACAATCCACAATGCTTTGGGAGCTGTTGGATTCAGGAAAAACACGGTTGTCCTTTTCAATTTTTAAGGGAACCCCTCTTTTTTCAAACCACTCCATGGCATCTCCTGTCATAAATTGATGAAAAGGCCCTAGCAACTCTTTTTTTCCTCTGGGATAGGATTGTACCAAATCCGAAGGGACAAAACAAGCATGGGTGACATTGCAACGGCCTCCTCCAGAAATTTTAACTTTCTGCAAAACTTCTTTGCCCTTCTCCAGGAGAAGTACATCCAAGTCTGGGTTTTTTTCTTTTGCGGTAATGGCGGTGAAAAAACCCGCTGCACCACCTCCAATGATGACAATATTTTTAGACATGTTGTGTTTTGATATGTGGCGCTTTATTTAAAAATGTTGTTTACAAAATCATTTCTTTGTAGGTCAAAACCGTACTGTAACCTTTCTCCTTGAAGTAGGCAGGGGTTGTTTTGTCACCTGTTGCCAAAACAAAATCGCCTCCCCAGGCGCCCAAACTTTTGACAGCACCTAAGTAATCGCCAAATAGCCGTTCTTTGACAGGAGTGAGCCGCAAGGCCTTTGCAATCAATTGTTCATGAAAAGTCAGAAGGGTTTCAAACTCATTCAATGTTGTCGCTTTGCTAATTTTTTTGGTGATTTCAGAGATTTCAACACAGAGTGTTTCTTTTCCCTTTGCCATGGATTTGTACAAACGGATCCCTTCTTTGCTGTCTTGCTTTTGATTCAGATAAACAAAGTACAGGTGCTCAGAAAAAGTAGGTTCAAAAGAAATAGGCGTTGCTTTTTGAGTCCCCCCCGCTCTTTGGTAATGAATCGGTGTGTTTTCTTGTGCACATGCGATGTCATAACCACTGCCTCCAAAAGAATTTTGCAACAATTCAAAAGCATCTACTTTGGCCCAGGCAGCGATGTTGTTGATCAAGGTAGACGACGTTCCTAGCCCCCAATTATTCGGAAAACTGAGACGGGTCTGCACCTTCACTCCTGATGGCTCCTTCAAAAAAGAAGGGTTTATTTTTTGGGCAGCGAAAAGAATTTGTTTCAAGGCATTTTCAATCGGGTCTTCAGAAGGCGATGCCAACTGATTCAAGTCAAATTTTGTTTGAAACCAACAAGCTCCTGTATGGGTAAAACTTTCCCATACCAAACTGGACTGCTTTGTTTGAAAGACGTTCAATTCTTGTCCAAATTTCGTGGGCAACGCCAAAGACAAAGCACCTTCTAAGACTGCGTATTCTCCAGTAATCAACAATTTACCGTTGCTGTAATAGCTTTGTGACTCCATAAAATAAATTTTAAATCTTTTTTGAGTGGATAAAATGTTGAATTCAGAATGGAAGGGCATATTTCTCCTTCTGTTGTTTTATTCCAATTTTTGATACATTTCCTGAACGGCACTGTGGGATACTGGTTGGTCCTTGAAATGAGTGACGAGTTTTTCTTTTTGTTTCTCGTTGGCTCCCAGTTGGTTGAGAATGTTCATCAGGTGCATTTTCATATGTCCCTTCTGAATTCCTGTGGTGGTCAATGCCCTCAAAGCCGCAAAATTCTGTGCCAAACCCGCCACAGCAATGATTTCCATCAACGCTTCTGCAGAAGGGTTTTGCAAGAGTTGCAACGAGAATTTGGCCAACGGATGCAAGGAAGTCAAACCCCCAACAGTCCCCAATGCAAGGGGCAGCTCTATCCAAAACCGAAAGTGGCCGTCTTTGACTTCGCAGTGAGTCAAACTTTTGTAACTACCGTCTTTTGAGGCATAAGCATGGGCACAGGCCTCGATGGCTCTAAAATCATTGCCGGTCGCCAAAACCAAGGCGTCAATACCGTTCATAATTCCTTTGTTGTGGGTCACCGCTCTGTGGGGTTCCACATTGGCAATGTCTACCGCATTTTTAAATTTTAAGGCATAGGCAAGGGCTGTTTCTGGGTCACTATCAGGTACCAAATCTGTAAGCGGACAGGAAACTTCTGCTTTGACCAAGCATTCCGGGACGTAGTTGGACAAGATGCTCATCACAACCTGTATGTCTTCTCTTTCAAAAGTGGAAGCGATGGTTTCCAAACAAGAGTTGATAAAGTTGGCTCCCATGGAATCTTTGGTGTCAAAGGTCACGTGCAGTTGGAAGTAATTGGCCAATTGATCTGTTTTGGAGCGCAGTTCGATGTCCAAAATACCGCCGCCTCTTTTGCGCATGTTTTTAGTGAGTCCTTCTGTAGCTTTGAGGAGATTTGGTTTGCAGTGTTCAAAATAAGTTTGCAATGTTTTGGAATCTCCTCGGTACATAAAATGCACTTGCCCGATTTTTACAGTTCCCAATACGGTGGCTCGAAAGCCGCCACGTGAACGCCAAAACTTAGCCACCAAGGAAGCTGCAGCAACTACGGAACTTTCTTCAAGAACCATGGGGATGGTGTATTCTCGATCATTGATCAAAAAATTGGGTGCTACTCCGTAAGGAAGGTAAAAATTAGAAATAGTATTCTCAATAAAATCGTCGTGCAGTTGTTGCAATTGTGCATCTGTGTTCCAATAACGCTGCAACGTTTCTTTTGTAAGGTGTTGATTTTCAAAGTAATTAGAAGCCAACCACTCTATTTTTTTTTCTTTTGAGAGCTTTGAAAACCCCGAAATATTTCTGTCCATATAGATTCAAAAAAACTGATTTACTACACGCAAAGGTACTTTTTCCTTTTCACAATTTATTAAGTTCTAGAATTTAAGAACCAAAAGTTAAAAAAAATTATTACCTTACATTAAATAAAAACCTTAATCTCCTCAAAATCGATGCTTCAACTCTGTAAAACACATCCTTGTTTTCTGTTTTTTTCACAAGCCTATTTTTGTAGGATTTTCAGCCTTTTTGTTTAACCCTTAGAAAATATTAAGTACTAACCCTTTTACCCTAAAAGACTTGACATGAAAAAACATTTGATCCTATTATTCTTATTGACATTGTCATTCGGAATGACCGCCCAAAAAACACAAGAACAAGCAGCGCCCACTTCATCCAACAAACACGCCATAGGTCTAGGCGCTGGTTCTGGATTCGCACTCGATTACTCTTACAAGATCAACAACCGTTTTTCTATCTCCTCTCGGTTCAACATGCTTGCCTATTCCGTGGAAGAACTAGAAGAAGAAGTCGACGGACAAAATGTATTAATCGATGCAACAGTTGATTTTAAAAACATCGATATTGTATTTAGCTATTACCCTTTCAACACTGCTTTTCGACTCATTGGAGGTGTGGGTTATTTTACCGACAACTCCCTGAATATCAATCTTTCTTTCGATGAAAAAGTGACCATAGGAGAAGTAGATTTTACATCTGATCAAGTTGGTGAAATTACCATTGACAACAAATGGCAACAAATCTCTCCTTATGCAGGGATTGCTTTTGGACGTGCCGTACCCAATTCAAAATTCGGTTTTGCTGTGGAATTAGGTACCTACTTTTCTGGGGCTCCTGAGGTGTCATTGGATGCTACTGGAATCATCGAAAATACCAAAAACCAAGAGAGCTTACTAGAAGATAGCTTTTCTGAATTAAAATACAGACCCTATCTCTCTCTAAGACTATCCTATTCTATCTAATCAATACCCAAAAATCATGAAAATAATCAACAAATTAATCTGTACCCTTCTATTCATGGGAATCACATCTTGTGATATAGACAAAATTACGAGCTTGAAAGATGACTTTAGAATTACTGTGACACCTGATGCTGTCGACAATAAAAAGGAAATCCAAATCAACAACGCTACCAACAGTAATCCAGTGACTAGTGACATTAAAATGTCTATCTCTGGAGATGCTGCTTCAAATATTTATACCTCAGACGGATCTTCAAGTTTTAAGTTTGACCAAGGTAAAATTGTGATTGGGTTGAAAAAAGGAATGGAACCAAGTCCTGAAAATCCAATCCATGCTTCTGTAAAAGTGGAAGCAGAAGGTTACCTGTCCAAAACAAAAATATTGACCTTTGACGGTTCGGGCTCTGAAAGCATCAATATCAACCTATTGAAAATTGATGATTTGCCTAAAACCATTCAGATTGTAGAAGAAACAGGAGCACTTTCTGATGACGAAACAACAACTGATATTGAAGTATCTATAACGTCCTCTGACGAAACCGAAGAATTAGCAAAAATCGTACTAGAAGCAGGCTCTTCGTTTGAAGACAACAATGGAGAACCTGTGGAAGGAAGTAATCTTGTTATGAACATAGAAACTTATGAACTCCAAACACAAATCGTAGATGAACAAACCGGTTACAGTGCAACAGAAGAAATTGAAGAAATTACAATACCGGCAAGCAGGGATGATGAAGAAGCTACCTTAGATCCCTTTTCGGTAATTTCGGTTGACACAACACTAGACGGAACCCCTGTAAACATTTCTGAAAATACACCTGCAAAAGTGAACGTTTTCGTTCCAGACGACGGACAAGAATACCAAGTGTTTTTCGTTGAAAAAGGAAGTAACACAGCAATTCCTATTCCCAGTTTAGTGGGCAATGTAGCAAACAGGTCAGTCGGGAGCAATGCATTTACGCAATTGCAATTTGAAGCATTTTTAAATGGTTTGTATTTTATTGCTATCAAAATTTACCAATCTGCATTTTGTTCAGAAGACCTTACAACTTTGACTTTCTCCAATAATATGGCGGCTGATGTATATCGAATTACATTAAAAGAAGACGGAAACATCAAAAGTTCTTCGAATGTTACTTTGTTCAATGGAGAAGAAACCACAATTCAATTCCATCCAAAAAATGACCGTATTTACAGCTTAACTGTCATCAACAAAGGGAAAGATGTTTTGAATCAAGAAATCATATGTGGTATGGTTTATCCAACTTTTGAATTGGGTGTTACAGAAACTGCATCTTATGTCATTCCGATGGGCATTACGTGCCCTTCCGTTAGTATTGCCTTAGATGAGACACCTATCTACTACAAATCGATTGGTGAAAATACGTTCTATCCATATGGAAAGGCAGTTGCTGGTGAACTGAACAGTTCTCCTAAATTGGACCCTAACACAGACTACCAATTCCAATTCTTTTACGAAATAACTAGAACTACAGAAGCAATCTTGGGTAGTGAAATTGAAGAATTGATCGACAGTTACGACCTAGATGAAATCTGTGTTGAAATTGAAGCCGAAATCTAAGTAGACATGCAACAGACAATTTTATAAAGCATTTGTAAAAAACAGCAACTTTTATAGTTGCTGTTTTTTTTATGTAATTTGAAAAATCCCATTAACCCCCTTGAAATACCCACAAAACAAACCTCAAAAAAAACAAATATATTCTGATATTTTCATTGTGTAATACATCTAAAATAGATACATTTGCCCGTCTCTAAGAAAGATACAGACTACAAAAGCCGATGTAGCTCAGCTGGCTAGAGCAGCTGATTTGTAATCAGCAGGTCGTGGGTTCGAGTCCCTCCATCGGCTCCAAAAGCACTTCTATACAGAAGTGCTTTTTTTATGCCAAAACACCAGAAATCTCATTTCTTTTTGACATTCGTTTTGGTCGAAGATGTTTGCAAACATACATCTAAAGAAATTCAAGGTACAAGCCCCAAAAATAAGATCCCTTTTAAAAGAGAGCGTACTTTTCTCCTGTTTTTAAAACCCCATTCCTTGACACAATGTTGTTGGTGTAATTCGGTTGAGTTGACTGCAAAAAAAATCCCCGATCAACTGTGATCGGGGATTCTAAAAAAAGGCGGTGACATACTCTCCCACCATTGGCAGTACCATCTGCGCTGATAGGTTTAACTTCTCTGTTCGGAATGGGAAGAGGTGAGCCCTATCGCAATAACCACCTTAAGGTTGTTGCTGGTTTTACAGGTAAAACCAGTAGTAAATAATTGACATATTGAAGTGTCCGAAGACCTGTATGATACCGTGTGAGTAAATGGGTAAAAAGAGTGTGCCCCCCAAAGCATTCCTGCTCTGGGGAAGGCTTGTACATAAGCCTATGGGTGATTAGTACTACTTGGCTATGACATTACTGCCTTTACACCTATAGCCTATCAACGTGGTAATCTTCCACGACCCTTAAAAGAAATCTCATCTTGTGGTGGGTTTCGCGCTTATATGCTTTCAGCGCTTATCCCTTCCCGACGTAGCTACTCTGCAATGCCCTTAGCAGAACAACAGATACACCAGAGGTCAGTCCAATTCGGTCCTCTCGTACTAGAATCAGATCCACGCAAA
>Ga0209119_1000152_pt1 | contig 70000 bp, 65 predicted proteins | sample COG_03_FD_184747 | JGI IMG/M metagenome (GOLD analysis project Ga0209119, IMG submission 184747) | Pelagic Microbial community sample from North Sea - COGITO 998_met_03 (SPAdes) (version 2) | ecosystem: Environmental > Aquatic > Marine > Neritic zone/Coastal water | place: Helgoland, sampling...
TTCCGTTTCCTAGTGGTACTTTCTGGGCTTTGATAGTAGTCAACTGAAATAAGAACAAGGTTACAATCGCAAACCTGAGCAGGTTTGTAGTGGAATTTTTCATGGGGTAAGTTTAAGTTGCTACAAATTTAGCTTAACTTGATTTGATAATTAACACGAAATAACTATACAATGATTCTACATTTGTATTATTTATTGAAAAACACAAGAATCAGAAATCAAACGCAATGGATTTGTAAAAAAAAGTGGGTTTTGGAAGGGCAGTGAGATTATTTGTACAAATCCAAAGGATATTGCCCTATATCAGTAAGGCGTTTTTAGGTTTTATTTAGTGTTTTAAATACACAAACATGCCTTCACTCCTAAGACTTCGCATAAAAGTATTTCATCATCATTATAAAAAAAAAATAGCAACAATTTTTGCTATTTACAAATGCTTAACTGAGTTGACACAGCACAGTGGCGTCCATACAAATCATTGCGTTAATGAAAGTGTTATCTCCATCTTATAAAACGATGCGGCATTTTGTGAAACATGTCTCCTAAATTTTTTATCAACAAGCAACAGCACTTGTGTCTTTTTGATATTTTAAATATTCAATACTCGAGAGTGTGATTGTTTAGATCTGTTTGGAAAAAATTTATACAAGTATTTACAGTTTGATGTTATTGGTTTTATAGAGCTATAGGCCATTGATCCTGTTGAGGAAATAATTGTTTTTCCCATATTTCTATTTCAGGATTTGTGAGTACACAACCTTCCAACTCAGCAATCATGCCCTTTTTATCTAGGTGTTGGCCTATAAACACCAATTCTATTTTCCGATCTCCAAATTCCTGATCCCAGCCCGATTCAATTTGCTGTTGGTTCTCCGAAAAGGAAGGATGGTCAAGGCGTTTAGAAAAAGGCATTGACGCCCACCAAACACCCGCATTATCAGCCTTACAGGAGCCTCCTGCAGAGCTCCAAAGCAAGGCTTGGTCGGATCTTGAGGCCAACCAAAACAAGCCTTTACTTCTGATAATGTTTTGAGGGAAACGTTCGTTCAAATACGTTAAAAAACGTTCGGGATGAAAAGGTTTTTTGCTTCTAAAAACAAAAGAGCCAATTCCGTATTCTTCCGTTTCTGGCACATGTTCGTTCTCCATTTCTTTGATCCAACCCGCTGAAGCCTCTGCTTTTTCATAATCAAACAAACCGGTATTCAATAAATTTTCTAGCGCAACTTCTGAGTTTTTTGAACGCACAATACGTGCTTCAGGATTCAAACTATGAATGATTGCTTGGAGCTCCTCCAATTGATCTTCAGTGACCAAATCAATTTTATTGAGGATGATGACATTCGCAAATTCAATCTGGTCGGTTAATAAATTTACAATGGTTCTATCGTCTCCTTCTATATTGGTAAGTGCTCTGGTAGTAAGATAATCTGAACTAGAAAAATCTTTTAAGAAATTAAAGGCATCCACCACCGTCACCATGGTGTCTATAACACTAAATTGACTCAAATCCATTTTTCCATCTTCACTTTCAAAAGTAAAGGTTTGCGCCACAGGAATTGGCTCACTGATCCCCGTACTTTCAATCAATAAGTAATCAAATTTATTCTGAGAAGCTAATTTCTCTACCTCTATCATCAAATCTTCACGCAGCGTACAACAAATACAACCGTTGGACATTTCCACTAATTTTTCTTCCGTTCTAGAAAGGGTGTTCTCATTTTCAATAAACTGAGCATCTATATTTACTTCGCTCATATCATTTACAATGACAGCTACTTTTAAGCCTTTTTTGTTATGTAAAACGTGATTTAATAAGGTTGTTTTTCCAGCACCTAGAAAGCCACTTAATACAGTTACAGGTAGTTTTTTTAAATGTTTCATAATTTGTAGAGCGATTGATTCGTGTTTTGTTAAATGGGATTTTGATTCAAAGGACTAGGCTTTTTTTAATTGCCGCTTCTAAGGTTTTTGGCGCACTTCCAGGGCCGATTGCTAAAAGTTTGGCACCTGTTATGGGAATTCCTCTAAAAGGTCTTGTATGCACCGCTCCATCTGGTTTTCGTTCAAAATAAGTGTAGCAGTCGTCTGTGTTTATTTTTGTACAGCCTTTTGCCCTAAGGATGCTTTTAGGCAATGCATTGCAAATAGCATAAATACTAGATGTAGTGGGCAAATTTGGCAAATCTACAGAAGCCGAAGACCAATGTGCTTTTTGATGTTCAAATTTTTGAATGGTATTTTTAGAAGGGAAAAGTGCTGGAAGTAAAGAAATATCCAATTGATCCATAGTCATAATACTAGCCGTTGGGTTGTATGTTTTTAACTCTTTCCTAACGGCTTCTTGCCTGCTTTTCGTTGTTCCTTCTAGATGTGTCAAAACGATAAGTGAGGAAACCTGAATTTGACTGGATTCCAATTCATTATGTTCTCCACGCTTTTGCCAATTTTTTACGGCAACAACCGATATTTGAATGGGTGGTAAAAACCGGTCGTTGATACCGACCCCTAGAAATTCCATTAAGGAACAAGCGTCGGATGTTCCATTCGCTTCAATCAATGTAATTCCATTTTCTCTTTCAGGAATTCTATTCACCATATCTCTTAGTGCAACTATGCCGCTACAACAGATGCAATTCCCACTAAGCGCCTTAATTTGCTTTAGTTCAAGTTGGTTTTCAAACTGTTGAGCATCCAGATGGGCATTTTCAAAATCATTCAGAATTAAAAAAGGATTGGATCCAGTTTCAGAGAGACTGTTGATCAAATACTTCAACAAGGTTGTTTTTCCTGCTCCCAAAAAACCAACAATTGTAAAGATTGCTTCCATGTGCTTTTAAGTATCGTTTCCCAATGGAGGTTTTATTTTTGCTTAGGTCTGAAAGGATTGATTACAGCTTCATTGCATTCTAAATAAGGACCTTCCATAAGATCTATACAATAGGGCACTGCAGGAAATACAGCATCCAAACATTCTTTTATTGATTTTGGTTTTCCAGGTAGGTTGATCACCAAACTAGTGCCCCGAAGTCCAGCAGTTTGCCTAGAAAGAATGGCAGTAGGTACATATTTTAATGATTCGGCTCTCATAAGCTCTCCAAAACCCGGCATCATGCGATCGCACACCGCTTCTGTAGCCTCGGGGGTCACATCTCTTTTTGAGGGGCCTGTTCCGCCCGTTGTTATGACCAGACAACAATTTTGACCATCGACCATGTCAATGATGGTTTTTTCGATCAGCGCTTGTTCATCCGGCACTACATCATATACCCTTTCCCAAGCCGAAGTCAAATATTCATTCAAAGTAGAGACCACTGCTTTTCCACTTAAATCTTCATAAACTCCTGCACTTGCTCTATCACTGACATTGATGATTCCTATTTTCGCAGCTACCCTATTCATTTTTGCAATTGTTTAGTTTAAAGAATGTTTTTCCATACAAATTAAATCAGCGTATATATTCTTAAAAACATGATGAGCTCTATCGTATATTTTTCCGTTGATTTCCAACGAGGAATTCTCAGTCTTCCCCAATCCGCATTGCAATTCTTTTATCTTATCATTTAAGTAATAAGAAAGCATAGAGAATTCCTTGCAATCTGTTTGCCAGAATAATTCTGATTCTTTTTTTTGCTTTGCAATTTGTAAATACAAACTACGCAAGCCCCGCATTTTGATAAAAAGCTGGTTGCCAAGTGCGTCATTTACAATGTGATTGTTACTGGATAAAACAAAAGATATTTCTTGAATATGATGTTTTTTAACAAGCGCTTTTATACATGCAATGGTATTGTCCTCTATGTCAAATGAGGTGCCAAGTGAGTAATAGAAAAAATTGGCACACCTAAAAGTTTCATTGACAATAGGCTCTAAGTAATCTGTAGGACATAAAAGATAAAGTCGCTTTTGCATCCCAAGTATTATTGATGTATCGTGTATGGAAAAGAAGAATGATGTACATCTATTTTAAGTTTACCATCCACCAATTTGTAAGCAAATGTGTATTCAACTTTTGCTTCGTTTCCATCGACATCTGTAAAAAAGTAATTTCCCATCGCAATGGCACGAGTCTCTTCTATAATTAATTCGGCATTTTCAAACCTTACTTTTGTCCATGGATTGATTGCAAAACCTTTATCTTCATTACACGCTCTATTGTCGCCCGCGATAAAATACGACAAGGCTTGAGCGCTAGTGCCTCTAAATTGCTCAAGAGCACATTTGGTTGGTTTGAATAAAACTACGCCTTCCGAAAAGGCGTAACGTGTTGCAAGAAATTCATTTGTAAATGCCTCGCACTCGGCGAAATTTTCTTTTAAAGAACCTATTTTAACAACTCCTTGCCCCCAGTTATTTTGAACTTCTAGTACTTGCTTTTTAGTGATCATCGTTTATGTTTTTTGTGGTGTTATTATTTTTAAAAATTCATTTCTAGTGGCAGTTTCTGAAAAACAGCCTCCGTATTCTAATGTTGTAGTCAAGCTATTTTGGTCTTTGATGCCTCTTGAGGAAACACAAAGGTGTTTTGCAGTTACCGAGACGATAACATCTTTTGTGTCCAAAACCTGTTGTAAATCATTCAAAATTTGCAGCACCAGCCTTTCTTGAACCTGTGGACGCCGTGCGTAATAATTTACCAAACGATTGATTTTTGACAAGCCAATCACCTTGTCTTTTGGAATGTACGCCACATGAGCATGCCCAACTATTGGAAGAAAATGATGTTCACAAGCAGAATCAATAGTGATGTTTTCCTCCACCAACATCTTTTTATAACCGTATTTATTTTCAAATGTTGAAAGCTTGGGTTTATTCGCTGGGTTTAAGCCATAGAAGAGTTCTTTTACATACATTTTAGCGACACGGTATGGCGTTCCCGACAAACTATCATCGGTCAAATCCAATCCCATCTCTTGCATGATCATTTTAAAATGATGTTGGATATTTTTAATTTTTTCTTCATCAGATTTTTCAAAAGCGTCTACTCGCAATGGCGTTTCTATACTTGATGAATAATGATTGTCGCCTACTATTTGAACTTGCTCCTTATCCTTCATTTGCAGCGCTTTTAGTTGTGTTGTATTGGCAATGTTTTTTGTTGTACAGATGCAATAGTATCAATGTTATTGCTGGAAAAAATATAGCGTTTTCATACAAAGGAAGCCACTCAATTTTTTCATTTATTATCACTGTAAACAATAGAATCCAATTCAACCACAAAGAATATTTCATCCAATTCCTATCTGTAATTTGTGAAGAACGATTTACCGCAAAAAAAGAAATCATCAACAAAAAAAGGTCTACAAATCCCCACCCTACAGGAGACACATCACAGCATGTTGATGCGCCAGCTTGAACGATAAAAACAAAAGGAGTAGCAATGCAATGTACAAGACATAAAGTACTCGCGATAGCACCAATAGTGTCTGGTTTTTGATTTGATAAGATCATTGATTTCTCTTTAATACAACTGAGTTGCAAATTTAAAAATAATATTTGTTAATGCAACCCTGTAGCGTTATATTTGTCATATGGGTATAATCAGAAAAACCAAATCAGTAGCAGCATTGCTCAATGAATTTGACAATAACAGTTCCTTGGGAGCCATTTCTGTCATTACTTTGATAGAACGCTTGGGTTCCAAATTTAACAAAACAACTATTTATCGCGTTTTGGATAAATTAGAAGAAGATGGTGTCTTGCATTCATTTCTTGGTAAAAATGGCTTGAAATGGTACGCAAAATGCAATGGTTGTTCAGCAGATAAACACAATGATGTTCATCCTCATTTCCAATGTTTAGATTGCGGAAAGATGGATTGTTTGTCCTTTTCTGTTGGTCTTCCAAAAATTCCGAATAGAAAAATAGAAGTTTCTCAATTGTTAATCCAAGGAAAATGCGAAGAATGCTTTGTTTAAAAAAATCTTCTTAATCATTCTAAAGCGATTCCATCAGTTTGTAGTTTTTGACGGCCTGTTTCATAACTGTTTGTTTTACAATACAGCATTTTTATCCTCATCCCACTTCCCTCCTACGTTGTCGCAGAAAATGCATTCCATTAAAACTACAGGAGTAGAAAATATCAATTGACGGTTCGTGTCCAGGACGCTTTTTTTTTACAGCTACAAGCGTGTAATGCAACCACCGATTTGGTTGACATACTGCCCTCCCCGACACTAAGTGATCAAAACGGAGCTGTTTACTGTTAGTTAGCCACTTGCAACCTCTTTTTAACCAATGAATATCAAAAAAAGATGCCCTCCCTTTGTGTAAAAATTTGCAAAGCTATTGGAGATACGTAAAATTTTAATTAGTTTTAAGCTTTGTGAAATTACGTTGTTTGCCAATCTTCATACCAATCAAAACCTCCAACATTTGCGCCGCTTTATGAACCGATTCACCTTTTTGAGAAGCCTCTTTTTGGCTGCCTTGTTTTTCTATTTATTGAACAATCCTATTGGGAAGCTCCCTCCCTTAGGAAAAATACTGAGTCCCTCTGAAGGATTTTGGCAAAACGAAAAGGACGAGATCACCACAGGGACTTTGGAACTTGAAGGACTGAAAGAGCCTGTAAAAATCCATTACGACGCCCAGCTTGTTCCTCATGTTTTTGCGCAAAATGACTTGGATTTGTACTTTGCCCAAGGGCATGTTACAGCCAAGCACCGTTTGTGGCAAATGGAATTTCAAACCCATGCTGCTGCAGGTCGTTTGTCGGAAATTTTTGGAAAAAAGGCCTTGGAACACGACCGCATGCAACGTAGAAAAGGAATGGTTTTTGGAGCTGAAAACACACTCAAAGACATGGCAGCAGATGCGGAAACAATCGCTCTGCTGGATGCTTACACCCAAGGAATCAACAGCTATATCAATTCCTTAGAACAGGCAGATTACCCTGTGGAATACAAACTCTTAAACTACGCTCCAGAAGCGTGGACTCCGCTCAAAACATCTTTGTTGTTGATGTACATGACAGACATGCTTTGCGGTGGCGATGCCGATTTGGAATACACCAATGCCCTGCGCCTATTTGGTAAAAAACGTTTTGACGCTTGGTACCCCGATTTTTTTGACACCCTTGACCCTGTAGTACCCAAAGAAACCTCCTGGAAGCACATCAGCAGTACCATGACAGCTGTTCCCAATCAGCAAACACCTTTGGATATTATTGCAGAAACTTTTGAAAAACCCCATCCCAACAACGGTAGCAACAACTGGGCCATTTCAGCCGAAAAATCCTATTCTGGAAATCCTATTTTGGCCAATGATCCACATTTGGGACTCAACCTCCCTTCCATTTGGTTTGTCATGCAACTCGCCACACCCAAACACAGTTCTTATGGGGCAACACTACCTGGTGCATTGGGTATAATTTCTGGGTTTAACAAGCACATCGCTTGGGGAGAAACCAATGCCACTAGAGATGTCAAAGACTGGTACAAAATACAGTTCCAGGACGCAAGCAAAAGCACCTATCGCTACGAAGGAACCTGGAACACTGCTCGCATACGTGTGGAAGAAATCAAAATAAAAGGACAAGCTTCTTTTTTAGACTCGGTGCGGTACACCCACCACGGTCCTGTTAGTTATGACGCTTCCTTCAAAGGCCGTCATGGCAAACAAGGCTATGCGATGAAATGGGTCGGGCACCTTGGGGGCAATGGGCAACGTACATTTTTGGAACTGAATCGCGGTAAAAATTACGAGGACTATTTAGCAGCGCTGCAACATTGGGTAGCTCCAGCTCAAAACTTTGTATTTGCCGCTGCTGATGGAGACATTGCACTGTGGGTACAAGGAGATTTTGCCAACAAATGGAAAGGACAAGGAAAATTTCTGATGGATGGAAGCCTTGCTGCCAATGATTGGCAAGCCTACATTCCCAAATCCGACAATGCCTTTAGCAAAAACCCAAAACGAGGATTTGTAAGTTCTGCCAACCAATACCCTACAGATCAAAGCTACCCCTATTATGTGTTCAACGATGGTTACGAATCCTATCGAAACCGCATTATCAACACTTTTTTGAGCTCAAAAAACAAACTGGATCTCGAAGATTTTAAATCCCTGCAAAACAACAATTTCAATCTAAAAGCTTCGGAACTGTTGCCCACAATGCTTGCAGAAATCAATAGAGGCGCCCTCAACACCAAGGAGCTTCATATGTTGGAGCTATTAGCATCCTGGAATTATGACAATGGCATGAACGCCTTGGCACCAAGCTTGTGGACAGAATGGTGGAACCATCTCTACAAATTGACTTGGGATGAATTTGAGCAAAAAGACGTCGCTTTGAAAAAACCCTTTACCTATCAAACCATTTATCTTTTGAAAAACAAGCCCAACGATACTTATGCTGACATTGTGGCGACAACAACTGTTGAAACTGCAAAAGACTTGTTCCTGATTAGTTTTCAATCGGCTATGAGTGTATTTGATACTTGGGATGCCAAAAGCTCCTACAAATGGAGCAAATACAAAGGAACGGCTGCAAGGCACCTTTTGCAAGGTTTGCCAGCATTCTCACGCTTTGACATCCCCATAGGTGGAGAAGAGAATTCCCCCAATGCAGTTACCCATGACCACGGACCTTCTTGGCGAATGATTGTAGAGATGAGCTCCCCTCCCAAAGCCTTGGGCATCTACCCAGGCGGTCAATCAGGAAATCCGGGAAGTGTGTATTACGACAATTTTATTGATACTTGGGCTGCAGAAGACTATTTTGAGGCCCTTTTTATGCAAAGCACAACCGACACCAAACACATTCGCAGTACGCAAACCTTAAACCCCAAATCATGATCCGAAAACTTTCAAACCTAGTAGCCATAACAATACTTGCTGCCCTATTGGCGCAATTTTTACCTTGGTGGTCGCTGATGCTCGCCTCTTTTGCCGTTTCTTTTTTTAGCGTTGCAAAAGGCAGTGCTTCTTTTTGGGTGCCCTTTTTGGCAGGTGCATTGCTTTGGTTGGTACATTCCTTTTTGCTCGCAAATGCAAACGACTTTGTGTTGACCAACAAAATGGCTGTTTTGTTTCCTTTGCAAGGAAATGCAGCACTGGTTTTGCTCGTCTCAAGTTGTGTTGGAGGGCTTGCAGCGGGACTTTCCGGAGTGTTTGGCAAAGAATGCAGGCTTCTTTTGGATAAAAAGAAATAAAAAAACGCCTGCTACCGCTCCTTTTCCAAATCGATTTCAACGAGGTCGTAATGCGAAGCTGAGGCAACGACCGTTCCGTTTTTGACTACCAAAAGTTGAGGAGATTGGTGTTCCACTCCAAATTTTTCAGCAATCTCGTTGGAAATCGATCGGTAATTCAATAAATCCAAAAAATAAAAGTCAAAAGCCCCGTTCAAAGCTTCGTTTTTAGACTCAAACTGCTTGAGTACTGCATTGCTGATTCCGCATCGAGTACTGTGCTTGAAAAGAACAGATGTCTTTGCTGTTTGCTTTGCAATTGCTGTCAATTGACCAGGCTCGGTCAAAGAAATCCAATCAATTTTTGGAACTGTTGTTTCTTGCTTTTCGGCCTCCTTACCGCGTAGTTTGTCAAATAATCCCATGGGGCTTTCTTTTAATAGTTTTTGAACTACAAAAATAACATTTCCTTTTTATTAATTCAGGAATCGAACACAGAGATGTGTACTATTTACAAAAGAATCCTTATTTTAAAAACAATCAAGGCAATGTTGAAAACCTCCCTCCGCTCCTTGTTTCTCATTTTTTTGTTCACACTCCACAGCCAATGCAAATTGAAATCCACTTCAAAAGGGTTTTTTTAGGTTAAAACGGACATGCCATAAGCCCTGAAAAGACAAAAAGCCCTTACCAACGATTTGGAAAGCTGTTTTTAGATATGTCGATTGTCCCATAAACTCACTGTCTGAAATTTTGACTTATTTTTATGGAAAAGCCGACATTTTGACTTCTAAATTGCTAAATATCAAGACATATTGACGTAAAAGAAACTCCTTGTGTATTTGGGTTGTTTTTTGATATAGGAGTATCGAACTCTAAAAGAAATGCTATGAATATCAACAACTTTACCATAAAGTCACAAGAGGTCGTTCAAAAAGCACAACAACTCACCCAAGCAAATGAACAACAGCAAATTGAAAATGCTCACTTGTTCAAAGCCATCTTGGAAGTAGATGCCAATGTCACTCCCTTTCTTCTTAAAAAATTGGGCGTTTCGGTACCTGTATTTACACAAGTATTGGACAGCACGGTTCAAAACTACCCAAAAGTATCAGGGGGCAACTTGACTTTGTCTCAAACCACCAATAAAACCTTAATTGAAGCAAGCAATATCGCCAAAAAAATGAAGGATGAATACGTGTCGATTGAACATTTAATCCTCGCTGTTTTTAAGAGCAAAGACACTGTTTCACAACAGCTAAAAGACCAAGGAGTTTCGGAAAAAGGACTCTTGTCGGCCATTGCTGAGCTTCGAAAAGGAGAAAATGTCACCTCTCAAAGCGCAGAAGACACGTACAATTCTTTAAACAAATACGCAAAAAACCTAAACCAACTGGCAAGTGATGGGAAATTAGATCCCGTTATTGGACGTGATGAAGAAATCAGAAGAATTCTTCAGATATTATCGCGCAGAACGAAAAACAACCCCATGTTAGTGGGCGAGCCTGGCGTTGGAAAAACTGCCATTGCAGAAGGCTTGGCACATCGCATCCTCAAAGGAGATGTTCCTGAAAACTTAAAAGACAAGCAAGTCTATTCCTTGGACATGGGCGCTTTGATTGCAGGAGCAAAATACAAAGGAGAGTTTGAAGAACGCCTCAAATCTGTGGTCAAAGAAGTAACGGGTTCCGACGGAAACATCGTTTTGTTCATCGACGAGATCCACACCCTAGTGGGTGCAGGAGGTGGTGAAGGAGCTATGGATGCTGCCAACATCTTAAAGCCGGCACTTGCACGGGGCGATTTAAGAGCCATTGGAGCTACGACCCTTGATGAATATCAAAAATACTTTGAAAAAGACAAGGCTTTGGAGCGTCGTTTCCAAAAAGTGTTGGTTGACGAGCCAGATACAGAAAGTGCCATTTCTATTTTGAGAGGTATCAAGGACAAGTACGAAGCGCACCACAAAGTACGCATCAAAGACGAGGCCGTCATCGCAGCAGTAGAACTGTCCCAGCGGTATATCACCAATCGATTTTTACCCGACAAAGCAATCGATCTGATGGACGAATCGGCTTCCAAAATGCGTATGGAAATAAATTCCAAACCCGAAGAATTGGATGTGTTTGACCGTAAAATCATGCAGATGGAAATTGAAATCGAAGCCATCAAAAGAGAAAAAGACAAAGCCCGGCTCCAAGCGTTGAAAAAAGAATTGGCAAACGTAAAAGAAGAAAGAGATGCCGTGTTCAGCAAGTGGAGCAGTGAAAAAGAAATGGTCGATAAAGTGCAAAAAGTCAAAGACGCAATCGAAAGTTGGAAATTGGAAGCTGCCAAAGCAGAACGAGAAGGTGATTATGGCAAAGTGGCAGAATTGCGTTATGGAAAGATAAAACAAGCTACTGAAGAATTGACTGAACTACAAGCTGCAGTCAGCAAAAACAAAGAAGGCGCATTGATCAAAGAAGAAGTGACTGCTGATGATATCGCAGAGGTTGTGGCGAAATGGACGGGAATTCCCGTACAGAAAATGTTGCAAAGCGAACGGGAAAAACTCTTGGTGTTGGAAGAAGAACTTCACAAAAGTGTGGTTGGTCAAGAGGAAGCCATTGAAGCTGTTTCGGATGCAATCCGCCGCTCCAGAGCAGGGTTGCAAGACGAAAAGAAGCCCATTGGCACCTTCTTGTTTTTGGGGACCACAGGAATCGGAAAGACCGAATTGGCAAAAGCCTTGGCGAACTACCTGTTCGACGATGAAAATGCGATGACACGCATCGATATGAGCGAATACCAAGAAAGACATGCTGTGAGTAGATTGGTCGGAGCGCCTCCTGGTTATGTCGGTTTTGAAGAAGGTGGACAATTGACAGAGGCCGTTCGAAGAAAGCCCTACTCTGTGGTTTTGTTGGATGAAATAGAAAAAGCACATCCTGACACGTTTAATATTTTATTGCAACTATTGGACGAAGGCCGGTTGACAGACAACAAAGGCCGGGTTGCTGATTTTAAAAACTCCGTAATTATCATGACTTCAAATATGGGTTCAGACCGAATATTGGATCGCTTTGAATCTAGCAAAGGAGAAGACAGAGAAACTGTGGGTGTCAAAGCCAAAAGTGATGTCATGGAGGTGTTGAAACAGAACATCCGTCCAGAATTTTTAAACCGAATCGATGAGATCATTATGTTTACCCCGTTGAATCAAAATGAAATCAAGGACATTGTACACATTCAATTGAAGAAGCTGTCAAAAATGTTACAGGACAAACAAATTCATTTGGAAGTGACTGAAGAGGCTGTATTGGCCTTAGCTGAAAAAGGTTTTGACCCTCAATTTGGTGCGAGACCCGTCAAACGAGTCGTGCAAAAAGAAGTGCTCAATGCACTGTCCAAAGAGCTGTTGTCAGGAAATATAAAAGCCGAACAACACATTGTTTTGGATGCTTTTGATGAGACATTTGTGTTTAGAAACAAGCAATAAACAAAACAAACTCTGCAATAACAAAAAAGAGCGCACTTTCTAAAAAGCGCGCTCTTTTTTTATTGATTTACAATATTTTACACATGTCAACTAGAAGTGATTGTCAATGATTTTCTTGTTGAAAAAGGTTTCCTATTTCGAAGTTCGTTGTTTTCTAAAAACAAAAAACAAACCGACAAGTACCAAGGGAATGCTCAGCAACTGTCCTGTATTGAGGAACCAATCGTTGCGTTCGTCAATCTGTGCTTCTTTTAAAAACTCTAAGAAAAAACGCAGGGACCAAAGACTGGCAAAAAAGAAACCAAAGAGGTAGCCCAATTGCTCTTTTTTATGGGTTTTCCAAAACAAACGCCACAAAACAAAAAAGAGGATCAAATAACTAAAGGCTTCGTAGAGTTGTGTTGGATGTCTTGGAAAGTCCTCTCCCAGTTTTTTAAAGACAAAACCGAAGTTGCTTCCCGTAGGCTTGCCGACAATTTCAGAATTCATCAAATTGCCAATGCGAATAAAGAATCCTGCCAGGGCAACCACAATACCGACACGGTCCAATATATAGAGCAAAGGTTTGTGGAGGATGTTTTTACTGTAAAAATAGAGCGCCGTAATGATTCCCACAGCTGCTCCATGACTTGCCAAGCCTGCAAATCCTGTAAATTGAAATTGGGGATAAAACCGAACGGGCAAGAGGATTTCTTCCAGATGCTCTTTGTAATACGCCCAATCGTAGAAAAAAACATGCCCCAAACGCGCACCCAATATGGTAGCCAATACAGTGTAAATGAATAATTTGTCTAATTTTTCAAGTGGAATTCCTTCGTGTACAAATATTTTTTTCATCAAAGTCATTCCTAATCCAAAAGCCAAAACAAACATCAAACTGTAATAGCGAAGGGTAAAAAAGCCAAGGTCGATTCCCAAAGAAGGATCCCATGTAATGTACAATGAATTCATTTATTTCTATTTTTAGTAGGTTTTGACGTGTACTGGTTTGTGTTACGGAACGGGATCGTGGCCTTTTCCACCCCAGGGATGGCAGCGTACAATGCGTTTTATCGACAAAATTCCTCCTTTGAAAATACCGTGTTTTTGAATGCATCCAATTGTATAATGCGAACAGGTAGGTTGAAAACGGCAGGTGGAATTTGTATAGGGCGATATTGCGATTTGATACAGTCTTACCAAAGCAATGAATGGAAATCGAATTGTTTTTTTTAAAAGACTCACTGTATGATGTATGAAGTTTCTTCCTTTCCGTCTTTAAGCTGTATGTTCAATTCCAACAATGCATCGCGAATTTGGTCTGAAAGCGCCCAATTCTTTTGCTCTCGAGCTTCTTTACGCAACTGAATCAAAAGCTCAATACTTCCTTCAAGTTGAGCAGAATGGTTGTTTTCCGAAGCGTCTTCCAATCCCAAAACTTCAAAAACGAAGGCGTTAAAAACGGTTTGAAACCTTGTCAAGTCTGTGTGTGAAATGCGTTCGGCTCCTTGGTGGACAAGATTGATATAGCGCAATCCTTCAAACAGTTGTGCGATCAGCACAGGACTGTTGAAATCGTCGTTCATGGCTGTGTAGCAAGATTGTTCCCAAGCAAGCAATACTTCTTTTGTTAGTGTCGGTTTCTCAGAGGTTTTTAATGATTTTAAGAGGCGTGCTCCCTGCATCAACCTGTCAAATCCTTTTTCAGAAGCCTCCATAGCCGAACTGGAAAAGTCCAAATTGCTACGGTAATGTGCTTGCAGCATAAAAAAACGGGTTGCAGAGGGTGAAAATGCCTTGCTGAGAAGCGGGGTGTTTCCTGAAAATATCTCGTTGGGAAGAATATTATTCCCGGTGGACTTTGCCATTTTTTGCCCATTTAAGGTCAGCATATTTGCATGCATCCAATAGTTGGCAGGTGACTTTCCGTGACTGCAATTGGCTTGTGCGATTTCGCATTCGTGGTGTGGAAATTTGAGATCCATTCCTCCTCCGTGAATGTCAAATTGTTCTCCGAGGTATTTGGTGCTCATCGCAGTACATTCCAAGTGCCAACCAGGAAAACCGTCACTCCAAGGAGAAGGCCAGCGCATGATGTGTTCTGGACTTGCTTTTTTCCAAAGTGCAAAATCTTGGGGGTTTTTCTTTTCAGATTGTCCGTCCAAAGCCCTTGTGTTGTGAACGGAATCTTCGATATCTCTTCCAGATAAAATGCCGTAATGCGCTGTTTTGTTGTATTTCAATACGTCAAAATACACAGAGCCGTTGACCGTGTAGGCAAAGCCTTTGTCTTCAATGCCTTTGATCAGTTCAATTTGTTCAAGGATATGTCCGGTAGCTGTGGGCTCAATGCTCGGAGGTAGGTTGTTGAATTTTTGAAGGATTTCGTGAAAATCAACGGTATAGCGCTGCACCACTTCCATCGGTTCTAACTGTTCCAAACGCGCCTTTTTTGCAATGCGATCTTCTCCAGTATCCGCATCGTTTTCCAAATGCCCGACATCGGTAATGTTTCTTACATAGCGCACTTTGTAACCCAAAAATTTCAAGTAGCGAAACACCGTGTCAAAGGATACAAAAGTTCGGACGTTTCCCAAATGAACATTGCTGTAAACCGTAGGCCCACACACATACATACCAACGGAACCTTCGTTTAGCGGAGTGAAAATTTCTTTTTGTTTGCTTAAGGAATTGTATATTTTAAGCGGGTTTTCTATGTGTACATCCATCTTGATACGAGCGTGTCTTTAAAAGTAGGTAAAGATAAAACAATTGGGACAATTTAAGCAATCCTATATTTTTTTATTTGGACTGTGAAGTGATCACAGGAAATCAAACAAGCGCTGTGTCTGTTTGGTAATTTGTTGTAAATTTGACCCCGATTTAACACACTCAGCAAAAAAAACAAAAAATGAACAAAAAAATTCCAAATTACATCCAATATTTAGGGTTTCAAATCCTAACCGTTTTTGTTTATGCCCTACTCAATCGCACTGTTTTTTACCATTTTTTTGCGCACACAGAAAATGTTTCTGGCAAACTGCTAAGCGATGCTTTTTTGATTGGGATTCGATTTGACATCAAATTGGCAGTTCTCTTATTTTTTCCATTGGCACTTTTTATGCTGATTGTGAACACGAAATTCTTCCAACGTTCTTTTTATAAAAAACTCAGCAGTTTTTATGTGGTAACGGTCTATTTAGTTGTGACGTTGTTTTATCTTTTTGACTACGGCTATTACAATTATCTAGACATACGACTCGATGCTACTTCCCTCCGATTTTTTGACGACATCCTTATTTCCAGTCAGGTTTTGTTAGAAAGCTATCCAATCGTTGAAGGAGGGCTTTTGTTGTTGGTGTTTTTGTTTGGGATTTATAAAATCAATGCATACGCTTATACTAAGTTGACAGATAAGACAGGGGAACTTACAAAAAGAAAGAAGATTGTGTTTGGAATTGCGCTGTTTCTTTCCCTGTCTTTTGGTGTTTACAACAGTTTTTCCCACTACCCTTTGCGATGGAGTCAAGCTTTTTTTTCAAAACAAAATTCCGTCAATCAATTTGCTTTGAATCCCATTCTGTATTTTTTTGACAGTTTTGCGTTTCGAAATACGGGATTTGACGAAAAAGCCACAAGAGAGACCTATCCAGCAGTTGCACGTTTTTTAAATCTTTCAAAGAACCCGCTTTCGTATACGAGAACCGTTTCGTTTTCAAATGCCCATGCCGTCAAGCCCAACGTGGTTTTTGTCATGATGGAATCGGTTGGAGCCGCCGGAATGAGTGCTTATGGAAACCCCCTCAAAAGTACTCCTGTCATGGACAGTTTGACTGAAAAGAGTGCCCATTTTACGAATTTTTTCGTACACAAAGCAGGAACTGCGGGCAGTGTGTTTGCAAGTATTACAGGTTTGCCAGACATCGACAGGGTCAAAACCGCTTCTCGAAATCCTTTGGTAATCGACCAACGGATTTTGTTTGACCAATTTGAAGGTTATGAGAAAATGTACTTTATCGGTGGCAGTGCCAATTGGGCAAACATTCGCGGACTTCTCCAATCCAACATTGTCGATTTGGAGCTTTTTGAAGAAGGGAGCTACGAGGTTGAAAAAAGAGCCGATGTATGGGGCATGGACGATTACGAATTGTTCAAAGAGTCCGACAAAGAACTTGCAAGAAAACACGCAGAGAACAAGCCTTTTGTGGCTTATATTCAAACCGCTTCCAATCACATGCCTTTTACAGTTCCTGACCAAAAAGAAAGCTACCGTCCACTGACAGAAGAAACTTTGGATCAAGAGGCATTTCAGAAGTCAGGGTTCAAATCCATCGCGCAACTCAACGCGTTGAGGTATTTGGATTTTAACATTGAAGTCTTTCTAAAACGCGCACAAAAATCAGGCTATTACGACAATACAATTTTCTTGTTTTTTGGAGACCACAACACCGCTATGAACCCCTTTGACTTCATGAAACGAAAGGAGTATGCATTGGGCTTGAGTGTACACCATGTGCCCTTTTTTATCCACGCACCCAACTATGTAAAATCAGGTGTTTTTGAAAAATACGGCAACTTACTTGATGTGTTTCCTACCGCTGCCGGTGTCGCTAAAATTCCACACACCAACCACACGTTAGGGACAGACTTGCTGGCGCCTGGGCAAACTCGTTCTGCGGCTTTTCTCTATAAAAAAGTTTCTGGAGAACCCGCAATTCACCTTTTGGAAGATGACTTTTGCTTTTCCAGAACACTGACTACAAATAAAACAGGACTGTACAGGTTGAACGCTGCCGAACTTGTGGACATAAAAGACAAAAACCCAACAATCAATCAACACATGGACAGCTTGGTTCAGGCAGTCTACCAAAGTAGTAAATACCTGTATTACAACAACAAAAAGCCATTGAAAAAATAGCTTTTTGTCAGGTTTTATGAATTGTTGTTTGTGGTTATAGAGCTTAGTAATCTCTAAAAATTGCGTGCATCATTCTCTTCTTATCGTTGATGCTTTCTTCTAATGAAATCATCGTCTCAGTTCTGTTGACCCCTGAGATGTCATCAATTTTAAAAATGATGTTTTTTGCATCTTCTGTATCTTTGGCTCTAATCTTGCAAAAGATATTAAACTTTCCAGCCGTTACGTATGCAACCGTCACATTTGGAATCAGTCTCAAACTGCTGATTACTTCTTTGGTCATGGATGTTTTTTCCAAGTAAACTCCAATATGAGCGATAAAAGCATAGCCCATTTTTTCGTAATCTAAAGTGAGCGTGGATCCTTTGATAATTCCCTCCTCTTCCATTTTCTTGACACGAACATGAATGGTTCCAGCAGAAACCAATAATTTTTTTGCAATGTCTGTGAAAGGAGTTCGTGCGTTGTCAATCAACATGTCTAAAATTTGGTGATCAACTTCATCTAAATTGTATTTTTTCATAGCTAATTAATTATCAGATAAAACGTATAAATACAAAATTACTAAAATATTTTTACCAAAAATAGATTTATGTTACGAAATATTCAAAAAAGTGTGTTTTTTAAAGGTTGTTTTTTCAAGTCCAGTTCTTTGTGGCCGATGTTGGCAGAAAGGTCACCTCTTGCGGCTTCTTTTTTCTCCAAATGCACTTGCTTGTTTTTGACTATATAATCGTACTGAAAAGCAATATCTAATACTGCTCCTTCTTCTGTCAGTACATTTCTACAAATGATGTCGAAACAATCACTCGCATTATTGGGAATGCCAAAATAAGGTGCGTAATTGGAGAAATTATTCGTTTCGCTCAAGAAATAAAGACCTTGCAAGATGGCGTAAAAATTAAATTTTCGCACCAATTCTCGGTCATAGTCGTCGTAATAATGACCCGCTTCAATTAAAATAGTGTTGTGGCCCATTTTTTGAAAATTGTCCCCGGTGGCAGTGGGGTAAAATTCATCCGTGTAACGACCGATGTGATTCGGAATGAGCTCAGATAAGAATGCATTCATTGAACTGATTACACTCATGGTTTCTGTACGTCCCTTGGTCAAAGTTCGGTTTGAGTCTTCAGAAGGTGCTAAAAAAGAGACAGCAGCAGGGTTTTTGGTACCTTCTACGTTGAATATGGTTCGTTGGTCGTGTAGGTTGAAACAAAATTCAGGATTGAAAGTGTCCAACAAATTACGCAAAATCTTACTTTCCTTAGCAATCAATGCCACGGCATCTCTGTTCAAATCAACTCCATTGGCATTTACACGCGTATAGGCATCGGCACCATCAGGATTTAGTATGGGTACAAAAACAAGGCTGCACTTGTTTAGAATGGCTGTTTTTATGTGGTCTAAATTTTCAGGATGGTCTAGAAACTTAAACAAGTCAAACAGCGCCTTGGTCCCTGTACTTTCGTTGCCATGCATTTGAGACCATAGCAAAATCTTTCGCGGTCCATTGCCAATTTGAACAGAATAGATGGGGATGTTTTTTTCGGAACTTCCTACTTGTTTGGTCGAAAACAACGTGTTGTCCATCGCGTTTATCAAAGGAGCAATCGTATCATAAGGAATGCGGCGTCCAAAAAGCGCTTTTTCAAAATGATTCGCATACCAGTTTTCTAAAAGTGACAAGGGTAATTTTTTCATATTACAAATGTAAATAATCTTGTGTTTACAAATGTAACTATCTTGCAGAGTCTTTAGGTCTATGTATGTAAACAAATCTCGCTTCCGTTTCCTTCAATTTTCAATTCTCTTGTTGCTTAGGTGAGAAAAGACAACAGCTTAGGTACTTTTATATGTTAAAATATTAAAAAAGAATACATTAAGTTATGTAGTATAAAGTTTTAATTTAATAATACACCAAGTCTTTGCAAAGAAATTTGTCCAGTGAACAAAAAAAAACTACATTTGTGAACACTTAAATTTGTTACAATGTTAAACAATCAAGCTTTTGCAACAAGACTAAAAAAAATCATGGATTACTACAGCTTGTCTGCAGCTTCATTTGCGGAATCTATTGAAGTTCCGAGGTCTAGTATCTCCCACATCGCATCTGGAAGAAACAAACCTAGTTTGGATTTTGTGTTGAAAATAACAGAAACATACAATGAGGTTGATTTGCAGTGGCTTTTAAAAGGATTGGGCATTTTTCCAAAAAGCAATCTTAGCACGCAGTCCCCTAGCCCAAAAACAAAGAACCAATTGAGTCAAAAAACCTCCGAATTGGAATTGCTAGCTTCGGCACAAACGACCTCAGCCTCAGTCTCCGCTTCTTTTTCAAAGGGCGTAGGGATTGAAAAAGTTCTTGTGTTTTATGCAGATGGAACTTTTGAAGCCTATACACCCAACAAACAAACCATTTAGAACTCCGCTGTTTGTCTCTTCCAAAACATCTCGTCGACTTCCTTGTCAAGCCTTCGGTTTATTCAATCAATTGTGACAATGCGCTGTTTGCAATTGCCATCAATTCTTTTTGACGGGAATTCTGACTTCTTTCCTGCTCGTAGGCGATTTCTCTGAGCATGCGAATCGCCTCTAAATGAAAGTTGTAGCTACGGAATTCTTGTCCTTTGACAACAAGGTCATTGGCCAAATTCGTTATTGCTTTCACATTGTTTGATGCCGCCACCCATTCAAACGCATTTTTGTAGAGTTCCTTGGTTTTATTGTTATTGCTTAGGTACAAACCTTGTACGATGTAGTTGGCGACAAATGCCATTTCAGATGCTTCTTTGGCCTCTATATACAATTTGGTCAGTGGAATTGCGATGGACTCTTTGACACTTGAGGGGAGGAATTTTGCTTTGTCCATGGCTGATTTTGTATCCAAGTAATACAATGCCTCTAAGGCACTTGCTTTGACCGCATTGGACGGACTGTCTACAGATTTTTCAAAGAAATATTGGTAATCAAAATACACCAATTTCCCCAACACCTTGATAGCTGCTGCTTTTACAGCATTGTTTTGACTGTTTTTAGCAAGGGATTCAATTTTTTTGATGACCTGTCGCTTTGAGTATTTGTAGCTGAGATCAATCTGTTCCAGTGCGATGATTTGCAAGGGTGCATAAGCATCGTCAAGTGCCGAAACAAGAAGTTTGAAGACTTCTTTGTCCTCTTGGTGTTTGGAGAGGGCAAGCAAAGCCTCTTTGCGATCTGCAATATGGGTTGCATGCTTGTACTGGTACATGTAGGTTCTCTGAGTTTTGTTTTCGATAAAATCACCCAACACTACATGATCAGTATTGACTTGTACCCATTCAGGGGTTTTGTTGTAAGCAAAGGTAAAAGAACTTTCTTCTTCTTTGACAAATACCTGCTGCACTGTTTTGAGCCCGTTCTCATGCAGCACGATCTCCAAGGGAAAATAAAACACTTCGCCTTGCTGTCTCAAATTGACCGTCACTGTTTTTTCCAACAAATTGTAATCGTAAGTGACATGTACCACGGGATGTCCTCCTTTGAAAAACCATTGATCGAAGAACCAACCGAGTGCCCTTCCAGATACGTCTTCAAATGCCATTCGCAATTGCGCCGTTTCAGCAGCAGCATAGGCATGTGTCTTTAGATACTGCTGCAATCCTTTGAAAAAAGCTTTGTCTCCGAGCAGGTCTTTTAGCATGTGAAATACCAAAGCCCCTTTTTCTTGTCTTCCCTCTTTCAAAAATAGTTGGCTGTCGGAATTTTGCTCCACCAAACTTTGTTGCGTGTTTGCACTCGACCTGTAAAGAGCAGCTATCTTTTGCAAGTATGCATCTGCTGCGTTTTGTCCGTGTTTCTGTTTCATCCACAAATACGCTGCGTATTCTCCAAAACCTTCGTTCCAAGACATTTCGCTCCAACTTTTAGGACCTACAAAACTACCGAACCATTGCTGAAATAAGCGGTTTGCAATGACAGGCTCCCACAAATTGCCATCCACCAAATCACCTTCAGATTGGTAGGAGGCATCTGAAAATACAGAAACCGATGTATACGCCTTCGCATCTTCTATAAGATTGTGAACAACCACTTGACTGTATTGATCCCAAACAAAATCAATTCCCAAAATTTCAGAGAAGAATTGCATCATTTGAGGTGTGTTTCCGAAAACTTGTTTTGCTAAGCCTTCCTTGCTTTTATCTACGTAGTAGTTGATGTCTTTACCTCTCCATGTCTCTTTGACCACTGCAAATTCTCCAACCACTATAAAAAACAAATGGGGAGCATTTTTGCGGTCCAACCTCCAATGGTCTTGGCGCTCCCCACTGGGAAGTACTGTTTTAGCAACCAATGTCCCGTTGGAAAGAGTTGTCAACGAATTCGGGACAGTCAGAAATATTTCCTGAAGGTTTTTTTGGCTGGGACTGTTCAGTGTCGGAAACCAAAAACCCTTTGCGTCTGCAATGCTTTGTGTCCATATTTGCGTGGGAATTTCTTTTTGATTCGCTAAAGGATTGACAAAATTCAAAGCTGGAATTTTACTTCCGAGTTCATTTAACTTTTTGAATGTTTTTTGAGATTTGACATTGTAAGAAACCGTGAGCTGTAAGGTGTCTTCTCGATGGTAAGTCTTGTGCAAGTCGATGTGTATTTGCTCTCCGTCGTAATGGTAGTCAAGTATCTTGTCCAAACTACTTACTTTTTGGACCGTTATATTTTTGGCGTCCAAAACAATGTGTTGGGCTTTGTAAAAATGAGGACTTGCTGAAAGAACCGCTTCGCCATAGAGGTGTTTTTCCGAAAAGTCAAAGCGGATTTTCAACTGAGTGCGGTGAAGGTCAAAGGTTTTTTCAGTAATTGTTGTATTGGGAACATGGGTGTTTTTCAAAGATTGTTGCGCATTTGAAAAAGAAGCAACCGATAAAAAAAACAAACAAATCTTTTTCTGAAAACGCATTGGCAGGGATATTTTTGATTGTAAAAATAGAAATACTTGGTAAAATTGCCCTATAATTTAATGTTAAATACAATTTTAACCTTTGCCGAATTCATTGCACCCGATTCTCAGTTATCAAATCGAACAGGGTCCGTTTGTTCGTGAAATTTTTTTGCCGCATACTCAAAGCCTTCTTGCCACCAAGCCGTCATTTTTTTTTGGTCAAAAATCAAGGAATTTGTGGTCAATACAGAAGGCGTATAGAACATGTTTAAAGAAACACCCTTGTTCTTCGCAGCCAATTTTCCTATGGTCACATTGTGCTTTTCTACATGTTCCAAGGTGAAATCAAAAATATGAGAAATCAGTGAAAAAGGGTTTTTTACCGGGAGCCGGTTGTAATGCGTCACTTCTGTGTCTAAAATAATAACATCTACCTCGGTAGCTCCCCTCCGAATGGCTTCACGAATGGGAACCAAACAACCGAAACCGCCATCGGCGTATTGGCAATTGTCCTTTTCATACAAACTCATAAAAGGAACGTAATTGCAAGAAGCCCAAATCCAATCACAAAATTCGACATATGACCAATCGTTGATCGACTTGTACTCAATCTCATTCAAGGTCAAGTTGGAGACGGTTACCACAAGATCCATGTCAGAATCTTGCAACTGCTTGAAATAACTTTCCCGAATGTTATTGCGAATCAGTTTTCTCAAATTGTAACTTTCTCCAAAAGTCTTTCGTTTGCGAATAAAATTCCACAACACATGAAAGTGATTGATTGTGACCACTTTTTCGCCGTGTACTTTCTTGATGCGAAATGGATCATTGCTAAAAATGGTTTTTTGATTGACGCCGGTATACAGTGCTTTCAATTCTTGGGTTTTTCCCAAAGCGAGGTGGGAAATCAAAAGACTGCCCGTAGATGTACCAATATAAATGTCATATTTTTTGTGTTGTTCACAAATCAGATACTCAGCTACACCTCCCGCAAACGCACCTTTGCTTCCTCCTCCTGAAATTACCAATGCTTTCATCTCAATCCTTTTTAGTATGTTTGATAAATTTACTCAAAATAAAACGTTAAAAAAGGAAATCCCATGCGAAAATTGCTTTCTCTTTTCCTGTATTGTCTTCTGTCTTTCTTTTCTTTTTCACTCCTTTTGGTAAGTTGTCAACAAGCCAGCTTACAAAAGGCACTTTTCGAGTCTTGTAAAAGCACTCGGCAAGAACAAGCTCAAAAGAACATCAAAGACCCTCACAAACGCTTTGAGATCTCGATTCCCTCCAATTGGAAAAAAGAATTTTTTATCGACAGTTCTTCCACTCGCTTCTATTGTGCTGACACTACAAAAGAACTCACAGACACTTACATCATAGAAATCGGACACTACACCAAAAACACCACTTTGGATACGTTGTTTGTAAAAACAATTGAAGGCGAAGTTCTTCAAAAAGAAAACGGCGAGGTGCTGCAATCAAAACACGTTCGCTTGGGCGAAAAAAAAGGGTACAGCATCCATTCAAAGTACAAGCGTCTGGGTTTTGACTTTCAGACTATTCAAAGTTATTTTCCAAACACAAACGGCAGCCTATACCTATTGAAAGTGGAGGCTTATGGAACTGAAAAAACTGAAGCGAGATTGTGTGCAGGAATGGCCTTATTAGATACGGCTCTGCTATACGAACGCTAAGCCTTCACTCCTTACTTTCCTTCCCCGATTCGGACTTTCTTTTCCCGTTTTTACTGTGGTTCCTACCCGCATTTACTTGCGCCTCCAAATTGATTGGATTTGCAAGTGCTCCTTGCTTTTTTTGTTGGGAAACCAAAGCGGATATTCCCAAAGGTTTTTTTTTAGCGTTCATCGTTTGGCAAAATACAAAAACAAAAAGATTATTTTTGATAAAAATTTTCATTACATGTATCGCTCCACAACATCTCTTTTCTTTTTCTTTACCCTCATTGGGTTGTTCATTCACTTGCCTGTTTTTGGGCAATTGGAGTACGCAAGGAAGGTGATTCAAGATTTGAGCGCTCCCGAAATGCACGGAAGGGCTTATGTGAAAAATGGCCACAAAAAAGCTGCGGAATACCTTGCAAAAGAATTTAAAAAGAGGGGACTTCAAAAGTTTGGAAGTAGCTACTTGCAAAGCTTTCCCATCAGCGTCAACACACAACCAGGAGCCTTGGATTTGAAAATAGACGGCAAAACTTTGGTGCCCGGAAAAGACTATTTGATCGATCCGAGCAGCCCTTCACTCAAAGGCATCTATGACTGTGTTGTTATGGAAACATCGGATTTGTTGGACAAAAATGTTTTTGTTCAAAAACTCAAAAAATCCAAAGACAAGGTCATATTGGTGGATCTCTACGACTTGGAGACACAGTCCAAACAAGCCCATGCTAAAATCTTAGAAATCGTGCGGTACCTCAGGTATTCCGATACACATCCTGCTGCTGCTACACTGATTTTTTCACCAAGAAAGCTTACCTGGCACAGCAGCACAATTCAAAGCGAAAAACCCTCTTTCACCATTGGAAAACAAGTAGAAATCAAAAGAATACAACAGGTGTCCATTCACTGCAAAAGCCGGTTCAGAAAAAAGACAATTTCTCAAAATGTCATGGGCTTTCTGAAAGGGACTATTGCTTCCGACTCTTTGCTTGTCATCTCTGCCCATTACGACCATCTAGGGCGCATGGGAAAAAACACCTATTTCCCAGGAGCCAATGACAATGCAAGTGGAGTTGCTTTGTTACTGCAACTTGTCAAGCACTTTTCAAAAAGTGAAAATCGGCCCAAGTACTCGTTGGTATTTGTCGCATTTGGTGCCGAAGAACTCGGGCTTCTAGGATCAAAGTATTTTGTTGACCACCCTCCTTTCGCTCTTAAAAACATCAAATTTCTTTTGAATTTTGATTTGGCAGGCACAGGAAGTAAAGGCATTCAAGTAGTCAATGCGACAGCCTACCCCAATCAATTCAAGACACTGCAGGCACTCAATCAAAAACAAGGATACATAAAAGCAATCAAACCACGTGGTCCTGCGTGCAATAGTGACCACTGTGCTTTTAATGCTTTTGAGGTTCCCTGCTTTTACAGTTATACTTTGGGAGGGATTGCTGCTTACCACGACGTATACGACCGCTTTGAAACCCTTCCGCTCACTTCTTTTGAAGGTTATGCAAACCTGATGAAAGCGTTTGTGAAAAGTTTTTAAAAAGAGCTCATTTGTTCTTTATTGGTGAAAACCCGTTCCAATTCATTTCCTGCCATTGCCTCAATCGGATTTGCAACAAGTACCCTAGATTATTGCAAAGGATTCATTGATGAGAAAAGAGTGTCAATGATCTTACAAACACAGTTGTGTATTGATCTTTTTATTAAAGTAAAAACACAGAAACAAGAGAACTCTTGTCAACTTAAAAAAACAGAAAAGAAGGGGGTTCAAAAGACTTGTTTTGAATCGCAGTGTGTGCATTTAGTGACCGCTATAAAATCTTAAAATTAGAGATGCTGTACCCTATTTCTTCATCGGCAATCATTTCTACCATGTCAAAAGAAATATCCGAAGGATACCCGTATTCGGAATCGAATTCGAGTTTGTATTGGAAAGGTTTTTGTCTTAGTTTTTTGAGAATTGTGTCAAACAATGCGTCCACCGTAGTCGGGATACCTTCACTGCCCCAAGCATCGTTGCCTTTAATTTGCTCAACTTTTCCGTTGATCACTCGTATTTGGTAAGGCTCTTGAATTGTACAATAACAACTCACCATCAAATCAAAACTGTAGGACTTTATTTGTGAAGACTCCCAAAGTTTGTAATTTTCTTCCACATCTGTCGATGGACATTTGACAAAGTCTTCTTCTTCAAATCCTGCGCAAATAGCCTCGCAAGGATTTGAAAACATCTCAATGTAAGTGTTCTTTGGGTTAAGTGGGTCGGTGATTTGAGTGCAGGTAGGATTGTACTCTTTTGTGCACATGCAATCCGTTTTCCAATAATCACCATAGCATTCCTCCAAAAGAGCATTCAAACTTTCTGTACTTTCAAGAATTTGTTCGGAACCGTCTTCTTTTGTGATCGATATCGGAAACTGGTATTCCCAATGGTACAGCTGGTAAACCGTTTTTTCTAATTCTAACTCAGATTCCAATGTAATGGACTTGCCACTTCCGGTTTTGATGGTCAATGGGAAATCCAATTCAAAACACTTCCTTTCAAAAAGATCTCCTTTATTGGTTCCTTCTTTGCAATCCTCAATAAAGTCTTCTTCCGTAAATCCGTCCAATCCTGCATAGCAAGTGTTTGGATAGGTAATGACAAATGCATCTCCTGCCGGATCCGAAACCTTAACACATACGGGTGCGTAAATTTCAATGCAAAAGAGATCGTTTTCAAAATCACAATTTTCAACCAGACTTTCAAATTCATCAACATCTTGGATGGAAACGACTTCAATAGCAGCGCTTTGGGAATTAAAGACTTCTACAGAAAAAGGAAATACAATGCCGTTTACAGACTGTTCTTCAGAACTGTCGGTAATCAATACAAAAACCAAATTTTCTAAACTTTGAACTTCTTTGGTGTTTCCATTGCTGTAAGAAAGTTCCAGAGGGTAGACAAAATTAAAGCAAAAATCAAAAACAATGTTTCCCACCGGGTTTTCATCTTGTCTCAAATTGCCACTGTTGTCAAATTGACTTGTCAAGAGGTTCATGACCGCGACCATCGACAAATCATCGTCTTCTTTCGGTAATTTATCAGAAACCGTTTGAGTACAGCTCGAAAAGACAAACAACAGTATTGGCAAGAATAAAATAAGGTTTTTTTGTGTTTTCATATAAAAAATTAAAAGGCAAGATAACTTGCAATTATCATTCAAAAATTTGCACAGTATTGAAAAGCGCAAAAACACTATAAATGTACGAAGAATATTTTTACCCCCCTTTTTTTGTTAATAGCAAAGTCTTTTTAAAATAGTGGAAACTGTCAATAAATTCATTTGGATGTGATTTCAATTCTTTAGAAAAACAAACCAACAGCACACTTTTAAAGAAATGAATCTACGGTTCCAATTTCTCAATACCACTCATCGTTCTACCCATAAAAATCACTCAACGAAGATTTTGGTTTCTTTTGAAATGTTGTCAGATGCGTTTCCTACAAAAAGCACGTAGGTTCCTCTTTCGAGGTTCCATTCAGAGCGACTTTCATCGTAAAAAGCCAAGGTATTTATTGGGATATCTATGCTAATTTTTTTCGAAGTCCCTTTAGGCACCACCACTTTTTCAAATCCCTTCAATTCCTTCAAAGCTCTTTTTACTTTGGAGTCGGGTTTTCCTATATAAACCTGCACCACCTCTGCCCCATCACGAGACCCCGTATTTTTCACCACACAAGAGATGGCAAGGGTGTCTGCTGGAGAATACATTTGCTTGTCTGTTTTGACATTGGTTATTTTAAAGTTTGTGTATGACAATCCATGACCAAAGGCATAGAGCGGCTTGATTTTTTTTGTGTCGTGCCATCGATACCCGACCAAAATATCTTCTTTGTAATACTGATTTACCCCATCACCTGGATAAGATTCGTCACCAAAATAATGGGCGGCGTTGTCCTTTAGTTTTTTTGGAAAGGAAAACGGCAACTTCCCCGACGGATTGACAGCTCCACTCACAACATCTGCGATGGCATGTCCTGACATACTTCCTAGGTACCAAGTTTGAAGCAGTCCGTTCACGTTCTTCAACCACGGCATCTCAACAGCATTCCCTGTTAGCAAAAGCATGCCTAAATTTTTGTTCACTTGATGGATTTTGTTCAACAACGTTTCCTGCCCAAACGGCAGTTCAAATTGCAACCTGTCATCTCCTTCTGAATCTTGGTGGTGGCTTTTGTTTAACCCTCCTACAAACAAAACCACATCTGCTTTTTTTGCAAATGCAATGGCTTTTAGCCTCAAGGAGTCGGCGTCCAATCTTCCAGGAATCACTTGGTCGTACACAGACGGTCCGGATTCAAAACCCATGGTGTGAATTACAGTCGCATTTTTATAGCGTTGTTTGAGACCTTCCAAAGGGCTGATTTCAAACTGCGGCTTCAATTCTGAAGAGCCTCCTCCAGCAGTCATATTACGGGTCGCATTTTCACCGATGACAGCGATGACGGTGTTTTTCTGATCTTGTATTGGAAAAAAATTATTTTTATTTTTCAACAAAACCATTCCTTGCGTTCCTACTTTGCGCGCGACTCTCTGGTGTTCTTTGGTATTCAGGCTTCCAAGGGGTTTGTGCGGATTGAGATTTGTACGAAGCATCAAACGCAAAATTCTTCGAACTTTGTCGTCTACATGAGCGGTTGCTATTTCACCACTTTTGAGCGCTTTCAGAAAAGGCTTGGCCAAATAATACTGTTCATAATGGTTGTCGGTCGTTGTGCCCAAACCATCGGTACCCGTTCCCATCTCCAAGTCCAAGCCATACAAAGCAGCCTCGAGGGTACTGTGGACAGCGCTCCAATCGCTGATTACAACCCCGTCAAAGCCCCAGTCGATTTTTAAAATTTTATTCAAAAGAAGCTCATTGTGACAGGCGTATTGGCCACGAAATTTATTGTAGGCACCCATGATTGACCAAACACCAGCTTCCATTACAGCAGCTTTGAAAGCCGGCAAGTAGATCTCGTACAAAGCACGATCATTTACTTCTACATTGATGATATCTCTCCAATGCTCTTGGTTGTTCAACGCAAAATGTTTGACACATGCTGCGACCCCATTTTTTTGGACTCCCTGAATGTAGGGAACCACCATCTTAGAAGCCAAAAAAGGATCTTCACCTAAATATTCAAAATTCCTTCCGTTCATGGGGGTTCGATAAATATTGACGCCCGGCCCCAACAAAACATCTTTTTCTCGGTAACGCGCTTCTTCTCCCAAACTAAGACCGTATTCGTTTGACAACTGAGGATCGAAAGAAGCTGCCAAGCAAGTCAATGCTGGAAAAGCTGTGATGGAATCGTTGGCCCATTGGGCATAATTCCAAGAATCCCAACTCATCTCAGCACGCACGCCGTGAGGACCATCTGCCATCCAAATTTCTGGAATGCCAAGACGCGGAACTCCTTTGGTGCTGAATTTTGATTGTGCGTGGCACAGGGCCACTTTTTCTGTTAGACTAAGCTCCTTTACTAATTGTTCAATATAAGCATCGGTCTCTTTGGACATCCCTCCAATCGATTTTTCAGCAATCTCTTGAACGTTAATTTGAGAGTGTACAGGAGCAAAAGAAATGGTCAAAAGCGTCAAAAAGAATATCCACAAAATAGATTTCCTACAAGAATAAAAATTCATAAAGCGAGGTTTAGAAGGGTCATTGGTTTGGTTTCACTGATTGGCAAGCTGTTTTCAAAGTGCCTGTAAACACTTGTCAGTTGCATCAAGAAGAACCAAGGCAAAATACACAAATATCCTTACAATCGTTTCCTCTTCAAATAAAAATATAAACCTCCTCTTAAAACAATTCTCTTAAGTTTCCTTATTTTTGCAGGGATTTAAATGAAACTACGCATGCCATTACAGCAGAGAAAAGACGCTTTTGTTGCCTTAGGAGCTTTTTTAAGCCAATTTTCAAGAAAGGAAATTCTCCGAAAGGAAAACATCCCTCACAACGATTTGTTTTTTGACGCTTTCCAAATGCAAATTGACAGGGCACAAGAATCCAACGGATGGTTTACCAAAGACAATGTATTGTTTGCTGTCGAGAGCTGGAGCCAAGCCTTGCGCCCTGAAAACCTTGACAAATGGACCTCCTCTTATACGTTTGAGCAAGACATCCCCAAAACCATTGCGGTCATCATGGCCGGAAACATTCCAATGGTAGGGTTTCACGATTTTTTAAGTGTGCTGATATCTGGACATTCCCTGCTCGCAAAACTGTCCTCCAACGACAAGAATTTCCTTCCGATGCTAGGAAAATACTTGCAATACATACTTCCAGAATTCAAAGGTAAAATTACGTTTACAGAAGGGGAATTGTCGGATTTTGACGCTGTGATTGCCACCGGAAGCGACAACACCGCGCGTTATTTTGATTATTATTTTGGCAAACACCCACACATCATTCGCCAAAACAGAAATACCGTTGCAATTCTCTCTGGAGACGAAGATTCAAAAACTTTGGAACGCATGAGCGATGACATCTTTCGTTATTTTGGCTTGGGATGCAGGAGTATTTCGAAAATATACCTCCCCAAAGGCTTTGATTTGAACAGGATTTTCAAAGCTGTCTTCAAACACAAAGACATTATAAATTATGAACGCTATGCCAACAATTACGAATACAACAAAGCGGTCTATTTGATGAGTCTTTTTGACATTCGGGAGAATGGTTTTTTAATGCTCAAAGAAGACAGCAGTTTTGCATCACCGATTTCCTCGCTCTTTTATGAATATTACGAGGACCTAGATTCTTTGCTCGTCACCTTAGAGCAGGAACGTGCTAATATTCAATGCATTACAACCGACATTGACGTTGCAGGAAGCATCCCGCTTGGAAAAACACAGGCTCCTTCCCTTTGGGACTATGCCGATGGTGTGGATACGCTTCAATTTTTGTTAACATTGTAGTGAATAATTTAGCCGTTTTAAGATGGTAAAATGAATTTAATTGCCGAAATTTGCGTTTCGTTTATTGTAAAAATAACTCAGACAACTTTTCCCAATGAAAAAACATAATTTTAGTGCAGGCCCCTCAGTATTGCCTCAAGAAGTTTTAAAAAAAGCAAGCGAAGCCATTGTTGATTTTCAAGGTCTCGGCTTGTCCTTGATTGAGATTTCTCACCGCAGCAAAGAATTCATTGCTGTGATGGACAAAGCACAAGCTTTGGTCAAAGAATTGTTAGCACTCCCCGAAGGCTACTCCGTACTCTTTGTGCAAGGAGGTGCGAGTACCGAATTTGTAATGGCGCCCTACAACTTGATGAAAATCGGTGGCAAAGCCGCTTACTTAGACACGGGTTCTTGGAGTTCTAAAGCCATCAAAGAGGCGAAAATTTTTGGAGACACCGTGGTCGTTGCTTCTTCAAAAGACAAAGGATACAATTACATCCCCAAGGGATACGACGTACCCAAAGACGCAGACTACATTCACTTTACTTCCAACAATACCATTTTTGGGACACAATTGAACGAGTTTCCTGGAGACACTTTAAAAGTGGTAGACATGAGTTCGGATATATTTTCAAGAACCTTGGACTACAGTCAATTTGACGTGGTCTATGCGGGTGCTCAAAAAAACATGGGGCCAGCAGGAACGACTTTGGTCATCGTCAAAGATGAAATTCTTGGAAAATCGGGGCGACAAATCCCTTCCATGTTGGACTATCAAATTCATGCAGACAAAGGAAGCATGTTCAACACCCCTCCTGTCTTTGCAGTATATGTCTCTATGTTGACCTTGGAGTGGTTGAAAGAAAATGGAGGAGTCACTGGCATTGAAAAAGCCAACGAAGAAAAAGCAGCTTTGCTCTATGCTGAGATTGACAACAATCCTTCTTTTGTAGGATTTGCAGCCAAAGAAGACCGTTCTAAAATGAATGTAACCTTCAATTTGACAGATACATCCTTAAAAGAAAAATTTGACAGTCTTTGTGTTGCCGCTGGAATCAGCGCCTTGAACGGTCACCGAAGTGTGGGTGGATACAGAGCGAGCATTTACAACGCACTTCCATTGGAAAGCGTCAACGTGTTGATCAAAGCCATGCAAGACTTGAACAAATAACAAACATTCGAACTTAACGTTGCCCCGGCAACGCAAACATAAATCTAAAAAAATGAAAGTATTAGCAAATGACGGATTGGCTCAAAGTGGTGTAACCGCCTTAGAAGCTGCCGGTTTCGAAGTCCTCCTTACCAGTGTTGCCCAAGAGCAACTGGAAAGTTTTATCAACCAAGAAAATATCGACGTCCTATTAGTTCGCAGTGCTACAACCGTTCGTCAAGAATTGATTGACGCTTGCCCTTCAATGAAAATCATCGGTCGTGGTGGTGTCGGAATGGACAACATCGATGTACAATACGCTCGTGATAAAGGAGTGCACGTGATCAATACTCCTGCTGCCTCTTCACATTCAGTTGCAGAATTGGTTTTTGCACACCTGACAGGAATGGCACGTTTCTTACACGACGCAAACAGAAACATGCCTTTGGAAGGGGAGTCCAATTTCAAAGGATTGAAAAAAGCCTACGCAAAGGGCGTAGAATTAAAAGGAAAAACATTGGGTGTACTTGGATTTGGACGTATCGGTCAGGCGACTGCCGCCGTAGCCTTGCGTTTGGGGATGAAAGTAGTTGCTTTCGACCCTTTTATGGAATCGGCAACCCTTAGCTTGGACTTTTTTGACGGGCAATCCATCGCACTTAAAATAGACACGATTTCCAAAGAAGAAGTCCTCAAACAAGCTGACTTTTTGACCCTTCACGTTCCTGCTCAAGACGGTTACGTGATTGGCGCAAACGAACTTGAAATCATGAAAGACGGTGCCTTTATCGCCAATGCGGCTCGTGGTGGCGTAATTGACGAAGTGGCTTTGTTGGCGGCTCTTGACAAAGGGAAATTGGCTGGTGCTGCTTTGGATGTTTTTGAAACAGAACCAAAACCCGCAGTTCAAGTATTGATGCATTCAAAAGTTTCTTTGACACCTCACATCGGTGCAGCAACTGGAGAAGCACAAGACCGAATCGGAGGAGAATTAGCTACTCAAATCATCACATTGCTTGCATAAGCGCTGTTGTTCTTCATAAAAAAAGACAGTCCTTCAGAGGACTGTCTTTTTTTATGGCTTTGTTTCGTTTGACTAGGATTGTTATTTTAGACCTGAAAATATACAGGCAGACGTAGTTTTACATGATAATAATGGTATCTTTGAGATTTAGCAACTACTATTTATCAGTCCTCCCGTTTAGATATGTCTATACAAAAAAACATTTCTTCCCTCGCTCAAAACATCCCCTCAAATGTTCATTTAGTAGCCGTGTCCAAAACCAAGCCAATCCCAATGATACAGGAAGCTTACGAAGCAGGCCAACGTGCTTTTGGAGAAAACAAAGTCCAAGAAATGGTCAGCAAATGGGAATCTTTGCCCAAAGACATCCAATGGCATTTTATCGGTCACCTTCAAAAGAACAAAGTGAAATACATGGCGGCTTTTGTCTCTTTGATTCACGGGGTTGATAGTTTGAGTACTTTACGAGAAATCGAAAAACAAGCGAAAAAACACCAACGTGTGATCTCCTGTTTACTGCAAGTAAAAATTGCGGAAGAAGCAACGAAGTTCGGATTGCCCATGATCGAAATACAAAAAATTCTCTTCTCAGAAGAATTGAAAAAAATGAAACATGTAAAAATTGTAGGACTGATGGGGATGGCCAGTTTTACGGATGACACCGAACAGGTTGCAAAGGAATTTCGTTCTTTAAAGGACTTTTTTGACCAGACAGACTTAGCTGTTTTATCTATGGGAATGAGTGGCGATTACCATATCGCAATTAAGGAAGGCGCGACCATGGTCCGCTTGGGAAGTTCAATTTTTGGAGCACGAAATTAAAAAACCAATACAAAAAGAACCACAGAGTACATGTACGCGATTATAGATTTTGAAACGACCGGAGGCAAATTCAATGAAGAAGGCATCACAGAGGTCGCCATCTACAAATACGATGGCCATCAGATAGTAGATCAGTTGATCACACTCGTAAATCCTGAAAGACCGATCCAACCTTTTGTTGTCAAGCTAACAGGAATTACACCCAATATGGTCCGAACGGCTCCAAAGTTTCACGAAGTTGCCAAGCGGATTGTAGAAATCACTGAAGATTGTGTTTTTATTGCCCACAACACCTCTTTTGATTATCGAATTCTCCGTACAGAATTCAAACGCTTGGGCTTTGATTACACAAGAGAAACCCTTTGTACGGTGGAGTTGAGTAAAAAGCTTATCCCTGAAATGCCTTCCTACAGTTTGGGAAAATTGTGCCGCGCTTTAGGCATCCCCATGAGCGACAGACATCGAGCTAGTGGTGATGCACTGGCAACCTTGAAATTGTTTAAATTTTTGTTGACCAAAGACCTGTCAAAAGAAATTACAAAAAGCTCCATAAAGATTTTGGTAGACAAAGTAAAAGTGATTTCTGACAAGTTGAACAAAATGATTGAAGATGCCCCCACTGTGATGGGTGTTTTTTACATACACAATAAAGAAGGAGAGGTGATTTACATCGGGAGGAATAAAAACATCAAAAAAGGCATCAACCAACTCTACCTTAAAACCTCCAAAAAAATACTAAAACTTCAAGCACATTCCCACTCGATCAGTCATGAAGAAACAGGAAACGAGTTGATGGCACAATTGAAATTTGACATGGCTTCTTTGAAGCACAAACCCAAATTCAACAACCACCGGAAAAAGAACTTGCAAACGGTCGTTTTCAACAATGACAACATGCTTCTGATTGACAAGGGAAGGCATGCTCAAGAGAAATCAGTTGTATTGATCGAAGAAAACCAAATTTTAGGTGTTGGATTCATCGATTTGGCCCATCAATTCAACAACATGGACATTCTCAAAACGTTGCTTACTAAAATTGAAGATACGTCAGCAACAAGATATGCAACCAAAAGATACCTCGAAGCAGGAAAAATAGAGCGCATCGTTCGGTATTGAATAAAGAACAGCAATGAAAGACACGCATCAAACTTGGAAAAAAAAATTACACGAAATCATCTACGAAGCAGATACCCCCAAAGGGAAGTTGTTTGATGTTCTCTTAATGCTGGCCATTTTGGCAAGCATCGCATTGGTGCTGCTGGAAAGCGTTCCAAGTATCGGGATGCGCTACCCTACTTTTTTCAACAGCGCAGAATGGAGCATCACCATTCTATTTACCATCGAATACCTTTTGCGAATTGTATCCATCAAAAAACCCAAGCACTATATTTTCAGTTATCTGGGGGTCATTGATTTGTTGTCTACCCTTCCAAAGTACCTTTCTTTGCTTATCGGAGGCAGCCATGCCCTTCTTATTTTACGTGCCCTAAGATTGTTACGTGTCTTTCGGATTTTAAAAATCACTCGTTATATCGGCGCCTCCAACAAACTGCTTGCAGCTCTCCGAGCAAGCCGCCCTAAAATTGCTGTTTTTCTTTTTACTGTGGTCGTTATTTCCATCATTTTAGGCACCGTCATGTATTTGGTCGAAGCGAGAGCTGGCAGTGGTTTTACAAGCATTCCCAGGAGTGTGTATTGGACCATCGTCACACTGACAACAGTGGGTTATGGAGACATTGCTCCTGTGACTACTTTGGGTCAATTCATCGCTTCCATTGTAATGATCCTCGGGTATGCAATCATTGCCGTTCCTACAGGGATTGTTTCTGCAGAGTACAGCAGTCATTTCAGCAAAACACCGACAAACACTCAATCTTGTTCTAATTGCAATTTTGACACACATTCTGACGAGGCTGCATTTTGCAATCAATGCGGGGAAAAGCTGTGACAAAACTTTTTCACAAACGCGGTATTGTCTATTTTTGAATTCAACGAACTTAAAAAACATGTCCTCAAAAACCTTGATCAGCATTGTTGGCCCCACTGCAATTGGAAAAACAGCATTGAGCATTGAAATTGCCCAACACTTTCAGGCGCCAATTCTGTCTTGTGACTCGCGGCAATTTTACAAAGAAATCGCAATCGGAACTGCCGTTCCTTCAGAAGAAGAACTGGAGCAAGCACCGCACTATTTCATCCAAAATCGATCTATTTTCGAAAATTACAATGTGGGGCAGTTTGAAAGGGATGCCTTGGCACAATTGGAGCAGTTGTTTTTAAAAAAGGAGGTGGTTGTTCTGGTAGGCGGTAGTGGTTTGTATGTGGATGCCTTGCTCAAAGGATTGGACCATTTCCCTGAAATTGATCCTAAAATAAGACAGCAACTGAACCAAGAACTCGCGGAAGAAGGCCTTTCAGTTTTACAAAATCGACTTAAGGAATTGGATGCCGAGACTTATGAAAAAACAACCTTACACAATCCGCACAGGGTCATTCGTGCGTTGGAAGTGTGCATCGGTTCTGGAAAGCCCTATTCCTCTTTTAAAAACAAACCCAAAGCAATTCGAAACTTTGAAACCCTTCGCATTGGATTGACAGCTGAGCGCAACTTGATTTACGACCGCATCAACCGAAGAGTCGATCGCATGATGGAAAATGGTTTGTTGGAAGAAGCGAGGCGCGTACATCCGCACAAAGACTTGAACGCACTTCAAACAGTCGGATACCGCGAACTGTTTGCCTACTTTGAGGAGAAGTGCGAATTGGAAGCTGCTGTTGCAGAGATTAAAAAAAATACACGCCGCTTTGCCAAACGTCAAATGACATGGTTCAAAAAGGATGCAGACACCACTTGGTTTGACCACAAAACAGCATTGAAAACAATTGTGGAACACCTAGAAAAATCAATATAGCATTCTCAATCATTGCGAACAATAATCATAACAAAACCACATTTCATGACTCAACTCCCCCAAATCTTAGAAAGTTTTAAAAAAATTCGTTTCCAAGATTGTGACCCCTTCAACCATTTGAACAACGGACGCTATGTCGATTATTTTATCAATGCCCGTGAAGACCAACTCTTGACCTATTACGACATCGATCTTTTTAAAATCATTCAAGAACAAGGCCTCGGATGGGTAGTGTCTAACAATAAAATCGCTTACCTAAAACCGGTCTTCACAATGGAAGAAGTTTGCATACAATCTCAGCTGATTTGTTATGATTCGCGCAGTATTGAAGTGGAGATGCGGATGTGGAACAAAGATAAAACCATTTTAAAAACGGTTGCTTGGTTTGGTTTTGCTCCATTCCACTTAAAAAAAAATCGCGTTGAACCCCATACAGATGTTTTCATGGAAATCTTTGAATCGGTTGTTTTGCCCATTCCTCAAAAAGTATTTGAGCAGCGTGTCCTATACCTAAAGAATAACACTTACAAAATCACTTAAAACAACCCTTGTTAAGAATCAAATTTCTTGAGGATAATCGCATCGAACGGTTTCTATTTACAGTCCTTTGCTGTATATTTGCGCTTTACCATTAAAAAGATTTCACTATGAATACGCTTGAACAGTTTAAAGAATACGTACAAAAGATAAACGCCAAACCCACTTATACCAAACCGTTGGCTTTTGGATTGGGAATTCGCAGGTCGAAAGCAGGCAAGACATTAGATGTCAACTTTCCAGCAATCAATTGGGACAGTGCTTTTGGCACAGCAGCTTTGTTGCAAGATGTGACGGGTTACGAGACCAACTCCAATGGTTTTGTGGTTTTGACCAAAGCACAACTTCAAAAAGCGTTTGATAATTTCAGTGCCTTTCACCATGAAATTGAAAAGCACCCAAACATCACATTGCTCCAACAGCTACTCGAAAACTACAACCAACCAAAAGGATACCAGGAAATCGACCTGATCGCTTACTTTTTATTTGACAAAGACACTGCTGTTGCTGATGCTGTGGAAGGATATTTCAAATTGCAATGCCTGTCACAATTGCATGTACAACCGCATGGATTGAGTTTGGAAGGAGTTTTTGGAAAACTAAACAACATCGCTTGGACCAATCAAGGCCCTGTCCTACCCGAAGACCTCAGTGAAGAACGCATCAAAGCGACCTTCAAAGGCGATGTCTTACAGGTTTCACACGTAGATAAATTTCCGTACATGGTGGATTACCATGTACCAAACGGAGTTCGAATTGCTGCTGGCTCTCAAGTTCGTCTCGGCGCACATACCGCCGTTGGAACTACTGTGATGCCTGCAGGATATATCAATTTCAATGCGGGAACACTTGGCAATGCGATGATCGAAGGACGCGTCTCGGCAGGGGTTGTTGTCGGACACGATTCTGACCTTGGAGGAGGTGTATCTATCATGGGAACACTTTCAGGCGGGAATAAAAATGTCATTTCTATCGGAGACAAATGTTTGTTGGGTGCCAATGCAGGTACTGGGATTTCTTTGGGATTTGGGTGTACCATTGCAGCAGGTGTTTATGTAACTGCCGCAGCCAAAATACGGATGTACAACGAAAAGAACGAACCGGTCAATCTCGAAGGAGCAATTGTATCTGAAGGGGACAACATCGTCAAAGGGGCCGCATTGAACGGAAAAGACAAATTGCTGTTCCTTTTGGACAGTACCAACGGCCATCTTATTTGCAGACCCAACCCCAAAACAATTGAACTCAACGCTAGTTTGCACGTAAAAAACGATTGATCCGCACACCTACGAAATCAAACCGGTACCGCATTTTCTTGTACCGGTTTTTTTTATCACAAAACTTGAAAACACTTTGTCCAAATGCAACGAAATCCTTGTATTGCAACTTAAAAAAAATTGTAAAAAACGAAAGAAAAACAGCGGTTACTTAAAGAATGTTTTTGACCATTAATTTCCTACATTTGCAAAACAATGCAGAAAAAGATAAACATACAAAACAAAAAAGCGCGTTTTGAATACGAGATTTTGGACACCTACACAGCTGGAATTCAATTGACAGGTACGGAAATAAAATCCATCCGAGAAAGCAAAGCCCGCATTACAGAAAGCTTTTGTGAATTCAACGAACAAGGAGAACTTTTTGTAGTCAATATGTTTATCGAAGAGTACATCTACGGACACGCATACAACCACAAACCTAAAAGTGAAAGAAGGCTTTTGTTGAACAAAAGAGAACTCAAAAAACTGGAAAAAGAAGTCAAAAATGTCGGGCTGACCATCGTACCCTTAAAGTTGTTCCTCACAGACAAAGGCTGGGCAAAACTAAACATCGCCTTGTGCAAAGGAAAAAAACTGTTCGACAAGAGAAACACCCTAAAGGACAGAGACAACGCTCGCGACCTTGCGAGGATCAAAAAAAACTTCTAGTTGGCAGCCTTCCTTCCTCCTTTTTTAAAAAATGATTCAAAATGCTTGAAAAATTATTTGACCGCTACCAAATCATTCTCGCTTCTGGATCTCCGAGAAGGCAACAGTTTTTGAAAGAGGCAAACATCCCCTTTCACTTGCAATTGTTCCCAGTAGAAGAAATCTATCCATCAGAGTTGCAGCGAGAAGAAATCACCACGTACCTTTCCGATCTCAAATCAAAACCCTTTGACAAAATTTTAAATGACAATGAATTGGTCATCACTTCCGACACCATTGTCTGGCACCAAGACAAAGCACTGGGAAAACCGAAAAACACAAAGGATGCTGTTCGCATGTTGCAGCAACTTTCTGGAGACTCTCATGAGGTCATCACATCCATCAGTATCAAAGGCAAGTGTTTCCAAGAAGTGGTGAGTGACACAACAAAAGTCTACTTTAAAAAGCTCAGCCTTACAGAAATTACTTATTACATTCAAAATTTCAAGCCATTTGACAAGGCAGGCAGCTATGGAATTCAAGAATGGCTGGGACAAATCGCAGTCCAAAAAATCGAAGGAAGCTACACGAATGTTATGGGATTGCCAATGCACAAACTCTACGAAGTTTTGAAAAATATTGAAGACTCAAAAATGTGAGCTTTTTAGGAACATTGCTCTATAAAATTATTACATTTGTTACTTTCAAACACGACAATTTTTACAATGAAAAAATACACATTTACAGAAAAGAAAGATACGCGGTCCGGTTTTGGAGCAGGATTGGCAACGCTAGGAAGAACCAACCCCAATGTCGTCGCACTCTGTGCTGACTTGATCGGGTCTCTAAAAATGGATGCTTTTATCAAAGAAAATCCAACACGTTTCTTTCAAATCGGAATTGCAGAGGCCAACATGATTGGGATTGCTGCAGGATTGACCATCGGTGGTAAAATCCCGTTTACCGGTACATTTGCCAACTTTTCTACAGGAAGGGTTTACGATCAAATCCGTCAATCGGTTGCCTACTCTGATAAAAATGTAAAAATATGTGCTTCACACGCGGGATTGACTCTCGGAGAAGATGGCGCAACCCACCAGATTCTCGAAGACATCGGATTGATGAAAATGTTACCAGGAATGACAGTCATCAATACCTGTGATTACAACCAAACAGAAGCGGCGACCATCGCTATTGCAGAGCACGAAGGACCTGTCTATTTGCGTTTTGGACGTCCTGTAGTTCCTATCTACATGCCCAAACACACGGATACCGCTCACGAAAACAAGTTCGTCATCGGAAAGGCCATTCAATTGACAGAAGGAGCTGATGTGACCATCGTGGCCACGGGACACTTGGTATGGGAAGCCTTGCAAGCCTCCGAACAACTGGAAGCAATGGGAATCACTGCAGAAGTACTCAACATGCACACAATCAAACCTTTGGATGCTGAAGCGGTTTTGAATTCTGTCGCCAAGACAGGATGTGTGGTCACCGCGGAGGAACACAATTACATCGGAGGTTTGGGAGAAAGCATTGCCGGTCTACTGGCCAAAAACACCCCCATTCCTCAAGAATTTGTGGCGGTAAACGATAGCTTCGGCGAATCGGGAACTCCTGCTCAATTGATGGAAAAATATGGACTGAATGACAAGGCAATCGTCAAAGCAGTTCAAAAAGTGATTTCAAGAAAATAAACGAATAACCTAAATAGATCGAATATGAAAACGAAAATTTTTGTAATTGCCCTTTTAACATTTGCATTCCAATCTGCAACTGCCCAAGTAAACTATGGAATCAAAGGAGGTCTGAATTTCAATGCTTCTGAACTATCTACAGATAGTGACAACCTAGACAGTGATGACTCTTCTGGTTACCATGCTGGTGTCTGGTTGCGTTTCAAAGTTCCCGTTGTTGGCATCTATGTGAGACCCGAAGTGGTTTACACCTCTTTGTCGTCTGAATATTCCCTACCGGGTATTGGCCAAACAGCAAAATTCAATTTAAATCGAATTGATGTTCCCGTTCTGTTGGGAATGAAATTTATTGGTGTGGGTAACTTTTTTATAGGCCCCTCTTTTCAATACGTTTTGGATTCTGATTTTAGTGTGGCAGGCATCGATCTTGAACAAGATGATGTAAAAGAGGACATCAACGTCGGTTTTCAAATTGGTCTCGGCATTGAATTCTGGAAACTAGGCATTGACCTTCGTTATGAGTCTGCCTTTTCTAAAGCCGAATCTGCATATAACGACAGCGCGGAAGAAGCGCTTATAAATAACTTTAAGATTGACAACCAACCCAATCAATTTGTACTTGGTTTGTCCTACAAGTTCTGAGCATCTAACACATCTGAAAAAGCCGATTTTATCTTGTAAAATCGGCTTTTTTATGGGCGCTATTTGCATATTTAAATGCCCTTTCAGTTTTTTATTTTAATTGTAAATAAAAAAATTTAACAAATATTTACAGTTTAAACAAGAATTTTATATATTGCAAGTATTACATCCCCCCTATATTTTACTTCCCCCATCGCCAAACGTTTGACTAGTCCCACTTTTGTGGTTTGTCAAAATAGGCATCGCTAATTTATTAACTTATAAAACACGCGTAATGGAAAACGAACGATTTGTCATCGCCTACAAAGTAAACGCTTCAGAGAATGGAGGAATGTCTTACGAACTTCACTTGACCATGTCAAAGTACCCTATGGGAGTAAATGGAATTGGAAAAATCACCCGCGATTCACAACCTTTCTTTGAGCCTATTGTGTCTCAGATTTCTGGCAACTACATGTTTACAATTGAAAAAGAAAAAAATAACGCAGTGCACATACGTGCAAAAGGCTTCCCCATGATTGAATGGTCAGCTTATGAAAATGAACAAGTATTAGAAACACAGCCAAACGCATCTATCGAACTTTTCTTAGACCAAAATTGGAAAAAAGGATTGGCCAATATTTCTATTCAAGAGTCAAATGGAAGTTGGATACACCTAAAAGATGCAGCAGTTACTCGCATGAAGGAAGTAGCATTTGTTGCCTAATAAAAAAACAATCCCCTCAACAAACCCTATTTTTGAGGGGACAGTTATTTACTTGGAGACCTTGTGCCTTTTCTTCAGCTCGTTTTCGATATCTTGCAAGGTAAAACCTTTTGCTTGCAAAAGCATCAAGTAGTGAAATAACAAATCTGCAGCTTCGTACAAAAACAAATCGTCCTTGGAATCCATGGCCTCAATAACCACTTCAACGGCTTCCTCTCCTACCTTTTGTGCTATTTTAGCAATGCCTTTATCAAACATACTAGCTACATACGATTTTTGAGTGTCTTTGTTTGATCTTCGGTCAGAAATGACGGTTTCCAAATCACTTAAGAAACCGTAGTTCTGTAAATTTTCGCCATTCCAACAAGTTCCAGTTCCCTTGTGACAAGTAGGGCCAACAGGATGTACCTGAACCAATAAGGAATCGGAATCGCAGTCGTTTTCGATGGAAACGAGTTCTAAGAAATTCCCGCTTTCCTCCCCTTTGGTCCACAAACGTTTTTTACTTCGACTGTAAAAAGTCACTTTTTGAATCGAAATGGTTTTGTCATATGCTTCCTGGTTCATGTAGCCCAACATCAACACATTTTTGGTGGTGGCATCTTGAATGATTGCTGGCACCAATCCATTTTCTTTTGAGAAATCTATTTTCATCTTTTGTCTGTTTTATCTCGGTGGTTTGTTCGAACTGTTATCATTGCAACACAATCCTTATATCCTGATTGGAATGCCTTGATTTTGCAATTCCTTTTTCAAATCTTGAATCTCAATTTCTTTGTAGTGAAACACACTTGCTGCCAAAGCCGCATCAGCCTTTCCTTTGACAAAGGCATCTGCGAAATGCTGGACGGTCCCTGCTCCACCTGAAGCGATGATCGGAATGTTTAGCATTTCGGATAAAATTTCCAATGCTTCATTGGCAAAACCCGCTTTCGTTCCATCATGGTTCATAGAAGTGAACAGAATCTCACCCGCTCCTCGTTGTTCCACTTCCGATGCCCATTCAAATAAATTGAGGGAGGTTGGCACTTTTCCTCCTACCAGGTGTACCATCCATTCGCCATCTATCTGTTTGGCATCAATGGCTACTGTAATACACTGGGCTCCAAATTTGGCAGATGCCTCATCGATCAACAAGGGGTTTTTGACTGCTGAGGAATTGATGGACACTTTGTCAGCTCCTGCATGCAACAAGGCGTCGATGTCTGAAACAGAGGAAATTCCACCACCTACTGTAAATGGAATGTCAATACTCGCAGCGACTCGCATGACAAGGTCTAAGAGTGTTTTTCTTTTTTCTTCTGTCGCTGAAATGTCCAAAAAAACCAACTCGTCGGCTCCTGTATCTGCATAGGCTTTCGCCAATTCTACAGGATCACCCGCGTCTTTTAAATCGATGAAGTTGATTCCTTTGACAGTTCTTCCATCTTTGATGTCCAAACAAGGAACAATTCTCTTTGTCAACATAATATTTAATTTGTGCACTTGCAATCTTACATGTAAAAAATCTATTCGCCAAATACCGAATTGCTGTTATGTGCTTGTTTTCCTAGTTCGCTTTTGACAGGATGAATTGTTCCAATTGCTTCAGGGAAATACGATCTTCATAGATGGCTTTGCCAATAATGGTCCCTTCACAACCTATGGCAGCTAATTGTGGCAATTCCTCAAATTTTGAAATACCGCCACTGGCTATTAATTTCAATCCAGGCAATTGCTCCAGCATTTTTTTATACAGGGCGAAAGAAGGTCCTTGCAACATGCCATCTTTGGCAATATCGGTACAAATTACATGAGAAACTCCTGATTTTAAATATTTTTCTACAAAGGGAATCAATTCTTCGTCGGATTCTTCCAACCACCCACCAACAGCGATTTTTTCGTTGTTCGCATCAGCACCTAGAATTATTTTGTCCGCACCGTAGCGCTCCAACCAATTTTTAAAAACTGCAGGTTGTTTGACGGCAATACTTCCACCCGTGACTTGTCGGGCACCGGATTCAAAAGCGATTTTCACATCATTGTCTGTTTTTAAACCACCTCCAAAATCAATTTTCAAACTTGTTTGAGTCGCAATGGTTTCCAATACCTTGTGGTTTATGATATGACTGGCTTTGGCGCCATCCAAATCGACCAAATGTAAGTATTCGATTCCATGTGCTTCAAATTGCTTGGCTATTTCCAAAGGCTGTTCGTTGTAGATTTTTTTAGTGCTGTAATCTCCTTTTGAGAGACGTACACATTTTCCATCTATCACATCTATAGCGGGTATGATTCTCATCTTTTGAAGTTGTTTGTTTCAAGTTTCAATTCTAAAAAGTTTTTTAAGATCTGTGTACCTGCCTTGCTGCTTTTTTCAGGATGAAATTGGGTTCCATAAAAATTGTCTTTTTGCAATGCAGTGGAATAGGTCAATCCGTACTGAGTGGTCGCCACGGTTTCTTTGCACAGAGGTGCATAGTAACTGTGAACCAAATAGATGTATTCCTTTTCTTTGATGCCAGCAAACAATGTTGATTTTAAATTCGCTATTTGATTCCAACCTATTTGAGGTACTTTTACTGAATTTTCAAAACGGTGTACGTCTACATCAAAAATCCCCAAACCTTGGGTGGATCCTTCTTCACTGGAATGACACATCAACTGCATCCCCAAACAAATTCCCAAAACAGGTTGTGTCAATGTCGGAATGACGGTATCCAACTTTGTTTTTTTTAACATTTTCATCGCACTACTCGCCTGTCCCACTCCAGGAAAAATCACTTTGTCTGCTGCTTTTATTTCAGCTGCATCGTGACTTAAATAGGCTTCGTATCCGAGTCGCTGCACTGCAAATTTCAGGGACTGAATGTTTCCTGCTCCGTAATTGACAATCGCTATTTTCATGAATTCTCTTTCTTCAATTTTTAAACTTACAACATGCCTTTGGTAGAAGGTAAAATCATTTTTTCGGCATCTCTTTTTACTGCCATTTTTACTGCTTTTGCAAAAGCTTTGAAAATTCCTTCTATCTTGTGGTGCTCGTTTGCTCCTTCTGCTTTGATGTTCAAATTGCACTTTGCACCATCCGTGAATGATTTGAATAGGTGAAAGAACATTTCAGTAGGCATTTTTCCAATCATTTCTCTTTGGAACGTCGCATCCCAAACCAACCAGTTTCGACCTCCAAAATCAATGGCTACTTGTGCCAAACAATCGTCCATGGGCAAACAAAACCCATAGCGTTCCATCCCGAGTTTGTCTCCCAGAGCTTCCGCAAAAACGGCGCCAAGCGCAATCATGGTATCTTCGATGGTGTGGTGTTCGTCAACTTCCAAATCTCCTTGAACTTGAATGGTCAAATCCATGTTTCCATGCCTGGCTATTTGGTCCAACATGTGATCAAAAAAGGCAATGCCTGTATCGATGTCACTTTTCCCAGTACCGTCGATATTGACTCGGATATGAATCTTTGTTTCGTTGGTGTTTCTGGTGATTTCAGCTGTTCTGTCGGACAATTTCAGAAACTCATAGATGTTTTTCCAATCTTTGGTTTCCAAGGCAATCACTTCTTGCAACTGCTCTTTTCCAACGCTCAATTCTTCGGAAGCCAATCCCGCTTCGTTGTTGATGAGAATCCCTTTGGCCCCTATGTTTTTCGCCAACTCAATGTCTGTCAATCGATCGCCGATGACGTATGAATTTTCCAAGTCAAAAGCGCCATCCACAAGGTATTTTGTCAACAAACCGGTGCGCGGTTTTCTTGTATTTGCATTTTCATGAGGAAATGTTTTGTCGATAAGCACCTCAGCAAAGAGGATGCCTTCGTTTTCAAATGCCTGAATCAATTTGTTGTGTGTCGGCCAAAAAGTATTTTCAGGGAAAGAATCTGTTCCCAAACCATCTTGGTTGGTGACCATGACCAATTCATAATCCAACTCGTTGGCTATCTTGGTCAAGTATTGAAAAACTTTGGGATAAAACGTCAACTTTTCCAAAGCGTCCAATTGGAAGTCCAAAGGCGGCTCTATGGCCAAAGTGCCATCTCTGTCTATAAAAAGTACTTTTTTCATATGGTTGCATTTTGTTGCAATTGCTTGCAGTGCGTTGTTTTCTTTGTTTTAAGGTTGGAGCTCTTTTAAAGCGGCTACCAACTTTGCATTTTCTTCGGGTGACCCAACAGTCAATCTCAAGGTATTTTCACACAAGACTTGTGAAGACCTGTTTCGGACGACAATGTTTTTTTCCAACAATTGCTGGTAACGTTTGTTGGCGTCATCGACTTTTACCAAGATAAAATTGGCGTCTGAAGGGTATATTTCATCTATGTAAGAAACGGTTTTTAAGTGGGTCTCCAACAGCCCTCTTTCCAAAATAATTTGGGCAATTTCTTTTTCAACTGCTTCGGGTTTCAAAAGGCGTTCTTTCGCTCTTTGCTGTGTCAATTCATTGACGTTGTAAGGGGGTTTGATGCGATTCAATACTGCTACAATCTCTTTGGAAGCAAAACAGATTCCCAATCGAATTCCTGCCATTCCATAAGCTTTGGAAAGGGTTTGACAAACAACCAAATTTGGGTAGTTCTTTAACTTGTTGGACCAAGAATCTTGACTGGAAAAGTCAATATAGGCCTCGTCTACAACAACCAATCCATTGAAATTTTTTAAAATAATTTCGATGCGCTCCGCTGAAAATGCATTTGCAGTCGGGTTGTTGGGAGAACACAAAAAAATCATTTTAGACTTGGCATCGGCAACTTGTAATACCTGTTCTACGTCAATATCAAAGCGAGCGTCTAAAAGCGCTTCTTTGATTTGAATGTTGTTGAGATTGGCCAAAACTTCATACATCCCATAAGTGGGTGGCAATAAAATCACATTGTCTTCCTTGGGCTCACAAAATGCTCTGAACAGCAAATCCAGGACTTCATCGCTCCCATTTCCTAAAAGTATTTGATCTGTAGGAACTCCTTTCAATTCTGACAACAGTGCTTTGACACTCTTCTGTTTGGGATCCGGATACCGGTTTACCCCATTTTCAAAAGGGTTTTCATTGGCGTCCAAAAACACCATTGTCGCTGTGTTTTCCTCAAATTCATCGCGCGCCGAGGAATACGCCTTCAATTGGGCGATGTTGGGTCGGACGCTGTTTTTAAGATCAAAAGTCATGGTCTTTTTAATTGTGTGTTTGACTGCTTCAAACTTTTTTATTCGCTGTAAATTATCAATCCCTTTTCAAGGCTTTCAAACGAAGACTAACCGCATTTTTATGTGCTTGTAGTCCTTCGGCATCTGCCATGAGTTCAATGGCGTTTCCAATGACTTGAATTCCTTTCGGTGAAATTTTTTGAAAGGTAATTTTCTTTGTGAAAGCATCCATGTTCACACCGCTGTACATTCTTGCAAAAGCATTGGTGGGCAAGGTATGGTTTGTTCCAGAAGCATAATCTCCCGCACTTTCTGGCGTGTAGGGACCGATAAATACGGATCCTGCATTTTCTATCTTATCGAGGTAAATCGCTTCATTTTCCACATTCAAAATCAAATGTTCAGGTGCATAGGCATTGATAAAATCTAATTGGTCTTCAATTTTCTCAAAACAAATCAGTTGGGAATTGTCAATGGCATTGGCTGCCATTTCTTTTCTCGGCAATTCTTTCAATTGCAAAGCCACTTCTGCTTGAATATCTTCCAATTGTTTTTTTGTATTTGCCAGGCAGATGACCTGACTATCATGTCCGTGTTCTGCTTGGGACAACAAATCGGATGCGACAAAAGAGGGGTTTGCGGCCTCGTCTGCAACCACCATCAATTCAGAGGGACCTGCTGGCATGTCAATAGAAACCCCTTGTGTCAAAGCGTATTGCTTTGCAGCTGTCACGTATTGATTTCCAGGCCCAAACAATTTGTAGACACTCGGTACAGATTCAGTACCATAGGTCATTGCGGCAATGGCTTGAACACCTCCCAACTTAAAAAGAGTGGTGACTCCTACCAATTTGGCAGTGTACAAAATGGCTGGATGTATCTTTCCGTCTTTGTCAGGAGGTGAACACAAAACAATCTCTTTGCTTCCTGCCAAGACAGCTGGAATTCCCAACATCAAGATGGTTGAAAATAATGGAGCTGTTCCTCCAGGAATGTAAAGGCCTACTTTTTCAATAGCCCGCATCTCCTGCCAACACGTCACTCCAGCGGTAGTTTCAACAACCTCTTTAGGCGTGATTTGTGAACGGTGAAAAACTTCAATATTGTGCTTTGCCAAAGCGATGGCATTTTTCAAATCTTCCGAAACCAAAGCCGCAGAGGCATCGATTTCTTCTTGACTTACTTTGAGGTCGTTTAAAACAACATTGTCAAAACGCGCAGTGTAAACTCGCAAAGCAGCATCGCCGTTCTTTTCAACCTCGTCAAACACTTCGCCAATGACTTTCCCTAAATCAGTTGATTTTTTGGTCGGTCGTTGGGTCAAGACAGCCCAGTGTTTTCTGGATGGATTGTCGGTTGTATTCATGGTGATTTATTTTTTAGCAAGTTTGAAAGCTGGAATCAATTTCTCTTTCTAAAAACATTGCTGATGTGCCCATTGGGCAGGTTATAAAATCATTTTTTCAATTGGGATGACCAAAATTCCTTCGGCACCATGGCTTTTCAAAGCGTCGATGATGTCCCAGTATTTGCTTTTTTCTATGACAGTGTGAATCGAACTCCACCCTGCTTGAGCCAAGGGCAAAACCGTAGGGCTTTTCATTCCGGGCAACAACTCAAGGATCTCAGCGACTTTTTCATTGGGCGCATTCAATAAGATGTACTTTGAATTCTGGCCTTTAAGAACCGCTTGTATGCGAAATCGTACCGTGTCTAAAATGGCTTGCTTTTCAGGTGATAAACTTGGAGCTACGGTCAAAACCGCTTCACTAAAAGCCATTTGAACAGCTTCTTTTAAACCGTTTTTAAAGAGGGTACTTCCACTTGAAACAATGTCACAGATGGCATCTGCCAAACCGATATTGGGTGCTATTTCTACAGACCCATTGATAATGTGCAAATCGGCAGTAATGCCTTGTGCTTTCAAATACTTTTTAACGGTATTTGGGTAAGAAGTAGCGATGCGTTTGCCGTTCAAATCCTGAATGTTTTTGTACTCAAAGGCTTTAGGAACAGCCAGAGAAACGCGGCATTTGGAAAAACCCAATCGTTCTACAACAGCCAAATCTTCCCCTTTTTCTACCAAAGTATTTTCCCCTAAAATGGCCACATCGACCACCCCATCTCTCAGGTATTGTGGGATGTCACCATTCCTTAAGTACAAGACTTCCAAAGGAAAATTACGCGCAGCAGCTTTTAATTGGTCTTTGCCATTGTCGATGGAAATGCCACAGTTTTTTAAGAGTGCCAAAGAGTCTTGGTTGAGTCTTCCTGATTTTTGTATGGCAATTTTTAATTTTGTCATGATTTGTGTTGGTTTTTTGTTGGAACAAAATTGGGAATTGTGATTAAAAAAACCCATTTGATTTGCTCAAACGGGTTTTGATATATGTTTTGTGTAAGGCACAACATCTCTAACTCGTCTGATTACAAGTATGGAAATGATGGTGAAAAAGTGCACTTGACTTCATAATTTTGTTTTAACGTAGCAAATATACCAATTAATTGAAAAACACACAATCTAACAGCGTACTTTTTAAAAAATACATCCCCTTAGAGCTTTATGACTCCCGCAACCGTTTTAAATGCTTTGGTGTGTTTTTAAAAGAGGCCCTTTTTTAGGCCATTTTTGAAGGATAATTGCAGCAAAGAAAACAACCCAGCAAGAAGCCTCAAAAGCAACGAAAATTTACGACCCCATATTTATAGAATGCATACCATATTTTTTCAAATAAAGGAACTAGACCTAACAGTTAGGAATAAAAAAGGGACGCTTAAAGTTAAAAATTCACAAGGAAGCAACTACTGTTTGTACAGTCATTATAGCTGTAAAAAAAATACCGAAACTTTGAATTTACATTCAGGTTTCGGTAAATTCTGTGGAGCATATCGGATTCGAACCGATGACTTCTTGGCTGCCAGCCAAGTACTCTAGCCAACTGAGTTAATGCCCCCCTTATCAAGGCTTTCAAAGCAAGAGTAGCATTGAAAGCAAACAGATCAATCTTTGTAGACGCCCATTTGTTCGTATTTGTGTATGCGTTTTTCTACCCTATCCTCAGCAGTCATGCCTTGCAAAACATCCAATTCTTTTAAAATGACTTTTTGAACAGTTTCAAAAGTTGCTTCTCTGTCGGAATGTGCTCCTCCCAAAGGCTCGCGAATTACGCCATCGACCAATTTCAAAGACGCCATGTCTTTGGATGTCAATTTCAATGCAGACGCTGCTTCCACTTTGAAGTCCCAACTGCGCCAAAGAATGGTCGAACAGTTTTCGGGAGAAATGACAGAGTACCAAGAGTTCTCCATCATCAAAACTCGGTCACCGACACCTATTCCCAAAGCACCTCCAGAAGCTCCTTCTCCAATAATCACTGTGATGATTGGCACTTCTAAGACACACATTTCAAATATGTTTCTCGCGATGGCTTCGCCTTGCCCTCTTTCTTCTGCCTCCAACCCAGGATAAGCTCCAGGCGTATCTACAAAGGTCAATACAGGAATGCCAAATTTTTCAGCCATGCGCATCAGACGCAACGCTTTTCGATACCCCTCTGGATTGGCCATTCCAAAATTTCGGTATTGTCTTGTTTTAGTGTTGTAGCCTTTTTGTTGGCCGATAAACATAAAGGATTGGTCCCCTATTTTTCCCAAACCACCAATAATCGCCTTGTCATCTTTTACATTTCGATCTCCGTGAAGCTCCATAAAAGTCTCCCCAGCTAGTGCTTTTATATAGTCCAATGTATAAGGACGATTGGGGTGTCGTGAAAGCTGTACACGTTGCCATGGTGTAAGGTTTTTATAAATGTCTTTTTTAAGACTTTTTAATTTTTCAGTCAGTTTCTCACAGGTCTCAGAAACATCTACCTCGCTTTCCTCTCCGATGATTTGGCATTTGTCCAATTGTTCTTCGAGTTCCTTGATCGGTAATTCAAAATCTAAATACTCCATAGGTTTGTTCTAATAATTGCTTGACAAAGATACTAACTTCAGGAAAGTATCAAATCAATTCTTTTATTTTTTTGACTTAAAATACAAAGCGACAGCCAAAGCACCAAAGAGTGCATTGGGCATCCATATAAATAAAATGGTATTGCTTCCTGCGACTGCACCCAATACTTCTGAAACTTTCATGAAGAATACGTACAGAAACATAAGACCTATTCCGACAGCCATGTTCACTCCTGTACCGCCTCGACGTTTGCGAAAGGCCAAGCAAACCGCTATCAGTGTTAAGATATAGGAAGAAAGCGGCAAGGTTGTTCGCTTGTACAATTCCACGTAATACGCATTCAAGTTTTTGACACCTCGCTGTTCGGAGATGTCGATGAAATTTTTCAATTCTGTAGAAGGCATTTCTTTGGCCAGATAATCAACATACAACAAGTCGCTGGGCGAAAAATCAAAAACAGTGTCCATTTTTGAACCAACGTGAATGCGATCTTTGTCGTTTAACACCCACCTTTTTTTAAAGTTTGTCAATGAAAAAGTACTGTCCCTGTTGTTCCAATTGATATTGTCTGCGGTCAAACGGTACTTCAATTGAAGCCCCTCGTATTCTTCGTAAGAGAAATCGTAGCCTCGGTAGGTTCTCAATCCAAAGTTTTGAATAAAAATATACCTGCCTTCTCCCAGCTTCATGTTGAACTCTTTGACATAGCTGGTTCCCTTGTTGCGGTTGCTCTTCAGGTATTTGTTTTCAAATTTTGTGAGTGTTTTGTTTCCGGCCGGAACCACAAAGTGATTCATCAAAAGCGCTAAAATAGCAACGATTGTCGCTCCGATCATATAGGGTTTTAAAAATCGCGTAAAGGATACGCGCGCAGCATTGATGGCGATGATCTCTGTATTGTTGGAGAGTTTGGACGTAAAAAAAATAACCGCAATAAACAATGCCAAAGGCATAAAAGTATTGACATAGTAAATGATAAAATTTGCATAATAATCTTCTACAATCTCTTCAAAAGACAAGTTTGTATGTCTCAAAAACTTGTCTATTTTTTCCGCAACATCGATGGCGATGGCGATCGGAATCAAGATAAACAACGTAAAGAGAAACGAACCCAGGTACTTTTTCAATATGTATTTGTCTAAGATTCTCAATTTTACAAGCGGTTGTTCATTTGTTTGACCATTTTGTTTTTCCAAGCTGCAAAATCACCGGCAATAATGTGTTTTCTCGCTTCTCGTGTCAACCACAGATAGAATCCTAAATTGTGGATGGTTGCAATTTGTTTGCCCAGCATTTCGTTGGCTGCAAACAAGTGTTTCAAATAGGCTTTTGAATAGAAGGTATCTACATAAGTAATGCCCATTTCGTCGATTGGTGAAAAATCATCTTCCCACTTTTTGTTTTTGATGTTGATGCTGCCAAAAGCTGTAAAAAGCATTCCATTTCGAGCATTTCGTGTCGGCATGACACAATCAAACATGTCCACACCCAAAGCAATGTTCTCCAAAATATTGATCGGTGTTCCAACACCCATCAAATAACGGGGCTTGTCTTCTGGCAAAACGCTGCAAACCACATCGGTCATGGCGTACATTTCCTCAGCAGGCTCTCCAACAGACAAACCTCCAATGGCATTGCCTTCAGCACCTACACTTGCAATAAATTCTGCAGATTGCTTTCTCAGATCTTTGTAGGTACTTCCTTGGACAATAGGAAAAAATGTTTGACTGTAGCCGTATTTGTAGGGGAGTTTTTCCAAATGGCTCATGCAGCGTTTCAACCAACGATGGGTCATGTGCATGGATTTTCTTGCGTAATTAAAATCACAGGGATAAGGTGTACATTCGTCAAATGCCATGATGATGTCTGCTCCGATGGTGCGCTGAATTTCCATTACATTTTCCGGTGAAAAAAAGTGCGTAGAACCGTCTATATGGCTTTTAAAATCCACCCCTGCTTCTTTGATCTTTCTTCTACCCGATAGGGAATAGACTTGGTACCCGCCACTATCTGTTAAAATTGGACGGTCCCAATTCATGAATTTATGCAACCCTCCTACTTTTTCAAGGATGGGTGTTTTGGGACGCAAATACAAATGGTATGTATTTCCGAGAATGATGTCGGGGTTGATTTCCTCTTTCAATTCTTTTTGATGCACTCCTTTCACTGTGCCCATGGTTCCAACAGGCATAAAAATAGGAGTTTCTATAAGCCCATGATCTGTTGTCATGACAGCAGCTCTCGCTTTGCTCAATGGGTCTTTGGATTTTATTTCAAACTTCATAGGTGGCAAATATAAAACAAACTGAGGTGGCCGAAAAGGTTTCTACTTTAAAAGATTCGCCTTTGAAATGCTGCGCTGAAGAATTCTATAAAGGAGGGCGACAATATCAAGATTATTTTGATAGCTTTGCAAGAGCCCATTGGTTCTTTTCTTAAAATTTATCGCATGGCATATCTTTCCTACATCAAATCGCTTCACATCATATTTGTCATCACCTGGTTTGCAGGTTTGTTTTACATTGTACGCCTGTTTATCTACCATGTAGAGGCCGACAAAAAAGAAGAGCCTGCACGCAGCATCTTACAAACCCAATACAAAGTGATGAGCAAACGCTTGTGGTATATCATCACATGGCCTTCCGCAATTCTTGCCAGTTTTTTTGCTTTTTGGATGCTTTATTTGCTTCCTGGTTTTTTGAACGCGCCATGGATGTGGGTCAAATTGTCTTTTGTGTTGCTTTTGTACGGTTACCAATGGGGATGTCAAAACATTTACCGACAACTTCAAAACGATGTCATCAAATACAGTGCAGCCAAATTGCGACTTTGGAATGAGGTAGCAACTGTCATTTTGTTTGCAGTAGTGTTTTTGGTAGAATTGAAAAATTCCATCAATTGGATTTGGGGTGTGACAGGAATCTTCGTATTTGGACTCTTGCTGATGGGTTTTGTGAAATTGTACAAAAAAAGAAGGACCAAAAAAAGTTGGGATAAAACAGAAAGCTAAAAGAGGTCAGACTTCAGCAACTGTTTGAGAGGCGGTCAATCCGATGATCTCTCCTCTGCCATCACTAGAATTGCTTCCAATCACGTAATTCGTTCCATTGGAATGAATTTTAAAAATCAAATTTTTATTGTGTAAGATTCCAATAAGATCAATGATCTTATCGTACGAGAGATACGCTTCATCAAACCAGACTTCTTGCACGTCATTTTTGAGAATGTGTTTTTCGAGTTGTTTGAAAGAGCTGAATTTTACAAACTTTAGCTTTCGAGCCATTTGTTTGTCAATGCTGATTTTTTTATCTCCTATATAAAGGACGTTTTGCCGTTCCTTCAAAATAATTTTTGGATCGGAAAGCTGTACGTATTTCAACAGAAACCAGAGTTGAATTCCAAGATTTGCAAAGAAGTTGTAAAGGAAGTTTTTTTGAAAATGCTTTTTGTAAAAAATCCGCATGGCTTTGTGAAAGTGTTTTAGGTAACGTACATCCTTCCGTGTACTCTCCCCTTTGAAATGAATCACAGATGCAGCGCCCAAATAAAAATTTTGGCGACCAGATTTTAAGAGTTTGTAACTCAAGTCGATGTCTTCACCGTACATAAAATAATCTTCATCAAAACCTCCAACAGAACGGTATACTGCTGTTTTCATCAACATAAAAGCACCCACTAGAATTTCGACAGATCCTGTTTCGTCTCGCTCCAAATGGTTCGCATAATAAGTCCCTGAAGCCGAATTGGTCCCTATGATCTTGGACAAAGAAGCCTTAATTGTTGGGATTCCTCTTTTACTCTCGGGTAAAAAAGCACCTGTTCCATCAATCAATTGCACTCCCAAAGCACCAAAATTTTCCTGTTTGTCAGCAAAATCTAAGATGTCTGAAAAGGTAAACTCCTTGACTACAGTATCTGGATTCAACACCAGCACATAGGTGCCTTTGGCCATCGCGACTCCTTGGTTGTTGGCAATCGCAAAACCTACATTGTCTTGGTTTTCAAGCAGGTGAACATCGGGAAATAAGTTTCGCACCATGCGACAACTATCGTCTGATGAACAATTGTCGACGACAATAATTTCAGCAGCAATCCCTTCACATGCTTTTTGAACACTCAGCAAACAGAGTTCTAAAAAAAAGCGAACGTTGTAATTGACAATGACAATTGAGAGCTTCATTCCGTTTTTATAGATTTTTCAAAAGGAACACGATTGGCAATACTTCGTCCCAAAGTCACCTCGTCTGTATATTGCAATTCATCACCCACAGAAATCCCTCTAGCAATTGTGGATATGTTGATTTCAAATTTCCCCAACTGTTTGTAGATGTAAAAATTAGTTGTATCCCCTTCCATGGTCGAACTCATTGCCAAAATCAATTCCTTGACAGTGCCTTTTTGTATTCTTTCAACCAAGCTTTCAATGGTCAGATTGTGGGGGCCTACCCCTTCCATAGGGGATATTTTACCCCCTAAGACATGGTACATCCCTTTGAATTGAGCTGTGTTTTCAATGGCCATCACATCGCGAATGTCTTCAACGACACACACAATTTCAGGGTTTCTTCTTGTGTTGGAACAGATATCACAAATCGCTACGTCTGAAATGTTATGACAGCTTTTACAGAGTTTTACTTCTGTCACCAAATTTTCCAAAGCATTGGTCAAATGTTGGGTGTGTGCTTTGGGCTGCTTTAACAAATGCAACACCAAACGCAAAGCTGTTCGCTTTCCTATGCCTGGCAATTGAGCCACTTCATTGACCGCATTTTCTAAAAGTCTGGAAGAAAAATTCATTTCACAAATATAAACTTTTGTAGAAACGTTTAGCCGTTAAATTGATTATTTGTTTCTTTGTGAGTGCCGCAATTGTTTTCTTCTTCATCTCGAAGGAGGAAGTACACTAATTTCAACGTCATGAATACCTCCCAAATTGTTTTGGTTATCGCAGTTTATTTTGGACTTTTGTTCTTGATCTCCCATGCAACGGGTAAAAACGACAGCAATGCAACCTTTTTCAAAGCGGACAAAAAGTCCCCTTGGTACCTCGTGGCATTTGGAATGATTGGAGCTTCGCTTTCTGGGGTTACTTTTATCTCTGTTCCCGGTTGGGTCGAAGAAAGTCAATTTAGCTACCTTCAAATTGTATTGGGTTATTTTTTGGGTTACGTAATTATTGCCTTCGTATTGCTGCCTATCTATTACCGATCGAACATCACTTCCATATACGAATACTTACTGCAGCGATTTGGTACGGTCAGTCATAAAACAGGGGCCTTCTTCTTTTTTCTTTCACGTGTGTTGGGGGCTGCTTTTCGCTTGTTTTTGGTGACTTCTGTTTTGCAATACTTTCTTTTTGATGCTTGGAAAATCCCTTTTGAGCTTACCGCAGTTGCATCCATTCTTTTGATTTGGATGTACACCTACAAAGGAGGCATCAAAACCATCGTTTGGACAGATGCACTGCAAACACTATTTATGTTGTTTGCTGTCTGTGCAGCAATTGCGGTTCTCACTGACAAACTAGGACTCTCCCTTTGGGAATCCTATCAGTCCGATGCATTTCAAAACCGAGCAAAAATATTTTTTACGGAAGATTTCAATGACAAAAAACACTTTGTAAAATCATTTTTGGGCGGTGTATTTATTGCCATTACGATGACAGGATTGGATCAAGACATGATGCAGAAAAACCTGACCTGTAAAAATACCAAAGAGGCCCAATGGAACATCCTGTCCTTGGGATTTGTTTTGATTTTGGTCAATTTTGTGTTTTTATATTTAGGAGCATTGTTGTACGTCTATGCTGAACAAAATGGAATTTTAGTTCCTCAAATTGACGGCACGGTAAAGACGGATCTTTTATTTCCTGAAATCGCCTTGAATGGAGGCCTGGGAACTTCAATTGCATTGCTTTTTATCTTGGGCTTGATGGCCGCAGCCTACTCCAGTGCAGACAGTGCTTTGACTTCTTTGACAACCTCTTTTTGCTTTGATTTTTTATCTCTAAACACCCAATCAAAAGCAGCTCAAAAACGCATTCGAAAAAGCGTACATATCGGTGTATCGTTGTTGTTGGTCTTGGTCATTGTACTTTTCAAACACGTGCTTCGCGATAATGTGATTAGCAGTTTGCTAAAAGTCGCTTCTTATACCTATGGACCACTTTTGGGCCTCTTTGCTTTTGGAATTTTCACCAAACACCGACTTAGAGAGTCAATGGTTCCTGTGATTGCTATTGTCTCAGTTGCACTAACGAGTATGTTGGACAGTTGCTCAATAGATTGGTTCAACGGATATACTTTTGGATACGAGCTACTCATCGCAAATGGGCTGATGGCCTTTGCTGGTTTGCACTTGATAAAAAGGAAACCCTCCGATTGTGAAAATCCTGAAAACAAAGCTAAAAAACCAACCGCATCCAGTCTAAAATTTTCTTATTTTTACAGGTATGGAAAAAGACCTTAGCAACTACAGAAAAGTTTACTTAAAAAAGGAACTCCTCAAGACCGAAGTACCAAAAAACCCGATTGAATTGTTCCAGCAATGGTTTCATGAAATTGAAGCTTCGCAAGGTATAGACGAGCCCAATGCCATGACCCTTTCCACCATTGGAACAGATGGATTTCCAAAAAGCAGGGTGGTTTTGCTTAAAAAATTTACCGAGGAAGGATTTATTTTTTATACGAATTATCTGAGCGAAAAAGGAAAAGCAATCGCAGCGCACCCAGAAGTATGTCTGTCCTTTTTTTGGCAAAATTCAGAACAACAGATCATCATCAAAGGAACAGCAGAAAAAATTGCTAATAACCTGTCTGATGGTTATTTTGAATCACGACCTGATGGCAGCAAACTTGGTGCTTGGGCATCCCCTCAAAGCGATGTTGTTCCCAGCAGAGAGTCTTTGGAACAGCAATTGAAGACCTTAGAAGAAAGGTTTCAAAACCAAGAGATTCCCCGACCAAAACACTGGGGAGGATATCTCGTCAAACCGGTATCCATTGAATTTTGGCAAGGAAGAGCCAACCGCATGCACGATCGCATTCGCTATACAGCCCAAAAGGATTATAGCTGGAAAATTGACAGATTGGCGCCTTGATTTTTTAGTTTAAAATTTGTCTCTCTTTCCCGTATCAATTGAACAATTTTAGTATATTTGATTCAACCAATTCATATAGATGAAAACAGTTTATATTGTTCGGCATGCCAAATCTTCCTGGGAATACAAAGGAATTGAAGACATCGATAGACCCCTGAAAAAAAGAGGAATCCGCGACTCTTACCTCACGGCAGCTGCACTAAAAGACAAAATTGAAAAACCCGCAGTTTTTATCACCAGCAGTGCCACACGTGCACTTTCCACAGCCGTAATTTTTTCGAATGTTTTTGGTTTTCCTCTGTCCAATTTACAAATTAAAAAATCACTGTATAATTTTAGTGACGGCTACTTGGTAAAAACCATCAAGGCCCTGGATGACGAATTTGATTCTGCCATCATTTTTAGCCACGACCATGGCATCAATGATTTTGTCAACAAATTTGGAAATCAGCTCATCTCCCATGTCCCTACCTGTGGGGTGATTGCTATTCAATTTGAAAACAATCATTGGAAAAGCATCAAAAAAGGAAAGACGATTCTGAAAGAATTCCCCAAGAACCTCAAAAAACGTTGAAACCAAACCCTTTGATCGAAATAAAAAAATACGCGGCTATTGACATCGGTTCCAATGCCGTTAGGCTCTTGATCTCTAATATCATTTTAAAAAAAGAAGAAGAACCCACCTTTAAAAAATCAGAATTGATCCGTGTGCCCATTCGATTGGGAGCCGATGTTTTTCTTGGAGGAAGCATTTCGGATGCAAATAAAAACCGGATGATCGCTGCCATGAAAGCCTTTCAATTATTGATGCAAGTACACGCCGTTGAAAAATACAAGGCATGCGCCACTTCTGCCATGAGAGATGCCTCAAACGGAAAAGAATTGATTGCCGAAATTGAAAAAAAAACCGGAATACACATCGAAATAATCAATGGAAAAAAAGAAGCTGAAATCATTGCATCTACAGATTTATCACAGTTGATCGATGGAAAAAAATCTTATTTGTATGTCGATGTTGGCGGTGGCAGTACTGAATTTACGGTCTTTTCAAAAGGAAAACTACGCTGTTCCAAATCTTTTAAAATTGGCACCGTACGTTTGTTGAACAAAAACAGCAACAACAAAATCATTTGGAAAGAAATAAAAACTTGGATCGCTACTCATACCAAAGGACTTAAAAAAATGGCCTTGATTGGCTCTGGAGGAAACATCAATAAAATATTTAAGATGTCTGGCCAACGTTCTGACAAACCGCTTTCTTACATTTACATGAATGCCCATTACCAATTTTTAAAAAAAATGACCTACGAAGAGCGCATTTCCGAATTGGGATTGAATCAAGACCGTGCAGACGTGATCATTCCAGCAACAAAAATATACCTCTCTGCCATGAAATGGTCGAAATCAAAGAAAATTTACGTTCCTAAGATTGGGCTTTCTGATGGGATTGTCAAAAGTCTGTACCACGGAATTCTATAAGTTCTTGCCATGTTGCATCCAAAAAAAAATTTAAAAGCCAACAGACACCTGGCAAGATTCAGTTTCCTTTGTCTGTTGCTGACTGCTTGCATGCAAAGTACAAAAACCTCGAAAGGCAAAGCCCGAGAATCTTTCAAAACACCCGCCTCCAAAACGATTGTCCAAACGCCTCCAAAAGCCCTTGCCAAAGACATCATCCGAACTGCTACTGCTGTCGAATTTATGACTGCTTACGGACAAAAACACCAAGAGACCTATGTGCAATTGCACACGCGTCTGGGGGTGATGACCCTTCGATTGTATAAAAACACCCCTTTGCACCGCGCTAGTTTCTTATACCTGACCGAAAAAGGTTACTTTGACACCACCTGTTTTTACCGTGTCGTTCCGGGATTCATCGTACAAGGAGGAAACTCCGACAGCGAACAAACTACGGCTTTTCGAAATCGACTCAACAACTACCTCTTGCCATCAGAATTTCGTAAAAACAGGAAGCACAAACGGGGAGCCCTTGCGGCAGCAAGAGATTGGGAACACAATCCCGAAAAAAAATCAACTCCTTTTGAGTTTTATGTGATCCAATCCCACAAATTACAAAGCCATTTGGATTATGAGCACACCGTGTTTGGGGAAGTTGTCGAAGGAATCGAATTGATTGATAAAATCGCTGCGGAAGCAATTGATGTATATGAATGGCCGAAAAAAGACATCCCGATTAAAATGACGGTTTTAAAATAAGGACCCCCTTTGTTCAATCAAACCAAATCACAAAACTTTGCGGTTTGACGGCGTCGGGAATCTGTTCCAGTTGAATGGGTTCCAAACGGATTGTCTTGATCCCCAAGTCACTTTTGTTCAACGTCATTGTCGCATTGAGATCGTCCAGAAACAAGATGGCTTTTGTAAAAGTAACTTCTGTCTTGGTAATGCGCGACATCAAATTGATTTCTGAAAATACCGAATTGAGACCAATCCCGTTTTCTGTGATATAATTAGCATCGTGTACGGCAACATTTCGAATGGTAGACAAGGAATCCAAGGGCTCTCTTGGAGTGATGGTCAACAAGTGCTTCCCTCCTTTTGCATAGACCAAGTACACATCATCTTCTTGTGAATAAGCACCTCGATAGCCTAAAATGCCTTCACTCAATATTTTGACCACAGAATCTTTTGCAAACAAATTCTTAATCTCATGCATTGCTGTCTTTGAATTCAATGGACCTACCTGATTTTTTGCAAGTTGAAATTGGCTAGAATTGGAACAAGAGATCCCCACAATAAGAAACAAAAGAAAAGCGAAACGTGTGGCAATTTTAACCATGAGTGAAATTTAAAGAGTCAAATTCAAAAATAGTTGAAATCTACAAAAGGACAAACCAAATGCACCCTATATTTCAAGGAATGATTCACAGGCACACAAAACCGCCCAACAAAATGGTACATTTTCTAATGCTTTGAGTATCTTTGCCCGCTCAAGCATACACATGACTAAAAAAGAAACACAAGAAAAGATTGCACTCGGCAAAATGCTGCCTTTGATGGAGGCCTTTTATACCATTCAAGGAGAAGGTGCACACACGGGAACTGCAGCGTATTTTATCCGCATCGGTGGTTGTGATGTAGGATGTCATTGGTGTGATGTCAAAGAAAGCTGGAACGAACAACTCCACCCGCCTACGCTGACTGATGTCATTGTAAAAGAGGCAAAAGTTCATGCAAATACCGTTGTGATTACAGGTGGAGAACCATTGATGTGGTCTTTGGACTACCTCACGGAATCTTTGCGGAATTCACAAATAAAAACCCATATAGAAACCTCGGGTGCATATCCTTTGTCCGGAAAATGGGACTGGATTTGTTTGTCTCCAAAAAAGACAAAGCTTCCCTTGTCAAAAATTTACCAAGAAGCTGATGAATTAAAAATGATTGTGCACAACGAACACGATTTCGAATTTGCAGAACAACAAGCTGCCAAGACATCGGGCAATTGCCAATTGTTTTTACAACCAGAATGGAGCAAAAAAGAACTGATGACGCCCAAAATTGTCGCGTATGTCATGAAAAACCCAAAATGGAAAATTTCACTACAAACACACAAATATTTGAACATCCCATAGGAGATACTTGATATCGAATTGCACAAAAAAACCAGCCGAATGGCTGGTTTTTTTTATGTCTTAAAAAGATTTTAGTAATCTCCTAAGGTAACTGGGTTTTGAGCAAAAGCTTCTTCCAACTGAGCGTCGTTCGGTGCTTTTCCGTGCCATGCATGGGTATGCATCATAAAATCAACACCGTTCCCCATTTCTGTGTACAACAAAATACAAATGGGTTGCCCATTTCCGGACAATGCTTTTGCTTCGTTGAGAATGGCTGTAATGGCTTCAATGTCATTTCCTTTGTTCTCTTCCAATACAATCCATCCAAAAGCCTCAAATTTGGCTTTGACGTCGCCCATGGCCAATACATGGTCCGTTGTCCCGTCGATTTGTTTGCCGTTCAAATCTACTGTGGCGATCAGGTTGTCCACTTTTTTAGCAGAAGCATACATGATGGCTTCCCAGTTTTGACCCTCTTGCAACTCTCCATCGCCGTGAAGGGAAAACACGGTCTTCGCGTCGCCATTTAATTTTTTTGCTTGTGCAGCGCCAATGGCCACACTCATTCCTTGTCCTAAGGATCCCGAAGCCATGCGGATTCCTTCCAAACCTTCGTGGGTGGTGGGATGCCCTTGCAAACGAGAATTTAATTTTCTAAAAGTAGCCAATTCGGATACAGAAAAATAACCACTTCGTGCCAAAACACTATAAAAAACTGGTGAAATATGACCATTTGACAAAAAGAAAAGATCTTCATTTTTTCCATCCATGTCAAAAACATCTGACGAATACTCCATGATTTCTTGGTACAAAACGGTCAAAAATTCGGTACAGCCTAAAGAGCCTCCAGGGTGACCTGAATTCACAGCATGTACCATTCGTAAAATATCTCTTCTTACTTGTTGAGAAAAATCTTTGAGTTCTTGCGTTGTCGCCATTTTAAATGAGTTTTGTTGGCAAAAATACATTTTTTAAGTGATGGTGCAAACTTATTTGAAATGAATATGTTGAAGCACATCCAAGCTGAATCAAAAGGGTGAAATGTACTTTTAAAAAATGAATTGAAAGCTTAAAATATGGTTTTAAAACCCATTGAAAAAACCCGAAGTGTTTCTTTTTAGAAAGGCACTTCGCCGTCATCAACTCCATCAAAAGCATCTTGTGTAGTCGGAAAGTTTTCAGAAGTAATTTCTTGATTGAAATCGTTCATTTTGGATTGGAATTCATTGCCAAATCCAGCTTCCAAATCGGAAAATTTTGCCAAGTGTCCTGTAAACTTTAAACGGATGTTTTCCAACCCTCCATTTCGGTGTTTTGCCACTATAAATTCGCCTTGGCCTTCGCAAGGTGAATGATCGTCATCGTCCCATTCGGTCAATCCATAGTATTCGGGACGAAAGATAAACGAAACAATATCTGCGTCTTGTTCGATGGCTCCTGATTCCCTTAAATCGGAAAGCAAAGGTCTTTTAGAGCCTCCTCGGGTTTCCACTGCACGTGACAATTGGGACAACGCAATGACAGGAATGCTCAATTCTTTGGCAAGTGCTTTCAAATTTCGTGAAATCATGGAGATTTCTTGTTCTCGGTTTCCTCCTCCGCTACCGCCAGCAGTCATCAACTGAAGGTAATCAATCACAATGATTTTGATGCCGTGTTGAGAAGCGAGACGTCTTGCTTTGGCGCGCAAATCAAAGATGGACAGCGACGGAGTGTCGTCGATAAAAATGGGTGCATCAGAAAGGTTTTTCACCTTGACATTTAATTGTTCCCATTCGTGAGCTTCCAAATTTCCTTTACGCAACTTTTCGGAAGTCAAGCCAGTTTCACTTGAGATCATACGAGTGATCAATTGTACAGAAGACATTTCTAAGGAGAACAAGGCCACTGCATGGTTGAAATCGATGGCCATGTTTTTGGCCATGGAGATGACAAAAGCCGTTTTCCCCATTCCGGGACGTGCAGCGATAATAATCAAATCCGAAGGCTGCCATCCAGAGGTCAAAGCATCCAGTTTGGTAAAGCCTGTCTCCAGGCCACTCATTCCCTCTTTGTTTCCGATTTCTTGAATTTTAGATACGGCTTGTTTTACCAAGTCTTTGGCGGTTTCAGAACTCTTTTTTAAGTTTCCTTGAGTGACTTCAAACAATTTCGATTCGGCATTGTCCAACAAATCAAAAACATCTGAAGTTTCGTCATAAGAATTTTCAATGATTTCACTTGAAATACTTATCAACTGACGCTGTATGTATTTTTGAATAATGATGCGGGCATGGAATTCAATATGGGCAGAAGAAGCCACTTTTTGAGTCAATTTGATGAGGTAAAAATCACCACCCACAAATTCTAGCTTGCCTTCTTTGCGCAATTGGTTGGAAACGGTCAACAAATCGGTAGGTTCCGAATTCTGAAACAAGGCGTATACAGCTGCGTAAATTTCTTTGTGTGCCTCTTTGTAAAAAGCTTTTGCGTGCAAAATATCGATGACATCGTCGATTCCTTTTTTATCTATCATCATGGCACCCAACACGGCTTCTTCCAAATCTAGAGCTTGTGGGGGGATTTTGCCTTTTTCGAGGCTGATGATTCTACTTTTGTCAACTTTTTTTCCTTTGATCGTATTTGTCCGCTCCATAGCTACAAATTTAATTGAATATTTGAATTAATGAATTTAAATAGGGACTTTTAATTTCAACATTTGACTGTTTATAAGAGTTCAAAATTGTTCATAAGTAGCTCACTTCTATAAAGACCTTTAAAATTAAGGCTTGTCATGCGGGTTTTAGAAAGTGTTTTTTTTTGACAAGACAAACAAAAAGACAGTATCTTTGAAAGGTAAGACTGCCATTTTCCTATCAAAAGTGTGCTGCAACTCAAAACAACATGAACAATTCTCTGTACGCTCGCTACTGGACTTACTTTTTGCTTTTACAGATTGCCACAGTTCAATTGCTGTCGCTATTTCCAAATTTCGTGGAACGCTATTACGCGACAGGCATCTATCCAAGACTCTCAGGTTTTATGCGTTTTGTCTTTGGAGGGCTCCCTTTTAGCATTGGAGATGTATTTTACGGATCGCTCATGGTTTTGTTTCTTCGGTTTGTATACATTGTTTTTAGGAATCGGGGTTTAGAACTCAAAAGGTACTTCTGGGCAGTTGGAAAAACGCTTTCCATCCTTCATTTGGCATTTTACCTCTCTTGGGGAATGAATTATTTTCGAATTCCTTTGGCAAGTCAGATGGGAATCAAATCCCAAACATTCACTTTGACACAATTGCTTTCTTTTACAGAAGGCCTAGTCTTAGAAGTCAACAGTTTGCAAGTCCAACTCGCCAAAAACAAGCAAACGGCAGCGTCGATGACCTACTCCCAAAAAGACCTCTACAACTTGGCCATAAAGAGCTACCAACGCACAAGCGATTCCTATCCTTTTTTAGCCTACAAAAACCCCTCTATAAAAAACTCTTTATTCAGTAAACCCCTTACTTATATGGGTTTTGCAGGCTACCTCAATCCCTTTTCAGGAGAAGCACAGGTCAACGACAATACACCGTTGTTGGGAACTGCATTCACCACCTGTCATGAAATGGCGCATCAACTGGGCTACGCGCCAGAAAAAGAAGCGAATTTTATTGGATACCTCGCTTGTATTTCTAGTGATAACCTATATTTTCAATACGCGGGAAAACTGAAGGCTCTGAAATATTTGCTTTCAGAAATTGCAAAAAGAAATGGCACTTCCTATACAAAAATGTGCAATCAGTTGCACCTAGGAGTTTTAAAAAACCTATACGAGGCCTCTCATTTTTGGAAACAATACCAAAACCCCTTAGAACCATTTTTTAAGAAAGGTTACCATACCTACCTCAAGGCCAACCGACAAAATAAGGGCATTCAAGGATATAACTACATGGTTGGACTCCTCCTCAACCATAAACGAGCCATCGATTGAGCAGGCAAAGACTTTTGCCTGTTACATTCCTTGACGAATTCAATAGTAGATGGAATAAAATCTTATTTTTGTAAAAAAATTACACATGCACAAAAAAATCAGCAGTCTTCAAAATCCTTCTGTCAAAGAGTGGATACAGCTGAAGGATAAATCCCGATTTAGAAAGCTATCCGGTAATTTTTTATTGGAAGGAAGACGCGAGATTCATTTGGCTATTGAGGGTGGATATTCCATCCATAAATTAGTGTATTGCAGTACTATTATTGACGAAGAAAGCTTGGCATCGCTTCTAGAAAGTTTACCGAGTGCCACAACCTGTATCGAGCTATCAACAGAAGTTTATACCAAAGTTGCTACCCGCGACACAACGGAAGGTGTCTTTGCTTTGGCAGCATCAAAAAGCCATGCCTTAGAGGAACTTGTTTTTAAAAGAAAAGCCCCTTTGCTCTTGGTAGCAGAAGCTCCAGAAAAACCGGGCAACATCGGTGCTTTGTTGCGAACGGCGGATGCAGCAGACATCGACGCCGTGCTGATTGCGAATCCAAAGACAGACTTGTACAATCCAAATACCATACGCAGCAGTGTCGGTTGTTTATTTACTACGCAAGTTGCAACGGGCTCTACTGAGGAAATTTTGACCTATTTAAAAGAGCATAAAATTTCGGTCTATGCGGCTGCACTCAAAACAGACGCCGAACCCTACCAAGATCAAGATTTGAAAAAGGCAACAGCGATTGTCGTAGGTACAGAAGCTGTTGGTCTTTCCGAAGATTGGCTTGAAAATGCAAACAAAAAAATCATCATCCCTATGAATGGAAAGATAGACTCCATGAATGTTTCTGTCGCCGCAGCTGTGCTGATTTTTGAAGCCAAACGACAACGGAATTTTTCCTAAACCCTGAAAAAAATCTTTCAAAAATTTACAGGTAATAAAAACCAATTTTAAGCAAAATATGCTATATTTCGATGATGAGTTACCAAGCGACCATAGAAGAAGAAAATAAAGAAATTGCCAAGCGGTACAAGGACTTGCTAAAAGGATCCTACCAAACCTTGTCGCTGACGGATAAGAAATTGATTCGAAAAGCCTTTGACTTGTCCTTGGAGGCCCACAGCAAGCAAAGAAGAAAAACTGGGGAGCCCTATATTTTTCACCCCATTGCAGTTGCCAAAATTGTCGCCTACGAAATTGGCCTTGGAGCACCTTCTATTGCTGCAGCTCTTTTGCACGATGTGGTCGAAGACACGCCTTATACTGTTAACGACATGGAACAGTTTTTTGGAGAAAAAATTGCTAAAATTGTCAGTGGCCTGACCAAAATATCGCGTCTCAACAAAACACAAGACGCCTCCATTCAAGCAGAGAACTTTAGAAAAATGTTGTTGACCTTGAACGACGATGTTCGAGTCATTCTTATCAAAATTGCCGATCGGTTGCACAACATGCAGACCATGGATGCCATGCCCGCTCACAAGCAGGTAAAAATCGCCTCTGAAACACTGTATATCTACGCACCACTCGCACATCGACTGGGCTTGTACAATATCAAAACCACCTTAGAAGACTTGGGCTTGAAATACACCGAATCTGATGTGTACAATGATATTTCTGCTAAGATTATCGAAAGCAAAGAAGAGCAAGACGCTTACATCGAAACTTTTTCTGAAAAAATTAGAGAAACGCTCAAAGATCAAAACTTTGAATACACCATCAAAGGGAGGTCCAAATCCATCTACTCTATATGCCGAAAAATGCGTGCACAAAACGTTCGCTTTGAGGAAGTCTATGACAAATTTGCCATTCGAATTATTTACAAATCGAATGAAAAGAATGAAAAATTTGATGCTTGGAAAATTTATTCCATTGTTACTGAACATTACAATCCCAATCCGCTTCGTTTGAGAGATTGGATTACCAATCCCAAAACTACTGGATACGAATCTTTGCACATCACTGTCATGGGACCACGTGGGAAATGGGTTGAAGTCCAAATTCGATCGGAGCGCATGGATGAGATTGCCGAAAAAGGCTATGCAGCACATTTCAAATACAAACAAGGAACTTCAGCTGAAAGTGTATTGGAAACATGGCTAGATCGTTTGAAGGACACCTTGGAGAACAAAAGCATCAATGCTGTTGATTTTGTTGAAGACTTTAAACTAAACCTCTATTCTGAAGAAATTTTTGTTTTCACGCCAAATGGAGATTTGAAGTCCTTGCCCAAAGGAGCTTCCGCACTTGATTTTGCCTTTGCGGTACACACCGACGTCGGTTTGCGCTGTAGAGGCGCGCTGGTAAATGGAAAATTAACCCCTCTCGACACCGTCTTGGGAAGTGGTGACCAGGTAGAAATCATGACCTCCAACACGAACAAGCCCAATCCGAGATGGCTCGAATTTGTTGTCACTGCAAGAGCAAAGGCACGCATTCGTGCTGCATTAAAAGAAGAAGAAAAACGCATTGCCGACGAAGGAAAAATTCTTTTGACTCGAAAATTAAAGTATTTGAAAATTTCTTTGAGTGAAAAGGTGGTCAACGAATTGGTCTCCCATTTCAAACTCAGAACAAGCTTTGACTTGTTTTATCGTATGGGAGCTTCAACCATCGAAAATTTTGAATTGAAGAATTTCGCAGCCAAGCGCAGCAACAATCTCTACAAATACCTTAAAAACAAAATGCGAAAAAGTTCTTCTCAAAGACCTCGAGAAGAATCCGAAGAATTGACTCAGAAATACGACCTTTTGGTTTTTGGGAAAGACGGTGAGAGATTGGAATACACTCTTTCCAAATGTTGTAACCCAATCGCTGGAGACAACGTTTTTGGATTTTTAACCATCAATGACGGTATAAAAGTACACAAAAATAATTGCCCCAATGCAATCAGCATGCAATCCAATTATGCCTATCGGGTACTACCTGCCCGATGGATTGATTCTTCTCAGCGAAGTTTTAAGGTTTCCTTAAAAATCAGTGGCGAAGACAAACAAGGAATTTTGAACGAACTCACAAGAATCATTTATGGAAACAATAAAATGAACATTTACAAGATCAATTCTACAACCCGTGGATCTACATTTGAAGGAGTAATTACCATAGATGTCCGCAACAAAACACAATTGCAAAAACTTTCTGAAAACATTAAAAAGATAGACGGAATCAACAAAGTCTCTCGAATGGATTGAATACTGCCTCTTGTTTGGACAAGTAAAAATAAGGGACTCATCTACAAATACAACTACAGCTAGTTTTTTATTTCTAAAAAAACTCAAATCCGCAGCTACAAAATGAAAAAAAGGTTAAATTTGCTCCTTGCTATACAAGCAAGCTAAAAAATGGAGACAACAAACAACAATCAAGAGACTGTAAAAGGGGTTTTTGTAAAGTTTTTGGAAAAAAACAACCACAGAAAAACACCCGAACGTTTTGCCATCCTTCAAGAAATTTATGACTTGGAAGAGCATTTTGATATTGAATCTCTCTACATTAGTATGAAAAACAAAAACTACCGTGTGAGTAGAGCGACCCTCTACAACACCATCGATCTTTTGTTGGACAGTGGTTTGGTTAGAAAACACCAATTTGGCCAAAATCAAGCACATTATGAAAAAAGTTTTTTCAACAAACAGCACGATCATGTTATTTTAGATACCGGGGAGGTCATCGAGTTCTGTGACCCTCGCATCCAAAATATCAAAAAGTCGATTGAAGAGTTTTTCAATATCGACATACACAAACACTCGCTGTATTTTTACGGAACCAAAAAAAAGGAAACTAACACAAAATAATTTTTATACGAATGGCTGTAGATTTATTACTAGGCTTGCAATGGGGAGATGAAGGCAAAGG
>Ga0209119_1000155_pt1 | contig 69570 bp, 69 predicted proteins | sample COG_03_FD_184747 | JGI IMG/M metagenome (GOLD analysis project Ga0209119, IMG submission 184747) | Pelagic Microbial community sample from North Sea - COGITO 998_met_03 (SPAdes) (version 2) | ecosystem: Environmental > Aquatic > Marine > Neritic zone/Coastal water | place: Helgoland, sampling...
AAGGCAGTATTACTACTCACAATTAGCTCTGTTAATTCATTAGAATTACAAACCAACTCAATCAAGTTTGCATTACCACTCAAATCTAAGCTTGTTAATTGATTATTAGTACATTCCAAATACTCCAAAGCAGTATTTTGACTCACATCTAAACTTGTTAATTGATTATATTCGCATCTCAAATACTCCAAAGCAGTAAATCCTTCTATTCCTGTCAAATCTGAAATATTGAAACCTCCTAAATCTATACTTGTTACGCCATTAATATTTGCCGTTAATACTTGACCATCAATTTCCGAGTCTAGATCATAATCTATTAGGGCTTGCTCAAAATTGGAGTTTGGAATGGATGTATACAATGCACTACAGGCTGCTTCATCTTCAACAAAAATAGCTATAGGATCAATATTTGTCCAATTCGAAGTACTATAGGAAACATCATCTACAAAAATACAGCTCAAATCAGGGTTTGAAGATGCCCAGAAAGTCTGAATGCTTTCATTGTTTTCGTTTCTAATATCTAAACTTGTTAATTGGTTATCATAACAAGTCAAATACTCCAAAGTAGGATTCGCACTCAAATCCAAGCTTGTTAATTGATTCGTATAACAATACAATGTATTCAAAGCAGTATTTGCACTCAAGTCTAAACTTGTTATTTGATTATTAAAACACCACAATAATGTCAAAGCAGTAAAATCTTCAATTCCTGTTAATGATTCAATATTTTTATTGTTAACAATTAAACTTGTTACATCACTAATATTTGCTGTCAATACGTGACCATCAATTTCTCCCGAGTCATAACCCAAATCTATTAAGGCTTGCTCAAAATTAGCGTCTGGAATCGCTGTGGTTGAAGGACAAGTACCCCAAACTGGCTTATTACTTTTAGATAATGGAGAATCGGTACTAAATTCAGTTGGCTCAAAACCAATATATGTTACACACCAATTGGATATATCTTGATTGAAAGCTAATGCTTCCCAAAACATACCATACATATCAGTAACACTGCTAACATCCCAATCATCTAAAGGTTGATTGAAAGCAGATGCATTATAAAACATAGCTCCCATATTAGTAACACTACTCACATCCCATTCACTTAAATTTCCATTGAAAGTGATTCTACCATCAAAAGCTTGACTCATATCCGTCACATTACTTACATCCCAATCTGGCATTGCACCATACTCACTATTTGAACACATTCCATCCTCTGGATTGGTAGTTAAACAAGTATTTATTGCAGTTTGAAAATTAGCATCTGTAATTGGGGTTTTTGGGCAAGTACCCCAAACTGGGGTATTACTTTCAATTAATGGAGAATCGGTACTGAAATCATCTGACTCTGAAGCAATATTTGTAACACACCAATTTGATATATTTTGGTTGAAAGCTAATGCTTCCCTAAACATATAATCCATTGCAGTTACATTACTAACATCCCAATCTCCAATAGGTTGATTGAAAGATGATGCTTCATAAAACATAGAATCCATATTAGTAACACTACTTGTATCCCAGTTTGAAATATCTTCATTAAAAAGTGTTTTCCTAATAAATAAAGAACCCATATCTGTAATTAAAGAAACATCCCAAGTATTCATTGCTCCATAAGTTCCTGAGCCTTGTCCTGATGGTACTAGACTATCTGCAGTAATTGTCTGTGGCGAAGCGGTCCAACCGTTCACGGCTGCTTGTAATTCAGCTTTTGTTGTTGGTTGAAACAGATTGGGAGGAGTAACATCTGAAAGTCTCCAAATTCCATTACTATCTTGTGTTATGGAAGGAGTTTCAGTGTATCCTAACGTCAGAGCAGCCATTGCATCATAAAACATGTCCGTAACACTCACCGCTCCACTGTTTAATTGCCAGTTCCAAAGATTTTTATTAAATAATACTGAATTCCAAAACATATAACTCATTTCAGTAACACTACTAACATCCCAAGAACTTATATCTTGATTAAAAGATGATGCTTGGTTAAACATATAACTCATGTTAGTAACACTGCTAACATCCCAATCATCTAAAGGTTGATTGAAAGCAGATGCTTGATAAAACATAGCTTCCATATTAGTAACACTACTCACATCCCATTCACTTATATCTTGATTGAAAGAAAATGCTCCAGCAAACATTTCATACATATTAGTCACACTACTTGTATTCCAAGCACTAATATCTCCATTGAAATCTGTTTTATTACTAAAAGTATTAGACATATCAGTAACTTGACTCACATCCCAGTCTGGCATTGCTCCGTATTTACTTGATTTACACAATCCGTCTTCTGGATCAATAGACAAACAAGTATTTATAGCATCTTGGAAATTAGCATCTGTAATTGGGGTGTTTTGACTAAAGCAAAAGGAGGTGGCTAGTAATAAAGCGAATTGTAACTTATACATAGTTAATAGGTTGAAATTGATTTTCAAAATTAACCTATGGAAAATCCCTATACATTGATTTGAGTTAAGAAATGGATCTTATTTTTTGGCGATTCTATTTTTTATTCGACTCAAGCCCTCTGGAGTTAACCCTAAATAGGAAGCTATCATGTATTGGGGGATTTTTTCAATAACTTTAGGCTCACTTGCCAACAGATTTAAATAACGTTCCTCAGGAGTTTTAAGAAAGAAAGATTCGTATTTCTCTGAAACTTCTAAATATAAATTTTCAACTATTTTTCTGCTCAATTCTTGCGTTTTTGGAAGTTGTTTATACAGCAAAAAGAGAACATCTCTATGGATTAATGTAACGGTGGAGTCATCCAAGGCTTGAATGTAAAATTTAGACTTATTTTTTAAAAGAAAACATGGATAATTAGAAATAAAGCTGTTTTGAGAGAAAAACCCTCGTATATGATGAACGCCTTTAACGAGGTAGAAGAAATTAAAAAACCCTTTGTCTACAAATCCAACATAATCACAATAGTCTTTTTCTTTTAAAAAGTAGTCCCCTTTTTTGTAATGTTTTGTAACAAAAAGCTTTGAAAAAACCAACCATTCTTCTTCTGTTAAATTGACAAAATCAGTTAGTACAGCTTTGATGTTATCATTCATAGTTTTGATTGGTCAATTGGTCTTTGGCAAATGTAAGTCAAATGATCGAGTTCGAGACGTTGATATCAAGCCCATTTTAACTAGAGAAATAGAAGGAATAAAAAAGGGACAAATCTCAAAAAAAGATTTGTCCCTTTTAGTACTCGAGATGGGACTTGAACCCATACGGACCTTACAGTCCACTGGATTTTAAGTCCAGCGTGTCTACCAATTCCACCACTCGAGCCTTGGAATCTTTTGGTATTTGAGCGAAAGACGGGATTTGAACCCGCGACCCCCACCTTGGCAAGGTGATGCTCTACCCCTGAGCTACTTTCGCAATTGTCGATTGAAACAGTTCTAATTTCCTGTCGCAAATGCGAGTGCAAATATAACTGTTATTTAAAGATACAAAAGCTTTTTTATTTTTTTTTTAGAGAGGACTTTCTCTTTTTTACGCAGCTAAAAAAATCCGTAAGTAGCTTTTTGAATTTAAAGGGGAGTCTCTTTTATGAGAGGAGACACCAATTTTATAAAATCTATGAGAGTTTTTGATGGTGAATAGCTGAGAATGAAATATCTTTGCAAAAATTTTACGTATCAGGCATGAGTTCGACCCTTGATGGAATTGAAAAAGTGGACGCTCCGACGACCGCACTGCACGATTTCAAACAGCTTACAAAGGTAGGCCTGTCTTTGAGTGTCGTTTTTTCTTCTGTGGCGGGTTACCTCTTAGGAGCCGAAGAGGTACAGTTGACCACACTGCTGCTTTTGGCTTTGGGAGGGTATTTGATGGTAGGGGCTTCCAACGCCTTCAACCAAGTCATCGAAAAAGACACCGATTCCTTGATGAAACGAACACAAAACCGTCCCATTCCCAAAGGGAGGATGTCCGTAGCCACCGCTTTGAGCATCGCTGTAGCCTTTGCCCTGGTCGGCATTGGAATTTTGTACGCAATCAATCCCAAAAGCGCCTTGTTTGGTGCAGTCTCCATCTTTTTATACGCCTGTGTGTACACCCCCTTAAAACCCATCACGCCCCTGGCCGTCTTTGTCGGCGCTTTTCCAGGAGCCATTCCTTTTATGTTGGGGTGGGTGGCGGCGACAAATCATTTTGGAATCGAAGCCGGAACCTTGTTTTTGATCCAGTTCTTTTGGCAGTTTCCTCATTTTTGGGCCATTGGATGGTTGCAAGACGAAGAGTACAAAAAGGCAGGGTTCAACATGTTGCCTATGGGGAAAAAGGACAAAGGAGCTGTCCGACAAATTATTTTGTACACCCTCTTGATGATTGCAGTATCCATCCTACCTGTGTTGCAACGAACCGGAGATTTTTACATATTACCTGCCACTGCTGTGGTCATCTTTATCCTCGGCCTTGGAATGCTGTACTTCGCAGTCAAACTACTCAATAAGCCGAGCAATTTCGTGGCGAGAAAATTAATGTTGGCCAGTGTTTTGTACATCACCGTTGTGCAAATTATCTACGTCATCGATCGGTTTTTACATTAGAACTCCTAAAAGAAATGCCCTATGAGAGAAGCATCTGTAGAAAAAGAATTGAAAGTTGGAAAAAGAAAAGCTGCCAAACCGATGTTGTGGGTTTCTATGGTCAGCATGACCATGATGTTTGCCGGCTTGACAAGTGCCTATGTGATCAGTAGCAACCGAGAAGATTGGGTGAGTTTTGAATTGCCAAAAGCATTTGAAATCAGTACGCTTTTAATCGTCTTGAGCAGTTTGACCTTTTATTTGGCCAAAAAATTCACACAACATAACAAGCGACCTGCTGCAACCTTTTCACTCTTGCTTACGTTGGCCTTGGGGGTGGGTTTTGTCTACGAGCAACTTCAGGGATTTGAAGCCTTGAAAGCCATGGGATTGTTTTTTACAGGACCGGAAAGTGAAGTCTCTTCTTCCATGTTGCTAGTCATCGTTTTTGCCCATGCTTTGCACGTGTTGGCAGGAATTGCCTGCCTGTTGGTCATTGTGGTCAATCACTTCCGTTTCAAATACGACGCAACGGATTTGCTCGGCTTGGAATTGGGCGCCATTTTTTGGCACTTTTTAGATTTGTTGTGGATAGGATTATTTTGCTTTTTCTATTTTAATACCTAATTATAATTCTTTATTTTTGCACAAGATTTTGACAAACAACAACAAAAAAATAATTATGGGAGCAAACATTGCCGAGACATCTGAAGGAAAAACGTGGGACGGAGGTTCTGCAAAGCCTATGGGAGCGAGTTATGGTAAAATGATGATGTGGTTTTTTATCGTTTCAGATGCATTGACCTTTTCCGGTTTTTTGGCAGCCTACGGTTTGACGCGTTTCAAATTTATAGACGTTTGGCCTATTGCCGATGAGGTGTTTACCCACTTTCCTTTTTTACACGGCGTACACGCTCCGATGTACTACGTTGCCTTGATGACTTTTATCTTGATCTTTTCCTCAGTTACGATGGTATTGGCAGTAGATGCAGGGCATCATATGAACAAAAAGAAAGTTACATTTTACATGTTTTTGACCATCATCGGGGGAATTATTTTCGTGGGATCCCAAGCATGGGAGTGGAAAAACTTTATACAAGGGTCTTATGGAGCCGTTCAGTTGAAAGACGGTAAGATCGTTCAGTTTGTCAAAGACGGACATCAAATCGCATTGTCAGATTTTGTGGTTGCCGATCACATTGAAGAACAACACACGCGAAACAACGGACTTTGGTTTGAAAAAGGAGAAACGATTCCGACCTATACCGTTCAAGAAGTACTCACAGGTTTCAAAGCACACCCTTCAATCCAACTGAGAATTGAAAAAATAAACCCAGAAACCAAACAAAAAATAGTCGTCTCACGAGAAGAAGGATTGAAATTTTTATCCCGTGCTGCCCGAGTGGTTGAAGGAGCCAACTTGGAAGTCAACGAATACGGATCCAGCCAATTTGCAGATTTCTTTTTCTTTATCACGGGTTTCCACGGCTTTCACGTTTTTTCGGGAATAGTCTTAAACGTCATCGTCTTTTTCAACGTCCTGATCGGTACCTACGAGAAAAGAGGCCACTACGAAATGGTAGAAAAAGTAGGGCTGTACTGGCACTTTGTCGATTTGGTGTGGGTATTTGTCTTTACCTTCTTCTATTTGATCTAAGAAATTTATTACAATACAATACGAATAACTAAAACTCCTGTCAGACGCAAGCGCCCGCGACAGCAGTCTCAATAAAACAAAGCACATGGGAAACGAAGCAGCACACAAAGCAATCATCTGGAAAGTATTTGGAATCCTTTCCGTCATCACCCTTGTAGAGGTGGTACTGGGAATTGTAAAACCTGATTTTTTATTCCGAACACAATTTCTCGGAACCTCTTTGTTGAACCAACTCTTTTTGATTTTGACCCTTGTCAAAGCGTATTATATTGTTTGGTATTTTATGCACTTGGGAGACGAAAACAAAAGTTTCAAATATTCCATCGTTTTGCCTTTGGTCATTTTGATTCCTTATTTGGCGACCTTGTTGATGATAGAAGGGGACTATGTATTTGACGCAGTAGCTGCCTATACGAACTGGAAGTATTAAGATTGATAAAAACGAATAAAAAAAAGGTGGACATTTCCACCTTTTTTCGCATACAGATGTTTGGGATTCGGTTTTTGCTTTGTAATTTTACCATTCCAAAACGTTTTGTTTTGGACCACTAATACAACGAGATGTCTAAAAAATCCAACCAGCTAAAGAAATTTGCCATCCTTTTTTGCACGTTTATCGTTCCTCTTTTGTTCTTTTTGTTTTTGGCATCGGGAAAGGTCAATTTTGAAAAATTACCCATCCTTACGGAAAAGATAACAGGAATGACCACCACAGACTTGCTCAGAAACAAAGTCTCCGTCGTATCGATAGTAGGAACCACACCCAGCTTGGCGACCTATCAAAAAATGCTAAACCTCTACCAGGTCATCTATAAAAGCACTTCCAAATACAGAAAATTTCAAGTCGTCACCTTGGTCCCGGAATCCAACACAGCGTTGATTCCATTGCTGCAATCCGAATTGGAAAAAGTTGGGGGAGTGGCGTTGGAAAAATGGCAGTTTGTCAGCCTTCCGACAGCCGAAATCCAACAGGTATACAACAGTTTTGAAACCCCTGCTGTTTTTGATCCCGCAACAGGGCAATCCGAAGTTTATATCATAGACGAGGACCTAAACCTCCGCGGAAGAACAGATGATGAAGATGTGGCGTCGGGCATCCTGTTTGGCTACGATACCGGTTCGGTGGCCGTTTTAAAAAATAAATTGCGCGAAGATTTGAAAGTCCTCTTTTACGAGTCTAAATTTGCAGTCAAAGAACCCAAACTGAATTAGATGAAAAACTACTCCTATATCGGAATTTCCTTTATCATTCTTGTTTTTGGGATTTGGGTGGTCAACGAATACGAACAACGCGCTCAAAACAAAGAGCTGTTGACCTTTGAAAAAGTTCCCCCTTTTTCCTTTGTCAACCAAGAGGGAGACACAATCAGCAACGATACCTATGCTGGAAAAGTACACGTGGTGGAATTTTTCTTTACCACCTGTCCTACGATTTGTCCCATCATGACCCAACACACGGTTTTGCTCCAAAACAAATTTTACGGAAATCCACATTTTGGCATTGCTTCAATCAGCATCAACCCGCACAATGACCGTCCCGAAGTCTTAAAAGCCTATGCGAAAGAAAAAGGCGCGACCATGCGAAGTTGGCATTTTTTAACGGGAGACCAAGCGGAAATCTACCGGTTTTCCAACGAGGGCTTTCGGCTGTATGCGGGAGCCAATCCGTCAGCAGCAGGTGGCTTTGAACATTCAGGCATGTTTGCATTGGTGGATAAAAAAGGATACATTCGCTCACGAACAGTCCAAGTGGGAGAACAGTCCAACCCCATCAAATTTTACGACGGTTTGGATTTAAAAGCCATCGAGATGCTCAAAGAAGACATTCAAATTTTGTTAGAAGAATAATCCTTACAAGCACACAACACAAGTAATAAATAGCTCATATGAAAAAATACAACAAATTAATCATCGCCTTGTCTGTGGTGATTCCCGTAGCAGTAGCCCTTTTGTTTTTGATCAAAATCGACTTGGAATTGCCGGTTTTTTTACCGCCTATTTATGCAACAATCAACGGACTGACAGCCGTATTGTTGATATTGGCTGTCATTGCAATCAAAAAAGGACATCGAAAAATACACGAAAACTTGATGAAAACAGCGATTGCCTGCTCGGTTTTGTTTTTACTCATGTATGTGTTGTACCACATGACTTCAGTTTCCACCGAGTTTGGAGGGGAAGGATGGATACGGACGTTCTATGTCTTTATTTTGATTTCACACATTCTGTTGTCCATCGTCGTGATTCCTTTTGTCTTGATCACCTATGTAAGGGCTATCAGCAATGAGATTGCACTGCATAAAAAAATAGCAAAATACACCTTTCCATTGTGGTTGTACGTCACCGTCACAGGAGTGGTTGTGTATTGGATGATTGCACCCTATTACGGATAATTAGCCCTGAATTTTAGGGGAGAACAGGGTTTTGAACCAGTCTTTTAAGAAAGAGAACATGAATTTAAAATCGTTTTTTTTTGTTGCCTTTGTCGGACTTTCGTCTTTTGTGCATGCCCAATGTGCCATGTGCAAAGCGGTCGTTGAAAGTGGCGACCAAGGATTGGCGGCTGGGGTCAATGACGGGATTGTCTATCTGATGCTCTTTCCTTACCTGTTGGTCGCTGTCTTGGCCTATGCCTTGTACCGTTTCAAATTTAAAAAGTAGCACAATATAGTTGTGAATTTTCACACCACCCAAACAAACCTGCTGTAAATTATGTGTACCATAGGATTGGGCTTGGCCGCTTTGGGCAGGCCGGAATATTTAAACATTCGAAGCGCTGTTTCCATTGACAAATCGGAAGCAGCCTTCAAAGAAAATGCTTTTTTGGTTTTGGACAAGGCCTATGCATGTGGGGTACGTTTTTTTGATACGGCACCGTCCTATGGCAAAGGAGAATCCTTTTTACAGGAATGGAATGCCAGCAGAAAACACGCTGATGTGGTCTTTTCGTCCAAGTGGGGCTATACCTATGTAGCCAATTGGAAATTGGGGTTTTTAGGACCGCATGAAGTCAAAGAACATTCTCTTCAAAAATTAAAAGAGCAATGGCAGGTCACCCAAGACCTATTGCCCAAGCTAAAAGTTTATCAGATACATTCGGCGACTTTTGAAAGCGCTGTCTTGCAAAATACCGCAGTGCTCCAACACTTGTTTCAATTGAAAAAGGAGTTTGGACTTCAGATTGGGCTCACGGTCAGCGGTCCCAGACAAAAAGAATTGCTCTTAGAAGCCTCGGAGCTTTGTCTGGAAAACGCGCCTTTGTTTGACAGCTTTCAAGTCACCTACAACCTCTTTGAGCAAGCTGCTTTTGAGGTGTTAAAACAACTCAAAGGAGCGGGGAGATTTTTGATTGTCAAGGAAGGATTGGCAAATGGGCGTGTCTTTTTGCCGACAAAAACCCGCAAAACCCTCGAAGGGTTGGCGCTCAAATACCAAGTCGGCATCGATGCAATTGCCCTGCGGTTTTGTATGGATGCCTTAGGGCCCAACGTGGTGCTGAGTGGCGCAGCAAGTGCAGCGCAATTGACTCAAAACTTATGCGCTTTGAACTTCCAACTCACCCCCTCTGAGATCGAACAGCTCAAAGGGGCTAAAATGCCTACAGAAACGTATTGGCACGAACGAAGTCGACTCCCTTGGGGTTGAATGCTACGCGTTTTCCAACAGCCCCGCTCTTTTTAACAAAGCATCTGATGTGGGTTCTTTTCCTCGAAATGCTTTGTACAGCTCCATCGGTTTTTGTGTGCCCCCTTTAGAGAGTACTGTGTTTTTAAACAATTCTCCGAGTTCCCTGTTGAAAATCCCTTTTTCTTTAAAGGCTTCAAAAGCATCTGCATCCAGCACTTCTGCCCATTTGTAGGAATAATAGCCCGAAGAATAGCCTCCTTGAAAAATATGAGAAAAGGAAGTACTCATACAATTTTCTGCCACTTCGGGGTACAATTTTGTGTTGGCAAAACAAGCGCTTTCAAAAGCTTTGACATCTTGAATGTCTGAAGGATCTGCTCCGTGCCAACTCATGTCCAGCAGTCCAAAACTCAATTGACGCAAGGTCTGCATGCCTTCTAAAAAGTTCGCTGCTTTTTTGATTTTTCGAACCAATTCCATCGGAATCACCTCTCCTGTTTCGTAGTGTTTGGCAAAGAGCTGGAGTACTTCTTCCTCGTAGCACCAGTTTTCAAACACTTGGCTGGGGAGTTCTACAAAATCCCAAGCGACACTCGTTCCAGACAGGCTTGCATAGGTGGTGTTGGCCAACATGCCGTGTAGCCCATGTCCAAATTCGTGAAACAAGGTAGTGACCTCGCCAAAGGTCAATAGAGAAGGTTTGGTGGCTGTCGGCTTTGTAAAGTTACAGACATTTGAAATGTGGGGACGGCTGTTGTGTCCGTCTTTGAAGTATTGGCTTTTGTAAGACGTCATCCATGCGCCGTTGCGTTTTCCTTTTCGAGGGAAGAAATCCGTGTAGAAAATGGCGACGTAGTTGCCATTCTCATCGGTCACTTTGTAGGGAGTTACATCTTCGTGGTAAGTGTCAATGTCATCCACTTTTTCGAAGGACAGTCCAAAGAGTTTGTGGGCTACTGCAAACGCACCTTGCAACACATTTTCCAACTGAAAGTAGGGTTTCAATGCTTCTTCGTCAAAATCGAACAGTTCTTTTTTTAATTTTTCGCTGTAATAAGCCCCATCCCATTTTTGGAGTTCTTCGATACCCTCCTTTTTTGCGATGGCTTGCAAACTTTTAAAATCTTTTAGGGCGGCGGGCTTGGCTTTCTCCAACAGCTCGTTGGAAAAGTCAAGAACGGTCTGTGGGGTTTCTGCCATGCGCTCTTCCAAGACAAAATGGGCATGGCTTGCATAGCCTAACAAAACGGCTCGTTGGTGGCGTAGTTTTGCGATTTTTAACACAATTTCTCGGTTGTCGAATTCATTGCCACGAAAAGCTCTTTTCCCGAAGGCAAGCGCCATCTCTTCCCGCAGGGAGCGGTCTTGCAGGTAGGTCATAAAAGGCATGTAACTGGGGTAGTCCAATGTGAACAGCCAGCCTTCTTTTCCTTTTTGAGCAGCGGTTTGAGCGGCTGCTTCCAAGGCACCTTCTGGTAGGCCTTTGAGTTGTTCCTTTTCAAGAATGTGCAGTTCGTAGGCATTGGTTTCTGCCAATACATGTTCACCGAATTGCAACGAAAGTTGTGACAATTGGGCATCGATTTCTCGCAGTGTCGCTTTGTCCTTTTCGTGAAGGTTGGCTCCGTTTCTAGAAAAGCCTTTGTACTGTTTTTCCAACAACATGCTTTCTTCGGGGTTCAAGTAAAGGGTGTCTCGGGAATTGTAGACCGTTTTTACTTTTTCAAACAAGGGTTCGTTGAGCCGGATGTCGTTGGAAAATGCGGACAACCAAGGGGAGACTTCTTGGGCGATTTGTTGCAATATTTTGTTTGTTTCTGCAGCGTTTAGATTGAAGAAAATATTTGAGATACGGTCCAAGAGCTTTCCGGAATTTTCGAGGGCAACAGTGGTGTTTTCAAAAGAGGGAGTTTCGGAATTGTCGACAATAGCAGCGACTTCGGCTTTGCCTTCTTCGATGGCTTTTTGAAATGCGGGTTTGAAATGGGCGCTCTTAATTTTAGAAAAGGGAACTGTTTCGTAGGAGTTTGTAAATTTTTCTAACAAGGGATTCATACAGTATTTTTTTAGGGTTTTGTCTGTTTGTTTGTCTTTTTCCAAGCCTGAAGGCCTCCTTGCAAACTAAACACTTTTTTATCGGGGTATTTTTCTAAGATCATGCGTGTTGCCACGAGACTGCGCTGCCCTACTTCGCAGTAGACGACAATATTTTCGTGAGCAGCGATGTTCTTGATTTTTTGGGGAAGTTCGTGCAAGGGGATGTGCATTCCTTCCAAGTGAAATTGAGCGCGTTCCACTTCTTTTCGGACATCCAATAAGACGTACTCTGTATCAGAGACACTGCGGTTGAAATTTTCGGGTGTGATTTCAAATCCACTGGGTTGAAGACCACAGAAGACCTCGTAATCGATGAGTTTGTCAATTTTTAAGGCATTGTTTTTCGGAAAATTCAAAAAACGCTGTTCCAAGGTTAGGGCATTGAAAGACAGCAGTTTTCCGCTCAAAACGCCTTCCAAATCGCAGATGATTTTGAGCAGCTCGTTGGCTTGCAAACATCCGACAATCCCTGGCAACACACCCAATACGCCGATGTCTGCACAGTTGGGAATGCTGTTTGCTTTTGGCGGTGTAGGAAACAGGCAGCGGTAGGTAGGTCCTTTCTTGTAATTGAAGACACTTACCTGTCCTTCAAATTTAAAGAGGGCTCCGTAGACCAATGGTTTTTGAGTAATGACTGCGGCATCGTTGCAGAGGTAGCGTGTTTGAAAATTGTCGGATCCGTCTGCGATGATGTCGTATTGCTCGAAAAGTGCGAGGGCATTTTCGGTATTTAGAAGGGTGTTGTGTGTGTTGAACTTGACAAAGGGATTGCGCTGTTGCAAGTGCTTGGCAGCGCAAACGGCTTTGGGTTTTCCGAGGTCGTCGACGGTATAGAGGATCTGACGTTGTAAATTGCTTCGTTCCACCGTATCAGGGTCAACAATACCAATCGTTCCAACTCCTGCTGCGGTTAAGTATTGCAACACAGGACAGCCCAAACCACCGGCTCCTACAACGAGAACCTTGCTGTTTTTGAGTTTTGATTGTCCTTCAGGTCCTATTTGATCCAATAGGAAATGCCGGCTGTACTGTGTTTTTTCTTCTGCTGAAAACATGCTTTTTGAAATGGATTTAACAGGCCTTGTGACCAAAACCTCGTTTTTGTTTTTTTTGTACCACGCTGTTTCTTTAAGAACCCAAAGGTACGGGTTTTTGCAAATTTTGGAGACAGATTTTTGCAAACATTCTTGAGAAATGTGGCAAATAAATGCGGTCATTCCTTGATGAGGTTGCTCTCAATTTTTTTAGAGGAGGCAAACGATTTGTACAGTGTGTATCCTTGATTTTTTGTGCAAATTTACTTTTCTGTACCAATGCATTCTTAAGCGTATCAAAGGTTCAGTGCATTTGTGATGAGGAAATATTTGAGTTGTTTGCGAACAGTTTTTGTAAAAGCTGCTTGAAAAAAATTAACATTTGTTATTTTTTTTGTAAATTGTTTCTCAGAGGCTGTTTTGCCTTTTTTAAGAGAGGCCTTAAAAAAAGGCTTTTTTAGACTTCCCCCCCCCCCCCCATTTTTAAAAACGAATCAACTTAAGGCTTCCTAAGTCAATTGTTTAAAATTAAATGGACCTGCTATGAAATTAGAAGACAACTCCGTCAAGTGGAATAAAAAAACAACGAAAATAGCGCGTTTTATTTCTTCGTTTAGAAGTTTTTTAAAAGCGAGCGTAGAAGGGTTCACTTTGTTCGAAATCGTCTTTTTATTCCTTTACAGTGCAGCCACTGTCTTTTTTTTAATTGCCACACTTTACCTTTTATTTACCAAAGGGTTCAAATAGAAAACCATCGATGCATGTCAGGAAAAAAACCCTGCCTTGTCTATTTTGTGGAAAATCCTGTTTTTAAAATCAAGTTGCAAAAGGCTTCTTTTTACGAAAGGCATTGCGGGCGTGTTTTTGTGAATTAGGAGCAAGATACTTTGGAATTGACTTTTTTTAAGCTGGAATTTTGCAATCGTTTTTGCCATTTGGATAATTGTTCTTATATTTGCACCGTAAAATCAAGGAAATTGTAAATGAAGGGGACCTTAAAAGTCCCCTCTTTTTATACCAAATATGGACAAAGAAAGTGTGAGAATATTGGTGGAAGCTGCTTTGGAAGAAAACCCATCTTTGTTTTTGATTGATTTGCAATTGCTGCCAAACAGTAAGATTTTGGTAGAAGTTGACGGAGATGCGGGAATTGCTTTGAACGAATGCATTCGCATCAGCAGGGCTGTAGAAGGCAATTTGGATCGCGAAGAAGAAGATTTCAGTTTGGAAGTCAGCTCTCCAGACATCACCAAGCCGTTACAAGTCCTCCGACAATACCAAAAAAACATTGGAAGAACACTTCAGGTAAAAACATTGGAGACAACCCTAGAAGGGACTTTGGTGGCCGTTTTGGAAGAATCCATCGAGTTGGAATGGAAAGCGCGCGAGCCCAAACCGATTGGAAAAGGAAAAAGAACCGTAGAAAAAAAGGAACGCATCGCCTTCGATGCAATAGTAGAAGCAAAAGTGAAGCTAATTTTTTAAGTAAAAGGATGAAATGGAAAATATAGATTTAATAAATTCATTTTCAGAGTTCAAAGATGACAAAAGCATTGACAGAGTTACACTGATGTCAATACTTGAAGAAGTTTTTAGAGCGGCGTTGAAACGCAAGTTTGGATCGGATGAAAATTTTGACATCATTATCAACCCAGACAAGGGAGATCTCGAAATATGGAGAAATCGTGTTGTGGTTGCAGATGGGATGTCAGAGGATGACAACGAAGAAATCGAAATTTCAGAAGCCAGAAAAATAGAACCAGATTTCGAAATTGGAGAAGACGTATCCGAAGAGGTAAAGTTGTTTCAATTGGGAAGAAGAGCCATTTTAGCCTTGCGTCAGAACTTGATTTCAAAAATTTACGAGCACGACAGCACCAACATCTTCAAACAATTCAAAGAGCTGGAAGGAGATTTGTACGCTGCAGAAGTGCACCATATCAAACACAATGCAATCATTCTCTTGGACGACGAAGGAAACGAATTGGTTTTGCCCAAAAGTGAGCAGATCCGTTCTGACTTTTTCAGAAAAGGAGAGTCTGTAAGAGGTGTGATCAAGAGTGTAGAACTTCGCGGCAACAAGCCGGTCATTATTTTGTCTAGAACCGCACCAGGATTCTTAACCAAATTGTTTGAACAAGAAATCCCCGAAGTTTTTGACGGACTCATTACGATCGAAAAAGTAGCGAGAATCCCTGGAGAAAAAGCCAAAGTAGCCGTAGATTCTTACGACGACAGAATTGACCCTGTAGGGGCATGTGTCGGAATGAAAGGATCGCGGATTCACGGCATCGTCCGCGAACTGGGCAATGAAAACATCGACGTGATCAATTACACAAAAAACACACAGTTGTTTATCGCCAGAGCTTTGAGTCCTGCAAAAATTGTCTCCATGACCATTTTGGAAGAACCGACAGAGGAAAAGAAAGGACGCGTGGATGTCTTTTTAAAACCAGAAGAAGTTTCAAGAGCGATTGGTAGAGGAGGAGTCAACATCCGATTGGCAAGTGAATTGACAGGCTTTGAAATCGACGTACAACGAGAAGGAGTTGAAGACGAAGATGTAGAATTGGCAGAATTCTCCGATGAAATCGAAGAGTGGGTGATTGTAGAATTCCAAAAAATAGGGCTAGATACGGCTAGAAGCGTATTGGAGACAAGTGTTGAGGAATTGATCAAACGAACAGATTTAGAAGAAGAAACAATTCTTGACGTACAAAGAGTATTGAAAGAAGAATTTGAGGCATAAAATCCGCAAACAAATAAAAAAAGTTTAGACATAAGACATGGCTGAAAACAAAACAATACGACTCAACAAAGTTCTTAGAGAACTGAACATTTCATTGGACAGAGCTGTTGAGCACTTAACAAGCAAGGGCTTTGAAGTAGAGGCGCGTCCTACTACAAAAATTTCCAACGATGTCTACGAAGTCTTATTGGATGGTTTTCAGACGGATAAAAACAAGAGAGCAGCTTCCAAAGAAGTAGGGGAAGAAATCAAGAAAGAAAAGGAAGAACTTCGCTTGGCACAAGAAGCAGAGTTTGAACAAAAACGAAAAGAAGAGGAAACTCGTCGCGTCGTCGTTCGTGCAAAAGCCGAAAAACTGGAAGTCAAGACCGTTGGGAAAATTGATGTTGACGCGAGCACAGCAGCTCCTGAAAAAGCTCCTGTCGCTGACAAACCAAAAGCAAGTTCAGAAGCGAAGGTTCCCGATGTCAAAACTCCTGCAATCCCCAAAGCGCAAGCCAAGGCACCTGTTGCCCAAAAAGAAATTGACAAAGCCCAAACATTTCAAGAAGAAAAACCAGCACCTGCAAAAAAGAAAGTAGGAGAAAAAGAGGTCGCAGCCGAAGATGCAGAAAAGGTTGTCACACAATACAAAACATTGGACGGACCGAAATTGACAGGTACCGTGATTGACTTGAAGCAATTTGAGCGTCCTAAGAAAAAGAAAGAAGACCCCAAAACAGCGGCAAGCGCTGACAAAAAGAAACGAAAAAGAATCGTCAAGCCTGCAAGTCATACACAAAGACCTAGGCCGAATGGACCTGGAGGCGCAAGAACTCCTTTTAATAGAGGTCGAGGACGTGCAGCAACTCCGGTCAGTAAAGAAGAGCCTACAGAAGCAGAAGTACAAAAACAAGTACGTGAAACCTTGGAGCGTTTGCAAGGGAAATCGAGTAAAAACAAAGGGGCCAAATACCGTAGAGAGAAAAGAGATTTGCACCGTGAACAAACGGACAAAGATCTAGAGCAAGCAGCTGCAGAGAGCAAAATAATGAAAGTAACAGAGTTTGTTACTGTCGGTGAAGTCGCCACGATGATGGACGTCTCTCCTACACAAATCATTTCTGCCTGTATGTCTTTGGGAATGATGGTGACCATGAACCAACGTTTGGATGCTGAGACCTTGACCATCGTCGCAGACGAATTCAATTATTCTGTTGAGTTTATCGGTGCCGAAGTAGAAGAGTCCATCCAAGAAGAAGTGGATAGAGAAGAAGATTTGACACCGCGTGCACCGATCATTACTGTGATGGGACACGTAGATCACGGAAAAACATCCTTGTTGGATTACATCCGTAAAGCAAACGTAATCGCTGGAGAATCTGGAGGAATTACACAGCACATCGGAGCCTATTCTGTTGAATTGGCAGGTGGACAGCGCATCGCGTTTTTGGATACTCCAGGTCACGAGGCATTTACAGCCATGAGAGCACGTGGAGCCCAAGTAACGGATTTGGTCATCATTGTCATCGCAGCTGATGACGATGTGATGCCACAAACCAAAGAAGCCATCAGCCATGCACAGGCAGCTGGTGTTCCGATTGTTTTTGCCATCAACAAAATAGACAGACCAGCCGCAAATCCAGACAATGTAAAGCAACAATTGGCTTCTATGGACTTGTTGGTAGAAGACTGGGGAGGAAAAATCCAATCCCACGATATTTCTGCAAAGACAGGACAAGGAATCGACGAACTGCTTGAAAAAGTATTGTTGGAAGCGGAGATTTTAGATTTGAAAGCAAATTCCGATAAGAGAGCGTCCGGAACGGTGGTAGAAGCCCTTCTCGACAAAGGAAGAGGTTATGTTTCGACCATTATGGTACAAGCGGGATCGCTAAAAATTGGAGATTATGTATTGGCAGGTAGGCACAGTGGAAAAGTAAGAGCCATGTTTGACGAGAGAGGACAGAGCCTTAAATTTGCAGGCCCTTCAACCCCTGTTTCATTGCTAGGATTGGACGGCGCACCTCAAGCAGGTGACAAGTTCAATGTCTTCGAAGACGAAAGAGAAGCCAAACAGATTGCGACCAAACGTTCTCAATTACAACGCGAACAGTCAGTAAGAACTCAGAAACACATTACCTTAGACGAGATTGGACGAAGAATTGCTTTGGGCGATTTCAAAGAATTGAACATCATTCTAAAAGGAGATGTAGACGGTTCTGTAGAAGCCTTGACAGATTCTTTCCAAAAACTATCTACGGAAGAAATACAAGTAAATATCATTCACAAAGCAGTAGGTGCCATTACCGAATCCGATGTCTTGTTGGCTTCGGCCTCTGACGCCATTGTGATTGGGTTCAACGTACGTCCTTCAGGAAGTGCCAGAACGATTGCAGATACAGAAGAAGTGGACATCCGTATGTACTCGATCATCTACGATGCCATCAATGACTTAAAAGACGCGATGGAAGGCATGTTGTCACCAGACATGAAAGAAGAAATTACGGGAACTGCGGAAATCAGAGAAGTCTACAAGATTTCAAAAGTTGGAAACATTGCCGGATCTATGGTCTTGACAGGGAAAGTCTTCCGAGACTCTCAACTGCGTGTCATCCGAGAAGGGATTGTCGTTCATACGGGAGAATTTGCCGCCTTGAAACGTTTCAAAGACGATGCAAAAGAAGTCGCCAAAGGATACGATTGTGGAATGCAAATCAAAGGCTATAATGACATCAAAGTGGGTGACGTTATCGAGACATTCCACGAAGTGGCAGTCAAGAAAAAGTTGAAATAAACCCTTGTAGCCCCTGAGCAAAGCGCAGCCTTGACTTCAAAATAATTGGATTAAAAATCCTCCACAGCAATCCGCGGTGGAGGATTTTTTTTGGAACGCTTTTTGTCTTTTCAATCGCTTTGCTCTGATAAAAAAAACACAGGTCTGCAAAGCCTTGATTATGCCTGAGAAATCCGATGCTAGGCGCAAAAAATCAACCCTGATAATTTTAGTTACAATCGGCCTGCTTGCATTTAAAGGACCCTTGCTCCGGGGTATTTCTTTTTGATTCGGTTGAGAATTCGATCCGCTTGCAGACGGGTTTTAAAACTTTCGGTACGGATTTTCCATTCGGGCACTTGGTAAACCCGAAACACTTTCAATGTTGGAAAATCTTGATGGAATTTGTCCATTTTTGCCACAGCCGTTTTTTCATTCCCATTGTACAACTGAATGCAAAAGCCCTTTTTTTGGGTTTTGTTAAAACTTCTTTTTTTTAAAATCAGACTGTCAAGACTCGACAAAGCCTCGCTTTGGGCGTGTATACTTCCAAAAAAGAACAAGGCGAAAACCGCCATCCATACTTGCTTGTTTTTCATGAGAACAAAGATTTCCACAAAAATAAATGTTTGCTGCTTAGCAAAGGGTCGAAAATACTTATTTAGAACGAGTATAAATTATATTTTCCTTTTCTGATTTCATTTTCAATATTAGTATTATGTCTTATTTTTGCACAATATTTCGAGGGATTAAATTCTTTCTCCCACAAAGAGAAAAAATTGTTCCAAACAAGATAGAAAATTTATATTTTACAGTATGAAAAGTGTGCAAAAACACAGTCAAACATTGAGATTAGGAGTCTCTAGTCTTATTTTCTTTTTACTTATCACCTTCAATTTGTCTGCCCAAGGCGATGTCAAAGCTGGAAAAAGCTTGTTCAATGCGAACTGTGCTGCTTGTCACAAATTGGACAAAAAATTGGTTGGACCCGCTTTGGGAAAAATCTCAGAGCGAAGAGAGTTGCCATGGTTGAAAGCTTGGATTCGAAACAACAACGCCTTAAGAGCTTCGGGAGATGCCGATGCCATCGCTATTTACGAAGAGTACAACGGTGCTGCCATGAGTGCTTTTCCACAGCTTTCGGATGCAGACCTTGTCAATTTGATAGCATACATGGACGCGGACCCGGTCAAGAAAATGGGTGCTGCTGTGGCACAAGCCCCAGTAGAAGAAAAATCAGAAGCCTCAACAGATTGGATTTCTTACATCGTTACGTTGATCTTGTTGTGTATCATCCTTTGGATTTATTTCAAGAGTACCAACGGATTTTTAAAAATCGCAGCTACCATCTTTCTCTTGTTTTTGACAGCCTATGTCGTATTTTCAACTTTGTTGGGAGTAGGTGTTGACGAAGGTTACCAACCTGTTCAGCCCATTGCATTTTCACATAAAATTCACGCAGGAGACAACAAAATCGATTGCCAGTATTGCCATTCTTCCGCCAAGCATAGCAAGCATTCTGGAATCCCTTCTGTCAACGTCTGTATGAACTGTCACAAAAATATTGCAGAGGTTTCCGAAGAAACTGCGACACCAGAATACAGCAAGGCCTTTTACGACAACGAAATTCAAAAAATATACAAAGCAGCCGGTTGGGACGCTGAAAACCTAGAATACACAGGAGAGACAGAGCCGATCAAATGGGTGCGCATACACAACTTACCTGATTTCGCGTACTTCAACCACTCACAGCACGTAACCGTAGGAGGTGTCAAATGCCAAAAATGTCACGGACCTGTGGAGGAAATGCACGAAGTATACCAACACGCCCCTTTGACCATGGGCTGGTGCATCGATTGCCACAAAGAAACCAAAGTTAAAATGGACGGAAACGGTTACTACAAAAACATACACGAAGAATTGTCCAAAAAGTATGGTGTAGACAAAGTGACGGTCGCTCAAATGGGAGGGAAAGAATGTGGAAAATGCCACTACTAATCTGTAAATGAGCACCGAAGACAGCGCTCAAAGAAAATAAAAAACCAGCGTATTGGCTCCAGTTGTCAAAACAACAAGCCTTGCAAAAAAGAATACAAAAAAATAATAAAAGAATGCCAAGAGAATAAAAACCTGCTGAGGACCCCACTGCAAACAGCCAAATCAAACAGGTGATTTTTCTAACTTTCATTCTTCATTTTTAATTTAATCAAATAACATGGCATCTAACAAAAAATACTGGAAAAGTGTTGAAGAACTAAACGAAAACAGTTCGATTGTTGCTAAATTGGAAGAAAAAGAATTTGTAACAGACATTGCTACAGATGAATTTTTAGGAGATAAAGAGACCTTGGAAGATTCTTCCACCTCTCGACGTGACTTTTTAAAATACGTCGGTTTTTCTACAGCAGCGGTCTCTTTGGCAGCCTGTGAGGGGCCTGTCGTCAAATCGATTCCTTATGTAGTTCAGCCCGATGAAATCATTCCAGGTATTGCGAATTACTACGCAAGTACCATCGCAGATGGTTTTGACTTTGCCAATGTATTGGTCAAAACAAGAGAGGGAAGACCAATCTTGATCAAGCCCAACAAAGAAGCAAATGGTTCGACCAACGCCCGTGTACAAGCCTCTGTATTGTCTTTGTATGACAGTTTGCGTTTGAAAGGTCCCAAAGTCAATGCAAATGACACCTCATGGTCCGATGCAGACGCCCAAATAAAAGCAACGTTGACTGCGCTCAAAACAGCGGGAGAAAAAATTGTTCTTTTGACGGGTACTTTGGCCAGTCCTTCAACTGAAAAGCTAATTGCGGCCTTTGCCAAATCCTACGGAAACGTACAACACATCCAATACGACGCCATTTCTGAAACAGCTGCACTCGATGCTTTCGAGGCCGCTTATGGAAAAAGAGCCTTGCCAAACTACGATTTTTCTCAAGCGGAGACCATTGTTTCTATCGGAGCAGACTTCTTGGGTGATTGGCAAGGAGGAGGTTTTGACAAAAGCTATGCCGCAGGTAGAAAAGTATCGGAAGGAAAAATGTCACGACACATTCACATAGAGTCCAACATGTCTCTTACCGGAGCCAATGCAGACAAAAGAGTGGTCTTAAAACCTTCTGCTCAGCACTATGCGTTGATCAACTTGTACAATGCCGTTACGGGAGAGCGTTTGCCATCCAAAGCAACTGCCAAAGATGCCGACATCGCCAAAGCTGCGGTTCAGTTGAAAAAAGCAGGCTCCAAAGCAGTAGTTGTCACAGGAATTCAAGACAAGAATGCACAGTTGCTCGCACTGGCTTTGAACCAAAAATTAAAAAGTGAGGTTTTGGACACCAAAGCCGTCAAATACACACGACAAGGAAACGACGCAGCTGTTGCGGAATTGCTTGCGGAGATGAACGCCGGAAAAGTAGGCGCTCTGATCACATACAATACCAACCCAGTCTATACTTTGGCCAACAGCGCGGACTTTGTAGCGGGATTGAAAAAAGTAAAGCTTTCTGTTGCCTTTGCTTCCAGTGAAGACGAAACAGCGAGTGAAGCAAACTACGCATTGTCCACCCCTCACTACCTAGAATCTTGGGGAGATGTTCGCATTGCAGAAGGTAGCACGAGTTTGACACAGCCCACCATCAATCCTTTGTTTGACACCAAACAATTTCAAGACTGTTTGTTGTCTTGGACAGGAAATACGGCATCGTATTACGAATACCTAAGAGATTTTTGGAAAGCCAACGTACTCGGAGGAACCTCTTGGAACCAAGCCTTGCACGACGGGATCTTTGTAAAAAGCACTTCCAAAACCTTGAAATCCAAAAAAATCAATGTAGCTGCTGCTGCAGGCGCTCTAAAATCGGCTGTCAAAGAAGGAGATTTCGAATTGACTTTGTACAGTTCTACGGCACTTGGAGACGGCGCACAAGCCAACAACCCTTGGTTGCAGGAATTGCCCGATCCCATTACCAGAGCTTCTTGGGACAACTATTTGACCATTTCTCAAGCCGATGCAACCGCCCTGGAATTTTCAAATCCAGTAAAAGACAACGGAGCCATCGATGGAGATTATGCAAACATCACCGTTAACGGAGTTGTGCTTGAAAACGTACCCGTATTAATCCAACCCGGACAAGCCAAAGGAACACTTGGATTGGCCTTGGGATACGGAAAATCAAAAGCCATCAAAACAGAAATGCAAGTTGGAGTCAATGCCTATGCCTTGGCGACAGACTTTAACAACGTGCAGCTTGCAAGCCTCGTCAAAACATCGGGGACTCACAAATTTGCTTGTGAACAATTGCAACACACCATAGCAGGGAGGTACGAAATCTTAAAAGAAACCTCTTTTGCAACCTACAACGACAAAAACATCGATCCGAAAACATCTTGGAATGAGGTCACGAAAGTTTCCTTAAAACACGAAGAAGTAGATGTAACGACTGTCGATTTGTGGGACGACCACGACCGCAGCATCGGTCACCACTTCAACTTGTCCATCGATTTGACAGCTTGTACAGGATGTGGGGCCTGCGTCGTTGCTTGTCATGCAGAAAACAACGTACCCGTAGTTGGAAAACACGAAGTACGCGTCGGGAGAGACATGCACTGGTTGCGCATTGACCGCTACTACTCTTCGGAGCTAGATGCTGCTTCTGATGAAAGAAAACTAAACAAAAACTCTACCTCAGACGCAGTCGAAGATTACTACACGCTCGAAACACCAGCTGAGAATCCGCAAGTAGCTTTCCAGCCAATCATGTGTCAGCATTGTAACCACGCACCTTGTGAAACAGTTTGTCCGGTAGGAGCGACCACCCATGGACGCCAAGGTCAAAACCAAATGACTTACAACAGGTGTATCGGAACAAGGTATTGCGCCAACAACTGTCCGTATAGAGTCCGTCGTTTCAACTGGTTCAAGTACAATGAAAACAGTGAATTTGATTTCAACATGAATGACGATTACGGAAAAATGGTATTGAACCCAGATGTTGCAGTTCGTTCGAGAGGAGTGATGGAAAAATGTTCGTTCTGTATCCAAGGAACACAACAAGTCATCTTGAATGCTAAAAAAGAAGGTAGAAAAGTTGCTGCAGGAGAATTCAACAACGCAACCGCTTGTTCATCAGCCTGTGCGACAGGAGCCTTGGTATTTGGAGATGTCAACGAAGAAAAAGACCCCATCGTGGCTTTGAAAGAAGACAAGAGGGCCTACCGTTTGTTAGAAGCAATAGGAACCGATAACAACGTCGTGTATCAAGTCAAAGTCAGAAACACGGAAGAAGCATAACCAAGTAGTAAAAATTAAAAGTTCGAGAGGAGGAAGGCTCGCAAAAGCTACCGCCTTTCAATCGTACAACAATAAATAAAAGAACAAATATGTCGTCTCATTACGAAGCACCTATCAGAGAACCCTTAGTATTAGGAGATAAAAGTTACCACGATATTACGGTTGACATTGCAAAGCCTATCGAAGGAAAAGCAAATAAGAACTGGTACATCGCCTTTACAATTTCATTGATTGCCTTTTCATGGGGAATCGGATGCATCCTCTATACCATCGGTACAGGAATTGGTGTGTGGGGATTGAACAAGAACATTGGATGGGCCTGGGACATCACCAACTTTGTTTGGTGGGTTGGTATTGGACATGCAGGGACATTGATCTCAGCAGTATTGCTCTTGTTCCGTCAACGTTGGAGAATGGCCATCAACCGCTCTGCGGAAGCCATGACCATTTTTGCAGTATTTCAAGCAGGTTTGTTCCCAATCATTCACATGGGACGTCCATGGAACGCCTATTGGGTATTGCCGATTCCAAATCAATTTGGATCGCTGTGGGTAAACTTCAACTCGCCTTTGTTGTGGGATGTATTTGCCATCTCTACCTATTTATCAGTATCCTTGGTCTTTTGGTGGACAGGATTGCTTCCTGATTTTGCCATGTTGCGCGACAGAGCCATCAAGCCTTTTCAAAAGAAAATATACGCTTTGTTGAGTTTTGGATGGTCGGGTAGAGCCAAAGACTGGCAACGTTTTGAAGAAGTTTCTTTGGTATTGGCCGGTTTGGCCACTCCCCTGGTACTATCGGTACACACTATTGTATCCATGGATTTTGCCACCTCCATCAATCCGGGATGGCACTCTACCATTTTCCCTCCCTACTTTGTTGCAGGAGCTATCTTTTCAGGGTTTGCGATGGTGCAAACTTTGTTAGGAGTCATGAGGAAAGTGACCAATCTCGAAAACTACATTACCCGTTTGCACGTTGAATACATGAACATGGTGATCATGCTGACAGGAGGAATTGTTGCCGTAGCCTATGCTTCAGAATTCTTTATTGCATGGTATACCGGAAGCCCTTATGAAAACTTTACCTACATGTCTGTTGGAGCTGCTACTGGAGCTTATGGATGGGCATTCTGGTCGTTGATATTGTTCAACATTGCCATCCCTCAACTGTTGTGGATCAAGAAAATAAGAGTGAGTTTTATCGGTTCTTTCTTAATTTCTATTGCCATCAACATCGGAATGTGGTTTGAACGTTTTGACATCATTGCGATTGTATTGAGTAAAGGACACTTGCCCTCTACTTGGACACGCTTTGAACCGACCTTTGTAGACGTAGGTGTCTTTATCGGAACCATTGGATTCTTTGGAGTCTTGTTCCTGTTGTATGCCAGAACCTTCCCTGTAATCGCACAGGCTGAGGTAAAATCTATTTTGAAAGTATCAGGAGAAAATTATAAAAAATTAAGAGACGGAAGCCATGAGTAACAAAGTAATACACGCCCTCTACAACGATGATGATATTTTGATGGATGCTGTCAAGAAAGTCAAAGCAGCACACCACCATATCGATGAAGTTTTTACGCCATTTCCTGTTCACGGATTGGACAAAGCCTTGGGGTTGGCACCTACCAAACTCGCCATCACTGCTTTCCTTTACGGATTGACAGGTTTGTCTTTTGCCATTTGGATGACCAATTATATGATGATTGAAGATTGGCCACAAGACATCGGAGGAAAACCCAATTTCAGTTGGGTTGAAAACATGCCGGCCTTCGTGCCAATCATGTTTGAATTGACCGTATTTTTTGCAGCGCATTTGATGGTCATTACCTTCTATATGCGAAGCAGAATATGGCCTTTCAAAGAAGCTGAAAATCCAGATGTAAGAACCACAGACGACCATTTTTTGATGGAAATCTCTGTGCATGACAACGAAAAAGAATTGACCGCTCTGTTGCAAGAAACAGGAGCAGTAGAAATAAACGTAATTGATAAGCACTAAGCGCATGATGAATCGTATCCTTAAGCAAGCAATCTTTCTGTCGATCGCAGTGACCGCCATCTCATGTGGTGACAAAACAAAACGACAGCTGCAATACATGCCAGACATGTACCAAGCACTACCTCACGAGACTTATTCGGAAAATGAATTGTACGAAAATGGACAATCCGCACAGAAACCCGTGGCCGGAACCATCTCGAGAGGAGACGTTCCTTACGAGTACCCAAACACAAACGAGGGCTACGAAGCCGCTAAAAAGGAATTCAAATCCCCTTTGACAGCTTATACCCTTAACAGTAAAAAAGGAGAAGCACTCTACGGAATATATTGCGTGGTATGCCATGGTAAAAAGGGAGACGGACAAGGCCCCCTTGTAAAAAATGAAAAATTCTTAGGAATCCCCAATTACAAAGACAGAGACATCACCGAAGGAAGCATCTACCACGTATTGATGTACGGAAGAAACTTGATGGGGTCGCACTCAGGTCAATTGACCATTGAAGAACGTTGGCAAGTGATCAACCACGTTCAAAAACTAAGAAACGATTTATTGAAATAAAAAGAACTAGTCGCGGGAACCGAAGCCAATACTTCTTTCCCAACACTCAAAACGAACAAACATGTATCAGTTTTCAGGCAAATTAAAAACAATCGCATTGGCATTAATGGTGGTAGGAGCCCTAGGAGTAATTTCCGGATTTTTGACCACACCTAGTTCCGTAGCAGAAGTCAAAGAACAATTGCACAACGCACACCAAGCACATGGGGCACATGGAGCTCCTGCACACCACGAAGAGCAGGTAGCAGGACACGGTTCAGAAGCTTCACATGAGGCACATACAGGACAGGAAGAAAACAGCCACCACGACGAAGTATCTGAAGAAGATGCACATGCAGCACACGTCTTTCACCAACTAAAAAACAGACCTTGGGCAGCATTTTATGCCGCTTTGTTCTTTTTCTTTTTGGTCACTGTCGGTGTTTTGACATTCAATGCCATTCAAAGAGTTGCGCAGGCAGGCTGGTCCATTGTTCTCTTTAGAGTCATGGAAGGGATTTCTGGAAACCTCCTGCCGGTTACCTTAATTTTACTGGTATTCTTATTGTTGGGATCTGCCCACGTACACCACTTATTTGTCTGGATGGCAGACGGAACAGTAGATCCGACAAGCCCAAACTACGACGCTATCATTGACGGAAAAAGCTGGTGGCTAAACGTTCCCGGATGGTCGATCAGAGCGATTGTATACATCACCGGATGGAACCTCTACAGACACTGGTCTCGAAAAAGATCTTTGGCTCAAGACAACGCCAAAGATTTGGTAAACTACAAGAAAAACTTTAAGATGTCTGTCTTGTTTTTGCTGTTCTTCCTATTTACAGAATCCATGATGTCTTGGGATTGGATCATGTCTTTGGACCCACACTGGTTCAGCACACTTTTTGGATGGTACATTTTTGCCACCATGCTCGTATCCTCAGTGACCGCCATTGCCATCGTAACCATCTATTTGCAATCCAAAGGCCACCTGCCGTTTGTAAACAACAGCCACATTCATGATTTGGCAAAATTCATGTTTGGATTCAGCGTTTTTTGGACCTATTTGTGGTTCTCACAATTCATGTTGATCTGGTATGCAGACATGCCCGAAGAAACAACGTATTTTGTTCAACGCTTCGAGGAGTACAAATTGCCTTTTCTCTTGTTGGTTGTCATGAATTTTATCTTCCCGATATTGCTCTTGATCAACAGTGATTACAAGCGCATCCCTCACTTTGTAATTGGAGGAGGAATCGTAATCTTACTCGGACACTACATGGATGTATTCATCATGATCATGCCAGGAACAGTAGGAGACCAATGGTTCTTCGGAATCCCTGAAATCGGAGCCTTGTTGTTTTTCTTAGGAATGTTTATCTACACAGTATTTACAAGCCTCTCAAAAGCACCTTTGTTGGCAAAAGGAAACCCATTCTTACATGAAAGCGAAACCTTCCAATATTAATAAGACACACAAACTAATTCACAAAAATAAATAGAACATATGCTAGCTTTATTTTACATTTTTATAGCTGTCGCAGTAGGCCTCGGAATCTGGCAACTGAATCGTTTGTCAAGTTACAAACAAGTAATTTTGAACAACGACAAGGGAGAACCCGTAAACGCCATTGCAAAAAGCGAAGAAAATCCTGTAGCTACTGAAAAAGACAACGACATTCACGGAAAATTCTTTTTAATCTTTTTGATTGGATTCTACCTTTTGATGACTTATTGTTTGTTTTTTATGAACGACATCATGTTGCCCGAATCCGCTTCAATAGAGGGAGAAAATGACGACAATTTATTTTTAATCACCTTTATCTTGATTGGAGTTGTGCAATTTGCCACTCAATTTTTACTCTTCTATTTCTCGTTCAAATACAGAGGAATCAACAACAGAAAAGCTCTCTTTTATGCTGACAGTCACAAGCTAGAATTGATTTGGACGACCATTCCTACCATCGTATTGACTGCTTTGATCGGCTACGGATTGTACACTTGGAATGATGTGATGGACCTCTCTGATTCAGAAAACCCTTTGGTCATTGAAGTATACGCACAACAATTCAACTGGCAAGCGCGCTATGCAGGGGCTGACAACACTTTGGGACGTGGAAACGTTCGCAACATCAAAGGCATCAACACCATTGGAATCGACATGACAGATGCCAATTCAGCGGATGACATTCCCGTTCGTGAACTGCACTTGCCCAAAGGAAGAAAAATTGTCTTTAAATTTAGATCTCAAGACGTATTGCATTCTGCATACATGCCCCACTTTAGAGCGCAGATGAACTGTGTTCCTGGGATGGTGACTGAATTCGGATTTACCCCCAAATTTACCACTCAAGAAATGCGTGTTCAAGAAGAAACCGTCCGAAAAGTGAACGGCATCAACAAACTTCGAAAAGCAAAAGGAGAAGATCCTTATGAATTTGAATACCTCCTGTTGTGTAACAAAATTTGCGGAGCCTCTCACTACAACATGCAAATGAAAATAGTCGTGGAAGAAGAAGCCGATTTTTACAGCTGGTTGAAACAACAAAAAACAATTACCGAATTGGTCAACTAAACGTTAATCAAACCCGTTTAAGAGTTATAAATAATTAATTTGCACTGCCTTTCAATCTAGGAGAAGGGAACTATTAAAACAAAATACATTATGTCAGAGCACCACCATAAAGAAACTTTTGTTACCAAATACATTTTTAGTCAAGATCACAAAATGATTTCCAAGCAATTTTTGGTTACAGGAATCATTATGGGGGTCATCGGCGTTTTTATGTCCATGTTATTCCGTTTGCAAATTGCATGGCCAGAACGTTCTTTTTCAATCATTGAAGCGTTTTTAGGGCACCACCAGACAGACGGGGTAATGGATCCGGACATGTACTTGGCATTGGTGACCATTCACGGTACCATCATGGTCTTTTTTGTATTGACAGCTGGGCTGAGTGGTACGTTTAGTAACTTATTGATTCCCTTGCAAATTGGAGCCCGTGATATGGCTTCTGGTTTTATGAACATGATTTCCTACTGGTTGTTCTTTATCTCCAGTGTGGTCATGGTCATTTCTTTGTTTGTCGAAGCAGGACCTGCCTCTGCAGGTTGGACCATCTATCCTCCTTTGAGCGCCTTGCCACAAGCCATCCCTGGTTCAGGACTGGGAATGACACTTTGGTTGGTGTCCATGGCCATTTTCGTTGCCTCTTCTTTGATCGGTTCTTTGAACTACATCGTCACCATATTGAATTTGCGTACCAAAGGAATGAAAATGACGCGGTTGCCTTTGACTATGTGGGCCTTTTTCATCACAGCTATTATCGGAGTGGTTTCATTTCCAGTACTCTTGTCAGCAGCCTTGTTGTTGATTTTTGACCGAAGTTTTGGAACCTCCTTTTACCTTTCAGATATTTTTATCAGCGGCGAAGTACTGCATTACCAAGGGGGCTCCCCCGTCTTGTTTGAACACCTTTTTTGGTTCTTGGGTCACCCCGAGGTTTACATCGTATTGCTTCCTGCTTTGGGCATCACTTCAGAAGTCATTGCTACCAATTCGCGCAAGCCAATTTTTGGTTACCGTGCCATGGTTGGGTCTATCATGGCCATCGCATTTTTGTCTACCATCGTTTGGGGACACCACATGTTTATCTCTGGAATGAATCCTTTCTTGGGGTCGGTATTTACCTTTACCACCTTGTTGATTGCCATTCCGTCGGCAGTAAAAGCTTTTAATTACATCACCACTTTGTGGAAAGGAAACTTACAGATGAACCCTGCCATGTTGTTCTCCATTGGTTTGGTCTCTACCTTTATCACTGGAGGTTTGACAGGAATAGTTTTGGGAGACAGTGCCTTGGACATCAACGTACACGACACCTACTTTGTAGTCGCTCATTTTCACTTGGTAATGGGCGTCTCTGCCATTTATGGAATGTACGCAGGAATCTACCACTGGTTCCCTAAAATGTACGGAAGAATGATGGACAAGACCTTGGGTTACTGGCATTTTTGGATCACTGCAATCGCAGCTTACGGAGTCTTTTTCCCAATGCACTTTATCGGTTTGGCAGGATTGCCTAGACGTTACTATTCAAACACCGCATTTCCGCTCTTTGAAGATTTGGCAGATGTAAATATTGTAATCACTTTGTTCGCCATCCTTGGAGGTTTGGCACAAATTATTTTCTTGATCAACTTCTTCCTCAGTATTTACAGAGGAAAAAAAGCGACCCAAAACCCATGGAATTCTACGACTTTGGAATGGACCACGCCTGTAGAAGCAATCCACGGCAACTGGCCTGGAAAAATACCTTCTGTAGAACGCTGGGCATACGATTACAGCAAGCCGGGTTACGAAGAAGATTTTGTCCCTCAAAATGTCCCCTTAAAAGAAGGGGAAGAGGAGTCTTAAATTTCCTTAGTTCCAAAATCAACAAGCCAAAACACCCATCAGAGATTCTTTCTTGATGGGTGTTTTGTTTTGGATTGCGGGGCATGTAAGAAAAGAAACCCCAAGAAAAGCCTTTTGGAAGGCCAACTAAATTTCTTACAACACATCCGACAATCTCTTTTTTCCCTATCTTCGTAACACCTAAGCAGGCGTGTAGTATGAACGAACATTTAAATCCTGAGAATTCCGATCTTTCTAAAGAAGAAATAGACGTTGAAAAGAAACTACGTCCGCTTTCTTTCGATGACTTTACAGGCCAAGAGCAAGCGTTGGAAAATCTTAAAATTTTTGTAGAGGCCGCCAATCGACGAGGAGAAGCCCTAGACCACACGTTGTTTCACGGCCCTCCAGGTTTGGGAAAGACAACCTTGGCCAACATATTGGCAAACGAATTGAGTGTCGGGATCAAAGTGACCTCTGGACCTGTTTTGGACAAGCCGGGCGACCTTGCGGGTCTCTTGACAGGCTTGGACGAACGCGATGTATTGTTTATCGATGAAATCCATCGATTGAGTCCCGTCGTAGAAGAATACCTCTACTCCGCAATGGAAGACTACAAAATCGACATCATGATTGAGTCGGGGCCCAACGCGCGTACGGTGCAGTTGAACTTAGAGCCTTTTACCTTGATTGGTGCCACCACCCGCTCCGGAATGTTGACTGCTCCGATGCGTGCGCGTTTTGGTATCAGCAGCCGTTTGGAATACTACAAAACCGATTTGCTGACCACCATTGTACAGCGAAGTGCCTCCATCTTAAAAACACCCATTTCCATGGAAGCGGCCATCGAAATAGCGGGAAGAAGCCGGGGGACACCAAGAATTGCAAATGCCTTGTTGCGTCGGGTACGTGATTTTGCTGAAATCAAAGGAAACGGCTCCATCACCATCGAAATTGCCAAATACGGTTTGGAAGCCTTGCATGTAGATGCACATGGATTGGACGAAATGGACAATAAAATTTTGACCACCATCATCGACAAATTCAAAGGCGGTCCTGTAGGGATTTCAACATTGGCCACAGCGGTCAGTGAAAATTCGGAAACTCTTGAAGAGGTCTACGAACCTTTCTTGATCCAACAAGGATTTATCATGCGCACACCCAGAGGGAGAGAAGTGACAGAATTGGCCTACAAACACTTGGGCAAGACCCCAGGAAAAAATCAAGCAGAATTGTTTTAAACAACGATTTTAAAATGAAAAAACACCTTCCCATTTTACAATGGTTCCCGAAGCTTACAAAGCGTTCCATACGAAAGGACGCCATCGCAGGAACGATTGTAGGAATCGTGCTGATTCCTCAAGGAATTGCCTATGCCTTGATTGCCGGATTGCCACCGATTTATGGACTCTATACAGCCTTGCTGCCCCAGTTGGTCTATGCGGTCTTGGGAACTTCATCAAAGATTGCCATTGGACCTGTTGCGACAGACTCTTTGATTGTAGCGGCTGCCATCGCAAGTCTGTCGGTGACAGGTCCAGAAAACAGCATTGCCATCGCACTTACTTTGGCATGTGCCGTAGGTGTTTTGCAGCTGCTTATGGGATTTTTTAAACTCGGATTTGTCATCAATTTCTTGTCCAAACCCGTTATCAGTGGTTTTATTTCGGCAGCAGCCATCATCATTGCACTCAGTCAGCTTCGAAATTTTTTTGGGATTTCCATCCCGCGGAGCAATCGAATTTTCGAATTGCTGCTCCTCTTTTTTCAACACCTCTCTGAGATCCACCTTCCAACTTTTGCAATCGGAGCTACTGCCATCCTTTTGATGTTGCTCTTAAAAAAAATAAACAAAAACATTCCCTCTCCTCTTTTTGTGGTGTTTTTAGGCATTGTTCTCATGAAGTATGCCAATGGTTGGTTTGCAGATGTCGCCATCGTCAAAGAAATTCCGAGGGGTTTGCCTGCTTTTGGCTTGCCAAACATAGCGCTTTCTCAAATTTCGGAAATCTTACCCATCGCCTTGACCCTTGCCATGATTGGGTTTTTGGAAACTGTCTCCATCGGAAAATCTTTTGAAAGCCCCAAAGATCCAGTGTCCATTAATGCCAACCAGGAATTGATTGCCTTGGGTTTTGCGAACCTGTTGGGTTCTTTTTTCAAGGCCTATCCAGCGGCTTCCAGTTTTTCCAGATCCTCCATCAACAAGAATTCAGGAGCACAAACAAATTTGACAGCCTTCTTTTCGGTAGGGGTGGTCGCCCTGATTTTGCTGTTTTTCACCCCTGTATTTTACTACTTGCCGAAAACCGTATTGGCCGCAATCATCATTTTGTCCATCGTTGGGTTGATAGATGTCAAAGAAGCCCTGCGATTGTGGAAAATCAACAAGATTGATTTTTGGATGTTGTTGGTCACCTTTCTAGGGACCCTCTTTCTTGGAATCAAAGAAGGAATCGGAGTAGGGGTAGGCCTCTCCTTGCTCATGGTTATTTTTAGGACCTCCAAGCCCCATATTGCTGTTTTGGGACGCATTCCAAACACCAATTTTTTTAGAAACAGCGAACGCTTCAAAGACGTTGAGGTGCACAAAGAGGTACTGATTCTCAGGTTTGATTCACATCTGTATTTTGCAAACACCAACTATTTTAGAGAACAGTTGGACCTCTTGTCCAAAGAAAAAGGGACAGATTTAAAGCTGATCGTCATCGATGGCGAATGCATCAACGGCTTGGACAGTACGGGGGCGGCTATGTGGAACGAACGCATTGATTACTATGCGCTAAAAGGCATCCAAATTCATTTTACGAATATCAAAGGGCCTGTCAGAGATGCGATGACCAAAGCCGGAATCATTTCCAAAATAGGCATTGAAAATTGTTTTATGAGCAACCAAGGTGCGCTCGATTTTTACGAGACCGGTAACCGAGAAAGCCAGAAGAAATTGTCTTCTTACATAGAACAATCCAACAACTGATTCCTCACACATCCCTTTTTTTTAGCGCTTCTTTTTTGGTTGGATGCTGCGCAGTGCCCCAGAACTTTTCATCGAGCAAACTTTCAACTCTCACTTAAGAACAGTACTTTTGCTTCTCAACAAAAACACGTGGTTTTGAGAATTCAAAACCCCTTTTAGCATGCAAATGGAATACAATTTCAATGAGATCGAAGCCAAATGGCAAAAATACTGGGCAGACAACCAAACATTCAAAGCCGTCGATGGCAGTACCCTCCCCAAGTACTATGTTTTGGACATGTTCCCCTATCCTTCAGGAGCAGGCTTGCATGTAGGACACCCATTGGGCTACATCGCTTCGGACATCTATGCACGTTACAAACGCCACCAAGGCTTCAACGTATTGCATCCACAAGGCTACGATTCATTTGGATTGCCAGCCGAGCAATACGCCATACAAACCGGACAGCACCCCGCATTGACTACGGAAGCTAATATTGCTACCTACAGAAGACAACTCGACAAAATCGGCTTTTCTTTCGATTGGTCACGCGAAGTGCGCACATCAAATCCTGAGTACTACAAATGGACCCAATGGATTTTTATCCAACTTTTTGACTCTTGGTACAACAAAGACACTGACAAAGCCGAGGACATCAAAACACTGGTTTCCAAATTTAAGAAAGCTGGAAATGCAGCGGTTCGCGCTGTTGCTGATGAAGACATCACTGTTTTTACAGCCGAACAATGGAAAGGCTATCCCAAAGAACAGCAAGAATCCATTTTGTTGCAGTACCGTTTGACCTATTTGTCAGAGACAGAGGTCAATTGGTGTCCTGAATTAGGTACGGTTTTGGCAAACGACGAAATTATCAACGGGCTTTCTGAAAGAGGAGGGCACCCGGTAATTCGCAAAAAAATGACCCAATGGAGCATGCGCATTTCAGCCTATGCACAACGCTTGTTGGACGGACTTCAAAATATTGATTGGCCACAGTCTTTAAAAGATGCACAAACCAATTGGATTGGGCGTTCTCAGGGAGCTAGTGTCCGTTTTCAAGTGCTTTTGCCAACACAAGCGGAAGGCAAGACCTCCAAAATGTCTTTCAAAGAATTGGAAGCACTCAAAGAGAAAAGAGCCAATCCGACCAAAGCATCCGCTTTGCTATGGGCGCGTCTGAAAAAGAAAAAAGCAGCTTCTAAATTTAGAGCCAACTATACGCTTGGCAATTATCAAGTCGATTTTGTCTGTCTTGCAAAACAAACCGTTGTTGAATTTTCAGGAAAAGACACCCAAGCACAACGCAAAGACTATTTTGAAAAAGAAGGGTTTCAAGTGCTGTATATTACATCCAAGGACATTGAAAAAAATGTAGCAGATGTGTTGCTGCACATCGAAACCGCTTTGCAATTTCCAAAAACAGTAGCTGTCGACAAGACAGTTGATGCTTCCACAGAAACACCCGAAATAGAGGTCTTTACCACACGGCCTGATACCATTTTTGGGGTCACCTTTATGACTTTGGCACCCGAACACGACTTGGTGGCAAAAATTACCACAGCGTCTCAAAAACAAGCAGTGGAAGCATATGTCAAAGCCACTGCCAAACGCAGTGAACGCGAACGAATGGCCGATGTAAAAACCATTTCAGGAGTGTTTACAGGAGCCTATGCGATCCATCCGTTGACCGGGGATAAAATTCCGATTTGGATTGGAGATTACGTGTTGGCAAGCTACGGAACTGGAGCGGTCATGGCGGTCCCTTGTGGAGACCAAAGAGACTGGGATTTTGCAAAGCATTTTAAGATAGTCATCAAAAATATCTTTAAAGATGTAGACGTTTCTGAAGGGGCTTATGCAGAAAAAGATGCGGTCATTGCCAATTCAGATTTTTTAAACGATTTGAAGGTAAACAAAGCGAGCAAATTGGCCATTTTTGAATTGGAAAAACGCGGATTTGGAAGTGGAAAAATAAATTACCGTTTGCGAGATGCCGTATTTAGCCGTCAACGCTATTGGGGAGAGCCTTTTCCTATCTATTACAAAAATGGACTTCCTCAAACAATCGACACTGCGCATTTGCCCATCGTTTTGCCAGAGGTAGAAAAGTACCTGCCCACCAAAGAGGGCAAACCGCCTTTGGGCAATGCAACCGAATGGGCATGGGATTCCCGAAATAAAAAAGTGGTTTCCAACGAAAAGTTAAAAAACAAAACCGTGTACCCTCTAGAACTCAATACGATGCCGGGTTGGGCAGGGAGTTCCTGGTATTTCAACCGCTATATGGATCCGACCAATGAGGGTGCATTTGTAAGCAAAGAAGCTGCAGAGTACTGGAGAGAAGTCGATTTGTATATCGGCGGTTCCGAACATGCGACAGGACATCTTTTGTACGCGCGTTTTTGGCAAAAATTCCTGTTTGATCGCGGACACCTCCCCGTAGAAGAATTTGCAAAAAAACTCATCAACCAAGGGATGATTCTAGGAACCAGTGCTTTTGTGTACCGCTTAGAAGGGACCAACACTTTTGTGTCCAAAGGACTCTTAGCCGATCAAAAAGTACAGCCGCTACACGTCGACGTTTCTCTGGTCAATAGTTCTGATGAATTGGACGTCGAGGCCTTTAAAAACCACCCGATGTATTCAGATTTTAACACAGCCGAATTTTTGTTGGAAGACGGAACGTACGTGGTGGGTCGAGAAGTAGAAAAAATGTCGAAATCCAAGTACAATGTTGTCAATCCAGACGCGATCTGTGCTGAGTACGGTGCGGATGCATTGCGCATGTTTGAAATGTTTTTAGGCCCTTTGGAACAAGCAAAACCATGGAAGACCTCTGGCATTTCAGGAGTGTCTTCTTTCCTGAAAAAATTGTGGAAATTGTACCACCCGAAAGGTGCTTTTGGAGTTTCTGAAGAGGCGCCTACTCAAGATGAATTGAAAATATTGCACAAAACCATCAAAAAAGTACAGGAGGACATTGAGCATTTTTCTTTCAACACTTCGGTCAGTACTTTTATGATTGCCGTCAACGAATTGGCCGCTCAAAAGTGCTGTAAAAAAGCCATTTTAGAACCCTTGTTGGTTTTGATTTCACCTTATGCACCTCATATTGCCGAGGAGCTTTGGAGCCAATTGGGACACACAAGTTCTATTGCAACCGCTTCTTTCCCTGTTTTTGAGAGCAAGCACTTGGTGGAGAGCAGCAAGGTCTATCCCATCTCGTTCAACGGAAAAATGCGTTTTACCCTAGAACTGCCTTTGGACTTGTCCAAAGAAGCCCTCGAAAAAACTGTGCTGGCACACGAAAAGACGCGCGCCCAATTGCAGGGAAAGACCCCTAAGAAAGTGATAGTGGTCCCAGGAAAAATTGTCAACATCGTGGGCTAAACACCACATTTCTCAGAGAAGTGATGCGCGTTCGGCAAAAAGGTTTTACATTGAATGTAATTGATACAAAATAGAAAACGATGAGATATACAAAAATTGGATGCATTCTCTTGCTAGTACTGACGGTATTTTCTTGTGCCTCAGAGGAAGAAAAAAGAATGCGATACATGACCGGAAAGTGGAAAACTGTATATTTCAAATGGGAATTTCCGACCTATCAAAATAAAGATACCTTGATCGAATACGATGTGGATTTTACCAACCCGGGAGAGGAACGCGCCAAAGCAACTACTTTTTACAATTACAAGGCAGACGGTTCTTTTGAAACATGGCAGCGCAACAAATCGGGTGCGCGTAGTTCTAAAGAATCAGCAAAATGGCGTGTTACCGTAGATTCTTTGTTTCATACCTATTCGAGAGGAAACCAATCGAAAACCCTGTCTTTTGGATTGCAGCAGATAGAAGATGGTTTTTCCCTAAGGGCGGTTTTTGACCAAGACAGAGACGGAGAAAAAGACGACGTGTATTACATGGAAACCCTTCGATTGGCAGCAGACGCCAAAGACTGATGGAAAGCATTCCTTTCCATATTGAAATCATCGGTCTCTTAGCAGCGACGCTCACCACCGTTTCCTTTGTGCCACAGGTATACATGATTTGGAAAAAAAAGTCTGCGGAAAGTGTTTCTTTGACCATGTTTTTAATGTTTTTTGTCGGGATTTTACTTTGGCTGTCTTACGGTTGCTATCTTAAAAGTCTGTCAATGATTATGGCAAATATTGTGACCGGTTTCCTTTCTTTGGTGATCATCTATTGCAAGTTTAAATACAAATAAGCAGCAACGATGTGTGCCTGTTCGAATTTTGCCCTTTTCCTTTTTTTTTCAAAATTAATAGGTTTTGTCCTTAAAAATTAAAACCTTGTAGCCGCTATCTCTTTTGAAATGGTCCATGAATTTTAAAAAGCTCTCACTTCGCATACGCATCTTTTTGTCAATGATCTTGTTGATTCTTTTGACCTATGTACTGATTGCCTTTATGACGGTTTTTCAATACAAAAAGCAAACTTCGGCATACAACAAAAGTCGATTTGAGAGAAAAGAGGATGCCATTCGATTGAACATCAGCTATGTGCTTTACAACACTTCCACACCCTTGTTGACCCAAAATATCTTCGCGATTTTTGAGCAAAAGATTGATGAAATAGCGGCAGTCCACAAAGTAAATATCAAGATATACGACTTGCAGGGGAAGTTGCTCGTAGGTTCACCGAGGAAGGAAATCACCACGCGTTCAGAAGAAGGCGTGAGTCCTCAAGACATCAAAGAGTTGGAAGACCTAGGGTCTTATCGGATCCTTCAAGACAGCGATGCAGCAGGCAAACCCTTGCAAGCTTCTTACACCTACATATACAATACAGTCCAAGAGCCGATTGGGATTTTAAAACTGCATTATTTTCAAGACAATTCTACCCAAGAAAAAGACTTAAAAGAATTTTTGTCTCGTTTGGGTGTACTTTATGTCTTGCTGTTTGTAGCAGCCATTCTGATTGCCTATTTTTTGTCAAGTTACATTACTAAATCCTTGAAAACAATCATCGATAAGATGAGTCATACAGGTTTGGACAAACACAACCAAAAGATAGTTTTGGGCAATGTATCTAGAGAAATTCAAAGACTGGTCAATGCCTACAACAACATGATCGATGCTTTGGAAGAAAGTGCGGTAAAACTTGCAAAAAGTGAACGAGAACACGCGTGGAGAGAAATGGCAAAACAGGTGGCGCACGAAATCAAAAACCCCTTGACTCCCATGCGGCTGTCCGTACAAAGTTTTCAAAGACGCTTCGACCCCAAAGATCCCAATAGCAAAGAGAAATTAAAAGAATACAGCGACACTTTGATCCAACAGATTGATGTCATGAATTCTATTGCGACTGCCTTTTCCGATTTTGCCCAAATGCCGAGCAAACAAAAAGAGAGAATTGAAGTGGTTGGAGTGCTCAAAATGGCATTGGATATTTTTGACAAGGCCTACATTCACTTTCAGAGTCCGGACAAAGAAATCACGGTCAATATGGACAAAACACAATTGATACGAATTGTGACCAACCTCATCCAAAATGCCATCCACGCAACGGAAGAGCTCGAAGACCCCAAGATTACTTTGACCATCTCGGAATCGGAACACGCGATTGAGTTGTTGGTCTTTGATAACGGAAAAGGCATTGTGGAAGCGTTAAAGTCAAAGGTATTTGAACCTCGGTTTACCACCAAGAGTAGCGGTATGGGCTTGGGGCTTCCTATGGTCAAAAAAATTATTGAAGGCTATGGAGGAACCATTTCTTTTCAGTCTCAAGAAGAGCTTGGGACAGAGTTTGCAGTACATATTCCGAAGGGCAACACAAAGGAAGCTTGAGGATTTTATAAAACTTAAAAACAAATCGGCATGAAATTTCAAAACACACTTCTTGATTTTCCAGCAGCAGGTGTTGCGAGGGTAATGGTGAACAGACCTACCAAACTCAACGCGCTGAACAGCGATACGATTGCAGAGTTACACGCGGTATTTGTAACTTTGAAAGCGGACAATTCGGTTCGTGTGGTGCTTTTGACAGGGGCAGGTGACAAAGCCTTTGTGGCGGGTGCAGACATTTCCGAATTTTCAACTTTTTCTTCAGAAGAAGGAATGCTTTTGGCAAGACAGGGGCAGACCTTGTTGTTTGATTTTATTGAAAACTTCCCCAAGCCGGTGATCGCTGCTATCAATGGTTTTGCCTTGGGAGGGGGGTTGGAATTGGCGATGGCTTGTCACTTGAGGTGTGCCTCTGCGCATGCCAAAATGGGCCTCCCTGAGGTTTCCTTAGGCTTGATTCCTGGTTATGGAGGTACCCAAAGATTGCCTCAATTGGTCGGAAAGGGCAGGGCCTTGGAGTTGATTTTGACCGGTGGTATGATTGCTGCGGAAACGGCTTTGAATTCAGGTTTGGTCAATGCAGTGGTGGCTCCTGAAGATTTGCTTTCTCACTGCCTTGAACTGGCTCAAAAAATCAGCCGCAATTCCCCCCAAGCACTCGGTACAGCAATCCAAGCGGTTCTTGCAAATTATTCGGACGGAAGAGACGGTTTTGAAGCAGAAATTCAAAATTTTGGTGCTTGTTTTGGAACGGCTGATTTTCAGGAAGGAACCCAGGCTTTTTTACAAAAGAGAAAACCGAAGTTTTAAGCCCTATTGGGTTTTTATAAAAAAGAACCCTTTTTTTGAAAAACACACGAATCCACAGACCGCCGAAAGTGGGATCAAACGCTGCAATATAGGTTGGATGATACCCCCTTTATTTTTATTGTGTTCTCAAACATTTATTTTAAAAACAAGGAACAATTCGCTTGTGCCCAAAGTACCAAATACAAGCAAGCAGGGCCTTTCAGTCACAGTGTTCCGTTCCACTCTGCGTAAAACTGCGCCAAAAAGAGTTCCATAAATCGATGTCTTTCTGTGGCTATTTTCCGTCCTGTATCCGTGTGCATTCGGTCTTTTAAGAGCAATAGTTTTTCGTAAAAGTGGTTGATGCTCGGTGCGGTAGATTTTTTGTATTCTTCTTTAGTCATCGAGAGCTCGGGTTTGATTTTTGGATCGTACAAAGCCCTTTTTTTAAATCCACCATAGCCAAAGCACCGTGCGATGCCGATGGCGCCAAGCGCATCCAAACGATCTGCATCTTGTACCACTTCCAATTCTTTGGAATGGAATTCTTGCTCAAAATTGCCTCCCTTAAAAGAGACATGTTTGACGATTTGGACTACATGGTCTGCGACTGTTTTCGAAACACCTTGTTCGTTTAGAAATGCACGCGCCTTTTTTGGAGCAATGCTTTCGTCTCCCTTGTGAAATTTTGAATCGGCGATGTCGTGCAGCAATGCGGCCAGTTCGACTACAAAGGGATCTGCAAGTTCTTTTTTTGCAATTTGATTTGCATTTTTGGTCACGCGTTCGATGTGAAACCAATCGTGTCCCCCTTCTGCATTTGCAAGGGCTTCTTTTACGAAGTCGGCAGTGTTTTTAAGAATCTGTTCTTTGTTCATCTTGTAAAATAACGGAATAATTAGCAACCTACAGAAAAATCAAATGGCAATCCATTCAATTATTTGTCCATTAGTTTCTGATCGGTCGGATTTTTCAACTTCAAAAAAAGGACGATGAAATTTAAGGTTTTTTGATTTAAAGGTTTGTGTCAGCTGTTTTTATTGTAAATTAAAGTGGCAGATAGGCTGGTTGGTTATAAAAAACAGATAAATCAAATGGAAGAAGAATCCTTGATAAATAAATTTGAATTGCATTATTACTTTGAGGAAAGTGATGATTCTCACACAATGAATGCTTTTGTGAGGAATCGGTGTGAATTTGAGTTGCTTCAAATTTACAATGAACTTCAACGAGAGCTAGAAACGGACGTAAAAATTGAAACAGAAGCCTATGGAGAAGGAGGACTTAAGGAACTATGGACTTTTCTTGCAGACAATTCGGCTCCAATTTCGTTACTTCTTATAGGCTTATCAATTGTACTTTCAAGATTACCATCCCCAAAAACGAAACTTGAAAAAATGGATTTACAATTTAGTATTGAAGAAAGAAAACAAAACATTGCCAATTTTAAAAAAGGGAATGACGAAGAAATCAAACAAAACGGAATATCTATTGAAAATTTTAATCTAATTATTGATTCAAATCTTAAAATCTCAAAGTTTCGTTCTAATTTTTACAAACAGCTTGAAAACTATTCAAAGGTTAAAAAAATTGCAATAACAAAACTTACTAAAAACAAACAAAAAGTGGAAGATTCCATTTTTGTTCAAAGATCAGACTTTGATAATTTTGTTCTTGAAAGCGATGATTTGGAGCCGATTGTTGATGAAAACGCCACAATCGAAATTGTTTCTCCTGTTATCAAAAAAGGAAAATACAAATGGAAAGGCATCTACGAAAAATCACCGGGCGTAATTGACTTCTACATGAAAGACCAAGATTTTAAACAGTCTGTAATTGCAGAAGGAATTGAGTTTAAAAATGGGACTTTTATAGTTTGTGTGTTAGAGATTTCAAGAAAAATAAATGAAATTGGAGAAATTTTAAATTCATCATTTTCTGTGCTAACAGTTCTTAAAAAACATTATAGGAGTACTGTTGTTGAAACCCCTCAAGGGAAAAAGTATCGAAAGACAAAAGAAGCTGAAAAAAACCAATTCAAGTTATTTGAAAACGATGAGAAAGAAGAATAGCCCAGTTCAACCTCAAAGATTTCTATTGCCTTTCTTACCCACTGCCATCCCTTGGTTCGAATTACCTTATCTTCAACAATCAAGTTGGCCCGTTTTTTTTGTTTTTTTAGGGGTATTGGATTAACTTTAAAACAGTTCATAAAAGTTCCAAATGACTACCTTAGTTATGCAGTACTTTATCCTTTTGATTTGTACTCAAGTTTATCAACAGTTGGTTCAACATACACATAACTTCTATGGTCATCCTTATCACATTAGGACAGGGATTGATAACAATTGGCATGTTGTTAAAAGGCGTGGTAGTTCGTTTTGTAAGCTGCAGAGCTATCTTTTTTGTAGCAATTATGCCGTTTGGTATTGGACTAGGTTTTCCAGCCACCGCAGTCGCATCTGTGGCTGTTTATTTCATTTTGAAAAACAATGATATAAATTATGTATGGTCATTCAAAACAAATATTGTTGAGTCTTAGGAAGCGTAAGTGTTTTGAAGAATCTGTTCTTTGTTTATCTTGTAAAATAACGGAATAATTAGCAATCTACAGAAAAATCAAATTGGTATCTTTGCCAAAATAATTGTCTTTAAAATACAATACCTGTGTCCTATCTTTTAAACATTGAAACAGCTACCAAAAATTGTTCTGTGAGCCTCAGCAAATCGGGGCAATTACTAGCTTTGAAAGAAGTGAATACGGGTGGGTTTTCACACGCAGAGCAATTGCATGTTTTTTTAGCAGAAATCCTTCAAGAATCCCAGCTCACCTTTAAAGACTTGTCAGCAGTGGCAGTTGGAAAAGGACCGGGTTCATATACGGGTTTGCGCATCGGCGTATCCGCTGCTAAGGGACTGTGCTACGCCTTGGAGATACCGATGATTGCTTTGGAAACCTTGACGATCTTGGCACATGCGATTTCCATTTCGGAGGGAGTGCTCGTTCCGATGCTAGACGCGCGTAGATCCGAAGTCTACAGTGCTGTTTTTGATCCTTCTTACCAGCAGATTCGGGCTACCGAAGCTCAGATTATTGAGCCCCATTCTTTTGGAGAAGCCCTCGACAAAGGGCCTGTTTATTTTTTGGGGGACGGGGCTGAAAAGTGCAAGGAAATCATCCGGCATCCCAATGCCATTTTTAGAGACGATTTTTTTCCTTCTGCACGAGAAATGAGCGCCTTGGCCTACGAGAAATACATGCGACAAGAGTTTGAAGATGTCGCTTATTTCGAACCTTTTTACCTCAAGGATTTTGTTGGGACCAAGTCCAAAAAAAGAAGCTGATTTATAAAATACTGTCTAATTATTTCATGTAAACATCTCGCTGTGGGAAAGGAATGGTGATTTTTTCTTTGTCCAAAGCAATTTTACAAGCTTCCAAACATTCAAAATACACTTGCCAATAGTCTTTTGGAGCAGTCCAGGGTCGAACGGCCAATTCTACGGCGCTGTCTGCCAAGTTCGCCACATGAACTTCTGGACTTGGGTCTTGAAGCACTTTGGGGTGTTTTGCCAATGTCTCTTTTAGCAAAGTTTTTGCTTGGCGGAGGTCAGAGTCATACGCAATGCCGATGGTCAAGTCAACACGTAATTTACCTTCTTCTGTATAATTTTTTATGGTGCCGTTTGAGAGAATTCCGTTGGGAATGATGGCCAGTTTGTTTTGATGAGTGATTAGTTTTGTGACAAAAATTTGAATTTCCTTGACGACCCCGAGTTCCCCATGAGCTTCGATCAGATCTCCTACTTTGAACGGTTTGAACAACAAGATCAATGCACCGCCTGCAAAATTGCCCAAGGCACCTTGCAAAGCCAATCCCAAGGCCAATCCTGCAGCACCAAGAATCGCGATAAAAGAAGTTGTAGCAATTCCCATTTGACTCAAAACCGCAATCAAAAGCAAGGCTTTTAAGCCCCAGTTCAAAAGATCGGAGAGGAAACTTTGCAGACTGACTTCTACGTTTCCTTTTGTCATCAATTTTTTAGCGATTTTCGTCAATTTTTTTACGGCCCAAAGCCCGACGAAAAGCAAGGCAATTGCCAAGAGCATTTGAATGCCAAAATCAATGGCCTGGTCTTTGTATTTGGAGTAGTTGTCCAGTGCGAAGTCAAAAGGAATTTTTTCCATGGTGTTTTTTTTAGAGATCGTAGTTGTAGGGAAACCCAAAGTACAAAAACCTTTTTTAAAAAAGAAACCTCGCAACAGATGCTGTTGCGAGGTTTTAGAGTTTTTGTAATTGTATGTTCTTTATCCGACCACTTTTTTGATTCGTGCAATCGCTTCTTTGATTTGTTCATCAGATGCGGCATACGACATTCTAATACATTCGGGTGCTCCAAAAGCCTCTCCTGTCACGGTCGCCACATTGGCTTTTTCCAACAAGAGCATTGAAAAGTCAGATGCATTTTTTATTTTTTGGCCTTTGATGGTTTTTCCAAAGAAATAGGAGATGTCTGGGAAGACATAAAAAGCGCCTTCAGGTTTGTTCAATTGAAACCCTTTTACCTTTCCCAAAAGTTCCAAGACCATGTCTCTTCGTTTGTGAAATTCATCTACCATGTACCCGATTTTGGTCACGGGAGCTTCCAGTGCAGTAATGGTGGCACGTTGTGCGATGCAGTTGGCTCCAGATGTGATTTGTCCTTGCATCTTGTTGCAGGCCTTTGCAATCCATTCTGGGGCGCCGATGTATCCGATTCTCCAGCCCGTCATGGCAAAAGCTTTGGCAACACCATTTACTGTGATTGTTCTGTCGTACATGCTTTCAATGGCTGCGAAACTAAAATTTCCTAGCCCGTAATTGATGTGTTCATAAATCTCGTCTGACAAGATGTATATCTGAGGGTGTTTTTCCAATACTTTGGCCAACGCTCGGTATTCTTCTTCGGTATATACCGTTCCACTCGGATTGTTGGGCGAGTTGAAAAAGATCATTTTTGTTTTTGGAGTGATGGCAGCTTCCAATTGCTTGGGAGTGATTTTAAAGTCGGTATCAATGCTGGAAGGGATTTCCACATAAGTCGCTTCTGACAAGATTGAAATCGCCGAATAGCTCACCCAATAAGGCGCAGGTAACAAAACTTCGTCACCTGGATTCAACAATACTTGTGCCACATTGGCAATGGATTGTTTGGCTCCAGTAGAAACCACAATTTGATTGGGGTTGTAGGAAAGGTTGTTGTCTCTTTTGAATTTTTTACAAATTGCTTCGCGCAAATCTGCATACCCATTTACAGGGCTGTAGGAATTGTAATTGTCTTTGACAGCTTGGATGGCAGCATCTTTGATAAATTCAGGTGTGTTGAAGTCTGGTTCTCCCAAACTCAAACTGATGATGTCTTTTCCTTGTTCTTTCAATTCTCTTGCCTTTGCAGCCATTGCCAATGTAGCTGAAGTAGGCAAGCTCTTAATTCTGTTTGATAGTTGTTCCATTTTTTTATTAAATTGTTTTGATGAATTGTCAAATATCAGGGGTCAAAAACCAGTAGGATTTGACTTTTCTATTTGACTGTCAACGGGTATTGTGGTGTTATGCAGGATTGATTCCTAGATTTTTAAGGTGATTGAAATGCGCCAACAAAGCCTTGGTCATGGTTTTGTATTCGTAGTAAGGCAAACTGAATTCGTCGGTGGTTTCTTTGACTATTTTTGCAATTTTTTGGTAGTGAATATGAGAAATGTGTGGAAAAATATGGTGTTCCACTTGGTGGTTCAGTCCTCCGGTAAAGAAGGAGATAAATTTGTTGTTCGGCGCAAAATTAGATGTGGTGTACAACTGGTGTATTGCCCAAGTATGCGATAGATTCCCCTCTTTGTCTGGCAGTGGCATGTCTGTTTGTGGAACGATGTGTGCCAATTGAAAAACCACACTTAGAATAAGGCCCGCGGTGTAATGCATGGCAAAAAAACCGATCATAATTTTCCACCAAGAAAGATCCAATACAGCCAAGGGCAAGAAAATCCAAAAGGCGTAGTAACCAATTTTGGTAACTACCAAAACAATCCATTCTTTGGTAGGGTTTGGAAAATCACCATACGACAGCTTCTTTTTCAAGTAGCGACTCATCTGTTTGAAATCTGTAGTGATGGCCCAGTTGATGGTCAACAAACCGTAGAGTAAAATAGAGTAATAGCGTTGCAGTTTGTGGATTTTCAACCATTTGGAATGTTTTGAAAAGCGAATGATGCGTCCTGCATCAATGTCTTCGTCATGTCCTTTGATGTTGGTAAATGTATGGTGCAATACGTTGTGTTGCACTTTCCAATTGTAAACATTCCCTGCCAAAATATAGATGCTGCTTCCCATCAATTTATTGACCCATTTTCTGCTTGAAAAAGACTCGTGATTGCTGTCGTGCATGACGTTCATGCCCACGCCTGCCATTCCTATTCCACTTGCGATGGCCATAAGCAAGAGCGCCCATTGCGGCATCGAAACGGTCAGCCCTATTGCAAAAGGAATAAATAAAATCGAAAACATCAAGAGGGCTTTGCTGTACAATTTCCAATTGCCAGTTCTACGGATTTTATTGTCTTTGAAATACCGGTTTACACGTTTGTTCAAAGTCTTGAAAAATTTGGCTTTGTCTATTCTTGAAAAATGTAACTTTTGCATGGCAGCGATCTGTTATCTTCAGCGTACAAAAATAACTAATTTTTAGCTCTTAAAAATTTAATAATTCATAATTTTACGCCCTTGCTAAAAACAAAGCACTTACATTTGAGGAACCTAGAAACTGACTATGCAAATTTTAAATAAATACTTTCCCAATCTCACCGAAACCCAAGTACAACATTTCAAGCAATTGGAGTCGTTGTACACGGAGTGGAATGCAAAAATAAATGTGATTTCTCGCAAAGACATAGCTGCTTTGTACGAACGTCATGTGCTGCATTCTCTGGGCATTGCCAAAGTCCAGCCGTTCAATCCAGGGGCACGTGTTTTGGACGTCGGTACAGGCGGTGGTTTTCCTGGAATCCCATTGGCCATTTTGTTTCCCGAAACCGAATTTCATTTGGTGGATTCTATTGGAAAAAAAATAAAAGTTGTGGAGGAGGTTTCAGCAGCTTTGGGCTTGAAAAATTTAAAAGCGGCGCACATCCGCGCGGAAAAAGTCAAGGGAGAATTCGATTTTATCGTCAGTAGAGCCGTGACTACAATGCCTGATTTTGTAAAATGGGTCCGCAAAAAAGTTGCTAAAAAACAACAGCACACACTTAGAAATGGCATTTTGTACCTCAAAGGAGGAGATTTGACAGAAGAACTTTCATTGTACAGCAGTGCTTCTTTGTACGAATTGGCTGCTTTTTTTGAAGAGGATTTTTTTGAGACTAAAAAAGTAGTTCACTTGCCATTAAAGTACAAGCCTTAAACCTTCATAATTTCAACGTCTTTTTCAGCGTAAGCTTCGTCAATTTTTTTGATGAAGGAATCCGTTAGTTTTTGAATTTCTGTTTCAGCTACTTTTTTTTCATCGTCAGAAATCGCTGTTTTTTTGATTTCGTTGTTGGCCTCTTTGCGTGCATTTCGGATGCTGACCTTGGCGTGTTCTGCAGCAGATTTCGCTACTTTTGACAGCTCACGTCTTCGCTCCTCTGTGAGTGCAGGTACATTGATGATGATGCTCTCTCCATTGTTCATCGGGTTGAATCCCAAATTTGCCAACATGATTCCTTTTTCGATTTCAGGAATTAGTTGTTTTTCCCAAGGCTGTACAGTGAGCGTTCTTGCATCTGCAGTATTTACATTGGCTACTTGGCTCAAGGGGGTTTGAGCTCCGTAATAATCTACCATCACGCCTCCCAACATAGAGGGACTGGCTTTTCCTGCTCGGATGTTTCTAAATTCTTTGCTCAGGTGTTCCAATGCAAGTTGCATTTGTTCTTTTGAGCTGTCTGTAATAAATTCGATTTCTTCGTTCATAGCGGTGTTTTTTTTGCACTTGCAATCAATCGGCAACGACAGTTCCTATTTTTTCTCCAGAAAGTAATTTTTGAAGGTTTCCTTTGGTGTCCATGTTGAATACAATGATTGGCAAGTGGTTTTCTTCACTGAGTGTAAAAGCAGTCAAGTCCATGATTTTCAATCCTTTTTGAAGGACATTTTGGTAAGTGATGTGATCGTATTTGGTTGCTTTCGGGTCTTTTTCAGGATCTGCAGAATAGATGCCGTCTACACGAGTTCCTTTTAAAATCACATCGGCAGAAACTTCAATCGCTCTTAGTACAGCTGCTGTGTCGGTAGTGAAATATGGATTTCCGGTTCCTGCGCCAAAAATGACAACACGTCCTTTTTCCAAGTGACGAACGGCTCTTCTTTTGATAAAAGGTTCGGCCACTTGTTCCATTTTGATCGCGGTCAACAGGCGTGTTTTGATTCCAACAGATTCGATGGCGCTCTGCAAAGCCAGTCCGTTGATGCAAGTAGCGAGCATGCCCATATAGTCTCCTTGTACCCGGTCCATTCCTTTGCTTGCTCCTGCCACACCTCTAAAGATATTGCCTCCGCCAATGACAATCGCCACTTCAATCCCCTTTTCGACAATAGCTTTGATTTCTTCAGCATATTCTGAGAGTCTCGCGGGGTCAATTCCGTATTGGTTGGCTCCCATCAAAGATTCTCCGCTTAGCTTAAGTAATATTCTTTTGTACTGCATGCTGCTTTTTTAAGTTGCACAAATATACGTATTTTGAAAATCTTTCTTCAAAGTTTTCAAAAAGTTTCGTGGGGATCGGTCAAAAAAAAGACTGTCTTAAGAGACAGTCTTTTTAGATTTTATGTATTTTAAAAAGGCAAATCGTCTGGTTCGTTACTGCTCGCAGCAGGAGCACTTGTCGTTTCAAAACCAGCCGTTGGAGGCGTCGCAGTGTTTTGTGCTTGAGCGCCTTCAATTCTCCATCCTTGGATCGAGTTGAAATATTTGGTTTCTCCTTGTGGGTTTACCCATTCTCTTCCTCGGAGATTGATAGACACAGTGACGTCTTGTCCAACACTATAGCTGTCCAATAGATCACATTTATCTTGAATAAATTCTACCAAAATCATTTGGGGATATTGTTCTTCAGTTGTCACTACCAATTCACGTTTTCTGAAACCATTGCTTCCAAATGTTTGTGTAGCACTTATCAATTTGATTTTTCCTGTTACTTGCATTTCTTTTTTGAATTACGTTAATTTTGCGCGCTTATAAAATAAGCCCACTACAAATTTAAAAATTTTAATTTGGTTCCATTTCTTTTTTCAATTGGGTTTGTTGAAACTTATCAACATTTTTGAATCATTTTGAGGAGCAGTTTTATTTTACACAGCATATGTGCATTCTTTTTCCGTTCTTTAGGGTGAAAAATTGACAAAAGTGTAATTCTTTTGCCAACGCATTTTTAATTTTTGACCACCAAATACAATGTCATGAGTCGTTTTTTTAATTTTTTGACCTCCAAAAGCATTCTTTTCTTTTTTTCTTTTGCGCTTTTGGGTTTCGTTTTGTGGAATTCCTATGATTTTTCTAAAAAGTTCAAAATAGACCAACGTTCTCAAATGGAAATTTTAGCAAAAGTCTACGACCGTTTTGGAACAGCAGATTTGAGCCAAGATCTTTCTTTGGAAGCCAAAATAATTGAAAGCAATTACAACATTCCAATGATTGTTACCGATGGAAAGGGGGTGGTTTTGATGAAGCGAAATTTAGATTCCATCAAAGCCTTGGATTCGATTTATCTTTCAGACCAACTGTTGTTGATGAAAAGTGAAAACGAGCCCATAGTGATCACTTATTTGAAAGACAAACAATATATAATTCACTACCGTGATTCCGACCTTTTGACGCGTCTCAAATACTACCCTTTAGCCCTGTTCCTGATGATGGTTTTGTTTTCTGGAGTAATTTTCATGGTTTTTAGAACGTCAAAAGTTGCCGAGCAAAACAAGCTGTGGTCAGGGATGGCCAAAGAAACAGCCCATCAGATTGGGACACCGCTTTCTTCCTTGATGGGATGGGTGGAGCTGATGAAGCTTCAAAACACTGCTATGTCGGTGGTTCCCGAATTGGAAAAGGACATCGATCGACTGAATACTATCACAGATCGGTTTTCTAAAATTGGATCGACCCCCACCTTAGCACCTCTTGAGATCTGTGCCGTTGTTCAGAACACCGTCTCTTATTTTCAAGCGAGAAGTTCCAAAAGCATTGTTTTTAAATTTGAAAAATCTATAGCTCAGGTGTGGGTTCAGGCTAACGAACAGCTGTTTGGCTGGGTGCTGGAAAACTTGATTAAAAACGCAATTGATGCCATGTCGGGCAGAGGTACATTGACCTTAGAAATTTTCCCCAAGGAATCGGGGACGGTAACAATTTGCATTTCAGATACCGGCAAAGGAATTCCAAGAAAATTACAAAAAAAAGTATTCAAACCTGGTTTTACAACCCGAGCAAGAGGTTGGGGCTTGGGCTTGTCCTTGTCAAAGCGCATTGTTGAAAATTACCATTCCGGAAAATTAGTTGTCAAAAAATCGGAACTCGGAAAAGGAACCACTTTTGCGGTGCAACTCAAACAGCTACCAGCTACTGTTCCAGTTGCTGACTGATGGCAGCGGCCAAATCTTCAAACGCTTTCGGAGTCAGTGCTATTTTGGGTTTTGAAAAGTTGGCATCTTGCATGCTGTTCAGTGGAATCAAATGCACATGCGCGTGGGGAACTTCCAATCCGATTACGGAAATTCCTACCCGATCACAAGCGACGACTTTTTCGATGGCTTCGGCAACCTTTCGCGCATAGAGGAACAATTCTTGATACGTTTCCACATCCAAATCAAACAGTTTATCGACGGGTTTCTTTGGAACGACTAACGTGTGGCCCTTGGCATTGGGGTTGATGTCCAAAAAGGCGAAAAAATCTTCGTTTTCAGCAATTTTGTAACACGGAATTTCTCCCTGGATGATTTTTGTAAATAGCGTTTCCATACCTTATTTTTTTGTAAGAAATATAAAAGCCCTTTTCAATCAAATGGAAAGGGCTTGTTTTTTAAAGACCGTTTTGATCAGCGTGAAATTTCCAAAATTTCAAATTTCATGACCCCATTGGGGACCTGTATCTCGGCAATTTCTCCAATTTTTTTCCCCAAAAGTCCTTTCCCGATGGGGGAGTTCACCGATAGCTTTCCGTTTTTGATGTCTGTTTCAGAATCTGCTACCAAGGTGTAGTCGAATTCCATTTTGTTGCTGGTATTGCGAATTTTTACAATGGAATGGATCAATATTTTTGACAAGTCCAATTGGGATTCGTCTAATATTCGCGCATTGGCTACCACGTTTTTTAATTTGGAGATTTTCAATTCCAACAGTGATTGTTCTTCTTTTGCAGCGTGGTATTCGGCATTCTCACTCAAATCCCCTTTGTCACGTGCGTCGGAAATTTCTTGGGAGACACGAGGACGTTCTAAGAGTTCGAGATGCTCCAATTCTTGTTTTAATTTTTTAAATCCTTCTTCGGAATAATAAGATATTTCACTCATGACTTTTATTTAAGAAACACAAAATCTCATTGCGAATAGTAGCGAATGAGATGCTTAACAAATATACAAAATATTTGTAAATTGCGTCTGTTTGCAAACAAACCCTTATGAAAAAAGCACACATACTTTTCTTTTTATTTCTTTCTCTTATTTTGGGTATTGGATGTGCAGGTGAAAACGACAGTTTCAATCAAAACAATTGGGTTCCCAACGTCTTGGTCAACAAGACCATCAACCTGAATACTGCTGATGGAAATCCGTTGTTGGTGCCTGGAGGGAGCGCAGCTTTTTACGACATAGGATACAAGGGGGTACTCGTTTACAATCGTGACGGGAGTCGCTTTCTCGCATTTGATTTGGCTTGTCCTCATTTGGATCCCAGCACCTGTGCGGATGCGATGGATTGGGAATCAAATTGGCCGGAAATCAAATGTGCTTGCGGAGAGGAAGAAGTGATTTATTATTCGGAAAGACCTTATGCCAACTACAAAGGAAGGACCTACGAGATGGAAGCTTACAAGGTCATGCGCTTGGGGAATACCTTGCAAATAAGAAATTTTTAAACAAGACTATTCAAAATAGATGCTTATTTTTGCATCAAAGCAATGCATATGAAATCATTTTTTTCTTCGGAGTTTAAATTGGGTGTTTTGGGCGGAGGCCAACTTGGCAAAATGTTGCTCGCAGAAACTCAAAAGTTTGACGTATACACTTGTGTATTAGATCCGTCTCCAGTGGCACCTTGCGCTGCGCATTGCAACGAATTTCACTTGGGAGACCTTTCGGATTATGATGCGGTATACGCTTTCGGTAAAAAAGTAGATGTGCTGACCATCGAAATCGAACAAGTCAACATCTCCGCTTTGTACAAGTTGGAAGCCGAAGGGATAAAAGTGTATCCTCAGCCCCACGTGATTGAGCGCATTCAGCACAAGGGAATTCAAAAAGATTTTTACTTGAAAAATGACATTCCGACATCGCCTCATCAAAGATTTTCTTCGTTGAAAGAAGTCAAAGAAGCAAACCTTTCTCTTCCCTTTGTGTGGAAATCTGCGCAGTTTGGATACGACGGTACGGGTGTAAAAATCGTCCGTACTTCAGAAGATTTGCAAGCCTTGGAAGATACAGAAAGCATTGTGGAGGATTTGGTGCCGTTTAAAAATGAATTGGCGGTGATTGTGGCCAGAAATGCTTCTGGAGCGATCAAGACCTATCCGGTCGTAGAGATGGAATTCCATCCCGAAGCCAACCAAGTGGAATACGTCCTTTGTCCAGCAAGAATTTCTAAAGAGGTAGCAGACAAGGCAATTCAGGTAGCTTTGAAAGTCGCCAATACTTTTAAACACGTAGGCCTGTTGGCAGTCGAAATGTTTCAAACTGAAGCGGATGAAATTTTGGTAAATGAAGTTGCTCCGCGTACCCACAACAGTGGTCATTATAGCATCGAGGCTGCGATGACCAATCAGTTTGAACAGCATTTGAGAACTGTTTTGAACCTGCCTTTGGGAAATACACAAAGCAAGTTGGCTGGAATTATGGTAAATTTGGTCGGTGCAGCAGGACACGAGGGTCCTGTGGTGTATAAAAACATGAATGAAATTTTAGAAATGGAAGGCGTTACACCTCATATTTACGGTAAAAAACACACCCGCCCTTTTCGCAAGATGGGCCATGTCACCATTGTAGCTCAGGACATGAAAGTGGCTCGAAAAGTAGCTGAAAAAGTAAAAGACACCATACAAGTAATTTCTGCGGAGCACTGAAGTATTTTAGTGCGAGCAAGTTTAGGTACAACTCAATTTTAAAAAAGGACAAGGATGAAAGTAGCAATTATCATGGGAAGTGATTCAGATCTTCCGATCATGCAAGAAGCCGTTACGGTTTTAAAAGATTTTGGAATCCCCGTAGAGGTAGACATCGTTTCTGCGCATAGGACCCCTGAAAAATTAGTTGATTTTTCTAACAATGCACACAAAAGAGGCATTGCTGTCATCATCGCAGGAGCAGGTGGAGCGGCGCATTTGCCAGGCATGGTCGCTTCGATGAGTCCTCTGCCCGTGATTGGAGTGCCAGTAAAATCGAGAAATTCTATCGATGGATGGGACTCGGTCTTGTCGATTTTGCAAATGCCAAGTGGTGTCCCTGTCGCGACAGTCGCTTTGGACGGCGCAAAGAATGCCGGGATTTTGGCTGCGCAAATTATTGGTTCGACACAACCAACAGTATTGGAAGCGGTCCTCACCTACAAACAAGGGTTGAAAGAAAAAGTCAATGCAGCCTCGGCACGCTTGCGAAACACTTAAAAAAGGAATGCAATAACTTTGTTTCTGTAGAAAAAAATCAAAAAAAAAGCACCTTGTCCAAGACAAGGTGCTTTTTTATGATTTGATTTTTGGGACGGTTTGCACTATCGAAATTTAAATCGATACTGCAAATACTGGTATGCATCTCTCGGCAATACATGGATCCACTTTTTGTGTTTGAAAAACCATTTTACTTGTATTGAGAAAATCCCTTTTTTCAAGTAAGAAGCCACAAAAGGGTGCACGTGTAACGTGATTCTTTTGCTTTTGTTCTTACTGGCTAAAATTCGATTCATCTCCACATCAAATTTGTCTATCATCACAATAGGAGCCTCTACCTCTCCTTTGGAGCTTGGATTTGGCTCTTTTGTTTTGATATTCATTTCTGAACGTACCCTTTGTCTGGTAATCTGGATCAATCCAAATTTACTTGGGGGCAAGATTTTGTGTTTCGTTCTGTCGAAAGACATTTCATGTTTCAAATGGTCGTAGAGTTTTTGGCGATTTTCATTGGTGTGTAAATCGATAAAATCCACTACGATGATTCCACCCATATCGCGCAGACGCAATTGCCTGGCGATTTCGGTAGCGGCCACTAAATTCACTTCCAAAGCATTTTGTTCTTGCGAATTTGCTTTGTTGGATCTGTTTCCACTATTGACGTCGATGACATGCAATGCTTCTGTGTGCTCAATCACCAAATAGGCCCCTTTGCTCATCGAAACGGTTTGTCCAAAGGCAGCTTTGATCTGTCTTTCGATTCCGTATTTTTCGAAGATGGGCGTTTTTGAATTGTGGCGTTTTAGAATGGATTGCTTTTCAGGATAAATTTCCTGTAAATAGTCATTGATTTCTTGAAATAAGACTTCGTCATTCGTAACAATACTTGTAAAAGAGTCGTTCAAGACATCTCTTAAAATCGAAGAAGCTCGGTTCAATTCACTCAATACTTTTGTCGGTGTACTGGTGTTGGCAATTTGCCCACACATTTGTTTCCAACGGTCGAGTGAATTTTGCAAGTCTTTGTCTAGTTCCGCTACCTTTTTGCCTTCAGCAACCGTTCGCAAAATAATCCCAAACCCTGGGGGTCTGATACTTTTTGCCAAACGTTTTAAGCGGTCTTTTTCTTTGTTGTCTGCTATCTTTTGAGAGACGGAGACTCTTTTGGAAAAAGGAACCAATACTAAAAATCTACCGGCGATAGAAAGCTCAGAGCTGATTCTTGGGCCTTTGGTAGAAATGGGTTCTTTGACAACTTGAACCAAAACATTTTGTTTCGTTTTAAGAACTTGATCGATACTTCCATTTTTGTCAATTTCTTTTTCAAATTGGAAGTTCTTCAACGTGTAATCTTTGTATTTGCCTGTGCTTACATTCTTAATGAATTTGTTCAACGATTGGATGTGAGGTCCCAAATCATGGTAGTGTAAGAATCCATCTTTTGGATATCCTACATTGACAAAGGACGCGTTCAAACCTGACAAAATCTTTCCTGTTTTGGCGAGAAAAATATCACCTACAGAAAAGTTGTTGTTGTTTGTTTCGTTGTTGAATTCAATAAGCTTCCCATCTTTTAGTAGAGCAAAATCAATATCAGATGAATTTGAACGGATAATCAATTCTAGTTTCATTCCGAATAGTTTTTAGACTACATAAGAACGCAGTTCTTATATAGATGGTTTAAATTAAATACAGGGCTTTTTTGGTACCCTAAGAAACTTCAGGTGACCAAAGTTTCATTTTCAATGAACGTTTTGTTGCAAAAGCAACACTAAGAAATAAAATTACTTTTTCTTGTGTCTGTTTGCTCTTGCTCTTTTCTTTCTTTTGTGTGTAGAGATCTTCGCTCTCTTTCTTTTTTTACCACTTGGCATAATCGTACTGTTTTTAGAACCTGAGTAAATTCAGGTTGGTTTATAATTCGTACTGTATTTATTTTACAGCTACGTTGTTCTTAACTCCTTCAACAAATGTTTTAGCAGGTTTGAAAGAAGGGATGTTGTGAGCTGGAATTTTAATCGTTGTATTTTTAGAAATGTTTCTCCCTGTTTTTTCAGCTCTTTTTTTGATGACAAAACTGCCAAAACCTCTTAGATATACATTGTCTCCATCTTCCAGAGCACCTTTTACTTCCGCCATAAATGCTTCTACAGTAGCCAATACATCGGCTTTTTCAATACCTGATTTATCGGAAATACTCGATACAATATCTGCTTTTGTCATTTGATTTTATTTTCTGTTGTTTGTTGTGAATTTTAAGCGTGCAAACATACGATAATTTATCAATTTTGAAAAGCTAATTCATTAAAATTTAATGTAATAAATAACGTAATATTGCAAAAACAGAATTTGATGGAAGGTTTTTCTAATGTCTTAGAAGTGTGGTATTTATCAAAAAACAGGGATTTGCCTTGGAGAAAGGTTCGTGACCCATACGCCGTGTGGCTTTCTGAAATTATTTTACAGCAAACTCGTGTAGCTCAAGGCATCTCGTACTACGAACGTTTTTTAGAAGCCTTTCCTACGGTCTTCGATTTGGCGAAAGCCTCAGAGGAGCAGGTGTTGAAACTTTGGCAAGGGTTGGGGTATTATTCAAGGGCTCGAAATCTTCATTTTTCTGCCCGATTTATTGCCAGTGAATTGAAAGGTGTTTTTCCGTCAACCTTCAAGGACTTGTTGGCGCTAAAAGGGGTGGGAGACTATACCGCATCTGCTATAGCTTCCATTTCTTTTGGTGCGCCCACAGCCGTTGTCGATGGAAACGTATACCGTGTCTTGTCTCGGTATTTTGGAATCGACACCCCCATCAATTCTAGCAAAGGAGTCAAAGATTTCAAGGCTTTGGCGCAACAGGTGATGGGTATTTCTAATCCCGGTCAACACAACCAAGCAATCATGGATTTTGGTGCTTTGCAGTGCAAGCCACAGCGCCCCTTGTGCAGTTCTTGCCCTTTGCAATCCAGTTGCGTGGCTTTTGGAAAAAAGCTGACAGCGGTACTCCCTGTCAAAGAAAAAAAAATCAAGGTGCGCAAGCGGTACTTTAATTTTATAGTTCTGCAGACATCCGATCAGAAAACCTTAGTTGAACAAAGGACAGGCAAAGGGATTTGGGAGAACTTGTATCAATTTCCCTTGATTGAAGCTTCAGAAACACTTGAAGTTCAAGAGCTCATAGAGCACCAAACATACCTCGACTTGGTTCCGGATCCTTCCGCCACCTTGCGCCTCTTCAATCCAAAAGAATGGGTACACAAACTCTCACACCAACACCTTTACGTCCAATTTTGGTTGGTGCGAACAGAACATTTCAAACACCAGCTGATTTCTATCGATGCCCTTGATGCACTCCCGGTACCTCGTTTGATTCATAAATTTTTAGAAATTCATGATTTTCAGTAACAGCAGGTCGCACCGACTGCTCGGAAAAGAAAGTCAGTTTTTTGCCTTTCCTTTTTTTGTTGTCTTCACTTTCGTATTTTTTCAGTAATTTTGATTTTATGGCAGGGACATTGAACAAAGTAATGCTGATTGGACATTTGGGAGATTTTGTAAAAGTGCATTATTTTGAAGGAGGCAATGCCATCGGTCGCTTTCCAATTGCCACGAACGAGACGTATACCAACAAACAAACGGGTGAAAAAACAACATCGGTAGAATGGCATGCCATCGTCGTAAAAAATAAACTCGCTGAAATATGTGAAAAATATCTTACAAAAGGAGATAAAATATACTGTGAAGGCCGCATCAAAACCCGACAATGGGAGCAAGAGGGTGTAAAACGCAGTTCGACTGAAATTCACGTTTTCGATTTGACATTTTTGTCTACAAAAGCATCGAATGACAATGCTGAGGCAGCTTCGAAAGGTCAAAAAGAGATGCCAACAAAAGACCTCGAAGGTGATTTTCCTTTCTAATCTTTAAAATAATACTTCAAAATAGTGGACATAGAACCTATCCGAATACTTTTGCCAACCTTTTTCAATTGGGTGGTCTTTACAGAATCGATTGCACTTGTTTTTCTCTTGTTTTGTTCCGCGATGATTTCCGGTACTGAAATTGCTTTTTTTTCGCTGTCTAAAACAGATTTAGACCTTTTGTCTAAAGAACACAGCCCCGCTGGTGATCGGGTACTCAGCTTGCTCAACAAGCCCAAAAAATTATTGGCGACCATCTTGATTGCAAACAACTTCATCAATATTTTGATTGTGCTTTTGTTTGCTGTATTGGGCACATATTTTTTTGAAAATTTGGAGGCTGGAATTCGGTTTTTGATAGAAGTGGTCTTGATCACCTTTTTGATTTTGCTCTTTGGAGAGGTGTTGCCAAAGGTCTATGCAACCCGTAACTCCATCCCTTTCGCGTTGTTTATGGCGAATCCTGTCGTTTATTTAAACCGTTTGTTGTCACCTGTAAGCTATTTGCTGACGGGTTTGACGGGAGTTGTGGAAAGACGTTTGGGAAAGAAAGACAACGATTTCTCCGTCGAAAAACTCTCACAAGCCTTGGAATTGACCGCTGACAATGCCACCACCAAGGACGAAAAGAATATTTTAGAGGGAATTGTCGCTTTTGGAAATACAGAAACAGTACAAGTCATGAAACCGCGTATTGATATTTTTGCCATTCCTGACGATGCCTCTTTCCCAGAGGTTTTGAGCAAAATCATTTCCAATGGATTTTCAAGAAACCCGGTCTATCACGAAAACATTGATGAGGTGATTGGGGTTTTGTACGCCAAAGATTTGTTGCCACATCTGACCAAAACAGAATTCAATTGGCAGGCCTTGGTCAGGGCTCCCTATTTTGTTCCAGAAAACAAGAAACTCGACGATTTGTTGATCGATTTTCAAGAGAAAAAAAACCATTTGGCAATTGTCGTTGACGAGTATGGAGGAACGAGTGGCTTGGTGACCTTGGAAGATGTCATCGAAGAAATTGTAGGTGACATCAGTGATGAGTTTGACAGTGACGATTTGGTTTACTCCAAGTTGGATGCCAACAACTATGTTTTTGAAGGGAAAACAGCTTTGAAAGATTTTTACAGAGTCTTAGACATCGACCCGAAAAATTTTGAGCTCCACAAAGGTGAAGCCGAAACATTGGCGGGGTTTATTCTAGAAATATCTGGTAAATTCCCAAAGAAATTCGAAAAAATAAATTTTGAAGCCTTCGTTTTTACTGTAGAAGCTGTCGATAGAAAGCGCATCAAACAACTAAAAGTCACCTTGCTCCAATGAAAAAACGGTACAAACTTTTGAAAAACCAACCAACACAAAGGAAGGTACTTCCGAAAAATGCAGTAGTGCGAGTTGGGGCCCTTCTTTTGTTGCTTTCTTGTGGAGACAGTCCCTTGCCCAAACCCAGCTCATACATGCGTTTGGATTACCCCAACGCGGAGTACAAGGTTTTGGAGACAAAGAGTCCCTATCAGTTTGAATATGCGGGGCGTGCTGTAATCATTCAAAAAAAAAACGATTGGGCAGATCTTTACTATCCCGATATGAAGGCAACCCTCGTTTTGACCTATCGGCCGGTAAAAGAAAATTTAAGGGCCTTGTTTGTAGATGCAGAAAAACTGACCTTTAAACACATGATCAAAGCAGATGACATTCAATCATTGCCTTATGAAAACCCAGTTTCCAAAGTATACGGAAGGGTGTTTGAGGTCTTTGGAAATGCCGCCACTCAAATTCAGTTTCACGCGACAGACTCAACGAACAACTTTCTTACAGGAGCCCTGTATTTTTATGCAAAGCCCAATTACGATTCCATTTTACCTGCGGTACATCACTTGAAGAAAGACATTGTACACCTGATGGAGACGTTGGAGTGGAAAAACTAATTCTTTTTACAGGCTTTCGTCTTTCAATCCTCGGTGCATCAAAACCAAATAAAACTGTAGTCCAAACAACAACGCACCTGACATCAAATGTACGGCCTGGGTGCCAAAAGGGAAATCACTGTAGTACATCAAGATGCCCGTAAGCGCTTCTAGCAGCAGCAAGCCCAAAATCCATTTGGGAATTTTAAATCCCAGTTGCAAGGTCTCATTTTTGTAAAAGATCAAGAAGTTGACCAATACAATGGCAATGGTAAACGAACGGTGGATGTAAAAATTGAGGTTGGGGTTGTACAGACTCATTTGTTTGCTTTCAAATCCAAACAACCGCACTTGTTCGTCTACAAACTGTCTTACTTGCGTACCCATGGCGATTTGAATCACCGAAAAAAGAGTGGATAGTAGGAGCAATTTGTGAAATGTCTTGTCAAACTTGATGGCTCTTTTTTCTTCGGAAGACATCCATGCTAAGATTTGCAGAAGCACGGCGATGATCAGCAATCCTACAAGCATATGAACCGTAATGATCCAAGGTTCCAAGACAGAATCTACAACAGTCTTACCCAGCCAGGCTTCGAAAAGCATCATGAAAAATGCTCCGAATGAGAGCAGTGTAATTCCCTTTTTTTCTTTCCAAAATTTCAACGAAACCGCTATCAAAAACAAGAAAATCAATCCAGAAACCACCGAGGCCAAACGGTTGATGTATTCCGTCCATGTGTGGTATACATTGAATATTGCGTATTCGTGTTTGGTGTAAGGACTCCAATTTGTAGGTTTCCATTCCAACTCCGTTTGCAAATCGCTGTTGGCCACATAGAGAGTCTCGTCGAGAACGATGAGTGTTCCTTCGTTGTAGGCAGTATTTGCTTTCCAGCGCAATTGAGCTTCGTCAGTTGGAGGGATGTAATATCCAAAGCATTTTGGCCAATCAGGACAGCCCATGCCAGAACCCGTCATTCGCACGATGGAGCCAGCCAAAAAAATGACATAAACGGAAATCAACGCCGTTTTAACGATGAGTTTGAAATGTTTTTTCATAAGAGTTCTTGTTCTTTAAGAGCGCGCATTGCGAGGATTTCAAGCTTTGAAAACCAAAGCTAATTTTCTTTTGCAAAGATACTTCATAAATTTTTAAGACCTCTAAAACGAATCGAAAAGCGCGTGTGTTTTTGCATTATCTTTGTAAAAAAATCGTTTCAATGCTTCATCACAGTTCTCACCTGCATCCAACGAGTGACCAATGGGTCGTGTTTGTCCACGGAGCCGGGGGGAGCAGTGCCATCTGGTTTGCACAGGTGCGAGCGTTTAGAAAGCAGTTCAATGTGCTGTTGGTCGACCTGAGGGGGCATGGAAAGTCAAAGCATTACGCAACTATGGTAAAGCGCTATACTTTTGATATGATTGCGAAAGAGGTCTTGCAGGTACTCGATTATTTGCAAATAGAAAAGGCGCATTTTATCGGAATTTCTTTGGGTACAATTGTGATTCGGGAAATCGCTGAAAAGCATCCTCAAAAAGTGTCAAGTTTGGTGATGGGAGGTGCTGTGATGAAGCTCAATTTGAGCGGGCAATTTTTGATGCGCTTGGGTGTTTTGTTAAAGTCTGTGGTTCCTTATCTTATGCTCTACCGTTTTTTTGCATACGTCATTATGCCCAGAAAACACCACAAAGCCTCCCGAAGTTTGTTTATCAACGAGGCAAAAAAGCTCTGTCAAAAAGAGTTCAAAAGATGGTTCTCTTTGGTGTCTGAGGTCAATCCCATATTGGCCCTTTTTAGAATTCGAGATTGTGGGTTGCCCACCCTTTACATTATGGGGCAAGAAGACCATATGTTTTTGCCGAGTATTGCAAAACTAGTCCAGCACCACAGGTCTTCACAATTGTTTGTGATTCCAAATTGTGGACATGTAGTGAATGTCGAACAGCCGCAAGTTTTCAATGATCAATCCATTGATTTTGTCAATAGTTTTGATATCTGATCGGTTCCAATCAATGATTTTTTTCAAAAAAAACACCTGTTTTGAAACAGGTGTTACAATGCATGGATTGGCATTTGAGAGGTTTTCAGTTTTCTTTCTTTGCTTTTTCGCATTTTAATTTGCATTCCGAAGTAGCAGTCGCACTTTTGGTAAAGTCTTTACTGCATTTTTTTGGAGTGGCATTGGCTTCTTTGGCTGCACAACAAGCTTTTTTTAAATCGGGCTGGGAAGAATCGACAAGCTCGGTTTTGGTTTCTTTTGTTAAGGGTTTTTTACTGTCTTTACAAGCGACACTTGCAGTTGCTAAGAAAACAAGGATGAAAAGGTTTACAGCGATCTTCATTTTTTAAAGTTCTAAATTGTTAATAGCAACTACAAGATACGTATTCCCATCGCCAATACTGCTTATTTTTTCAGAAATTTCAGATTCGGAAATCTGGTTGGTGTCGAAGATGATTTCTCCCAAGCGCTTTTCAAAAGAGACGGCAGCAGATTCGATTCCAGGTGTTTTTGAAAGTCGGGACTCGATGGTTTTGGCACAGCCAATTTGACAAGTCATGCCTTCGATTTGAAGGGCTATTTTTTTAAGACGCTGTTTTTGAGTTGTCTGTTCTGTTTTTGTTTTTTCGGTACTTTGTTTGCAGGAAACTGTAAAGGCGAGTATGGCTGCACAGGCAAAGGTTGTAATAGATCGTTTCATATGCTTTATAGTTGTATAGAGCAAATTTATGTAGATTTTTCTTACAATCCGAAAACTTGTTCCATTTTTGTAGGTACTTTAACACGAAAAGCATGAAAGAAAATAAATGGGCCTATCTCTTGTTGCTCTCCTTTGTTTGGGGAAGTTCTTTTATCTTGATGAAAAAAGCCCTTTTGGGCTTGTCTCCAATTGAAATTGGTGCTTTTCGGATTTTGATAGCCGGTAGTATTTTGATGTTTGTCGGGGCTAAAAAAATAGTTCACATTCAGAAAAAACATTGGAAACCCCTTTTTTTAGTAGCTTTTACAGCTACTTTTTTTCCTGGCTTCTTTTTCGCTTTTGCTGTTTCTCAAATCGATAGCTCAGTTTCTGCCATACTGAATTCTTTGACTCCGCTGATTACGATGTTGATCGGTTTTTCCTTTTTTGGTTTTTCTTTTTCAAAAAGGCAAGTTTTTGGAGTTTTTGTGGGTTTGGTGGGAACGCTACTTTTGATAGTGAAAAGCGCTGAAATCAACCCGCATCAACACTACGAATATGCCTTGCTTATCTTTCTTTCATCAATTGGCTATGCCTACAGTTTGAACATGATCAAGACAAAGCTCTCAGACCTCGATGCACTGAGTATCACCGTGGGTTGTTTTGCTGTTTTGATGCTGCCGGCTTTGTTGGTTTTGGTCTTTTCTGGTTTTTTCAATGACTTGGTATGGACTTCCGAAGCCAGTGAATCTCTTTTTTATGTCTCGCTGTTGGCAATTGTCGGTACCGCTATGGCCAAGGTACTGTTCAACAGGTTGGTACAGATTTCCTCACCCGTATTTTCCTCCTCGGTAACTTATTTGATTACGGTAGTTGCTGTCGCTTGGGGCATGTGGGATGGGGAGCGTTTGAGTTTGTATCAATTGTTTTCTGTTGTCATCATTTTTGCAGGGGTGTATTTGGTCAACAAAAAACCAAAAAAAGAACTTTTAAGACCGGCCAAAACGGTAACTTAGGGCCAATTTTTTAATAGTTCAGGTGTTTTGAGCAAGTTGTTATCAGCGAAAATCTCCTGCGTTTACGCCGTTGTTCAAAGAGAGTGTTTGTACTTGAAAATCCATTTCTTTGCCGCCAACGACGATGCGTAGCCTTGAGGGAAATTTCAGCCCTTTGACAGCGGTGTATTTTGAAAAAAACAATTCCTGTTCAAAAGAGCGGCCCAGTTTGTTTTTACTGCTGACTCCTTTTACTTTTAGGCCTGTTTCTATGTCGTAATAGATCTTGGTGTTTTCCACTGCAAGCACATGTGCTTTGTTGCCATTCACATTTTCTATTCCTTTGTAAAAAGCATTTTTCAAATAGTCAAATTCGGGAAAGATGCTTCTGTTTTGACGGTGTCTTTTGGTTTGGGCTGCATCGAAATCTTCTTCAATGTCTTGTTGAATAATGCGTCCTTTTTTACCGTCAAAAATGTTTTCTGAAACCAGGTAGCCATCGAGACTCATGCGAGAGTAGTGGTAATAGGGCAACATTCTTTTTTTGACAAGAATTATTTCTTTTTCCGCGAAGACGCCTTTTGAAATCGTGTAAAAGGTTTTTATTTGCACTGCTTTCTCCCTGCCTCCAATGGCTTTAAAGTAATGGTCTACGACCTCTTTTACGGAAGTATTCTTTGCGTTTTGCCCCAACAAATTTTGAAAGGCACTGAGCGTAAAAATCAAGAAAAAAAGAAAGTAAATACGTTTCATGAATTGCCCCTTCAAATAGAAATAGTGTCCTGTGTTTTTATAAAGTAAAGAAACACATAAAATTTGAGAAAAAATAATGCCTTTACAGGGCTTGTTTATTTATGAAAAAGAAGTATATTTGCACTCGTTTTAAACAAAACAAAATTAAATAACAAACATATGTACGCAATTGTAGAGATAGCAGGGCAGCAGTTTAAAGTTGCAAAAGACCAAAAGGTTTACGTACACCGTTTGCAAGACAAAGAAGGTTCAAAAGTCTCTTTTGACAACGTTCTTCTAGTAAGCGATGGTGAGAAAGTAACCTTAGGCGCCCCAGCTATAGAAGGAGCCAAAGTAACGGCCAAGGTATTAGAGCACCTCAAAGGTGACAAAGTAATCGTTTTCAAAAAGAAGCGAAGAAAAGGATACAAGAAAAAAAATGGACACCGTCAATTTTTGACTGAGATCCAAATTGATGGAATCGCTGTAGGTGGTGCTAAGAAGAAAGCGGCTCCAAAAAAAGAGGCTGCTGCTGAAGAAGCTGCTGCACCAAAGAAAGCGGCTCCAAAAAAAGCTGCTGCTAAGAAAACAGCTCCAAAAAAGGCAACTGAAGCAAAAGCGACTCCGAAGAAAGCTGCTGCTAAGAAAGATGCTCCCAAAAAAGCCGCTGCTCCAAAAAAGGAAGCCGCTGCAAAAAAAGCGCCTGCTAAAAAGGCAGCTCCAAAAAAGGAAGATAAAAAATAATCATCCTACCTGTTTGTAACAGGTAGCTAAAATCCATACATTATGGCTCATAAAAAAGGTGTCGGTAGTTCGAAGAATGGTAGAGAATCAGAATCGAAACGACTAGGAGTAAAAATATTCGGTGGTCAAGCTGCGATTGCAGGGAACATCATCATTCGTCAAAGAGGAACGAAACACAATCCAGGAGAAAATGTGTACATGGGTAAAGACCATACCTTGCATGCAAAAGTAGATGGAATTGTAAAGTTTACTAAGAAAAGAGACAACAAGTCTTATGTTTCGATAGAAGCAGTTGAAGCTTAAATAGATCGCTTTTACATCTTACAAAACTCCCAGCCTTCGGTTGGGAGTTTTCTTGTTTTTGGTTTTTTCTTAAACAAGTCGCTTCCTCAGGCCAAACTCAATTCCCTTCCGTTCCTTTTTAGTACATTTACAACATGCTTTTTATCTACAATTTTCTTCTCTTTGTGTCGCAAATTATTTTGAAAATTGCTGCGCCTTTTCATAAAAAGACAGGTCTTTTTGTAGCAGGGCGAGCAAACGTGTTTGCGGACTTGCAACAAGCTCTTGATCCAAAAGATCACGTCGTTTGGTTCCACTGTGCTTCTTTGGGAGAATTCGAACAAGGAAGGCCCTTGATAGAGGCTGTTCGAAAAGACCAGCCCACCTACAAAGTGGTCTTGACCTTTTTCTCTCCTTCTGGTTACGAAGTGCGGAAAGACTATCCGCATGCGGATGTAGTATGTTACTTGCCGCTCGACACCCAGGCCAATGTGCGAAGGTTCTTAGACCTAGTACACCCAACACTGGCGGTTTTTGTCAAATACGAATTTTGGCCCAACATGTTGTTGGCACTGAAAAAGAGAAAAACAACCACCCTATTGGTTTCGGGGATTTTTAGAAAAGAGCACTATTTTTTCAAGCCTTTTGGGAAAGGGATGCGAAACTTGCTTCAGTCGTTTACACATTTTTTTGTGCAAGATTCAAACTCCCTTCAGTTGCTACGTGGTATCGGATTGACGAATGCAACCCACAGTGGGGATACTCGTTTTGACCGTGTTTATGACATTCTGAATCAAGACAATTCTTTGCCTTACGTCACCGCTTTTAAAGAGGATTGCTATACGTTGGTGGCAGGGAGCACTTGGAAAGAAGACGAGGATTTGTTGGTGGAATATATCAACCAAACCGCCACAGCCCAAGAGAAATTCATCATCGCACCACACAACATCAAAGAAGAAGACATCTTGGCCCTCAAAGCTTCAATCGCCAAAAAAACAGTTCTTTATTCCGAAAAAGAGGGGATATCCTTGAAAGATTGCCAAGTTTTTATCATTGATACGGTCGGCATTTTAACGAAAATTTACAGCGTTGCTGACGTTGCTTATGTGGGTGGCGGCTTTACCAAGAGTGGGGTGCACAATATCTTGGAGCCTTCCGTTTTTGGAATTCCTGTTGTCATCGGCCCCAATTTTGTAAAATTCAAAGAAGCCACTGATTTGATAGCAAGAGATGCCTGTTCAACTGTTGGCACTTCTGAGTGTTTTTCAAGAGTACTGCTGGATTTTAAAAACGATGCTGATTTGCGCAGAGAAAAAGGCGAAAAAGCCTTCCACTACATAAATGAAAGCAAAGGAGCTTCTCAAAAAATCCTCGCTTATATGAGTTCCGTGCTCAAATGAATTTAGAGCTTGGGTCAAGAGGTTTTTGTGCTTTTTAATTTGCCTACTTTTATCTGTTGAGATATTTTTTTGTTAGGTCTTTTTGTCAGAACTTTACTTCGAATTCAAACAACTAGAAATGCAGCAGTTGCGAGACGCTTTTGGCAGACAAATTACCTACGTAAGGCTGGCAGTTACAGATCGATGCAATCTGCGTTGTACCTATTGCATGCCTGCAGAAGGCGCTGTGATTGTAGAACGAAAAGAATTGCTGACTTTCAAAGAAATGTATCGCATTACCCGCGTGCTTACCGAATTGGGTGTCCGTAAAGTTCGTCTAACGGGAGGAGAACCCTTTGTCCGTAAAAATTTGATTGATTTTTTGAAAATGCTGTCCTTCAACGACCTTTTGGAAGCAATCAATATCACCACCAATGGCGCACTAATTGCAGCTCATATTTCCGATTTGGAAAGATTGAAAGTAAAAACAGTCAATTTGAGCATCGACAGTTTACAACCTGAAAAATTTGCTAAAATCACACGACGTGATGTGTTTGATCCAGTTTGGGAAACCTACGAGCTTTTGGCGAAAAGCAAATTAAAACTCAAATTGAATGTGGTCATTCAGTCGGGAGTCAATACGGACGAAATTGCTGATTTTGTCGCTTTGACAAAACATAAAGAAATGGATGTTCGTTTTATCGAAGAGATGCCTTTCAATGGCGTGGGAGTTCGGAAAACAACAGAAGTATGGGATTACAAACGTATCTTAGAAGAAATTCGAGTGGTTGCACCCACCCTTCAAACACTGCCTTTGGAAACTTCTTCCACCTCGCGTAATTTCAAAGTGGAAGGAGCCAGGGGAACTGTGGGCATCATCCCTGCTTATACCCGAACGATTTGCAACGATTGCAACCGAATTCGAATCACCTCGACAGGGATGTTGAAAAACTGCCTTTTTGATGAAGGCGTTTTTAGCATCCGCGATTTTTTAAGAAAAGGAGCAAGCAATGAGGAACTAAAACAATTATTTGTCGATCTGGTCGCTCAAAAACCCCAAAACGGCTTTGTAGCTGAGGCCAGTCGTACCAAAAACAAAAAAGTCTCTGAAAGCATGTCTAGCATTGGAGGTTGATTGAAGTTAAAAGACACCAAAATCTTTATGAAACTATTTAAAAAAGAAACACTTCGAATCAAAAAGGAAAATCAAAAAAACATCCTCTTGTTTTTAGGGACGCTGGTCTTCTTGTTGGTGATTTGTGATTTTGACTTGGGCAAGGAGCTGGTTGTCAAGTTGGGAAATGAAACTTTGCGCCTCCCCATACCTGTCTTGTTTCCAATCTTGTTTGTCTTTTCATACGCCAACCTCCTGTACCTTCGTTTTTGTTTTAGTGAAGGGTGGACCTTGTTGCAAAAATTAGTGTTGGGACTGCTAAATTCCGGATTTGTCTTGTTGATTTTTAAAGGAGGATTTGAGCTTTGGAAAACCACACAAGGAGATATTGATGCCGTATTTTTTGCAGCGAACAAAGTGGCGTTTCAATTGACCTTTAGAAGCGTCGCCTTTTGGGTGATGTACCAAACCCTTTTGATGGCATACGGTTTGTCTGTTTTAAAAATAATCGTGAGCCCTCGTAAAAAATAATTCAATGCAAAAAAAAGAAGCTTCTAGCTCCCCAATGATTTCAGTTGAAAAGGCCCTTCAGACAATTTTACAGTGCCAACAGGATTTTGGTACAGAAACCATTTCTTTTGAGCATTCACCGGGAAGGGTTTTAAAAGAAGCCCTCTTTGCAGATAGCGATTTTCCCCCTTTCAATCGGGTTTGTATGGATGGAATTGCACTCCAGCTAGCTGCTTTTGACTCGGGTTTGAGGAGTTTTACAATCGAAGGAATTCAAGCAGCGGGAAGCCCCCAAAAAACACTTGTAAACAATAAAAACTGCTTGGAGGTGATGACGGGTGCTGTCTTGCCTCGCCACACAGATATTGTGATTCCTTACGAGCAGCTTGAGATCAAAAAAGGCGTTGCTCAAGTCAAAGTAAATCAAGTGCGTTTTTATCAAAACATACACGAAAAAGGCAGCGACAAAAAACAAGGAGATTTGTTGATCTCAACAAACAAGCAAATCACTGCTGCTGAAATTGGGGTGATGGCAACCGTTGGCAAGACACATGTGCGGGTCGCCAAGCAACCCAAAGTAATTGTGATCTCTACAGGAGACGAATTGGTAGAGGTTTCAGAAATCCCTTTGGAACACCAGATACGAAAAAGCAACGTACACAGTTTGGTTTCCCTATTGAAGAATAGGCACATATCTGCAGATACAGCACATCTTCCAGACGACAAAGACCGTCTAAAAAGCAACATTGAGCATTTTTTGAGCAGCTACGATGTCCTGCTTTTTAGCGGTGCTGTGAGCAAGGGAAAGTTTGATTTTCTTCCCGAAGTATTGGAGGAACTCGGCGTAAAAAAATTATTTCACAAGGTAAAACAACGGCCCGGAAAACCTTTTTGGTTTGGACAATTGAATTCTTTACGTGAAGATAAAACACAAAAAAAGGCCACCATTTTTGCCTTTCCAGGAAACCCCATTTCCACTTATGTCAATTGTTTGAAGTATTTTTATCCTTGGATTCGAAAATCCACGGGCCTGAATTTGCAAAACGAAACAGCTGAGTTAGGAGCGGAAATAAACTTTCAGCCCCCAATGACTTATTTTTTACAGGTCACCCTTACAAGTCAAAACGGAAAATGCATCGCTATGCCTTTGCCGGGAAACGGTTCAGGAGATTTGGCAAATTTGGTCATGGCAGATGCTTT
>Ga0209119_1000159_pt1 | contig 67908 bp, 50 predicted proteins | sample COG_03_FD_184747 | JGI IMG/M metagenome (GOLD analysis project Ga0209119, IMG submission 184747) | Pelagic Microbial community sample from North Sea - COGITO 998_met_03 (SPAdes) (version 2) | ecosystem: Environmental > Aquatic > Marine > Neritic zone/Coastal water | place: Helgoland, sampling...
CTTGGTCATCCTGACCATCGGCAGCTCTTTGTCGTCCTGACACCGCTGCACTTGAACATCCTGTTCATCGTCTACCAATTTCACCACCTGGGCATATAACTAGATGGATTTTCCACTACTGACCAAGACTGTTTCCATGGTCTCTGTGATAAGTTTTTAAGGCCAATTTGCATCAGCTCTCACAGCGGGCGCGAACTATAGTAACCGCTGAAGTTTTTGTCAATTAGAAGAGGCAAAATTAATGTTTTTGTGACCTGTTCTTGCCGTTTAGCACGGACTTTTTGCCAGTATTAACCGGTCGCAGGCTGTTTGGTGGTGAAAACCTTGTGAAGCTATGCTTTAGGGGATTGCAGCAGGGATGATCATTGATGGTTGTGACACATACATATCAATCTACAAGGAGTTAGACCATGTTTAAAAAAAGGTTAAACAACAGTAAGAAAAACCTTCTGATCGGTGCCGCTGTTATCGCACTTTGCGGTTCGGCTGCAGTGTTTTCGGCACCAGCAGATCAGGGTAGGGCCCTGGTGGCTGAGCAGATTCAGCAGCAGGTCAATATTAACAGCGCCTCAGCCTCGGAAATCGCCGCTTCCCTGAAAGGCGTGGGTTTGAAGACAGCCCAGGCAATAGTTGCCTATCGCGATGCCAATGGTGCTTTTCAAAGTCTCGATGCGCTGACCATGGTGAAGGGCGTGGGAGGTAAAACAGTCAAGAGAAACAAGCAGAATATAATTTTCGAATAAGGTCCTTTTCTGTGCAATAAAACGGTCGCTTAGTCGGCCGTTTTTTTATCTTCAGCTCTTTTAGCTTCAAGTCTATTACAGTCAGTAGTCAATTCTTCAAAATCCCGATTTGCCCTTGTAGAATAGGCTCTTTACGCCCTATCTCTGGTTCCTTTTTTCCCTGACCTTCTGTAGGATGCGTGCACAATTATTATAATTCTGGCGAGCAAGAAGCATGCGTTCTCTATTCAAGTCATTCTCCAACCCCTTTGCTCTCGATCTTCGTGCCCTGGCGTTGATGCGTATCGGTGTCGGTGCATTGATTTTGACCGACCTTTTGCTGCGTGCCCCCAGTTTTATGGCATTTATGGCAGAGAGGGGTGTGATGAACCGCGAGACCTCGATGTCTGTCAATTCTGACTGGCACTGGTCTTTATACTGGGTTAATGCCGAACCTTTCTGGGCGATATCCCTGATGGCTATCGCCGCCTGTTTTGCCATTATGCTGATGTTCGGTATCCGTACCCGCATAGCGTCGGTGGCCAGCTTTATACTTCTCGCGTCCCTGCACAACCGAAACCCCTACCTTCAGCAGGGTGGCGATAATCTGCTCTTGCTGTTGACCTTTTGGGGCTGTTTCCTGCCTTGGGGTGAGCGTGCATCCATAGATGCCTCTATGGTGCGTGAGCCAAGAGCGTCGAACCGCTACTTCAGCACCGTCAGTGTGGCTCTGGTGCTGCAGGTTATGTCGGTGTATTTTTTCTCCGCGCTGCTTAAAACCGGCGTCGAGTGGGTGCGCGATGGCACCGGTATTTATTACGCATTACACAATGATCAGGTTGCCTTTGGCCTGGCGTCTCTGTGGCGAGACTGGCATTGGTTTACCGAACCTCTGACCCATTATGTCTGGTGGCTGGAGTTGATCGGGCCAATACTGGCGCTGAGCCCACTGTGGTTTGCTGGTTTCCGTACTCTGGTGGTCGTCGCCCTTATCGCGATGGAAATAGGCTTTATGTTCAATCTGCGGATTGGTCTGTTTCCGTTTATCTCCAGTTTATCCCTTATCGCCATATTGCCATCCTCGGTAATGGACTTTTTGTGGCGCTCGGAAAAGAAAGATAAACCTCTAATACAGATGTACTTTGATAAGGAGTGCAGTTTCTGTGAGAAGACCTGTTATCTGCTGCGCTACCTTTTAGGGTTGAATGCAACTATTGCAGCTGCTCAGGATGATAAGCAGATAGGCCCGATTCTCGAGCGTGAAAATAGCTGGGTGGTGGTCGATGAGCAGGGCGTGCAGCGTTTGCGTTGGGAAGCGCTAGTGTTTGTGGTTCAGGCGAGTCCCAGGTTTTCCTGCTTGGCGAAATTAATGCAAAAAGCTGGTGCTGGCGGAGATCGTGTCTACAACTGGATAGGTGATCATCGCTACGGTTTCGGAACCCTGACTGCACGCTGGATGCCTTGGCGAAAGACATACCCGCGTGTTGGCATACTTAGTTCAGTATTTGTTGCTGTTCTCGCTGCCCTGCTGTTTTGGCAAAATTTATCCTCGATTAAGGTTTGGAATCCGCTGCACGGCATAGATACAGGTGTCACCAAAGGCTACAGAATTCCTGCACCAAGGTTTTTTGACCCGCTCTATCGCGGGCTGCGTCTCGAGCAGTACTGGAGTATGTTCGCTCCCTATCCGCAAAAGAATGATGGCTGGTTTATTCAGCCGGGGATTCTCAGTAATGGCAAGTTGGTCAATATTTCTGCCGATGAGATTGAGTTGCCAACCGCTGAGCGTCCAGAGAGCAGTGAACAATTTAAAAGCTATCGCTGGCGCAAATACATGAATTTCCTGTGGCTCAAGCGCAATGCAAAGTATCGTAAGCCCTATGGTGCCTGGGTTTGTAGAGACTGGAACAGCCGTCATGATAAAACCGAGCAGCTTCTGGCATTTAATATGTATTTTATTAAAGAACGAACTCTGCCTCTGGGGAGATCATCGCGACCAACGACCCATCGACTGTTGCGTTACCACTGTCGAAGTGCGGGCTTGTTGGCTAAGAGCCCTCTTGAAAATGCCGTGAAATCTCAAGGCGGTGAAAAACTGATTAAAGCTTTAAATATAAAATAAAAGTTCTTGGTTTTTTCGCCTGAATAGTGCGCAGATTAATTTAGCTTACAAAGCCAATTTAGATCGAATTAAATTTTCGATAATGTAGAATTGCCACAGTTGGGGACGTTAAGGAATTTTTTTTGATTTTTAAATATCTTAAATCGAGTTTAGTAATAGCGGCGATGAGTTAATGAGTATAGATGCGATAATCACCCTGGTGATTCTTTCTTGTTTTCTGGTTGTTGCTATAAGCGGCCGCCTAGCGGTCGATATCGCGTTAGCCGTTTGTATGACAGCTCTGCTGGTGTTTGGTGTACTCACGCCGAATGAAGCGTTTCAGGGATTTTCTAACCCCGCACTCTTTATTATTGCTTCTTTTTATATCGTCTCATCCGCACTCAAAGAAAGCGGTGCCCTGCATTGGTGGATTATGCGCTGGCTGGGCAAAGACAGATCAGTCAAAGGTGCTATACCACTAATAATGGCGCCGGTAGCTGTTAGTAGCTCTATTATTAGTAATACTCCTGTAGTGGCTATATTTATTCCCCTAATTCAGGATTGGGCTCGACGACATAATATATCCATATCCAAGCTGTTAATCCCGCTCAGTTATGCGTCAATTTTGGGTGGCACCTGCACCCTGATTGGCACCAGCACCAACATAATAATAGTAGGCATGCTGCAAGGATTTCCCGAGGCCGAACAGCTCAGCCTGTTTAGCCCCGCAGCTGTGGGCATACCTCTGGTATTAATGGGTATTGCCTATTTTGTTTTAATCGGCCATCGGTTATTGCCCGAGCGCAAAACCCTAGGAGAAGAATTGGTCGATACTCGTCAGTATGCTGTATCCATGCGTGTGGAAGAGGGTGGTGTAATGTCCGGTATGTCGATTGCCGATGCTGGCCTGCGCCATCTGCAATACAGCTTCTTGTCCGAAATCCAATCCAGAGGCCATGTGATTCCTGCGGTGGGCCCAGAAGAAATTCTTAGCGACAACGATATATTGGTCTTTGTAGGTCAGCCGGAAGCAGTCAGTGAGCTGCGTCAGCTTCGTGGCCTGGCACCAGCCGAGGATGAAGTGCTACAGCTGGATATTCCCTACAGCAGTCGGGCACTTATTGAAGCAGTAGTTTCCCCAGTCTCCAATATGATTGGTAAGACGGTAAAGGCAACAACCTTCAGAACCATGTTTGGTGGCGTTATCCTTTCTATCTCGCGCAATGGCAAGCGAATCAATGAAAAGGTCGGCAATATTGTTATCAAGCCTGGTGACACCTTGCTGCTCGAAGCCGCTCGAGGTTTTGTTCGCCGTCATCGCTACAATCGCGACTTTCTGCTGCTGAGCCGAATTGATGATGCGACTATTCCCGATGTCACTAAGGCACCTGTGGCCCTGGCTTTATTGGGTGTATTTATTGCTGTAGTACTGATGGGGCTAATGTCGCTAATCTCAGCATCACTGTTGCTGGTGGCAGCACTGGCAGTAACACGCTGTATTTCCCTGGAATTTGCCCAGCGCAGTATTGATATGCGGGTTCTTCTGGCGATTGGTGCATCGCTCTCCCTTGGTTTTGCCCTGCAAAAGACCGGGTTAGCTGATATGGCCGCTCACGGAATCATGTCGCTGGCTGACGGCAACCCATTTTTAAATTTGCTACTTTTATATCTGGTAACAGTCGCAGCCACTGAGTTGATTACTAATAATGCCGCGGCAGTTTTAATGTTTCCCCTGGCCCAGGCACTGAGTACCGAACTTGATGTCAGCCTGCTGCCCTTTGTAATGACCATTATGTTTGCCGCCTCCTCAAGCTTTTTGACTCCCTTTGGTTACCAGACTAACCTAATGGTTCAGGGGCCCGGGGGCTACCATTTTTCCGATTACTTCAGGGTCGGTGTTTTTCTGAGTATTTTGGTCGGCATTCTGGTAGTATTCTGCGTGCCAATAATCTGGCCCTTCTAGCTATATGAACAATCTAAGCTATACTTTTTAGAATAGCTGCAACGCAGTTGCCTGTTGCGGTTCATTAAGTTTTATTGGCAGCGGAATTGTTACATTAAACGTTTATATAGCTGATTAATAATGTATCTGGCGAAACCTGAAATAAGCCGTAAAAAATCTAATACGAGAGAGAAGAATGACTGAATTAACCTGTTTTAAGGCCTACGATATCCGCGGTCAACTGGGAACCGAGCTAGATGAAGGAGTTGCCTACCGCATTGGCCGTGCCTACGCCGAATTTTTGCAGCCAAAAACGATTGTTTTGGGTGGCGATGTCAGGTTAACCAGTGAAGCGCTTAAAATGGCCCTTAGTGAAGGTATTCGCGACGCGGGCTCAGACGTTATCGATATTGGTATGGTCGGCACAGAAGAAGTCTATTTCGCCACCTCACATCTCAACGCCGATGGTGGTATCGAAGTTACCGCCAGTCACAACCCCATGGATTACAACGGCATGAAGCCTATTCGTGAAGGTTCGCGGCCAATCAGTTCAGATACCGGCCTGCTTGAAATCAAGCGTCTTGCCGAGGAAAATCAATTTACAGCCGTTGATCCAGATAAACGCGGTGGTTATCAGCAAGTATCCATACTTGATGACTACCTTGAGCATTTGATGGGTTATATAAACCCTCAGGCAATTACCCCGCTTAAATTAGTCATGAATGCCGGTAATGGCGCCGCAGGCCATGTGGTAGATGCTATTGAAGCGCGCTTTGCAGGGCTCAACATGCCAATCGAAATTGTTAAAATCAACAACGAGCCAGATGGTAATTTCCCCAATGGTATCCCCAATCCAATACTCCACGAAAATCGTGCGCCGACAATTGACGCGGTATTAGAGCACGGAGCAGATTTGGGTATAGCTTGGGATGGCGATTTTGACCGCTGCTTCCTGGTCGATGAAAAAGGCAACTTTATCGAAGGCTACTACATTGTTGGCTTATTGGCAGAAGCTTTTCTGCTAAAGAATCCCGGCGCCAAAGTTGTTCACGATCCACGATTAACCTGGAACACCATTGAGACCGTTGAAAACAACGGTGGCCAAGCTATTCAGTCAAAAACTGGCCACGCCTTTATCAAAGAGCGCATGCGCTCTGAAGATGCAGTTTATGGCGGCGAGATGAGTGCCCACCACTATTTCCGCGACTTCTTTTACTGTGACAGTGGCATGATTCCATGGCTACTAGTGATGGAACTGATATCCACTACCGGTAAGCCATTGTCTGAGCTGGTCAATGACATGGTTGTTGCCTACCCATCGCCCGGTGAAATCAATCGCAAGATTGACGATCCTCAAGCGGCGATTCAGCGAGTTCGCGATCGCTTTGAAGCAACCGCCAGTGTGATCGACGAGACAGATGGTGTTTCCATGGAATTCCCAGGGTGGCGCTTTAATCTGCGTATGAGTAACACCGAACCCTATGTGCGACTCAATCTTGAAACTCGTGGCGACCGTGAATTATTAACCAAGTGTGAGAATGAGATTCTCACACTTTTAGATCAGGTATAAACATTATCAACTCAAGGATATGAGTATGGGAAACTGGTTTTTACTACAGACCAAGTCAAAGCAAGAAAGCAGGGCAGTTGAAAATTTAGCGCGTCAGGGGATTGATTCATTCTCTCCAATGATACGTGTGGAAAAAGTTTTTCGAGGTAAAAGAGTCGTAAGGGAAGAAGCGCTTTTTCCCTGCTATCTTTTTGTCAATTTTAACCAATCGGCAATCTCGACAACCTCTGTAAGATCTACCAGAGGAGTTAGGCATTTTGTTACCTGTGCGGGTTCACCCGTTGTGGTCCCCGACAGGTTAATTGAACAGCTACAAAAGCGCGCTGATCTCGGCGATGAGCAACTAGTGTCAGATCTGCCACAGACCGGCGATCAACTAGAAGTTATTGAAGGGCCATTCAGAGGTCTTAATGCAGTATTTACAGAGGTCGACGGCAATCAACGTGCCGTGGTTTTAATTAAGTTATTAAATCAGCAGGTAAGGGCATCAATTCCCTTGAGCAGTTTGACAGCGGCTAGAGATAGCAAGGACTAATAATATGAAATCATTTATGCAACAGAGAAAATCGCTTTATGCTGCATTGCTTGGCGCAATACTCATGTTGGCAAGTACAGCCCTACTTTCTCAAGATGCAGCATCCCTTGCCGCTGATCAAAATATACAAGAAGCGCGTAAGCTTTGTAATGGTATTAGCGATAACGATAAGCGCTTTGCAAAGTCTGCTGGCTATGATTTAGATAAGCTCTGTAACAGCATTGCGCAAGTTAATGCTACTGAACCTGAGGTTAGTGATGAGCAGCTGGTCTTGCCTCGCAAGTCAGAGGTGGCTCAACAAATAGAATTGGTCGAGCGGGCATCTAGTTTAGATTCCGTGACTAGTTCGGCGAATTTAAAAGCCTTTGGCTACGATCTTTTTGCTGGAGAGCCAGCCAGTTTTGAGTCTACATCACGCGTTCCAGTATCACCCAGCTATATCCTTGGGCCAGGTGATACAGTACAGGTTCTTTTTTATGGCAAGTTGAATGAATCTCATGACCTGGAGATAAACCGAAATGGTTCAGTGGATTTCCCTCAACTTGGTCCAGTCAATCTGGCAGGTATGACGTTTAGCGATGCTAAAGACGTGCTCAAACGCCGTATTAGTGAAGAGATGATCGGTGTTGAGGGTAGCATTAGTCTTGGTGAATTGCGTTCCATGCAGGTGTTTATGCTAGGTGAAGCCTACAAGCCTGGCACCTATACTATTTCAGCGCTTTCCACCATTACCAACGCATTATTCCTATCAGGTGGTTTTAGCGATATTGCCTCACTGCGCAATTTACAGCTGAAGCGATCGGGTAAGGTTGTTAGTAAGTTAGATCTCTATGACCTGTTATTGCATGGAGATACTAGTGGTGATGCCCAGCTGCAGTCCGGTGATACCATTTATATACCGACGGTAAAGAGAACAGCATCCATCAATGGCGAAGTGCGTCGACCTGCGATATATGAATTAAAAGATCAGGTTACAGCTGAACAGCTTGTTGAATTAGCTGGCGGGTTAAAGTCGAGAGCATTTATCAAAAGTGCACGAATTTATCGGGTTGCTAGTTCAGGGTTTATGAACATTCTGGATGTTGATTTAAGTACCCCTAAAGGTAAAAAAACTCAGATTAAAAATGGTGACCGTTTAGAGATTGATGGGTCAGTAGAGCGGCAGGAAATGAGCGTTACGCTCACTGGGCACGTTCACTTCCCCAGTACATCCTTATGGCGTGAAGGCCTGCGTGTCTCCGATGTCATAAAAAACATTGATAACTTAAAGCCCAATGCAGATCTTGATTTTGCGTTAATTCACCGGGAACTGCCTCCGGTAGGTAAAATAGAACCGCTATTTGTTGATCTTCGAGCCGCCCTTTCCGATCCGGCCAGTAGTGCCAATGTAAAATTGCTGCCACGGGATAAACTGGTTGTTTTCTCAAATAAAAAAGATCGTGCTGTACAGCTCTCCGGGCTTGTGGAGCAGTTGAGATTACAGTCGCGATCCGGCGAGATGGCTCAGATAGCCACTATTAGTGGAACCGTACGATCAGCTGGGATTTACCCGCTAACTAAAGGTATGACCCTGACGCAGTTAATTGCGGCGGCAGGCGGGCTCAATGAAGGTGCCTACACCCAGGTTGTCGAATTGTCTCGATTTGACTTTACCGATCAAGAAAAGGCTGGCGCAGATCATATTTCCGTTACCCTGTCAGAGGCCATGGCTGATCCCGCCAAAGATCCTAAACTTCAGTCCTATGATGTTATCTCAGTACGAACAATTCCTGAATTCAGAGAAGCTCTAGGCATCAATCTAACTGGAGAAGTTCGCTTTCCTGGTTTCTATAGATTTAAACGTGGCGAGACGCTATCTCAAGTCATAAAGCGTGCCGGAGGTTTAACGGAACTTGCACATATTGACGCGGCTGTATTTACCCGTAAGCAATTACGTAATCAGGAACAAAAGCAGTTGCAAGAATTGGGCAAGCGTTTGCGCTCGGACTTAGCGGCAACCAATATAGAAGTAGCCAATGATGGAAAATCATCGGTCACGGATAACTCGGCAGAAATTCTCAGGGCATTGGAAGAGACTAATGCGCTTGGCAGACTGGTTCTAAATCTTTATGGAATACTCGATGGAACAGTGGACGACGTCGTGTTGAAAGATGGAGATCAGCTGACAATACCTGAATATCGTCAAGAAGTTTCCGTATTGGGTGAAGTTCAGCATTCTTCAGCTCACCTGTTTAATCGCAAGCTAGATATCGGCGATTATATTGATCTCAGTGGTGGTGTTAATACCCATGCAGATAACAAGCGAATTTATATCGTTAAAGTCGATGGATCAGTGGCACTGCCCGGTGGTTCAGGATGGTTTAGGCGTAAAAACTCCCGAATAGCCCCTGGCGATACGATTATAGTACCGTTGGATGTTGACCGTCGTCGCACCTTAAGCCTATGGAACGAGGCCAGTGCGGTTGTCTATCAGTTAGCTCTCGGTGCTGCGGCAATAAACAGTTTTTAGAAAGGTAAAAAATGAAATTATTAATATTGGATATAAGATCATCTAAGAGAAAGATGGCAGGTTCGCTTTTTAGAGGACATCGCAGGCGACTACTGGGAATCTTATTGTTCTGCGCGCTTGGTTTTACAGGCCTAGTAGGTGCAGAGCCGTGGTTGGATACCAGAGATGCGGGTCTTAGAATGGACATAGAGCGGCTATCCAATGCAGGTATTATCAAAGTACCGATTAATACTCGACCGCTTATGTGGTCAGGTATCCTTGCGGACCTAGAGGCCAGTGACAAAATAGCAGTGCCCGACACACTGAAAAACAGTTATGCAAGAGTTATCACTGCGGGAAGAAAAGTCACCCGAATCAATCGACCGCATCAGTCAATAAAATTGTCGGCAGCCAATGAATCACAACTGTTTCGCCATTTTGGTGACAAATCCCGTGATGAAGCAGAGCTGACAATACGACGCAATGGTATGACAAACCACCTCGCCTACAACCTAGAAGTGACTAAAATTTTCAACCCTTGGGATGGTGAACAGCTTAGCTATGACAACAGCTATTTCGGCATCGTACTTGGCAATTGGGTTGGACTGGTAGGAAGTGTTCAGCATTGGTGGGGACCATCCTGGAGTAGCAGTTTAATATTGACCAACAATGCACGCCCCACTACTGGTGTAATGCTGCAGCGCAACTACTCCGAAGCCTTTGATTTTACATTGCTGGAATGGTTGGGGCCCTGGACGACCTCAATGTTTATCACCGAGCTTGATGATGAGAGAGTTATTAAAAATGCCAAACTACTCGGCATGAATGTAGGCTTTCGTCCAATCGACGGTCTTGAGCTCAATCTCCGTCGCACCGCACAGTGGGGTGGAGAGGGGAGGCCGCAATCCGGCAAAAGTTTTATCAAACTGTTAACCGGCATTGCAGATAACTGTGGTCAGTTGAGCTGTAAAGCCGAAGAGCCGGGTAATCAGCTAGCGGGCATAGATTTTCGTTGGGACCTTCCGTGGTTGGACGCCTCAATCTATGGACAAACCGTTGGTGAAGACGAAGCCGGTGGACTGCCTTCGCGACGAGCTCACCAAGTGGGAATGCAGATGAGTATTAGCAAGCAATGGTTTGAGGGCGGAGTGTTTGTGGAACTCGATGAAACAAGCCTTAAATCAGCGCCAAATCAATATAACTCACTCTACAATCATGGTATTTACCGCACGGGTTATCGTTATCAGGGGCGCTCTATAGGGGCTACTTGGGACAATGATTCCAGCATTATCAGCCTTGGTGCCATCGGCTATCTAGCCAATGGCGATAAAGTTGAAGCGCGCTTTAGCTCCGGCGATATAAATATTGAAAGCATCACCAGACGTTCATCACTGCACACAATTAGTACTGATGGCGCAACGCTCAATACAGTCTCAGCTAAATGGCAGCGAGGATTTTTATGGGGAGAGCTAGAAGTAGAAGGGCGTTATACCGATCAAATAATTGACGAATTTGGTCGCCAAGAAGAAAAATTACGTGTCGCAGCATCGGTTAACTACTACTTTTATTAGTGTTCGGTAAAAGTCACATACGCGGCAGTGCAAAGTGACGACAAGTCATCCACTCATCGCCAGAAAGTTACAAGCCCAATGCCAATGGCAACACAGCCATAATAAATGGAAGAAACACAAAGGAATTTTTACAGTTTATGGATAAAGCTGAACAGAAAACAACGAAGGGAATCATTCTTGCTGGGGGCTCCGGCACACGCCTGCACCCAGTCACATTAGCCGCCTCAAAGCAGCTACTACCGGTCTATGACAAGCCGATGATCTACTACCCCCTGTCAGTACTTATGCTCGCAGGGATTCGTGAAATACTTATCATCAGTACCCCAATTGATCTGCCGGGTTTTCAGCGAATGCTTGGTGATGGCAGTCAATTTGGTCTCAGTCTCAGCTACGCCGAACAGCCATCCCCAGACGGATTAGCCCAAGCCTTTATTATTGGCGAAGACTTTATCGGTGACGACAATGTCGCCCTAGTGCTCGGCGACAACATATTCTACGGTCAGTACTTCACCAACATACTCGAAAGCGCAGTTGCCAGAGAGCAGGGCGCCACCATCTTTGCCTACCATGTCAACGACCCCGAGCGCTTTGGTGTCATTGAATTTGATAGTCAGGGCAAAGCCATCAGCATCGAAGAAAAACCTGCGCAACCAAAATCCAGATACGCCATAACCGGTCTTTATTTTTATGACAACGACGTTATCGACATCGCCAAAAGTATCAAACCCTCAGCCCGTGGCGAGCTAGAAATCACCGATATCAACAACGCCTATCTAGAGCGCGCCAAGCTGCACGTAAGCACACTCGGACGTGGCTTTGCCTGGCTAGACACCGGAACCCACGACACATTACTCGAAGCCAGCCAATTTGTTCAAACCGTCGAACATCGTCAGGCTCTAAAGGTTGCCTGCCTCGAAGAAATAGCCTATCAGCGCGGCTGGATCTCTCAGCAGCGACTACAGAAACAAGCCACCGCACTGCAAAAAACCGGCTACGGCCATTACCTGCAAAAAGTTGTCGAGGGCTTCCAATGAATATTACTGCAACTCGCGCAGAGAGAGCCGATAGTATCGAACCCCAAGTAATGGGCGATGCCAGAGACTTCTTTATACTTTGCGACAAAAATAAACAGCAAGCAGAGCCGAGCTTTGCGGAATTAGTAGCGGAGTTAACCCGATGAAACTACTGATTACCGGTGCCGCCGGTCAGCTGGGAAAAGCCTTTGTCAGCGAACTTAAAGCCAGAGGAGGGATTCAATTTTCAGCCTACAGCCGTGGCGACCTCGATGTAACCTGTGTCGATGAAGCGCAGGCGGTTATTGCCCGCGAACGTCCCGACTTTGTCATAAACACCGGTGCCTACACCCAAGTAGACCTCGCAGAATCAGAAAAAGACAACGCCTATTTAGTCAATGAAACCGGTCCGGCAAACCTCACAGAAGTCTGTAAGCGACTGGATATACCCCTAGTACATTTCTCCACAGACTATGTATTTGATGGCAGTAAAAAAAGCCCATGGCATGAAGACGATGCAACAGCCCCGCTGGGCGTTTACGGTGCCAGCAAACTGGCTGGCGAGCAAGCCATCACCCAAATACACAGCAAACACCTGATCTTTCGTACCAGCTGGGTATTCTCTGAATATGGCCACAACTTTGTCAAAACCATGCTGCATGTAGGCTCCATGCGCGAAAAGATGAAAGTCGTCGACGACCAGATGGGCAAGCCGACCTCCGCCAGAGAAATTGCCCGCTTGCTATTGGCCATACTACCGAAAGTTGAAAACCACTGGGGCATCTATAACCTCGCACAGCCACAGGCCATCAGTTGGTACGGCTTTGCCCAAGAAATCTTTGAGCAGGCCCGCAGCCACGACAAAACATATTGGAACAATCATCTGCTAGTCAACGACCTCTGCCCCATACCCAGCAGCGAATACCCCACGCACGCACAGCGACCCGCCAATTCAGAGTTGGATACAACCAAGATCGAAAGCACCTTTGGCCTGCGCATAAAACCCTGGCGCGAAAGCCTCAGCGAGACCATAGGGGCACTGCAAGACAATGACTGAATGTCAGCAGCCGCGAAATATTCGAGCTGATGGGCAAGCAAGGCCCACGCGGCGCTCGCCATCAGCAACTGATAAGCTTTGTCACCGATCGATCCGGTCACGACTTGAGATATGCTGTAAATACAGACAAGATAGACAGAGATATTGATTGGCGGCCCAGAGAACCCTTTGCTAACGGGATCGCTAAAATGTTGGCAATGCAATGTTTGCAAGAAGCCTAGCCAGCGAGTTGATCCCACAGGGATAATAACCAACTCAAAAGACCAGAAACATTGGTGCCAGTTAAGATTGGCCCTGAAAATAGAAAACAACGGAAATCAACCATGCAAAATGAAATACAAAATATCCAGCCACAAGACGATGAAATCAATCTTTCAGAACTTGGCTCCATACTCTGGGCAGGTAAAAAAATCATCATCTCTGTGGCGACACTCTGTACCTTAATGGCGCTGGTCTTCGTATTGCTAACCCCCAATCAATATAAATCGACAGTGGTAGTATCACCCGCGCAGGGTGGTAATAAATCGATGTTAGGCTCTATGGCCACAAAAATTGGCGGGCTCGCCTCACTGGCAGGAATAAATGTATCAGGGTCAGAGGGGATAGAAAATCAAGCCGCCATGGAAATATTACAGTCATGGAGCTTTATTGAGCAATTTATCAGCAACAACAACCTTGAAGCAGAAGTATTTGCCGTAGAGGGGTGGAATAGAGAAACCAACAAGCTCCGCTATGACAGCGGCCTGTTTGATAGCCAACAAAACCAATGGGTAAGAAACCCGCCGGTCAATAAAACTGTTAAACCCACCAGCTGGGAGCTCTATAAAGTATTTTCAGAGTATTTAACAGTCTCGATCGACAGCAACACAGGCTTGATATCAATATCCATCGAATACTATTCGCCAGTAATCGCCAAGCAATGGTTAGATATCTATATCTCCGCCATTAATGACCATATGCGCGTCAGAAAACTTGAGCAGGTCAACAGCAACATCGAATATCTCGAAGCACAAATAGAGAAAACCGCCATCGCTGGAATGAAAGAAATTTTTTATCAAATAATTGAAGAGCAGATAAAAAACAAAATGCTTGCAGAAGCTAGCCCGGAATATGCGTTTGTCACCATCAGTCCAGCCATGACCCCCGAAGAAAAGTCGTCACCGAAAAGGGCCCTGATTTGCATGTTAGCCCTGCTGTTAGGAATCATAGTATCAATCTTTACTGTGCTGATAATGCACTACAGCAATCAGTCTGATAGCCATAAAACAGCGCTCGAAAGCTAACCTGAAAAAGACTGAATTTTATAAAATGTTTCTTATTATGGGCGAAAACCAATAATGTTCGTAATAAGAAACATAATGAACCTGCCAAAGCAGCAACTGGAAAGCCCCTGTTAAGGCCCAGACAGCCTGCATCTCCCCTTTAAATCGCACACTTATACATATTAATCAGTTCAGCTGTTAATGCGCTAGAACAAACAGCCCAATGGCAACAAAAGAGCAGTGAATGCCTGATCTGAAACAAATACAAAAAAATAACCACATTTATCAAAAAATAAACTGGCAACTCGACCAGTTTGTACTACGTTTAAAACATCGTTCATGGACTGTACGATGGGGCCAGAAAACAGGCTCAAGTCATATAAAAGCAGGAGCTCATGACAGGCTTCTGCGGTAGCTTGCCAGGAGCAAATATCATGATTATGGACAACCAGGAATATTACTACCGTACCCTCAAATTACTACAAAAAACCCCCGAACTAACCCAACGCCAAATCGCCGAAAAACTCGGTGTTAGCCTCGGCAAAGGCCATTACGTGGTCAAAGCCTTGGTTGACGTAGGCTTCGTTAAAATCTACAGCTTCCATAAACCTGACCATAAAATCGGCTCAATGTACAAATTGACGGCTAAAGGCGTGAGAGAGAAAGCACGGCTGGCCAAGCGATTTTTGCAGTTTAAGCAGGATGAGTATAAGAGGTTACAGAAGGAGATTCGGTCGTTGAAGGGGGAGGTTGGGCGAGCAGTTAAGGGCTAGAAAAGCCGTATGTCAGACATATCAATTAGTAAAGCCGGCCAATATGATATTCCCTGCAAATTAGGTGAAGGTTTATGTGTCAGAGGGAAAAATGCGTGTTGGGTAGATATTGATTCTAATCGAGTTTTTTGTAGCAATGGTTCCTCAGTCACTACTTATTTGTTAACAAGCAAACCCTCTGTTATTTACAACTTTAATGATCTTAAGATCGAATTAGGAACGGATTCGGGCCTTGTTTGTTTTGATCGTGCAAAGGAATTGGAGACTAACTGCCTTGGTTTTCCATCTCGTTCACTAGAGGTAGATGTATCTGAGTATCGAAGCAATGATGGTGGCGATTGTGGTCAGCACAGACTGCTCGGTTTTATGCATCGAAATGATCCTGAGAATTTCGCCGGTTCTGTATACAGCGTTTCCGGTCAGCAACACAGGCTACTAGATAGCAATATTTCCATACCAAATACATTTATCTCACTGAGTTCGACTGAAACGTTGGTGAGTGACTCTATAACTGGGGAAATTTGGTGTTTTAAGCTAGATGATAGTGGTTCATTGAAGTCAAAAAATTTATGGGCATCGTTGGACAAGGTCGCACCAGATGGCGGCTGCATGGTCGATGATTTTGTGCTGATCGCTATTTGGGATGCGGCGGAGATTGCTGTGTTTACAAGAGAGGGTGAGCTTGTTCAAAAAATTCCTGTACCTGTGCTGAGACCAACCAACTGTAAGTTTGACGATATTTCATCTCAGCTGTGGGTGACTAGTGCCACTACAGGTCTTACACCTAATCAATTAGCTGAATATCCAGACTCTGGAAAAACAATGGTATTTAACTTACGGATGAGTTAAAAATGATAGTTTCTGTAGTAATAAGAACACTTAACGAACAACAACATTTGACACAGCTTTTAGCAGCTGTCTGTCAGCAAATTCGAGATGGTTTCGAAATCGAAATTGTTATCATTGACTCGGGCTCGACAGATAAAACACTAACTATTGCTAGATCATTTAATTCCAATATTACACATATTAAAAAGAGTGAATTTACCTTTGGACGATCACTCAATATGGGGTCTGAATTTGCTACGGGTGAAATCATAGTATATATCTCAGGACACTGTATTCCTGAAAATGATTCTTGGCTAAAAAGGCTTATAACGCCAATTCGTGACGGTATTGCAGGCTATTCATATGGTCGACAAATAGGCTATGAAACCACTAAATACAGTGAACGTAGACTTTTTGAAAAGTACTTTCCTCCTAAATCAAAAATTCCTCAAAAAGACTTTTTTTGCAATAACGCTAATGCTGCAATATCAAGGAAAGTCTGGTCGGAAAACCAATTTGATGAGCAGGTTACTGGCCTTGAAGATATGGAGTTGGCCAAAAGGTACTGTCAGCTAGGGGGCCAGGTGGCCTATGTAGCTGAAGCAGCTATTTTTCATATTCACGATGAGAGGTGGAGTCAGACACGGCGGCGCTATGAGCGTGAAGCTATTGCTTTACAGTTAATTATGCCCGAGATTCATGTTGGCTTATCAGACACTTTACGATATTTATTGGCATCTATTTTTGGCGACTTTTCATCCGCAATTAAAGAGCGTTGTTTTTTCCGGGAATTCTTCGGCATAGTCAAATTTCGATTAGCTCAATATCTAGGAACGTATCGAGGAAACCATGAGCATCGTGCCCTCTCAAAGCGTCGTAAAGAAAACTATTTTTACCCAACTAAAACTCTTCAGGATTAACCTGTGAAAATAGTTGCTTTACTTCCACTAAAAGCGAATAGCGAGCGAGTTAAAGGTAAAAATTTCAGAGATTTCTGTGGAAAGCCACTATTTCGTTGGATGCTGGACACTCTGTGTAAAGTCGATGCCATTGATACGGTTGTAATAAATACCGATGCAAGAGAGATATTGGCAGAGAACGGCCTTGTCAATCAGGAAAAAGTATTGATTCGTGATCGACCTGAAAAAATCTGCGGAGACTTTCTCTCCATGAACCTTATTATTGCAGATGATATTGCCAATGTAGATGCAGATATATATCTGATGACTCACACAACTAACCCTCTGGTAAGTGTGGACTCTATAAATGCTGCATTGGAAAAATTTATTCCTCGCTTAGATGATAGAACTGCAGATTCACTGTTCACTGTTAATAAAATTCAGACACGTTTTTATGATGCTAATGCTAAGGCGATAAATCATGACCCAGATAGGTTGTTGAGAACTCAGGATTTGGAACCATGGTACGAAGAAAATTCAAACTTATATCTTTTCACTAAAGTGAGTTTTAATCAAACGCAGGCCCGTATCGGCAAGATGCCAATAATGCTGGAAACCCCACCGTTTGAATCAATCGACATTGATACTCCAGATGACTGGGCATTGGCAGAAGTCACGGTTAAGTATTACCAGCAAAAGGGGATTTTTATATGAGTCTAAGAGTATTAATTACCTGTCCACCTATGCTTCGTCAAATTGACAGTTTTAGGCAAGTGTTTAAAGACTTAGGTATAGAAATTACCACCCCTGATGTTGTGCAAGTCCTTACGGTTAAACAGCTATTAGAACTTGTTCCCAAACATGATGGGTGGATTATTGGTGATGATCCTGCCACAGCCGAAGTGTTCGAAGCGGGTGCTGCAGGAAAGCTAAAGGCGGCGGTAAAGTGGGGCATTGGTGTCGATAACGTAGATTTTAGTGCTTGTGAAAGACTTGGTATTCCTATTGTTAATACTCCAGGTATGTTTGGGGCTGAGGTTGCGGATCTAGCTATGTGCTATGTCTTAGGGTTAGCTAGAGATGCCTTTTTTATAGATAGGGAGATTCGGTCAGGAGGGTGGCCCAAACCGGCGGGCATTTCTACTGTAGGAAAAACGATGGGCATCATAGGTCTGGGAGATATAGGGAAAAACATTGCAAAGCGGGCGCAGGCCCATGATATGAAAGTTATTGGTTGGGATCCCTACGCTAAAAATATTCCCGATTATATTTCTCTGCAAGACCAGTGGCCAACAAATATAGAGTCATGTGATTTCTTAGTGTTTGCCTGTGCGTTTACCGAAGAAAGTTACCATTTATTTGATGAAACCATTGTTCGTTTGGTAAAACAGGGGGTTAGGTTAGTCAATGTATCCCGTGGACCATTGATAAGTGAAGAGGCTCTATTAAAAGGCTTGGAAAATGAAAAAATAAGAGCCGCTGCTTTGGACGTATTTGAAGTCGAACCCCTGTCAAAAAATAATAGAATATTGAACTATCCGCAATGTATTTTGGGTTCACATAATGGATCGAATACTGTTGATGCAGTTTTTAGAGCAAGCCAGCATGCCATTAGTTTACTGACAGAGATGCTGCTGAAAGAGCCTGCTTTATGAGCAAGGTAGTGATTATAACCGGCTCTAGTGGAGGGATTGGCCGGGCGCTAGTCGATGCTTATCTTAGTGATGAGTATTTAGTTTTAGGATTAGATAACAATTTGCTTAAAGAGTTAGATTTGACGGCTTTTACGCAAATACCCACCAACTTATTATCATTAGCGAAAGATCAAGAATATCGCGATAAGGTTATTGCTGACTTGAGAAGCCATCTCCCAAGTGTGATAGATGATTTTGTTGTAATTAATAACGCCGCTGAACAGATATTAAATCCCGTTGAAGAGGTTACGTATGATGATTGGGAGCGATCCCTAGGTGTTAATGTTATTGCACCGTTCTTTATTGTGCAAAGCTTAATTGACTTCATAACAATTAACCGCGGGCATGTTGTTAACGTTACTAGTATTCATGCAAAGCAAACAAAGAAAGGTTTTAGTTGTTATGCAGCATCTAAAGCAGCGCTAGAATCTATAACCAGATCATTAGCCATAGAATTGTCGCCTCTGGGTGTATCAATTAATTCAGTTTCACCTGCAGCTATAGCTACAGAAATGTTGTTGGCTGGGTTTGCAAATGACCATGGGAAGTTACAACAACTCAATCAGTATCATCCTGCGCAAACGATAGGAAAGCCTGAGGACTTGGCGTCATTTATAAAGGCTGTAACAAACCAGGAAGGAGGGTTTTTGACAGGTGCGACTTTGGAGTTTGATGGTGGAAATTCAGGTAGGCTATATGATCCATTTTAGTTAGGGGGGCGAGTGGGCAGCTATAGTTTATTTTTCATACTAAGTATATTTTATTGCGTTATTTATTTGTTGTTCTTGGCTTTGTATTTGTTAAAGGTCAATCTAAGAGTGCCTATAGTCTTTCTCTGTGTGTTCGGTATTTACGTGCATATTATGTCGCACTCAGGTGGCCCTGATTACCCAATATATAGTCTTTTCTTTGAAGGGATATTAAATAAAGATTGGTCGGAAGTCTTTAACTTTTTGGGTGCGGAGTTGTGGATATATCCATTTCTATCATTTTTCAAGTGGCTAAATATAGATTTCCGATGGGCTTTATTCTTTAGTGCTCTGTTTTTATATCTAACGTTAAAGCTTTGCTCTTTATTATCCAAAATAAATTGCAGTTATTGTTTTTCTTGGTGTATAGCAACATTGCTAGCATCCCCTATGGCACCATATTTATTTGGTAATGTCATTAGGCAAGGGTTAGCTTCAATTGTTATCGTATATTTCATGAGTGCATATTTAAATGGCACTGTCGGAATTGGTTTGCGATATATTCCAGCTTTTATATTAACTCACAGGGCTGCATTAGTTTTTTCTTTCATTACATTTTATCTAGGTTCTTCTTGGCTATATAGATATTTCATTGGGGCTCTATGTGCTTTGGCTATTGGTTTATTTCTTTATTATTTTGGTGATGGCCTAATTTCTATTCTTTCGTTCTATAAATCATTCGATGACGAAGGGGTATTTGGATCGACATCAGTAATAAGATCTTTTTTTCGATTGGTTTTGATCACTATTCCTTTGGTGATTTTTATTATTCTAACAAAAAAAATTGGCAGAGAGAGTTTAAGATTTATTGCTTTATTTATGATTATAATGATATTTCTATATTTGGTTGCGGCAAAGCTTGGCGATAGATTCATGTATTTCATGCCTGCTCTAATATATCCGTTTATTTTTTCTTCAAAGTCAAGAATTACAATTTTAGCCTGTACCTTTTTCGTAGTATTTCCATCTTTGATTCTTATTTCAAGCGGTTATTATGAAAATATATTTTCATAAATTAATGGATTCATCCGTGATCAAAGGAGGTATAAATTCATTAGTGCCAATGTTGATGTCATTTTATCTTTTTTATTTCATGTTACCAGGGGCGGTGTTGGAGTTAGGTCCTGAGCAAGCACAATTGTTAATGTTATTCATTACGATTATTACATTGCTTAATAACAATAACTTAGGACTTGGCCCATATATCACCTGGGGGGTAGTGAATCGTCGCGTAGGAAAGAGCACGTTAATATCAATACTGGTGGTATTAGTGATTCTCGCTCTGATTACTTCCTTGACTGTGAGTTCTCGATACGGAATTCCATTGATCGTAGTATCACTGATTGTGCCCGCTATAACAGTCTCAACAGTGGTTCGTGGAGTTTATGAGGGGTTCTCTGATTTTTTCACAAGTTATTTTATTAAGTTAATGCTTAACTCTTTGTTGTGTATAGTTTGTGCGAAGTATTGGGAGTCTGGAACTAACTTAATTCTCCTCGCTTTCTTTATTTTCTTAAATTTATTCGTAATAGGATTTCTCTTTTCTTCTTTTAAGCGGATTAAATACTTAGATTATAAATCCACACTCCAATTCGATTGGGATAGTTATGGGCCATTCTTTCTTATGTTTTTGGTTGGTTTGTTGTATTTCTATTTTGATAGGCTTTATATTTTAAAATATTTGCCGAGTTTTGATTTCACAATATTCGTTATTGAGTTCGAGCAAATAATAAAACTTGCATTGCCTCTTAATTTAGCACTTGTTTTTATATTTCCCATACTTTCAATAAAAGATTTTAAAGCTTCTGAAAGTTTAATTGAGGTTTTGGTTTTTTTAGGTTTTTGGATTTTATACTTGCTGTTGGCACCTTTTCTTTATTTATTTTTAATGCCCGGTGATGTGTCTTATGTTCTGGTTATAGCAACTTTGTTTTCAGTAGGTGTTTTTATGCTACTCCAAAGGATTGTTTCTTTGAGACTTCACAACTTCATTCTAATTCTCATAGGTATAGTCATTCCAAACGCTTTAGTTGGTATTTTGCTCGTCAATATGTACGTTAATATTTATTACTATATTATTCTAAAGTCTATATTTTTTATTGCTACTGTAATCATAGCTTTCTTAATTGATTCTGGGACCTTAAGGAGAATTAAAATTACTATATGCTAGCTGTTTTTGATATGTCTTCTGTTAATATCGAGCGTTACAACTCTGAATTACTTAAAAAGTACAGCCATCAATATATTGCGTATGTAGATGACTGTGATTTGTGTAAGCCATTTAGTGATAACTGTATGTTGGTTTCTACTGGTTGGTGGAAAATATCAAATTTCATTGCTCATTTTAAGCAATATTGTGTTTCTGTCATTATCATTAGCGGGCAACGCCCAGCTGACTTAAGAATACTATTGGCAGCTTCAGCACTTTCCATTCCGGTTGTTTATAAAATGCATGGTTTATATGTCCCTTTTATGAAACGTGGTGCAAAGTTTTATTTTACTAAGCTTGGAAAGTCTTTCAGAACGCTATTTTATCTCTTAGATATTTGGTTTTTTACCCGTAATTTATCGATCTCCTACGGTATGTTCATGTCATTTATTTTTGGCCGCTCAAGATTATCTTGGGCGGGTTCGGATCAATTGCGTGTTAAGGTCGGTTTAATCTGGAGTGAATATTGGGAGTCTTGGCACAAACAATATTGGGGCATGGAGCCAGAGGATGGGTGGTTGATAGTTGGTAATCCAGATACTCTTAAGTTTAATCAAGTTCAGGTCGATGATGGTGGTTTAGTATATATTTATCAAACACTTGTTGAAGATGGTCGTATTGATGCCAACCAAATGAATCGTTTTTATGATAACTTAAAATACATAGCAAAAAGGTTCAAAAAGGTGGTCCATGTAAAGTGGCATCCAAGAGGAGAAAAAAACATACTTTCGGGTCTTGAGAGTCGAGGCTTTAGAATTCACAGTGATTTGCCAAAGTCAGATATTTATATCGGTCACTATAGTACTTTGCTTGGTATGGCACCCATTTTGGGTGGGCATGTAATTGCTGTTGAATTGGAGGGGCATTTAATCCCTGAGTCAATCAGACAGATATCGTATAAAGTTGTTAAGAGCGTTGATGAATTAGGGGATGCAATCGTCGATTATCATCAATACAGTCTGCCTAAAAAATCAGAAGCAATTTATTATTTTGGCGGTGATTTTGATATTAATGTTGAGATTTCGGCGGTTAAGAAACTTTCGAATAATAGCTGAGTTTTTTGTGGGTGAATCTTTTAACTAACTTCGTTCTGGTGAATTACCTTTCCATATGTGGCTTTAATAGGCCGATAATTAGATTTTTTAGTCATCGGCTGCTCATGTTGATCTGGGGGTCTTTACAAAGGCGATGGTTAATATTAATAAAGTTAGTAGGAGGTTTAGAGCTTCAATTTGAGATGATTTTGAAAGAATTATGGTCGCGTGGCATTAGCCCCTCAATATAAATAATTGATTCAGGAGTTGCTATGGAAAGCAAGTTATACAAAGAAATAGGTTTAATTGGCGGCGCAGGTTTTGTTGGTTCAAGATTATGCCAAAGACTAGCTAGATCAGGAAAAGACTTCACAATACTTGATTCACATAAAAGTAAGGTATTTGGTAGTAAAACAGTTGTCGGGGATGCCTGTAATCTCAAAGATTATAAAGATTTCCCTAAAGCAGATGTACTAATTAACTTAGCTGCAGTTCATCGCGATGACGTGCGTCCTCTATCTCTATACCATGATGTCAATATTGGTGGCGCTGAAGTGTTATGTGATTACGCGCGCCAAGCCGGCATTAACAAGATTGTTTTCACCAGCTCTGTTGCTATTTATGGTTTTGCCCCTGCTAACACTGATGAAAGTGGGGAACCTAACTACTTTAATGATTATGGCCGTACCAAATATCTGGCCGAACAAGTGTATAAAGAATGGCAGGCTGAAGATCCAGATAATCGGACCTTGGTTATTATTCGCCCAACAGTGATATTTGGTGAGGGTAATAGAGGTAATGTTTACAACCTGTTTAAGCAAATAGCTCGCAAACGGTTTGTGATGTTTGGCGATGGCACTAACCGTAAGTCTATGGCTTATGTCGAAAATGTCGCAGCCTTTCTTGAATACAGTCTTTCCTTCAAGCCTGGCATCCATATTTATAATTATGTCGATAATCCCGACTTGGATATGAATGGTTTGATTTCAACCGCCCGAAATACTTTATTCGGTAAGAAAAATGTTGGTATTCGGCTGCCTTCTTCTTTAGGTGTTGCTATTGGTCATATTGCCGATACTTTAGCTAAACTTTCCGGTAGGAGCTTGCCGGTCAGCTGTATCAGAGTTAAGAAGTTTATGGGCACAACACAATTCGCCTCTTCTGTGGCAAGCACAGGGTTTGTAGCACCAGTTAAGCTTGAGGATGCGATTGATCGCACGTTGCGCTATGAGTTTATTGAAGATAATTCCAGCAAGCAGGTCTTTTTAACTGAGTAATAGCTTGAAAGACTTAAAACATGATCCTATTGGCTGAAGACCTATTATCCGGCTAGTTTGTTGTTTGGCATTTGAATTCTTAAAAAACTTCAGTTTATCGCGACCAATCCATATCAGAAACCCCTCATCGCTTCACTCTGTTCCATTCCAGCCTCCGCTGGAATAATTGGGCATTTTGTCTTTTAATCTGCAATAACCGACTGTAATCCAAATCCCGGCAATATAACCGGCTGTTTTTGGGGAATTCACACACCTATTCTTATGTGAATAGATCTATGTAGTTAGTTCCTTCCAAGCCTACGTATCACCTAGATTTCCTTCCTTTATCTATTCATTTTAATTAATCCAAAATTGTTCTTGTGTTTGCCATGCGTATGATTTTACTGGTTTTTTTTGTTTCTATTTAACGTTCATGCTATGAAAATAAGTTGATTCCGATGAGTCGCTCAAGTATTGTGCTCCCAATTAGACTCGTGAAAATTGGGCCATTAATAATAGTTAATATTGATTGCGGGTCTGTCTCTTAAATCTTTAAAAGGGTGGTTTTTATCTCTAATTGGGTTCTCTCTAAAAAGGACTTTATTCAAATTTCAATAGTGGCCATTTTTGCGGGTGTTTGCTTTGGTGTTATGGGCTCGGCAATTACTCTACTTTTACAGTGGTTTTCCCTGCAGCAGACAGGTATTGATTCGGCCAGTAAGCACGGGATTAGTGCTCGTACATCCTCGCGTCTTGGTGGTTTATCGGTGATGTTGTCCGTTTTGCTGTTTTTTGCGGTCGCTTATTTTGAAGACGGCTCCCATTTTTATAATGACCTAACAAATTACGGAAATAATCGGTTCGGCATATTTGCGATCATGTGCTGTGCCGCTATGGGCCTTGCTGAAGATTTGAAAGCTGATTTTCTCTCTCCTGTTATTCGTCTTACGTTGAAGTTCGCTCTCTTTGCTGGAATTATCTTTGTCTGGCCTGAGCTTGTCCCTGCGTCATTGGGGGTCCCTGGGCTAGATTATCTGCTTTCTCAGCCGTTTATTGGTGCGCTTTTTGTCATCATCTTTTTGGTGGGTTTTATCAATGCCGTGAATATGGCGGATGGTGCAAATGGACTGATTCCGGGAATTGCATTCTTTTCTATTTTGTTGTTTTACCTGCAAGCGGATAGGGTGATTGATGAGTGTTTCATGGCTGCCTGCGGCGTATTTTTGTTGTTTAACGTTGTTACGGGGCGCTTGTTCTTAGGTGATGCTGGTACTTATGGGTTAGGAGCTGCCTTGGCAATCTATGGTTTGGCGTTCTTTAATGCTGGTGTCTTTTCACTTGGCTTTTTGGCGTCATTATTCGCCTATCCCTGTCTTGATTTTCTGGTTAGCATTGTGAGAAGAATGCTGGTGGGGCGATCTCCATTTTCTCCAGACAATGACCACCTTCACAACAGAATACACTTCTTTTTGCGGCCAAAATTTCGTTCTCAGGTGTTATCTAATTCACTCACGGGCCTTTTAGTTTCTGGCTCGACTTCTGGTCTTGTGCTACTTGGGTATGTGAATGAGTGGTGGTCTGCATCTAGCAATGAGTGGGGTTATTTCTTTATTTTTGAATGCGCGATGTACGCATTTGTCTTCTATTTGACTGGACTTAGTCGCAGGGCGGTTCAGCATGCGGCGGCTATCTAGCAGTATCTATCGGCTAGCTATTTCAGCATTGACCTTCTCGCGAGAATGCCGGGGGCGATTGCCTGATTCTTTGGCTGTGGGGTTTGATTTACCCGAGTCATTCTACTCCCGTTCAATATATTTCGATGTCTTTTCTCACCTGCCTGCTAGCTTATCCCTGTCTAGATCTATTGATGTGCGTATTCCGTTGAACATTGGAGGAGGTTCACCATTCTCGCCAATAATGAGCATCTCGCAATAGACTTTTACGCCAAGCTAGGGGTCGTATATATAATTCCGTTCGGCTAATGGGCTATCAGGTCCGTTAATTAGCGCGGCTACATCTGGCTTTGCTGTGTTGGGTTATGTGCAAGAGTGGCGGGCTATCGCGAATAACGAATGGCTGATTTTGGTTGCTGCTGAAGCAATGCTGTATCTGGGCGCTTTTTGGACTGCAGGCCCCTGCAGTGGGGCTTTAAGGGCAGATTTATGATTTAGATTTTAGAGTTAGATCGTGGTATTATTGTTCATTAATTGAACGCATGTGGTATTTAAAATTCGTGACTTATGGCCCCTTCTGATGGAGGAGGTCATGCGGTAGCCTGTTTGAGTAAAAATTACTTGTTTTTCATGATTAGATTCACCTGTAAGTGTTATCGCCTGTGGGTTTGTTCAAGTTTTGTGATTTGTGGGCATTATTATCTAATAAAGCTAATAGTCTGATGGTGGCTAGTTGATCTGGTCTTGTTGTTGCTGTGCTAGTTTTATTGGTTGTCCGAAGTTTTTATAAAGGTGAGGGAATCATCCATTTTCAATAAAATCTTAATTGTCTGTGTGGGTAATATATGCCGCAGTCCTACTGCTGAGCGTATTTTTCGCGATAAGCTGCCTGGCCGTACTATTTCATCTGCAGGGTTAAGGGCTTTGGTTGAAAAGCCTATTGATTCTGGTGCTGCAACGTTGCTTGTTGAGCATGGTTATAACGCTGATGCTCATAAGGCTAGGCAGTTGACGGGTAATATTCTTGCAGACGCTGATCTTATATTGGTCATGGAGGCGAGTCACAAAAGTATGTTGATGAGCAAATACCCTCTGCTGTCAGGGAAAGTGATGATGCTGGGTTATTGGTCTGATATTGAAATTGAGGATCCTTATCAAAAGAGTGATGAGGCGTATAGGCATATTTTCCATCAAATTGAGAGGTGTTGTCAGAGCTGGAGTTTAAAGCTTGATTAATCTCTTGGGTAGGGTTTACGGATAGTGGTAATTCAGGGTTTGGGGTTTAATTTTCGAGTCTGTTCATCATAATTATAAAGTAGTTAATTTCTATGGCGATTAAGTATAAAAGTGTCAACGTCGGGCTAGTTTTTATGGCTTTTCTGTTGTCAGCGGGTTGTATGGTTGTGCCGGGGGCGCATATTGATTCTTCGGTGGGGGCAAAATCTAATGAGGTTGGGCTGCTAGATAAAATTCTGGGAGAGCCTTTTGATGAGGTGGATGATCTAAGCGGTAAAATTACCACCCACCTAATTACTCCTAGTCTTTTAAGTAACCTGCGTTCTGTTGAGCCTTCCGCTCAAATCAATGTCGAGCTTCAAAAGAAGATGGACAGTTACAGTTATGTAATTGGTGTCGGAGATGTTTTAAATATAATTGTTTGGGACCATCCCGAACTAACTATCCCTGCTGGTCAGTTTCGATCGGCGGGAGAGTCTGGCAGTGTTGTTCATCATGATGGAACTATCTTTTACCCCTATATTGGCAGTCTGAAAGTTGCAGGTGTTACGGTGGGGGAGGCCAGAAAGATGATAGCTTCAAGTCTTGCGAGGTTTATTGAGTCGCCTCAGGTTGAGGTTTCGGTTGCTGCGTTCCTTTCCCAGCGTGCATTTGTTACCGGCGCGGTAACAAGTCCGTTAGCTGTTCCAATAACAAATGTGCCGACGACTTTGATTGATGCATTAAATGCTTCGGGTGGTCTATCTTCAGACGCTGATTGGCGCTCTGTCACTTTGACTTCGGTTACTGAATTGGGGACCCGTAAGCGTAACCTTGATCTTTATGCGCTTTATCAGATGGGCGATATGAGTCAAAATCTTTTGTTAACTCATAACGATATCATTCATGTTCCTAGGAATGATGCCCTGAAAGTTTTTGTTATGGGGGATGTAATTAAGCCCCAGACACAGCGTATTGATCGCAATGGGCTGAGTCTTGCGGAGGCGATCAATAATGTTGGTGGCATCAATGAGATGACATCTGATGCTAGCGGCATTTTCGTGCTCAGGGCTAGTGATGAGGCGGACATGGTGGCTGATGTGTTTCAGCTTGATGCGTCTCAGGCTGGCATGCTTATCTTAAGTACACAGTTTGAATTAAAACCGTTGGATATAGTTTATGTGACATCGGCCCCTGTGGCTCGTTGGAACAAGGTTATATCGTCAATTTTACCAACTATAAATAGCGCATATTTCGCAAATAGGATTCTCAATGCATCAGAGTAACCCGCCTTCTGTCGGTAATAATGGCCTTAAAGAAAATTTTTCGGAAGATGAGATAAGTATTGGTAAATTACTTGATATTCTGATGGATAAACGGCTATTTATTGGCTTGGTTATAGTCACGTTTTCCTTTCTAGGTTTTTTTCATGGGCAACTGGCAACACCTATCTATAAGGCAGACGGGCTTTTTCAAATTGAAGACAGTGCTCCGTCAATACCTGGTTTAGACGATATCTCGGGTGTTTTTGGGGTCGAAAGTTCATCGATGGCCGAGATGGAGATTATCAGATCTCGCATGGTGATTGGGAAGGTTGTTGATGATCTCGGGCTAACTGTGAAGGTGCAGCCTTATCGTATCCCTGTTGTAGGGGAGTTGTTGGCGCGGCTGAGCAGTAATTCTAAGTTATTGTCAAAGATCCTTGGGCCATCATATAGCTGGGGGGAAGACGAGGTTGAAGTTGATTTCCTTGTTGCGGACGATTCGCTTTTATATCAGGAATTTACTCTTTTAGCTCAGGGTTCAGGGAAGTATTCACTTTGGTTGTTTGGAGATGAGTTGCTTACTGGAACTGTTGGTGAGGCAGTAAGAGATGAAAAATTTGGTGTAGAGATATTGGTTTCTAAGCTTGCCGCTGTCGAAGGTGCCAAGTTTGTTATTATTAACAAATCTCGCGCTCAATCAATTATAAGCCTGCAAAGTAAATTAAAAGTCATCGAAAAGGGTAAGGACACTGGCATTGTTCAGGTTTCTCTTGAGGGTGGAAATTCCAAGAAAATAACTCAGATAGTCGATTCCGTTTTGGATAATTACTTTTACCAAAATGTGCAGAGAATGGCCGCAGAGGCAGCGAGTAGTCTTGCCTTTTTGGATGATCAGATTCCTCGTGTTCAGTCTGAGTTGGTTGAGGCTGAAGAGGCTTTAAATACCTATAAGGTCGAGCGTGCTTCTATCGATTTGTCGTTGGAGACGCGGGCTGCCTTGGATAGTTTGGGGCAGATTGAAGCCGAAATAAGCACGATGGCAGTTAAAGAGGCTGACATATCACGTAATTTCACGGTTAACCATCCCAATTACGTTGCTTTTAAAATGCAGCAGGAAAACCTGTTGGGCCAGCGTGAAAGGTTAAGGCTTAAACTTGATAAGCTTCCTGGTACTCAACAAAAAATTCTTACTTTGATGCGTGATTTTGAAGTAAATCAAGCTATTTACATTGCTTTGAAGAATCGCCGGCAGGAGCTTTCTGTTATCAAGGCAGGCACGGTTGGTAACGTGCGAGTTTTGGATAGGGCGCAAATGCTTCCCAAGCCGGTGTCGCCTAAAAAGGGCATGATTTTCTTTTTGTATTTTATTGCGGGTTCTATATCTGCTGTAATGATCGTATTTTTAAGGTCAGCGCTAAAGCCCGGAGTTAAAGACCCTGCGGTGTTTGACGTAATTGGTTTGCCTGTTTACGCAATAATCCCTCTGTCAGAAATTGAGTTTAAAATTTCAAGCGGTATGTCGAGTGTTCAAGCCCAAACAGATCTTACTGCTAATGGTTTTCTACTGGCCAGTCGTTATCCGGCGGATATTACCGTTGAGGCTCTTCGTAACCTTCGTACGGCGATTCATTTTTCAATGATGGAAGCTGCTAATAATGTAGTCATGATTAGCAGTGCTAACCCAGATGCAGGTAAGTCTTTTATTAGCTCAAATCTTGCCGTATTAATGTCGGCGATGGACGAAAAGAAGGTCCTGCTAATTGATACTGATTTGCGTAAGGGTTACATTCATGAACGTTATGGTTTTTTGTCCGGCATGGGTTTATCCACTATTCTTTTGGGCGAACATACGTTCGAGCAGTCAGTTCATAAAAGCTCACACCAGGGTCTTGATGTATTGAGTCGCGGTAAAACTGTAACTAATCCCTCTGAATTGCTTATGGGAAGCGCTTTTTTACGCCTAATAGAGCGCGTGTCTAAGGACTATGACTTAATTATATTAGATACTCCGCCAGTACTTGCAGTGACTGATCCAGTGGTAATCGGTAAGCATGCTGGAACGGCCTTTGTTGTAAGTCGTTACGAAAATTGCACTAGCAAGCAGGTTGTTAATGCGTTCAATCGCTTCAAGTTGGGCGGTGTATCTATCAACGGCATTATATTTAATGCCGTTGAAAAGAAAGCTCGTGGTTATTATTACGATTATGGTTCTTACACATATGACTATAAGGCTTAATTTTAATCAGCTTTATTGGCAAAAGGTGGGTTGTTGCTTAGGGCTTGAAAAGCCTTGGTTTAATTACTTATCTTAATTCTTAGTTTGGTTAGACTCTATTTTTGACTCAGTATTGTCGGGTCAAACGCATGAAAAATTTATGAGAAATATTTTATGACTTTTTGCACTGTTATCATGGCTGGTGGTTCAGGCACCCGTCTTTGGCCTTTGTCTAGGGCTATGCATCCTAAGCAGTTTTTGTCCCTACATGACCAAGATACTATGCTACAGGCGACGCTAAAGAGGTTGTCTAGGTTGGATGTTGACTCTTTGGTAACTATCTGTAACGAGGAGCACCGCTTCTTTGTTGCTGAGCAATTGCGCGCCATTGATAAGCTTGGATCAATTATATTAGAGCCGGTTGGGAGAAATACTGCACCAGCTATTGCCCTTGCAGCGCTATCGACGGAAGAGGACCCGCTCCTGTTGGTTCTGGCGGCCGATCATGTTATTCAAGACGAGGATGCTTTTACTGAGGCGGTGTCTAATGCTATTCCTCTGGCAGAGTCGGGGAAACTCGTAACGTTTGGAGTTGTTCCCACTGAACCGCACACGGGGTACGGCTATATTAAGCGTGGTGATCAGCAGGGTGCGGGTTTTGTTGTTGATAAGTTTGTAGAAAAGCCAAATGTTGAAGATGCTCAAGATTATCTAGATTCCGGTGAGCACTATTGGAACAGTGGTATGTTCCTGTTTAAAGCAAGTCGTTATCTGGAGGAATTAAAGAAGTTTCGCCCTGATATTCACGAGGCTTGCGAAGCTTCAATGGCTAACACAAAGCATGACCTGGATTTTATTCGTATCGATAAAGAGAAATTTGAAGCTTCTCCGAGTGATTCGGTTGACTATGCTGTTATGGAAAACACAGATGATGCGGTTGTTGTTCCTATGAATGCGGGTTGGAGCGATATTGGGTCTTGGTCATCTCTTTGGGATGTTAGTGCTAAAGATGCAAATGGTAATGCGACTCATGGCGATGTGATGCTTCACGATTCAGTGAATTCATACATCCGAACTGATGGCCAGCTTGTAGCTGCTGTAGGTGTTAAGGATTTAGTTGTTGTTGCTACAAAAGATGTCCTGATGGTAGCCGATAAGAATAGTGTTCAAGACGTCAAGGTAATTGCCCAGAAATTGAAGAATGATTCGCGCAGCGAGTGGGAATATCAGCGAGAGGTTTACCGCCCCTGGGGTAAATATGACTCTGTTGATAATGGTGAGCGCTATCAGGTTAAGCGAATTACGGTTAAACCCGGTGCCAAGTTGAGTGTGCAGATGCATCATCATAGAGCAGAGCATTGGATTGTGGTGTCTGGTACGGCTAAAGTTACTAACGGTGATAAAACCTTTTTACTCTCTGAAAACCAGTCAACGTTCATCCCTGTTGGTGTTGTACACGCTTTGGAAAATCCAGGAAAAGTTGAGCTTGAGTTAATTGAAGTTCAGTCAGGAGCCTATCTTGGCGAAGATGATATTGTCAGATTCGATGATCGGTACGGTAGGGCATAGCTCGAATGAGCTATGGACTGTGAGCTAGTTTTTGCAGTCTTTTCGCTAGTCTTTATTTTAGGGATTATATTCCCTGTTTTTCGTAGATTTATTATATATGTTCAACTCCCTCGGACTTTTTTAGTATGAGTTATTGTGAATTCCTAATTGTTGGGGCAATGAAGGCCGGTACAACGACGCTTTATCGAGATATACAGGAGCATCCGGATCTGTTTTTGCCGGAGCAGAAAGAGCCCGAGATTCTGTGTAACCTGAGCAATGACAAGGACCGCTTGCAGGCTTACAAAAGATTGATGCAGCCAGCGAAGGCGGGTCAATTTCGAGGTGAGGCATCTACGGCTTATACAAAGCTTCCTGACTACCCAGAAGTTGCCGATATAGCTTTAAGGCTGTTTGGTCCAAATCTTAAAATTATTTATTTGCAAAGAGAGCCTGTTGCTAGGGCTATAAGTCACTACCGACATGAATTTGTTGGCGGGGTTGAGTCAAGAGATATTGATACGGCTCTGGCAGACTCTTTGTGTTACGCAAACTATGGTCGCTATGACTGGCAGATTGATCAGTGGGTCAAGGCGTTTGGTGAGTCTGCTGTTTTGCGCTTGTCTTTTGATGACTATATTGCAAATCGAACAGCAGTTGCGCGTCAGGTTTGTGCTCATATTGGTGTTGATCCTGAACTATTGCCTGAGGTGCCAGATCAGGAAGTGCACAATTCTTCTTCAGATAAATATGCTGAAACTGGCATGCGACGGTTATTTTTGCACTCTAAGCTCTTTCAAGTTTGGTTGAAGCCATATATTCCGTTGTCTGTCCGTCTTAAATTTAAGAAAGTGATTTTAAATAAGGCTAAAAAATCCGAGAAAATTGTTACCTCTAGTACAGAGAAGCTGTTGCGAGAGCGGATTTATGCCAACTTAAATCGAGTTAATGATAGGTGAAGGATAAAGCCTCGGTAACACGTTTGTTTGGCTCGACCCTTGTAGCTGCGGTTCCAGGTAAGATTCTTGCGTTTCTTATGGCAATGTTGCTCGGTCGAATATTAGGGCCATCGGAGTTTGGGGCTTTTATTTTTGCTCAAGGGCTTGCCATTATTGCCGCGCAATTTGCAACTTTGGGATGGCCGACAATGATGCTTCGGCTTATGCCGACAATGTTTGCAAGTCAGGATTGGCCTCGACTTAAGGGGTTGCTTAGAGCTGCAGATAGAATATTGCTGTCATCATCGGTCATTATTGGAGGCGGGTTGATCGGCTCCGGTTTTTTTATGGCTCAAACCGATGCTAGGCAAGAACTAGCTTACGGTTTGATTTTTGCCGGGGTTATTTTACCTGCTATCTCATTTCGCAGCCTCTCTCGTCAGCAATTAGCTGCGTGGCGTAAATCTGCTGTTGCCATTGCTATTGACGAAATCATTCCGCCACTTGGCGTGTTGATTGTAATTATGCTGATCGCGAATTTGACGGCGGAATCGGCGATATTAAGTTTTGGTCTGGCCAGTTTAGTGAGTGTTTTAGTGGCGAGATACCTATTGCGGGGAATCAATCCTCCGCAGCTCAAGACTGCCGAGCCTTTGGTAGAGTTGAAGGTTTGGAATAAAATTGCAGTTTTTTGTCTTATCGGCACATCTGCAAAGCTGCTAATGAACAAAAGCGACATCCTTATGTTAGCGCCTCTTTCAACGATGGATGAGACAGGTATATACGGTGCCGCTTTTCGTCTGACCTATCTGTTAACGTTTCCTCAGGTAGCCTTGTCGATGATCATGAGCCCTAGATATGCCGTTGCACATAAGAACGGTGATCTGGCGGGATTGCGAAAGGCGTTAAAGCAAACATTTTCACTTTCAATGCTGACGACTTGCCTTGTTGTGGCACCTATTTTGATTTTTTCTGATGAGATAATGAATATTGTTTATGGGCAGCAATATACTAAAGGTGGTGAAGTATTGTTAATTTTAGCGCTCTCGCAATGTTTTTCGGCGTTAGTTTTACCGCTTTCTTCACTGGGAATGATGACGGGTCGTGAGCGATTTGTTGGCACTGCCACGGTTTTTGCTCTGTGTGTCAATATTCTACTAAATTTTAAGTTGATACCAGAATTGGGTGCCTTTGGCGCGGCGAGCGCTTCACTGGCAACAATGGTCTGCCTTTTTCTGGTTCAGACCTGGTTTATTCTTCGTCCAACACTAAGAAAAGAACAAATATAATGTCAAATAACTTTATACAAAACAGTACTCTGCGTTGGCTTGGCTTAACTGCCCTACGAACCAGGGCTCGTGTAGATTGCTTTAGATCTGGCCCCAGGGTTTTTGTTAATAGTTTGCCTAAGTCAGGCACACACCTTTTAACGGCTATGTTGGCTTTACGTGAAGAGTTAAAACATTCTTATCTTCATATTCCAACAGTTGCTGTCAATAAATTTTTGCATGACCAAGACTTTGAGCTTGATCATCCGCGCATGAGCAAATATGTGCGTTCTGTACGCCAGGGTCAGTTTTTTTCCAGCCATCTTCCCTATGCTAATGATGTTGTCAGCCTTATGGATGATGCACAGATAAAAATAGTAAATGTGATTCGTGACCCCAGAGATATTTTACTTTCGCGTCTTCATTATGTGAAAGGCCTCAAGCGCCATAGATTACATAATTACATCTTAAATGAATGTTCAAATGATAAAGAGAGAATGGAGCGGTTTATTTTTGGCGCTAGAGATGGCGAGAAAGTTGATGGTTTGGTCCCATACAATTTAACCCTGCAGAGCTTCAAAGGGTGGATGGATGACCCTTCAGTACTAACGCTTAAATATGAAGATTTGGTGGGTGAGAAGGGCGGTAGTACAAGAAGTGGGCAAGCTAGTGCTTACCATAAGTTGTTTGATCATATTGGTTTGCCGCTAGATGAAAAAGGTTTTGATGAATTGAGTCAGGCAACTGGTCAGACGCGTACTCCAACCCTAAGAAAGGGAAAAATTGGCGGTTGGAAAACCCAGTTGGATCCTGAATTGCAAAAATTACTAAAAACGCAGTTGTCAGATTACTTAAGTTATATGCACTATGAGTAATTCAGGGTTAAAAAAGTCAAGGGGAAAGATTTCTTCTGGCTATAAATATGGATTATTTTATTCCATCTGTTTGATGTTTTTTGTTCAAACATTTGTAGGGTTTATATGGATGCTCGATGGTTCGGTTGAGGCGGTTTACTTTACCTCATCAGGTATCTGTATGATTTTAATTACTATGCCCTTTATGTTTCGTTTAATAGAGCCAGATCCTTTTTCTCCCCTCGCGTTGGCCGCTTTTGCATTGTTAATTGGCACTGGATTTCGTGTCCCATATGTATTGTTTTCAAATCATGAGCGGGCGAGTTTTCTATTGTTTGGCCAAGACCTCAGTCAGATTGTTGGCGCAAGTGTTTTGATTATAATTGGTATTGCTACTTTTACCTTTGGCTATTGCTCTACTAAAAAAAGTTTTAATGCTACAAGATTACTAGGGTTTTCAGGCGCAGTATTATCGCAAAAGCGGGTTTTCTACTGGTCCATTATTTTTGCAATACTTGGGTCAATCTCTGCATACTTTTTCATTAAAGCTGCTGGTTTGGACTTTAGCCAAGGTTTGGCGGCTTCATCCAGGAAGATATATATTCGTGAAGCGCTTGGCAGTGGTGAAACATCATCAAGTGCAGGCGGTTTGCCACGCTTTTTGGTGAAGACCGCAGAGGTGGCCTTTGTGACTATGGCGGCCATGCTTGTTGTTGGCGCTTTGCGATTTGGAAAGTCTGTCAAAATTGCTATGCTTGTTTTTGCTATTCCGGTTTTCCTTGTGCCATTTATTACATCATCTAGATCTTCTATGGCTCTTGTTGTTATCGCGATTTTGATTTTCGCTACTTACTACAATAAAGTTCGCCTCCACCATTTGGCTATTGGGCTGGTCTCTATTTCCATTGTTATGGTCGCAATGGGGCAGCTTCGTACGATAAATATGACGGGTGTTACGATTACAGAAACTCCTGTTGATACTATAATTGGTTCCGGTAATGGCTTGGACTTTGTTCGCACAGCAGGAATCATTAACAATATCCCAGAAAGTACCCCACATATGTACGGTGCGACTTATCTCTATGGGCTGACTTTCTTTGTACCGCGCTCTCTATGGGCTAAGAAACCTGATGTCGCATTGGGGCCCTGGGTTAAAGAAAAGGTATTTGGTTATCCGGTACCGGGCAATAATGGTTGGCCTGCAGGGACTATAGCTGAGGCCTATATCAATTTTGGTGCCCTGGGTATTCCGCTGGTTATGTTTTTATACGGGTTTGTATGTCGTATTTTCTATAATTCTTTCTCAAAGCAGCTAGGTAAAAACTTACCTGTCACTATTTTATATTCATACATTATTTGGCACTTCGGCATTAGCATGTTTACCCTTAATATTGCTCATGGGCTTAGTCAGATGTTAATCATTGCGATTCCCATGTTCATCTTTCTGCACATCACAAAAGTAAAAGCTAAGAAAATCAATTGATTCTAGGTAAAGTATTCTTATGTATAAATTAATTAATCGAGTTGTCTTTTCCCTAAAAGGGATACTAAACTCAAGCCCAAGGCTTTTCTCGATTTTTGGTCCAATTAATGAGCATCCTGATTTTTATCGCCGTGTTGTGAGAAGTGGTGACGATATTGTTATTGAGGGATTTCCGCGCTCAGCTAATACATTTGCAACTTATGCCTTTTTTCAGGCTCAGTCGAATTCAATTAAAGCTGGCAATCATTTTCACTCGGGCATGCAGGTGCGGTTGGCAGATCGCTACAAAATTCCTGCACTCGTTGTTTATCGTGAACCTAGAGCGGCAATAAAGTCTTTTATTGTTTACCACCTAGGCAAAGTCAGTGCTCGACAGGCTATAAACCGATATATCAGCTTTCATGAGAGTATTCTCGAAACTCGAGATGCATTTGTTGCCGCTCCATTTGAGGAAGTAACGTCGGACTTTGGTCTGTCAATTGATCGCCTTAATACGCTGTTTAACACCGACTTCAGTCGATTTGAGCATGAAGCGGCTAATGTTGATGCTGTGTTTGCAAGAATTAAGATGAAAGATGACGCTAGAAATAAAGGAAACTCAGACAGTGATTCTGTTTCCGCTCGTTCAACTACGCCATCGGAAAGAAAAAAAGAATTGGCAAAAGATTATTCTGATTGGCTGGAAGATAAAAGCCTGATTCCCTTGCTTGAGAAAGCTGATTTACTTTATCAGGAAATGGAAGATATTTACTCAAAACAGTCCTTAGTGCAACGGCAGAGTTGTAATTAAAATACTCGGTATTGCTTAGCGGTACTGTGGGGAAGTTTGCAAGACTATCTACTGAGGCGATTAGAATCGCCTTACTAAGCGCTTAATCTCTTTAGTTTATTACGTATATTTAGTTCATTATGTGAACGTTCTTTTTGTAAGGGCTTCACTCAATTTTAACTCATGTCCTCGCTAAAACAGCCTTGGCATGATTGTTCTGTTCTTTCTTTTCGAACTCCAAATGATTGAAATTTCATTCGGATTTGATGGTCAGTAGCAGCTTTAACAAAGTCTTGTATTTAATCAAATAAAAAAACATTACTTTAAATTTTTATTGTTCCACCCAGATGAAGAAGGTTATTTCTATGAAAAAAAATGTTGCCCTTATTACAGGTATAACTGGCCAAGATGGTTCTTATTTAGCAGAGTTTTTGCTTGATAAGGGCTATGTGGTTCATGGTATTAAGCGACGTTCGTCGTCTTTAAATACTCAGCGTATTGACCATATTTATCAAGATCCACATATCGAAAATAAAAACTTTATTCTTCATTATGGTGATCTTTCAGATAGCTCTAACTTGACTCGAATTCTTAGCGAGACTCAGCCTGATGAGGTGTATAACCTCGGCGCACAGAGTCATGTTGCGGTTAGCTTTGAAGCTCCTGAATATACTGCCGATGTAGACGCATTGGGTACCTTAAGATTGCTTGAGGCGATTCGCTTTCTAGGCATGGAGAAGAAAGTTAAGTTTTACCAGGCTTCAACCTCTGAACTGTATGGTGATGTTCGTGAAATTCCTCAAAAAGAGACTACGCCTTTCTATCCTCGATCACCCTATGCTGTGGCCAAGATGTACGCCTACTGGATTGTCGTTAACTATCGTGAGTCTTACGGTATGTATGCTTGTAATGGAATCCTCTTCAACCACGAATCTCCACGTCGTGGTGAGACTTTTGTGACTCGCAAAATTACTCGTGGTCTTGCCAATATCGCACAGGGCCTGGAGAACTGTCTCTTTATGGGTAATATTGATGCGCTTCGAGATTGGGGGCATGCGAAAGATTACGTGCGTATGCAGTGGATGATGTTGCAGCAAGATGTTGCGGATGATTTTGTTATTGCTACCGGTGTTCAGTATTCCGTTCGACAATTTATTCAATGGTCAGCTGAAGAGCTGGGTGTCACTCTTCGCTTTGAAGGTACAGGCCTCGATGAAGTTGGTATTGTTGAAAAGATTGAGGGCGATAATGCGCCAAAATTGAGTGTTGGCGACGTTATTGTTCGTATTGATCCTAGATATTTCCGTCCTGCAGAGGTTGAAACCCTGCTTGGTGATCCATCAAAAGCAAAAGAGCAGCTTGGCTGGACTCCTGTCATTACAGTCCAGGAAATGTGTGCCGAAATGGTCAGCGAAGATTTAAAAACTTCAAAGCGACATGCTCTTCTTGAATCTCATGGGTACGAACTACCTGTGTCTATTGAAAACTAGTAGGAATACGACATGAGAATTTACGTTGCGGGTCATCGCGGTATGGTAGGTAGTGCAATCGTTCGATCATTACAGGCTTTAGGGCATGTTGATATTTTTACGACTACCCGTGATGAACTGAATTTAATTGATCAAAATGCTGTTATGCAGTTTTTTGTCGATAATCAGATTGATCAGGTTTATTTAGCTGCTGCCAAAGTCGGTGGGATTCATGCGAACAATGAATTCCCGGCACAGTTTATTTATGAAAATTTGATGATTCAGGCCAATATTATCAATGCCGCACATGCCACTGGAGTGCAAAAGCTTCTGTTTCTTGGTTCATCCTGTATTTATCCCAAGCTTGCCGAGCAACCTATGACAGAAGAATCTCTGCTAACCGGTTTGCTTGAACCTACAAATGAACCTTATGCGGTTGCTAAAATTGCTGGGATCAAGCTTTGTGAAAGCTACAACCGTCAATATGGCCGAGATTATCGAAGTGTTATGCCGACAAATTTATATGGCATTAATGATAATTTCCACCCTGAAAATAGTCATGTAATTCCGGCTATGATGCGCCGTTTTCACGAAGCTAAGGTAAATAATTCTAAAGAAGTGGTTATCTGGGGCTCTGGCACTCCGATGCGTGAATTCTTACACGTCGATGATATGGCTGCTGCATCGGTTCATGTTATGAATCTTGATGATTCTACATACCATGAATACACCAAACCAATGTTGTCGCATATCAATGTTGGAACTGGGCTGGATTGCACTATCAGAGAGCTTGCTGAGACGCTTGCCAAGATTACTGGCTTTGACGGTGATCTTAAATTTGATGCTGCCAAGCCCGATGGTGCTCCGCGTAAGTTGATGGATGTCTCTCGGCTCAAGTCGCTGGGTTGGCAGTCGAGTATAAGTTTGGAAGCTGGTTTGGCTTCTACTTATGAGTGGTTTATAGAAAATATTGAAAATGCGCGGATGGGCTAGTGAGAGTTCTTATTTACGGTATTAACTTTAGTCCTGAGTTGACGGGTATTGGCAAGTACTCAGGTGAGATGGCTCAATGGTTAGCTGAATCTGGCCATGAGGTTAAAGTTGTTACTGCGCCTCCCTATTACCCAGACTGGCGAGTTGCGGAAGGCTTTACTAATAAACGCTATTCTCGTGATTTAGAAGGTACTGTCGAGGTGGTTCGTTGTCCTTTGTATGTGCCTGCAAATCCGTCGGCAATCACCCGTATTTTACATTTGGTGTCTTTTTCGATTTCATCCTCTTTTCCTATTTTTGGATCTATTTTCTGGAAGCCTGATGTTGTGCTTCAGGTTGCGCCTACGCTCTTTTGCTCTATCCAGACTCTTATTGCGGCGCGCCTGTGTGGTGCGCAATCAGTCGTTCATATTCAGGATTATGAAGTTGATGCGATGTTCGATCTCTCTATAGCAAAAGGTGGATGGGTCAAGCGGGCTGCTTATTTTATTGAGCGAACCATTCTCAATAGATTTAACTGGGTGTCTACCATTTCTGAGGGAATGATGAAGCGGGCGACCCAAAAGGGTATTGATCCTGCGAAACTTTTGTTTTTCCCTAATTGGTCTGAGCTTAGTCGGTTCCGAAATGTGGCAAAGAATGTCGACTTCTTATCTGAGTTGGGCGTTGATCCGAGTAAGCGTATTGTTTTGTATTCGGGCAATATGGGTGAGAAGCAGGGGTTGGAAACTGTTGTGGAAGCTGCTCGTAGAATGAAAGGCAACAGTGCAGTTCATTTTCTTATAGTCGGGGAGGGTTCAGCGAAAGCTCGACTGCAGGCGTTAGCCACTGAATATCAACTATCTAATGTGACATTTGCCCCTTTGCAACCCTATGAAATGTTACCGGAACTTTTAGCTTCAGCAGACTGTCATCTCGTTATTCAAAAGCATGGTGCTGCAGATGCGGTTTTGCCGTCTAAGTTAACCAATATTCTGGCTGTTGGGGGTAATGCGGTAATTACTTCAGTTGAAGATACTACTTTGGGTGCAATGTGTCTGGATCATCCGGGTATTGCCACTCTGGTAGAACCTGAATCTGTGTCGGCGCTAATTGATGGTATAGAGCAAACACTGTTGTTGCCTGCGCCCAATAATGTTGCCAAAAACTATGCATTAGAAAACCTCGATAAAGAAACTATTCTAAATCGTTTTTTCTCCTTGCTTGATCATCGTTTTATCGGTGAATTTGATCAGGGTTGATTTCAATGATAAATCCGCAGTGGTTGGCAAAAGAGCATTTTGATTTAGCTGTTGAGGCTCTACCGCTAATTTCTATTGATCTCTGTTTGGTCTGTGATGGAAAGTTACTCTTGGGTAAGCGCAATAATAGGCCTGCTCAGGGGTGGTGGTTTACGCCTGGAGGGCGAATACGCAAAGGTGAGACGTGGAATGCCGCATTGCAACGCACGGCCGAGGACGAGTTAGGCCTTAACTTATCTGCAGGCACGAAAGCTTGTTTGATGGGTGTTTGGGATCATTTCTATGATGACAGTGCATTTAGTGATCAGGTCTCAACGCATTATGTGAATCTTCCCCATTACTGCCATTTACAATCTAAGCAGATCTGTAACTTAGCATTACCATTTGGTGAGGCGGAGCAGCACAGTGAGTGGCGTTGGGCGTCGCTTGACGTTGTGGTGGTTGATTCAACTGTGCATTCTTACGCAAGGGCTTATGCACAGTGGTTACTTGACAATGAACTGCATAACAAACAATTAGTGGCAAAGGCAAGTAAGCATTCCTAACCTCTGTACTCCCTTTTTATGTTTGACAAATATGTGGCTAACAACGCCTTACATAAGATGCTGATTTGAAATAAATCTTAAGTAATCTTGCTATGAAATTTCTTAGGTAAGCCTTGAGGGTGTCTTTATCCTTTCAATGCTCGCCGTATATTTAAAATCTAACCTGTGAGTTATTATGAACAACAATGCTGACTCAGTTGAAGAGCCAACTGAAGCCTTTCCCTACAGCGCCCCAACTGATTATATTCAGTCGAATTACAGTCATATTTTTGGTTTGAAGGAGGCGCTACCCAGCCGTTTTTTCAAAACATTATTTGATAAGTTTGTTTCTGCAATTCTTTTGTCAGTCAGTTTGCCTATTTTACTGCTTCTCAAAATTGCCTATGTTATCGAGGGTATTTTAATACCTGAAAACAAGGGTCCTATGCTCTTTTATTACTGGGGTATGAGTGGTGGCAAGAAGATGAAAAAGTGGAAGGTTCGCTTAATAAAAACAAAATATATTGAGCCTGAAGGCGCTAAGCGACACGATTGGATTGCATTTTCTGCTGAGTGGACTCCGGATAGCCGCACTCATGTGGGTGAGTTTGCTAAAAAGTGGTATCTGGATGAGTTGCCGCAGTTTTGGAGTGTCCTGATCGGTGATATGAGTATCGTTGGTCCGCGCCCTCTGTCGGTTCTTCACTATGAGCGTGATAAAGCTCAGGGCAATGTTACTCGCTCGCTACTGAAGGGTGGCCTGCTAGGTCTTGGCCATATCAACAAAGGGACCTCTGAGATGGGTAATTCCGTCTATGAGTATGAGTATGTTGATCAGTATCTCAAGCGTTCCTCTTTTGGGCTTTTAAAGCTGGATATGTGGATTATCTGGAAAGGTGTGATTGTGATTGCCAAAGGTGGTGGTTACTAATTCAAATTTCTATGTGCAAATAAATAATCTCAAAATGTACATTTTTAGCGCTCGATAATTTCGCTGTTTATTTGGGACAGTAGCTACAGTTTATTTTATTGATACGGATTTTAAAAAGTGCATAATGTTGTTAATGGTGAATTACGCTTTATATGATGGTCATTCACAAATAATTAAAAAAATATATAACTCGGGGAATATCTTGAAAAATTTTATTTTTGTACTGACAGTTAGCTTACTTTTGGTAGGTTGCCATGGTAGTTATGATGAGAGTTATGGTGAAACTGCCGACACAATCAAGCCTGTTATTACAGCAGCCTCTGATGCTGTAACTTTACCTGCCTCAGATGTATCCGGTACTTTATTAACAGATCCTGTCATTTCCGGTTTTCTAGACTCTGTTGTTGCCATAGATAATATTGATGGCACTGTTGAGATTTCAAATAATGCCCCGGATATTTTCCCTGTAGGCGTTACAGCAGTGTTATTTGTTGCTACGGATTCTTCGGGCAACAGGAGCACATTATCCGTTTTGGTGACCATTACCGATTTGACTGCTCCGGTTTTAATTATTCCAGATAATATTACTTTGTATACATCCCAAGATTATGGAGTTGAGGCTTCGCAAACTGAGATTGAGGCTTTTCTGAATGCTGTAACTGCTTCGGATAATTTTGATGTCTCGGTTGATATTGTAAATAACGCACCTACAGATATCTTTCCCTATGGGGAGACACTCGTTGAGTTCACCGCTACTGATGCCCAAGGTAATTTCGCCACGGGTACCGGTGTTGTGACTGTTATTCTCGAAGTGGTACTTACTGATTTCAACCCTGATACTCAGGTTAGTCAAGTTCACCGATTGCCTGCATTTATAAACGATGAAGTGTTAAGTACGGATCTTAGTGTAGAGCCGCTTAATTTGTTGAATTTGAAAAATGCTCTTGTTGAAGGTGATTTTCATACTCCGACGCTAAACTCCAGACTGCTTGTGTTACCTGTGGGCTCGGGAACTGAAACGGCCATTATAAGTATGTTTGATGGTTTGGACTCGGTAAGGGATTCTGGTGAACGCCATGTAATGATTGAGATGACATTCGATTGGTCATCAGATGGTGAGATCTTAGATATTGTTGTTCCCGCTCAAGTGATGGATATGTTGTACACAAACCAAATTGAGACCGTTATCAATCTAACCACTGAAAACTTTGTTTTAAATACCTTCTCAGTGACCAGAGAGGGTATCGTATACCCTGAAATATTAGATGATGCGTTCCTTAGAGCGCTAGCCAAAGTATCTGATCTTCCCCTTGATGAACTGTTAGATTCCGGAACCTATACCTTCCAGGTGCAGTCTAGTTTACCGTTTACATTCGTTGATGGTTCAACTGTGACCCAAATCGATGCCATTGTGAAAATTGAAGCTGATCAATAGGTGTAATGATGCACACAAGATTTGTTGTCGGACTTGTATTTGCGCTCTCGGTTAAGCCCTTAATTGCTGTTGCTGAAAGTAAGGTAGATTATTCTGCTGAACTTATTGCTTCCTACAGTGAGGCCGATAAGCGTATTCAGGTTGGTAATAGGTTCGCAACATTTCGTTCAGGTGGGGCCGGCTTTCGAGTTGAGGCCGAGCATGATAAATACGGCATGCTATATGGCAGTTTAGGCTTTGGTTACTCGCCAAATGAAACTGCTTCGTTTTCCGGTTCTAATCTCTCTGGCCCTGCCAGCAGTATTTTTTACGGCGCTGGATATCGTTATGATTACCAACTTAATCAGCGTTATAAGCTTATATTTTCAACTGACATGGTCGTTCATGATATTGCCGGCGATTTGGAAGGCGAGGTTCGAGGATCGCCTGCGGTTGCGGAAATTACATCAGATATCAGCATGCAGGATATGACCTTAGCTTTACGCTATTCAGTCACTCGTGATTTTCATGTAAGTCTTGGTGCAGGAACGCGTAAATGGAAACTTGATGCTTTGGCTGATGGAACCATTAATACTGTTATAGACGCAACTAGCCAGGTTAGTGTGGAAGGTCAGGATCCGCTGCAATACATTGGTTTCGAATTTGATATTAGTAATGTTCCTGTAGAGGCCTATTTTCGTCGTTCAAGTTTGGACGCCGATAATTCGGTAACTGTTCACGAGATTGAGATACAAGTGTTGTTTACGAATTTTTAAGTGTTTTAACTTGTTAACTAAAAATGTATCTAGGTGACGATTTGAAAAAGAGTATCTCTTTAATTCTAATGCTATTTTCCCTGACCAGCTGTGGTGGGGGAGGCGGGTCTGATTCCTCGCCGGCACCCACTCCGGCTGCAGACACTACAGCACCCGTTATCAGTGCGCCAGATTCGATTGGCGTGCCCGCTGTGAATGGTTCTGGAACCCCAGCCACTGATGCTGATATCGCCAGTTTTCTAGATCAAGCCTCGGCGTTGGATAATGTTGATGGCGCAGTTTCGGTCAGCAATGATGCGCCTGCTGTTTTCCCTTTAGGCTTGACTACCGTCACTTTTAGTGCATCAGATGCCGCAGGTAATGAGGCATTACAAGTAACTTCAACAGTAGGCGTTTTCGATGTTGATGGTCCAGTTATCAGCCTGAACGGCCCTTCGGCAATTAATCATGTTCATGGTTTAGCTTTTACCGATATGGGTGCGGTGGCAGAAGATGCTATTGATGGTTCAGTCGAGGTAACTGTTCAGGGTGCTGTAGATGTTAATGCTATGGGAACCTACAGTCTGGTTTACTCGGCCGTTGATAGTGAGGGTAATGTTGCGTTGCAGGTTGCCCGAACAGTCACTGTCACCACCTCGATTATCCCCAATAGTATTGAGCTGTTTATTTCTGAATACTCTGAGGGCTCAGGCGCTAATAGCTATATTGAAATCTATAACAATTCTGATACTGAGTTGCTTTTGTCTGACTATGCATTTGCCATAAGTCTAGATGGCGCAGACACAGATGGTGCCTGGGATATTTGGAGCAACTTTGATATATCCGCCTCTATAGCAGCAAACTCGGTTTACAGCATATGCCATGCGGATAGTGACGCTAGAATCAAATCCGAATGCGATATGTTGGTTAATACTCTACCTGATGGTAATGATGGCTTCGCACTGGTTAAAGGCTCTAGCGGTAACTATGCGGTGCTCGATCGCATCGGTGATTGGAGTTCAATTGCGCCGAGTAATGGCTGGGATGTCTGTGGCTATAGCGGTGCAACGACTGATCGCACACTGATTAGAAAACCCTATATCCTTGGCACTGCAGACTGGTCCGCATCAGCTGGAAGTAATGCAGAAAATTGCGCTTGGTTTGTAACCTATAAAGACGACTGGTCCAATCTTGGAGATCATATCAGCTCGATTTCTCCAAACTCTGTTAGTTCTTTCCAGCTATCGGGTTCAACAGTTTCCCTGCAGGACTATAATCCAGCGGATCAGACTATCGAGTCGAATGAGTTTGTTGGGGTGATTGAAAATTCTAGTATTAGTTTTGATATGCGATCTGCACCGCTCAATTTGTTGAATCTGACCAATGCGGCTGATGGTGGTGACTCTCAGGATTCAGTGTTGGAGTTCTCTATTGATAGTGCTCTACCCGCCGCAGAAACCTCTGCGCTGGTTGATTTATATATAACCACCGGCTTAGACAGTATTAGGGTATCAAATGAGTCTCAGCTTCACTGTCGACTTGCATTGAATTGGCTTTCCGACGGTGTAAGCGCAATGATTCTAGAGCCATCGCAAGATATAACACTGGTTGTAACCAAGCCGAGTCTTACCGCTACGACCACTATTGGTGCCTTTGATATTTTTGCCGTTTCTTCCGGTGATTCGGACAATACAACGATATTGGAGCTCAAGCTAATGACTGCACTCAACGAAGCAGTAAGGGTCGCTCCAGAAATTCTTATGTCTCTGCTAGTGCCCCGCAGGCTTCATGTGAAGGTGGTGATTACAGTGCCGCTAACAGATTCTAATGGCGCTGAAGTCACCGAGTTCAATGCTATGATGAGGATACTCTAAGCAGGCGAGTTGGCATTTTCACGCCCTTTTATGCAATTGTGCTCAGCGGCTTAAACGTCTTATCGATCGCGCAAACTTAAAGGCGTGCTTAAAGATAAATTGAAAGTACAGCGCGAACGTTAGTATAAACATTGCAAATGAGGTGGCATCGTTCTGAGGCCATACTCTCTCCAGACCAATGCCGATTCCGGCGATACCAGTAGCAGCCAAAATAATCGCTATCAGTGCTTGTCGTTGACTGAGTCCGCCGCGTATCAGGATATGGTGCAGGTGGGTTCGGTCGGCATGAAAAGGCGACTTCCCCTTGCTCATTCGACGGACCATGGTGCTGGTCATATCCATCAGTGGAACCGCAACCAACCACAGTGCTGTCGCTGGCCTTAGTGCGTTGTTTTGAGAGAAGTAGATCATCGCGATGGCAACACTGCAGCCTAAAAATGTGCTGCCGGCATCGCCCATAAATATTTTGTTTTTGGCGTTTAGGTTGAAGATCAAGAAAACACTGATTGAAGTGGCCATATAGGCGAGCAGGGCGACTTCATTGTCTGCGGCGCGGCCGTTGGCGAGCAAGAACAGTCCTAGAATTGATACCAGCGCCAGTGACCCTGCAAGACCATCGATGCCATCGACCATATTGTAAGCATTGCAGAGGCCGGTGATGGTTACGGCGGTAAAGGGTATGGCCAAAAAGCCAAGAGTAATTGTCCCCAGGCCGACAAGGTTGCCAAGATCGCGCAGGCAGGCGTGACCGACAGTGGCAATGGTGATGCCGGCTATTAGTTGCATCAGCAGGCGATAATTGGGCTGTACCGGGTAGCGATCATCCAGGGCACCTAAAAAGGTGATAAGTCCACAGATAAGAGCGATGCCAATAAATTGTTCGGGTAGATTGAGAAATAATACCGCGCAAAAAAGCACTGAGAGGTAGATGGAGATTCCGCCAATAAGCGGGATGGAGCCGCTGTGTGTTTTGCGATTGTCGGGGCGGTCAAGAAGACCCATAAAATGGGAGAGGGGGATCAGCATTCTAGTGAGTAGAATGCTAATAATCGCGACTCCTGCGAGAGAGGGCAGGTATTGCACCATAATGCTGAGCTCCTGAAAGTAACTCCATTTAAACACCTTTAATGGTAACTATGAGCTCCATTTGAGATAGAAGTCCTATAGATACACAAGAAAAGTGGCTCCGCCTGCTGGGCTCGAACCAGCGACCCAATGATTAACAGTCATTTGCTCTACCAACTGAGCTAAGGCGGAATCGTGTCTTCTCTGACAGGCGCGCATTCTAGGCGGCCCAAGGGGTATAGTCAACATTTTCTGGACTCAAATTGCGCCTATTTCAGGTTGATTGCTAAAGTCCTGTTAATCGGGCTGCGAAGTTTAGCTTCTCGCTGCCGCAGATGCTGGAACTGCTTCATTTATTTGCTGCCTGTCTGTGGTCTTGAATACTTGGGATTGCGGTTATTTTTTACCTACAGCAACTCAATTGCAGTCCTACTGTCTGTATAATCCGTACTATTCGACATTGCCTGTTTAAATAAATAGGCCAATAAAAGGGACTGTTGTAGGCGTTATGGTGAATTTATTTAAACTGCATATAAAGGCTATTCTTGCTCTTATGCTGGGCCTGTCAGCAACACAATTGAGTTTTGCAGCTGAGACCAAGGCTGCTGCTCAAAAAGAGCTGTCAGCAGAAAAAATCGTTCGGAACAGCTTTGCCCCTCTATTTAATCAAGTGACTCTTGAGCTTGCACAAAACCAGCAGCGCTATCTGGCTGATCCAATGGCCTACCATGAATTTGTTAACCGCGTTGTAAAGCCGTTGTGGGATAGCCGATCTACCAGTAGTGCACTGATAGGTCGGGCACATTTTGCGGTGCTCGACGAGGTCGATAAGGCCGCCCTAGTGGATGCCGTAGATAACACCTTGCGCCGCTATGCCTTTGAGGGCCTAGAGCGCTATTCAGGACAGTTGTTTCGTGTTGTCGATGTGGTGGTTAACGATCGCGCTAGTATGGGTTGGGTTCAGGTTTTAATGGAGTCCTCTCTAATTCCGGATTTGCATATAGATGTTTTGATCAAACACGGCAGCGACGATCTCTGGAAGGCCGTTGATGTGCGCTTTAAGGGTATTACCTATGTGGCGGTGAAGAAGCACAAATTCCGCGAGATTTTGGAAGAGAAGGGCGTACAGGCATTGATTGACGACCTGCAAGTTAAGAACCGCGATTATTTCAGGGATATTTGTAGCAGTGCAAACATTGTCGGCAGGCCTCCCTGCCCAGCGCAGGGAGATAATCGTGGTCAATAAGGTTTCAAATATACTGCCGATGCCGCCTCTTAAAGTGGTTAGCGATTACTCGCCAGCGGGCGATCAACCGACGGCTATTAAGGGCTTGGTAGAGGGTCTGCAAAATGGTCTCGCCGGGCAGACTCTGTTGGGGGTGACTGGCTCGGGCAAGACTTTTACCGTGGCTAAGGTGATGGAGGCGATGCAGCGGCCAACTATTGTTATGGCTCACAACAAAACCCTTGCCGCCCAGCTGTATGGTGAGTTTAAAAGTTTCTTTCCGAATAATGCCGTCGAGTATTTTGTCTCCTACTACGATTACTATCAGCCTGAGGCCTATGTGCCTTCTTCGGATACCTTTATCGAGAAAGATGCCGCGGTGAACTCGCATATTGAGCAGATGCGCCTGAGTGCCACCAAAGCGCTGATGGAGCGCCGCGATGTGATCGTGGTGGCGACGGTATCGGCTATTTATGGTCTCGGTGATCCAGAGTCTTATTTAAAGATGCTGCTGCATCTGTCTCGCGGTGAGAAAATTGATCAGCGCGATATTCTCCGCCGTCTCGCTGAGCTGCAGTACAAGCGCAATGATATTGATTTTGATCGCTCCTCCTACCGGGTGCGCGGTGATGTTATCGATGTCTATCCGGCCGATTCTGACTATGAAGCCCTACGTATCGAACTGTTTGATGATGAGGTTGAAAACCTTACGCTGTTTGACCCCTTGACCGGCGAAGTGTTGCGCAAAGTACCGCGCTTTACCATCTATCCGAAATCTCACTATGTGACACCGCGCAATACAGTTTTGGAGGCGGCAGATAAGATTAAAGTTGAGCTCGATGAACGTCTTGAGCAGCTGCGCTCGGTGGATAAGCTGGTCGAAGCCCAGCGTCTGGGTGAGCGGGTGCGCTACGACACCGAGATGATGCGCGAGCTGGGTTATTGCAACGGCATTGAGAATTATTCCCGCTATCTGTCTGGGCGGCCACCGGGCGAGCCACCACCAACGCTGTTTGATTATCTGCCCGACGATGCGCTGCTGATTATTGACGAGTCCCATGTCAGCGTTCCGCAAATTGGCGGTATGTACAAAGGCGATCGCTCGCGCAAAGAGACCCTAGTCGAGTATGGCTTCAGATTACCCTCGGCATTGGATAACCGCCCGCTGCGCTTTGATGAGTGGGAAGGGCTGGCGCCGCAGATGATCTTTGTTTCGGCGACACCAAGTAAATATGAGGCCGCGAATGCCGGCCAAATTGTCGAGCAGGTGGTGCGTCCCACCGGTCTGCTTGATCCGATACTCGAAGTGCGTCCGGCTCAGACTCAGGTTGATGATGCGCTGTCTGAAATTCGCAAGCGGGTTGCTGACGATGAGCGGGTTTTGATCACTGTGCTAACCAAGCGTATGGCAGAGGATCTCACCGAGTATTTAGCCGAGCACGATGTGCGGGTTCGCTATCTGCATTCAGATATCGACACTGTGGAGCGCGTTGAGATTATTCGCGATTTGCGCCTTGGGGAATTCGATGTGTTGGTCGGTATCAACCTATTGCGTGAAGGTCTGGATATGCCTGAAGTGTCGCTGGTAACCATCTTTGATGCCGATAAAGAGGGCTTTCTGCGCTCTGAGCAGTCGTTAATTCAGACTATTGGCCGTGCCGCCCGCCATGTTAAGGGCAAGGCCATTCTCTATGCTGATAAGGTAACCGGCTCGATGCAGCGGGCGATGGATGAGACTGAACGCCGTCGCGCCAAGCAGATTGAGTACAATGCCAAGCATGGCTTGGTGCCCACGGGCATTAAGAAGTCGGTGGCCGATATTATGGAAGGTGCCTATGCCGGGCAGGGCAAACCCAAGCGTGGCAAAAAGGTTGCCGAGGGTCTCGGCAGTTACGATATTTCTGCAGATGCTGTACCGATTGGCAATGTCGGCAAAGAGCTTAAACGTCTGGAAGAGAAGATGTACCAGCATGCCCGTGATCTTGAGTTTGAGGAAGCGGCTCAGACCAGAGATCAGATTGGCAAGTTGCGGGAGCAGATGCTGGCGGGTTAATCGTCCTTCTTCTTTCGCGGGATTGTGGTTTTGATATCGCCTTCTTCAAGGAGGCGGTCTATTTCTTCTATGGACATGTAGTCTAGGTCCCAGTGGTTGCAGATGTCATTTCTGTAGCGTGTGTGGTTTTTATCAGTGGAGTCTGATTTTTTTCGGTTGAAGTATTTTAGTAGGCGTTTGCTGATGGTCATACAGTAGATACTGTGAAAGGGGGGAATTAGATTAAATTAGGTTGGGCAGTTTTTTTTGCTAACCCTGTTGAGGGGATGGCTCGGACGGGGCTCTAGTTCATAGACTCAATCTGAACTGAAAATAAAAAAGGCCGCCTCTTGCGGGGGAGCTTTTTCTCATGTTGTTTTGGTTGCTGGAGGAGCGGGACTGATTCAAAAATCCTTAGGGATTTTTTCACCCCGTTGGGGCAGCCTGAAGGCTGTCCAAATCGTCCTAGAGGACGATTAGTCGAAGGGGTTCTCGTCCATACGGACAGTCCGAACTGAAAATAGAAAAGGGCGCGTCTTGCGGGGGAGCTTTTCTCATGTTGCGTTGGTTGCTGGAGGAGCGGGACTGATTCAAAAATCCTTAGGGATTTTTTCACCCCGTTGGGGCAGCCTGAAGGCTGTCCAAATCGTCCTAGAGGACGATTAGTCGAAGGGGTTCTCGTCCATACGGACAGTCCGAACTGAAAATAAAAAAGGCCACCTCTTACGAGGTAGCCTTTTTCATTTTAGTGGCGGACCGGACGGAAGTCTAACTCGTAACTTATATGGTCTGATATCTTCTTCAACTTCCTGCCGTATATGCTGTATATAGTGGTTATTGATAATTACCATTCTTATACTGTCCTGTATTATACTCCTGCATATTGGTTCAAATATGTAACTTCAAATGTAACTTTAAAGAGCTTTTAAAGTGTTCTAAGACGTTAGGGGTAAAGACGTCAGATGTGGCGCTGGAGTTGCTTAGGGTGGATTGTAGGGCTTGTGAAGCTAGGGGATAATGTTTATGGGTAAGCGAATAAAGCAAACAGAAATCAATAAGATACTTAGGGAGCGCGTGGTTAAGCGGCATTCTTGTAAGGATAACCTCTATCTCAACATGACTAAGTCGGGTACAGCTAACTGGTGCATGGTTTACGATTTTTTTGGCGAACGCAAGATGAAAGGTCTGGGTGCCTACGATAAGGTAAACAATACATTGGCAATGGCTAGAGCTAGATGTAATGAATACAGGGTCCTAATCAAGCGGGGTATAGACCCTAAGGAGGAGGAGCAGAGGAAGCTAGACTTGAGACGTCAACAAGCTGAAGAGGTCAAGGCTGTGGATAGGCTGAGGGAGAATACCTTTGAGAAGGTGGCCTACGAATTGATAGAGGATAGAGCCCAATCCTGGACCAATCCGAAGTCGCAACAACAATGGGCCAGTACCCTAAAGCAATATGCGTTTCCGGTAATAGGGCATCTACCTGTTTCTGAAATAAACACTGATCATATATTAGAGATTCTTCGTCCAATTTGGGTTGAGAAATATCCTACGGCAAAGAAGTTGCGTCAGCGTATAGAAGCTGTCTTTTCTAGGGCCATTTATTTCAAACTTCGATCAAGTGGAAACCCAGCTACCTATAAAGACAACTTAGATATACCTCTTCCTGCTCCACAGAATAGGCAAGTTGAGCACTTGGTCGCACTAAATTATAAAGAGTTACCTCAGTTCATAGCTGAACTTCGTAAGAGAGATGGTGTGGCTGCAAGAGCTTTAGAGTTTCTGATTTTAAATGCTAATCGGACAACGGAAGTACGTAAGGCCAGGTGGTGTGAGTTTGATTTTGAGAAGCGGCAGTGGTCAATTCCAGTAGATGCTGGTCGATTGGGTAAAACTAAGAAACCTCACATAGTGCCTTTGAGTGGTCGGTCAATGGAGATACTTTTAATGCTTAGTGAGCATAGAATTTCTGAATATGTATTTCCAAATACTCGTTCCACAAATTATTTATCTAATGCTGGAATGGATTCGGTAATAAAGCGAATGAGAAAAGACCGAGATTGGTCAGATGATTTTGGAAAGAAGATTACTGTCCATGGATTTAGGTCGACAATGCGTGATTTTATAGCAGAGCAAACAGATTTCGATAGGGATACCGCTGAGATGATTTTGGCACACACTGCAGGTAATGCTGTTGAGCGGGCATACCGAAGGGGCGATCTAATGGGAAAGCGCAGACGTGTTATGGAGTATTACAGTGACTATGCCTACGGAGAACCTCAGGGAGATTATACAGCTAAAAATCCATAGCAGTGATTAAATCAAGAAGATTTCAACTTTCTAGCCCAATTATTGTCCATCACGAAAATTTAGCTTAGAGAAGCTAATGAACTCCCTCTACACAGGTTCTAGCTAATGGAGGCTGGAAGTTCGCTACGTCATTTAAAAACAGATATTATACATTTGTAAATATTTTAAGCGTAGTCTGGATGCCTATTTCTAGGTGGTTTCATAATGCTTAATGAGTAAGCCTTTATATGGTTACCATATGTATACAAGGTAATTGGGTCTATGGGATTAGATTAAATGATACGGAATATGAAAATGGATCAAAACAGCATGCGGACTTTTGGCGCTTTATTCGCAGGTTCTTTAGTTAAAAAGCTGGGCTTTTTGAGCTTATTGTTTTTTTCGGTCAATAGTATTGCTCTCGATGATGATCTGGGAAATAATTTTGAAACAGAAAATAGTTTGAATCCTCTAGACGCATTTGACGCACAATCAGGCAATGATCTGGATGGTTTAACAGCTATACAAGAACTCAGCATTGGCAGCTCTCCAATAAGCGATGATACTGATAGAGACACACTTCCTGATGGGCTTGAAGTTAGTATCGGAAGGGATCCTTTGCTTGCGGACTATCAGGTTTCTCTTGGCGGTCATCATTCGTGTGCGCTGGATGATACTGGAGTTTCTTGCTGGGGTTACAATCTTTATGGTCAAGTTGATGTTCCTGCGCTCTCTAATCCATATTTAATTGCAGCTGGTGGCAACAATTCTTGTGCTGCTGATGATTCAGGAATAGTTTGCTGGGGTTCCAATAATAATATTAACAACACACCAAGTATCCATAATGTTACTGCCATTGCTGGTGGGGATGGCGGGTTTTGTGCAGCAAACTCAACGGATTTAGTGTGTTGGGGATCTCCAGGTATTTCAGAAGTGCCTCCTATACACACATTAAAAGATTTTGATGCCGGTACTAAGCAGGCGTGTGCCATCGATAGTAATGGTTTAATTTGTTGGGGCGAGCGGGCGTCAGGTATCGACCATAGCGGCAATGACTTTAAGTCTGTTGTAGTAGGCAGTGGTTTTGTATGTGCAGCAAGCAACGACCATGTTAGCTGTTGGGGTTTAAATAGCCACCATGTGGAAAATCCCCCTCAACTATCTAGCATCGATATGCTAGTCGGTGGGGATGATAATGTGTGTGCATTTCATGGTGAATCAGAAATCACCTGCTGGGGCTATGACGGATTTGGTGAAACCATCGTAGAGGATACAATTAATCCATCGATGGTTAGTTTGGGCGGTAATCATAGCTGCGGAATTGAGAACTCCGGAATTTCTTGCTGGGGTTTCAATGAATATGGGCAAGCTGATGCTCCAACGCTTAACTTTTATTCTGTTACCGATAACGACAAGGACGGTATTCCAGATGTTGATACTGATGCTGATGGGATAGGCAACAATGCTGACACAGACGATGACAATGATGGTGCTGTGGATTTGTATGACGCCTTTCCTCTTGATGGTAGTAAGAACCTAGACAAAAACGGCTCAGAAATTGTAATGTCTCTTGGAAATCATTATTACCAAGCATCTAACCCCTCTGTTGAAGCTCTGTCCGATGGAGGTTTTGTTTCAATCTGGGGAAGTTGCAATACTTATTGTCAAGTAAAAGATATCTATGGTCGGCGATTTGGGCCAGACGGTGTAGCACTCGGTGAGCAGTTTTTAGTCAATACTGAAACCTATGAGTCTCAGTTGGATCCAGTTTTAGCAGGACTATCTGATGGTGGTTTTGTGGTCGCATGGACAGGGTTCCAGAGCGGTTCTGGGCAGATATATGGGCAGCGCTTTGGTTCTAATGGTGAAAAAATAGGTGATGAATTTTTGGTTGCTGACGATAGCCAAAATACCACCAGATACATAGATATTGTCGGTCTTAATAATGGCGGATTTGCTGTTATCTGGCCATCCTATGATAGAGGCGGACTCTATGCGCAAATGTTTGATGCTAATGGATTGCCTGATGGTGAAGAATTGCTTATAGATGCTACTCCAGAAAGTCATCTATCATTCTCAGCTGCTTTCCTTCCTAGTGGTGGATTTGTCGTTGCAAGAGTTGGTTCTTGGTTAGTTTCTAGTGAAACACCTGGCATATATATTTATCACTTTTCAGAGGACGGAGCAGCTTCAAGCGAGCCTATTCTATTGGCTATTGAAAATCAGCCACACTATCAAGGTATTTCAATCGCAACTTTGTCGAATGGTGGCTTTGTGGTTTCTTGGGCTGCGAGAACAGGCACTTATATCGATATTCTTGCTCAGATTTTCAGCCCTGATGGAGGTCCTTTCGGAGATGAGTTTGTCCTTACTGGCTCTACTTCGTCATCAGAGATAAATCCTAAGATAGCACCATTGTCCGACGGAGGGTTTTTCATTGCTTGGGAGGGTGATCATCACTTGGATGGTTCTGATACAGCCGTGATCGGACAGCGCCTTGCACCTGATGGCGCTTTTATTGGGGGTGAGGTTTTAGTCAATTCCTCCACAGATGGTTACCAAAATCAACATTCTGTTTCAGGAGGTTCTAACGGCAATTTCGTGGTGACATGGGTGTCATCTGGTGTCATTGCTCAACGCTTTAGCCTAAAACTTGATAGTGACGACGATGGTGTAGCAGATACTTACGATTTATTTCCGTTGGATCCCAACGAAACTCTAGATACTGATAATGATGGTATTGGCGATAACACAGACACCGATGGTGATAATGACGGTGTTGAAGATAGTTTAGATGCTTTTCCGTTTGATCCGACCGAAACCACAGATACGGATTTAGATGGCATTGGTAATAATGCAGACAGCGACGATGATAACGATGGTATCTACGATAGCCTGGATACATCTCCCTTAGATGGTGTCAACGGTTTCCTGTATAGCATTGATGGAGATAACGTCACCATTACAGGCTGCTTTAGCGCATGCCCTGCTGAACTAGTGATACCGAATACCCTTGTTGGAAAAAGCGTGATAGGTATTGGTCCTTCAGCTTTCTCTGGCAGCGGTATAGTGAGTGTGGAGATTCCTGAGGGGATTACTGAAATTGGTGAAGGAGCTTTTGCAAGAAATCAATTAACCAGCGTGACTATCCCTGGTAGCGTGAAGGTTCTTGAGGCAACTTTCTTTGATAACTACCAATTAAGTAGCGTCACTATCGGTGATGGCGTGAATGTCATTGGTCGTTCTGTTTTTAATTCTACGAACTTAACCAGTGTTAATATTCCCAACAGTGTTACAACTATAGGTGAAAGCGCTTTTCTTAATAACCAGTTAACCACTGTCACTATCCCTGAAAGTGTAACTAGTATTGGTGATAGGGCCTTTGATCGAAATAAGCTAACCAGCATAACCATTCCTGACAGCGTGACCATAATTGGTAGAGATGCTTTCGCATTTAACCAGTTAACCAATGTGATCATTCCAGGAAGCGTGACTAGTCTTGGCAGTGGAGCTTTTCGTCGCAATCAGTTAACCAATGTAACCATTCTTCAGGGCGTAACTGTTATCAAGGGCGGTGCTTTCCAAGATAACCAGTTAACCAACGTAATCATTCCAGAAAGCGTGACTAGTCTTGGCAGTGGAGCTTTTCGTCGCAATCAGTTAACCAATGTAACCATTCTTCAGGGCGTAACTGTTATCAAGGGCGATGCTTTCGCATTTAACCAGTTAACCAGTGTAACTATTCCTGAAAGCGTAACTACCCTTAGTTCTACAGCCTTTAGTGACAACATTGGCGTTAATAATGGAACTTGGAAATATTTCTTAATATCAAACGATGCGATGATTTTTGGATGTGTTGAAACATGTCCTCCAGATCTAGTAATTCCCGAGAGTATTGATGGTTATAGCGTCAAAATTATTGGCACTAAAGCTTTTCGTTGGAATAATTTAACAAGCGTGAGTATACCGAGCAGCGTTACGACTGTTAACGCTTGGGCATTTGGGGGCAATCAGTTTACTCAGGTTTCTTTCTTGGGTGCTAGGCCGGTTTTATATACCCATGCTTTTGCGTCGAGTTTAGCTCTTTCTAATATTTCTTATTGCGAAGATCAGGCTGGCTGGCCTGGTGCTGAAATTGAATCAGTCACCCCAGTATCAAATGGGCAATGTGATTCAGATAGTGATGGTGTTAATGATGACAATGATGCCTTTCCAGATGACCCCGCTGAGTCGATTGATACTGATGGTGATGGAATAGGTAATAATTCTGATACAGATGATGATAATGATGGTATTGCAGATGTCGATGATGCCTACCCGCTAGATCCAACGGTCTCTTCGGATACGGATAATGATGGTGTTGCTGATAACTTTGATGCATTCCCCTTAAATGCAAGCGAGACCTTAGATCATGATGGCGATGGTATAGGTAATAACTCTGATACCGATGATGATAATGACGGGCTTTCGGATACAGCAGAAATTACGATCGGAACAAATCCACTATTAGTTGATACAGATGGTGATGATTTTATCGATGGTTCAGATGCATTCCCTCTAGATTTTCTTGAGTGGCTAGATACTGATAACGACGGTATTGGTAACAATACTGACCTGGATGACGATAGTGATGGAATTGAGGATGCTTTAGATAGATTTTCTTTAATACCATATGATCCCACGCAAAAATTACTTGATATAGATGGCAATGGACGTGTGGGGGCATTGACAGATGCGCTCATTATTCTTCGTTATATGTTCGGCTTTAATGGCGATGCGCTTATTGATGACGCTGTGGCTGAAGACGCAACAAGAACCAGTTCAGAAGAGATTGAGGCCTATCTTGGGTCACTGATGCCAAACCTCTAGCAGCGTATAGTTTGCATTAGGTTTTGTAAAAAATAGAAATAGTAAATAGGCACTGATAGATTGATTTATCTAGCCTTATTTATTCATAGTTAAATATTTTAAATGGCAGGCGAAGTAATGGTTAACATAATAAAAAATAGAACAGTCCGTAAAATAATTCTGATTGTACTCTCCGCTCTTATTGCCTTGATCTGCCTATCCCTAGTATTTTATGAAAAAAATAACTCTAACGATTTTCAAGATCCAGAAGAGCTTGAAAAAATATCCAAAGTTTTACACGGCCAAAATGAAATATCGGAGGCTTCTCTAATTGCCGCGAGAAGCGTTAGTCACTTAGCTAAAAATAACTCTGAAAATAAAGCGAAAAAACTTTCTTCTGCGGAATTAAATGCTGAACTAACAAAGGTATCTGAGGTTCTTGAAAAACCGTTAAACCCACGTCAAGTGAATATTGAAGATGTGATAAATCCTTTAATGCGGGCTGATCTGGAGTCACTAGCGAGCTTAGATCCTTCGGGAGATGATCCGTCCCTTAGATTTGATTCATCGAATAATATCCTTTCAATTTCAGGGGGTTTTAAGCTTACTTCGCAAGATCAAACGGTTTCTTCAGTAGCTGATGAAGCTTTAAGTTTAGTGATGAGCCATAAAGCATTAACTGGATTCGGAATTAATGAAAGTGCAGCTTTGAATGGAAGCCCAGAAACTAATGCCAGAGACGAGGTCATTGTTCGAATTGATCGAGTTTATGAAGGGTTGCCGGTTTGGGGTCGTCAATTGGTTGTCACTGCAAAAAATGGTTCGGTTAGATCAATAACCGGAAAATTTAAACCAATTTCAGATAATTTAGATACTTCCGCCCGAATTGACGCCTCCAAGTTGCAGGACATTGTTTCCATAGAATTGGATTCCGTGGTATCCGCTATCAGCATAGAGAGCTATGAAAGAGGTATTTACATATTTACAAATATGCCCATCTACGCCTATAAAGTTAAGGCTGAGCAAGCTGATGGACATAGGTGGGATCTATACTTTGATGCAAATACGAAAGCGCTTATCACTAAAATTCCTCTGTTCTATGAGTCTGTAACTCCAAGCTCTGGAATTGATCTAACCGGCACTTCGCGTTCATTTAATTCTTACGCTCAAAATGGAGGCTACCTCCTAGTTGATTTTACTTTCCCCACCCCAGAAGGGACATTAATTGCTAGCGGTAATGGTGAATCTCTTGCGACGGTCTTTTCTAATAGTCCAAATTCAGGCTGGAACTCAGCAGCTGTTAGCGCCATGTTCAATGCTCAAAAAAGCTATGACTACTTTTTGGATGCGCACTCAAGAAATAGTTTCGACGCGCAAGGCACCCAAATAGTAGCTCTTGTAAATCAGGTTGGGGCAGGCGCCTCATGGAACAATGGCGTAATGAAATATGGTTCAGGTGGAGGCGCGAATGGTTGGAATAACTTAGCTATATCAAAAGATGTATCTGCGCATGAGTTTTCTCACGGTGTGGTCCAACATTCAGCAAACTTGGTCTATGAGAATCAGTCCGGTGCTTTAAACGAATCCTATGCGGATTTTTTTGGTGCGATGGTAGACAGGGAGGATTGGTATATTGGTGAAGATCTTTATCCATCAGGCGGTTATCTGAGATCAATGTCAAATCCTGAGAGTAAAGATGATCCAAGTCATATGAGAAGTTTCAGGAATTTACCGAACACCTATGAAGGAGATTATGGCGGGGTACATACTAACAGCGGAATCCCGAATAAGGCACTTTACCTAATAGCTGAGGGCCTAACAGCTGAGGGTCTTGGGCAAAGTATAGGTAAGGAAAAAACCGAGACTTTGGCCTATGCAACTTTATTAAAACTTTCACCAAACTCTGATTTTATTGACTCAGCTAATACTATGATTTTGGAGGCAGAGAGTATATATGGCCGAAATAGCCCAGAATATACTGCTGTTACCACTGCATGGGATGCTGTGGGAGTGACTACATCAGATGTTATTAGTGGCGGTGGTGTTAGCCAGTTTTCATTGGAAACTGGTGATGATCTACTTGTTCATCTATACCCAAGGGATGGATCTATGGATGATCTCTTCTATGAAGAGTACGATATTTATGTTCAAGTCATAAACAAACCATTCACTAGCTGGGTGCCATCTGCACAAATTGGCCCTATTAATGACGTACCAGCCCTCGGGACTACACCAGCAGTTTTTACAGATCCAGATGGATTTAGTTATGTGATATACAAGGGCAATGACAATGATTTCAGAATTACCCCGATTGGTAATTCGGGTGAAGATGCCGTTCTGATGGAAGGCAGTTCTATACGTTCTTTTACCTCCAGCCCTGATGGAGAAAAGTTCGCACTAGTATTCACTAACTCGAGTGATATACATATTTATAGTTTTGTTACGAAGTCGTGGGAACTTATTGCCGTGACTGGGCCAAATTATTCTACCAGCAGTGATGGTGAAGCGGCAGATGTGGTCGACGCAATTAGCTTTGATACTTCTGGGCAAAAATTAATTTTTGATTTCTCAATTTGTAGAGAAATACCTGATCAGGAAGGGTGCCTGACATTTTGGTCAATTGGTATTTATGACTATGGCACAAAGACTACTCAATACCCTTTTTCGACTTCCGATTCTAATTTTAATATTGGTTTTCCCAAATTTTCAAACACTCGTAATAATGTTATTAGCTTTGACTTTGTAGACTGGACTGATTATGAAGTGGGCGGACAAGCAGTTTCAAATGTCATTATTTATGACCTCGAAAGCCGAGAGATACTGGGGTATTATGGAACTAATTTAGGAGAATCATTAAGCAGTGCATGGGGTATTTCGTCTTTTATTGGTGAAGATGATGCTATTGCATTACAAGTCATGTCAGACGATTACACAATGATGGAGCATTATGGCCTTGAAAATAATTACCAGTATAAGCAAAACTCATATTCTTTGTTAACTCCATTTGATAGTGGTTTTGGTAGAGCTCACAGAAATGCCTATAAAAACATTACAGCTACACTTCAGAGTGATAAATCTAGTTGGGGTTTTGGTTCGCGGGTGGCTGGATTTAATGGTTCTAAGCAGTTCTCTGTTACAAATGACGGAAATAGAGAAATTTCAATAACCTCAATAACGTCATCTAGCAATAGCCTAAGTACAGACCTTACCAACAGAACAATCCAGCCAAGTGAGTCAGTATATTTTAATGTCGGGTTAAACACAGGTCAGGTTGGCTTAGGTATATTTTCTGGAAATTTAACTCTTCAACATACTGGCGATAATGCAGCCCTGAATCTCGGAATTTCTGCAAATATTGACATTGATACAGATAATGATGGCACTTTAAATTCAACGGATAACGATGATGATAATGATGGCATTGCTGACACCTTAGATGCCTTCCCGCTAGATCCCTCTGAAAGTATTGATACTGATTCAGATGGTGTCGGCAACAACGCTGATACTGACGATGATAATGATGGTGTTGCTGATACCCTGGAGATTTCAAATGGCACTAATCCGTTATTGGCTGATTCTGATGGTGATGGTGTTTTAGACGGTGTTGATGCATTTCCTCTTGATGCGACAGAAACAATTGATACAGATGGTGATGGTATTGGTGATAACAGCGATACCGATGCAGATGGTGATGGCATTCCCGATGATGATACTGATGGCGATGGTTTCATTAACTCTGCTGATATATTTCCGAGTGATGAAAATGAATGGTTTGACAGTGATGGTGACGGCGTAGGCGATAATACCGACTCGCTTTACAACCCCGCCGAAATGTTCAATGGCTACCTGGTTAATAGAATGCATGCCTGTTCTTCTGAAACTGATACGATTCTTTCTTTTGAGATCAATGGCCAACGTTTAGAGACCTTGCAGCCTAATGAGGCTCTCAATATCGCGCTTCCTGCGGGTGGCCACGTCATAACCATCTATGAGAATGAAGTTTTTCGTTTAACTTATATAAACGAGATTACAGCAAGTAACTTTGCTTTTGGTTGGGGCTGTAATTGGGATGAATTAAGTTTTGAGAATATTACGGTTGATTACAATATTCTATTTGAGAATGATGCCGACTTTGATGGTATTTTCGGCTATTTGGATACTGATGACGATAATGATGGTGTTGCTGATAACTTAGATCTGTTCCCCTTGGATGCGAGCGAGACCTTGGATCATGATGGCGATGGTGTTGGTAACAACGCTGATACTGATGACGATAATGATGGTGTTGCTGATAGCTTAGATCTGTTCCCCCTTGATGCTAGCGAGGCTCTGGATAGCGATAGCGACGGCATTGGTAATAATGCGGATACTGACGACGATAATGATGGTATTGCTGATAACTTAGATCTGTTCCCCTTGGATGCGAGCGAGACCTTGGATCATGATGGCGATGGTGTTGGTAATAACGCTGATACTGATGACGATAATGATGGTGTTGCTGATAGCTTAGATCTGTTCCCCCTTGATGCTAGCGAGGCTCTGGATAGCGATAGCGACGGCATTGGTAATAATGCGGATACTGACGACGATAATGATGGTATTGCTGATAACTTAGATCTGTTCCCCTTGGATGCGAGCGAGACCTTGGATCATGATGGCGATGGTGTTGGTAATAACGCTGATACTGACGATGATAATGATGGTGTTGCTGATACCTTGGATGCCTTCCCCTTGGATGCGAGCGAGGCTCTGGATAGCGATATTGATGGTATTGGTAATAACGCGGATACTGACGACGATAATGATGGTATTGCTGATAACTTAGATCTGTTCCCCTTGGATGCGAGCGAGACCTTGGATCATGATGGCGATGGTGTTGGTAATAACGCTGATACTGACGATGATAATGATGGTGTTGCTGATACCTTGGATGCCTTCCCCTTGGATGCGAGCGAGGCTCTGGATAGCGATATTGATGGTATTGGTAATAACGCGGATACTGACGACGATAATGATGGTATTGCTGATAACTTAGATCTGTTCCCCTTGGATGCGAGCGAGACCTTGGATCATGATGGCGATGGTGTTGGTAATAACGCTGATACTGACGACGATAATGATGGTGTTGCTGATAACTTAGACGTGTTCCCCTTGGATGCGAACGAGGCCTTGGACAGTGATGGCGATGGTGTTGGTAACAATGCTGATAGTGATGATGATAATGATGGGATTATGGATAGTTTAGATAGGTTTTCATTAACCCCTTATGACCAATCACAAAAGCTTCTGGATATTGATGGTAACGGGCAGCTCAGCGCTTTAACTGACGGCCTAATTATTCTTAGATATGCATTTGGTTTTACCGGAGATGACCTCATCGATGGCGCTATAGCAGATGGTGCTACAAGAACTAGTTCAGAAGAGATTGAGGCCTATCTTGATACCTTAATTCCAGAGTTTTAAGGAAACTTTAATTGATTAGGGGTGCATACATAGGCCCCTTTATAAGTCATAAAAGACCCTGTAAATTCCTATTTAATCGCTCACTACGTTTAGATTTTTCACTTTGATATTGGTCTGAATTTGTAAAAAACTTATAGATCAATAGGTTGCAGATCACCCAAACCTACAATATCACTTAATTTCTAACTAATTGATATTGTTAGGTTTAATTTTATACAGGCATTAAATTCGGTGTAACTGTATATGATTAACTCTATACAAGGAGGGGTAGGGAGTTAACCTACATCGATAAATTCCTTATAGATTTAAAAGTGGAGTTTTCCAGTCTTTTTGCATTTACGACAATCTATATATGCGCCCCAGCGACCCCTTTTAAAAACTACCTGATTAGACTTGCAGTATGAGCATGGTGGCAGCTCTGGGCTCGCAATTTTTGTTGAATCTCCCTTAGCACTCTCCCTATTAATCGCCATATTCGCACTAAAAACACCTGTAATATTAGGTTTTTCGACACGAAGCATGGATTCTTCGGTATTTCCAGAAAACGATAGTGGGTTTAAAGAGCCAAACCAAACAGTATCACTATCAATTAATATGGCTTTCTGATGAATCTTTGCCCGAAACTCGACCAAAACACCATGATTTTCCAGCTTCTGGATGACTTGCTCGCTATCTGATTCACTCATAGAACCATTTCGCTCTGGCGGTGGAACAATGATCTTAACTTTTACTCCACTCTTGATTTTAGGAATTAAAACTGGAAATAAATCCCTGATTCTGTTGGCCGTATAAAACCCAGAGTAAATAGCTATATTTTGCTTTGCATTCAATAAATCTGTTTTAAGTAGCGGAAAGAATACATCTTCAGTTACTAGGCCACTCTGGAGAGCATCTGCTGGAATATCCAGGTCATGAAATCTGTTTGTTAGCTCTTCAAACTCATCTTTAATTGGAGCTAAGTCAATAATCGTCCTTGCATCAATAACCTGACCTTCCTGTTGAGCTGAGTAGAGAACATGTCTTAAAAACCCCATGGCTGGAATTTTGTCATCTAGGTATCGCAGATTAGCAATAAAAATAAGACAATTTTCAGCCCTACTGATAGCCACAGTAAGTAAGTTAGATTTAGAGGCAGATTCTTGTGCGAGATTAGGGTTTAGATAATGTTTTTCACCCAAAGAATTAACGGTATCAAAAATTAAGGTATTCTTCTCATCTCCTTGAAAAGTATGAACCGTGCCAATTGCGGCATTGTCTTCATAGCCCTCCCCAGACGAAAGTTTTTTTAACAATCGAGTTTGCGCTTTAAATGGTGCGCAGTAACCAATAGTTCCAGTATTATAGGTTTGATGAAAGGTTCTCATTATATTTCGAGCTATTAACGCATGTATAATATTAGACGTAGATCCAAACGGGTCTCTATCAGTAAAAGGATAGATTGTAGATGTGTCGATAATGACCACTGGTTTTTTAAAAAGCTCTACAGAGGCTGTATTTTTTACTTTGCGATCTTTTGAGGTATTTAGCTGATTAGCATAGGCAAGGTTACTGATTAGGTCACATATCATAGGATCCATCCTATACTGTTCCCCGAGCATCCCTGCATGCATTGGTGGGTTTTTGCTTTCGAATGCAGCCTCTATTCTTGAAGCCGAAAAAATATCAATACCAATATTATCTAGAATCGTCTTATTGTTCGACTGCACAATTGGCTTTAGCTGTCTGAAGTCTCCAGAAATGATGCAACGCTTCTTTGCCTGACTCGCTGTAAAGTAAACAGCTGGAAGAAGCCCCATCGATGCCTCATCTATAATTACATTCTCGAACTTTCCGATATCTCCTGGAGACAAAAAAGATTTAGTTAAAGTTGTTCCGATTATTTTAGCTTGAGACAAAATATTACGTCGTAAATTCTTTATCTCTGCTTGTAAAATTTTCAACTCGGAAGATGATTTTATTATTAATTCTTTTATTTGGGACTGAAATTTCTTAGTGTCAGAGAGTGACTTACCTTTAACCATAGATTCGAGATTTTTTATATCATCGATTAAACGTGCGTTTCTGGATCTAGCATTATCCAGATCTCTTGAGAGATTTTTGTGCTTCTCAATCAATGATTTCTTGTTTTTTGAAATAACTTTAATATCAGTTTTTATTGAATCAGGGCTCCTTGAGAAAACCCTCCCTAATCTACCTTTTTTCTCCATAGCTAACAATTCATCTGAGAGGCTGTTTAGCCTCAATGTCAGGTGAGAAACTTCGTCTTTTACATTCTGTATCTTTTTGGTTAAGCCCCCAATTTCCTTGCTAGCTGTTGCTTTTCTGGCTCTTGCATCGTCTAAATTATTAAACTTTTCAAGCACTTCGTTATTCTTGGCACTGTTTCTTTCATGTGACAATAATTCGTTTTCTTTGATGGCAATTTGTTTAGATATTGTGGAGCCTTTTCGCTCTACAATGCCGTCAATGGATACGAAGGCATTATATTTTTCAAATAAAACCTTATGCTGAATTTGTCCGAGCCGAATAATCTTCCCATCCTCGAGGTCACTTTGGCGACTACTAGTGGTAAGTTCATTACATAGCTTTAAGATAACTTGGTCTACAGCCTGATTAGTATTTGAGCATATGTGAGTACGTTCATTATCTTTATAGAAATTTGCTGCAATTGCTCCTAAAGTTTTAGTTTTTCCTGTGCCCGGCGGGCCCCATAGAAAAGAAACTGAATGGGAGACGGCTTTTTTAACAAAACTCTTTTGATCTAAGTTTAAAGCCGCAGGTTCAAAATATTTGTAATCAGCTTTTGGTAGGATGTCAGATAAACCAGCAATTAGCTTATCTGCAAGGTCAATATTCATTCCTACAGCCGTCCCTGCCTTACCAGAGTTTCCACCACTCTCTAAATCTAATCGATTTTGCAATGACTCAAGAAGCGCTGCTTCATCTTGAGTTAGCATGCAGATTTTGATATGCGATCCACAATCTTCATCTAAGGAAATTATCAGCGTTCTTGGTTGACCATTTAGAAGCGATACTAGAGCTCCTCCAACTTTCTTTGACCCAATCTGGACGTCAATACGTGATCCTTCAAATAGGTCTTCGCTATCAGTATAAATAAAGGAGTAAACACTCCCATGTTCCCCTGAATTATTAGTTTGTTTTTTTCCATTTTTTAATTGAATTACCTTGGAGAATTTTGACCCTTTTCGTATTTCCCAAATAAGTGCACCTAATAAGCATGAATATTTCTTAGCGTTTGTGACTGCTTCAGAAAGCCCTTTAACCGTGAACGTTTCCTTTATGTCAGGTGTCCAGACATTTGGTACGCCTTTAAGGTCGATGTTTGCAGGGCGAATATTGCCCATCTCACCTCTACTTATAGAGCTGGAGTTAGGTGTGTTGTTTGCAGGTTTACTTGATTTTATGGGTGTTTGGATGATTTTTGATACATCTTCACCTGGTAAAAAAGATTTTTTAGAAGATTGCTTGATAGCTTGATTGGGTTCCCTGGGGATTTCGCTTCCTAAAGGTAGAGCTATACTGTTGCTTTGACTTGTATTATGTACACCGGTGGTTTGAGCCATTGGGTTTTTGACTGAGCCGGCCGGTGACTCTTTCGTTGTATCTAGTTGCGCTGAGATGATTTGTTGTGCCATATCTAGGGCAGGTGCTAGTTTTTTTTGTCCTTTTTTCCTGAAGCCAATTTCAAATACCAATTGCTGAAGAACATTCAAGTTATCATTATTGGTTTCGACAGCATCTTTTATCTCTTTTGCTGAGCAATTGATATAGGGTCGATCTACCATGTCTAATTTTAGTCCTTTTATGCTCTAGAAAAATTCTTCCAATCAATATTATCTATCCTATGTCGAATAGGCAACCACTTGCGTCATCCTTCAACCTAAACTTTTACAAAGCATATTAGTCTCTTTGTAAGATAAGTTTTTGTTGATCCGGGATTTAAACTCCATTCCTCTGGTAACGTTCTCTGATCATTACCTCTATCATATTTGCAATGCTGCTATGCTCCAGTAAAGCCGCTTCTCTTACAGCGATTAACAGGTGTGATGGCGCTGGCGCATAAGATTAAAGATAAATCATCGACCATATACCAGAAGGGTGGTCTTATGGATATAAGCCGTCGACTGATGCAAAAGTTAGTGACTTTGCCTGTGCCACACCTCAACCAAAAGTAGTTTCGATCAAAGGATATCTCGATAATTAAACGTTAAGCTAATGTCGTAGTTGATCAATAAGAGATGATCTAAAGTAATTTACGCTGACTTGGCTCCCATCTTGCCACATCCAATTGAATCTGACCTATACCGAGAGATCGCACCCACTTAGCAGCAGAATCAATAGTACTCCAAGTCTTTAACTTACCTTTGATAGTTTTGGCTGTAGTTACCTCAGAGCCAGCAAATGCCTTCACGTAGATCGTAGAGCCTTCTGCTGTAATCTTTATCTTCTTGATAGCACCCGCCTCGACTAAGGCTCTTAGGATTTTCTCATTCATAATCGTTGCTCAATTATTGCTAACTTTTAGTGTAATATGTTACAAATGCGTTACATATGCAACATTTGGAGAAATAATGGTAGCTACTAAAACAGCGACGCTTAATTTGCGTATAGACCCACACCTCAAGGATGCCCTTAAAAGCGCTGCTTCACGTGACCATAGAAGTATCGCGAATATGGTAGAGCTTCTAATTCGTGAACACTGTGTGAAAGTGGGAATCTCAATTCCTGATCAGCAGGAGCTATCACTCTAACCAAGATGTTAAAGCTGATTAACAAAAGCATCCTTAATATTGATGCCGATATAATCGTTATGTCTGCAAATCCATCATTGCT
>Ga0209119_1000162_pt1 | contig 67634 bp, 65 predicted proteins | sample COG_03_FD_184747 | JGI IMG/M metagenome (GOLD analysis project Ga0209119, IMG submission 184747) | Pelagic Microbial community sample from North Sea - COGITO 998_met_03 (SPAdes) (version 2) | ecosystem: Environmental > Aquatic > Marine > Neritic zone/Coastal water | place: Helgoland, sampling...
TAGGAAAAATAGGAAATAGCCTAACAGGAGGTTCTAAGCAGCCAGGTCAGCTTCCCCTCTTAGGCAGGGTCCTGCCTAGGGTTGTTGGTAGCTTTGCTAGATTGATACCCCTTTTAGGTATAGCAGCATTAAGTTATCAAGCATTAAATGTAGCGGTTACGGCGCTTGGTGGAGACCTGTCATTGTGGAGAAAACAGTTATTTGAAGGTTTAAGCGGTCCAGATAAAGCCGCCAAAAATTCTTTGGAGTCTTTTGCGGCCAACGTGGCCAAAGCTAACGAGAAAATATCAAAGGTAGTTTTAGAAGGTAAGGGTGCTGGTGTGAATTTTGCACAACAAAGTTCTGAACAATTTCTAAAAAGAGAGAGAGCTAAACGTTTCGGGGTGAAATTAAAAGAAGGGGAAGCTTTAACTAAAGAACAGGAGTTTCTTTCATCGACAAGACAATCAAAAGAAGGTATAAAATTTAAAGATCCAACTCGCACGGAGTCAATAGAAAGAGAGAAAAGTGGAATTTTAGGCTTTCTTTCTCCTCTTCTTCCGAAGGCGGCTGATACTGAAACAGTAGAGGTCTTCCAAAATACTGAAGTTAAAGCAGACGCGGATACAAGAAATTTAGCCAAAGAAGCAGTCCAAAAATTACAGGATTCAATAAATCTTGGAATTACCTCTTTGTTCACATCTAAAGAGTTTAAAAGTTTTGGAGATTTATCAAAGCAGACCAATATAGATAAGTTGTTAAAAGAGGGTAGGGAAAGGTTGACTGTCGCTCAAATAGAAAGGTTAGAAGAGATACAAAATGACTTAGTGGCGCAAATTGTAAACCAGCCAGGTCAGGCCGAGTCATTGCAAGCTAATGCTAATAGAAAAATAGGTCGGACTTTCGACATACCTTTAAACAAAACTAAAGAACTTGAAAAAGAAAACCAATTAATATCAAGACAGGCTTTAGCCAGCGCAAAAATAGTAACTCTATTAAGAGAACAAAAAATAGAACTATCATCTAGACTTAATCTATTAAAAACAGAAGAAGAATTCCAAAAAGAGTTGGAAAATTCATTGTCAAGAGTAAGTACTTTAAAGAAAGCGCAGAATAGGATAGACCTGGCAGATATTGATTTCCAAAAAAAGAAGACGCAGGAGCTAATAAAGATATCAGAAAAAACTCTTGCCGATGATAAATTTCTTAAAAGAGACACCTCGGAAAACAAGGTTACTAACGAATTTAACGATGCGAGAGCAGCACAAAGGTTTTTTGATATAACTAAAAGCGTTAGAGATTTGCTTGAAGAAAACGGCAGGTTAACAGAGAAAGATTATAAAGATCTCCAGAAGAAGTATGAATTAAATAAAAAAACTGTAGATTTATTAAAAACTCAGTTAACAATAGGAGAATCGAAACTGACGACGGAAGAAGCCTTAAGCCAACTAAAAAGATCAAATTTAGATTTAATAAAATTAGAAAGAAAAGAGGAAGAAAAGTCACTAAAAATAAGAGATAGAGCTTTAACTTCTGCAACTAGAGCTATTGACTTAAGAAAAGAGGGTTTAAGTCTTAAAGACGAAATAGAAATAAATCGAATAAATCTTGGCGCGGCTGGATCTGGGTCTAGAGGTCAAAATTCAGCCCTACAAAGAACTCAGGAAGTACAGAGGGCTGCATTAACAAGAGCGCAAGAAGACGCTGTTTCTAAAGCCTCAGAAGCCCTTGTTCTTTCAGTTGTTAAAAAATTCAGAGCAGCTGGAGCTGGCGAACTTGATACAGGGACCACAAGCCGACTTCAATCTGCGGCAAGTTTAGCGGCTTCTTCGCCGACAGACGCTAACAAACAAGCACTTAAAACTATATTGGATGAAGTTGGCGGCGAGATAGAGAAGAATTTAACAGATCAAAAAGCGCTTGCTTTGACAGAAAAGAAAGAAGCGTTAGATATTCTAATCGCTGAATCTAAAAACATGACAAGCTTTACAAGTGCCAATGGGCAGTTTGCAAGCAGCGTAAAAGAGTTTGCGAATATTGTAAAAAATGGACCTCAACTAACTGAATTGTCTAGGGAGAAAACGAATAAAACCTTCGCTTTAGATGCTAATATTCAAGAAAGAAAGAGGCTGGAACAAGAGAGAGGAAGCTTGTTCCCATCAGGAGAAAACAGAAGAGAGACCGAGTCATCACTTACTCAACAGCAAAAAAGTATAAGAACTAAAAGGGCTGCAGACATAGTGGCTCAAATAGGAAAAATAGACGCAAAGATAGCCCAGGCGCAACAAGCTATACAAGTTATTAATGACAAATCAACTTCTTTACTCCCTCAGAAAAGTCCCTCTGAAACAAGCCCAGAAGAAGAAAAGTCAATATTAGAAAACAACAAACGAATAGAAAAACTTATAGCTGAAAGAGCTGGCTTGGACAGTCAAATAACAAAAGCAGAAAAAAACACTGTCGGTAAACAAGGCGGAGGCTTGCCATCAATTCAATTTGGCGACGAAGCTGACAAGTTCTCTTCAACCGTTGAAAACGCTGGATTACAAACAAAAAAAAGTCTTGGAGATTTAGATATAGCTCTAAAAAATTCAGGTTTAGCTCTAACAACATTTGGAAACTTAGTAAGAAATGCATTAAATGCTTTAGAGGATACTATAGAAACTAATACTTTCAATATAGCCACTTCTGCAGACCCGAGTCAAATTGTAAACTCAGCACTAGGCAATATAGGAGCCAAAACAACACAAGAACTGTCGGCTTCTGGGTCTAGTGGGGCAGAAGCATTAAGAGGAGGTAATGAAGCGGAGTTTTCAGCTAAAAAAGAACTTGATTTAATAAAGGCCAAGGACACAGCCCAAAGAAGAAGTATCGAATTTGAGTACAAGAAAAGAATTAAAATACTATCTTTAAGAAACCAGCTGGTTTCAGCTTCTGCCGCAGAAACAGAAGAAATACTCAAGCAAATAGCCGCTATTGAATCTTATGAAGGCACCCTTGGTCAAAGAATAGCCAACAGTATAGGGACAGACGCAAAAGGTGCCGCAGATAATTTAAACCAAACTATAGTAGAAGGAGCCGTAAACTTTAGAGATGCGTTGGTAAGTGGTATATCAGAAGCCGTTAAAGGTGGTCAAAGTTTAAAAACTACTCTTTTAGAGGCTGCTACATCTTTTCTGCAAAAAATAGCAGAGGCTAACATAGAAAATGCAATAGGTAGAATAACCAACGCGTTCTCTCCCGCTGGAAACACTGAAGGGGGCGGAGGTTTTGGTGGTTTTGTGGGAGGAGTAGGAGATTACGTAGCGGGTCTTTTCGGCCTTAAAAACCCAAGGGGGTTTGCTAGCGGCGGTAAAATTAACGGGGGCTCTGGAACTAAGGATGATGTTCCAGCAATGCTTATGGGTGGCGAATACGTAATGAGGAAAAGCTCTGTTGACAAATACGGTTCTGGAGTTATGGAAATGCTAAACAAAGGAGCCATACCTAAGTTTGCGGTAGGAGGTTCGGTTCAAAATCAAGAAGATTATCTTGCTAATTTGCCAAAGCAAAATGGAGATGGCGGGTTTTTTATTCCTGGTACACAAGGCAAAGGCACAATTAAAGGTCAGGGAAATTTATTAAATTACGCAACACAAGCATTTACTAGCGGAAAAAATGATGTTATTACTGGTTCGTCAAATAAATTTGGCTCCAGATCTAAAATAGATTTAGAAACAGAAAGTGTTAGGTTAACAAATTTTGGTAGAAACTCAGGGACACAAGCACAACAACAATTAAAAGCCTCAAAAGGTCAAGCTTTAAATTTGTTTCAACGATCAGTGCAGCAAGACGAAGAATATAAAATAGAGAAAAAGAGAAGAAAGAAGGCTTTTTGGGATAGTCTTATCAATGCCGCTATTGGAGCTGTTGTCTCAGCTGGTGTAAATGCCGCCGCTAATGGGGCCGCAAATGCTGGAGCAGAATATGACGCGACAGTGCCAATAGCAGAACAAACAAAGCTTGGCAGATTCGGTGCCCAGACAAAGGGTGTATTTACAGGTGCACGTATTCCAGGAGGAGGCGGCCAAAACTACGGAGGTTTGGTTAATGTAGTTAATAGCAGAGGAAACGTCACGGCCTCTAATATTCAGGCTTATCAAGCCTCACAAGGAGTTACCAGAAACGTGTTTCAGTCTGATGTGTCAGGGTCTAATCTGTCGGGTTCTAATATAAGATCGGCAAGCGAAAGACCAAACATTTCAAGCTACGCTGATTTTAATGATGTTTCTAGGCTTCGGCCAATTAATAGGGCGACTGGAGGATCCATACCACAGGCTTCTGGGGTAGATACTGTACCTTCAATGTTGTCTGGTGGAGAGTTTGTAGTAAATAGCTCTGCAGCAAACAGAATAGGGGCTAATAGGCTGAATGATTTAAATAGTGGATCAGATAGTGAGGATTCAAAAAATTCAGATTCATATTCAAAAGAAGTTATTGATAAGCTACAAGAACTAATAGAATCTAATACTGGTAAAGTTGGAGACATATCAATAACGGTGAATTCTGATGGTTCTGGAGAAACCCAACAAGGTGGAGAAGATTCGGAGGATACAGATAAAAAAGACCAATCAAGAATGGCGAAAATCATAAAAGCTCAGGTTCTACAGGTTATTGACGAAGAGCAAAGAATGGGCGGAAAACTTAGAAGAAAGTTATAATGTTTGATGCAAAATTAAATTATGAAACTAGGTTTTTTGCTGACGAGTATGAAATATTCGGAGCTTCGAACGTAGACCTACAATACAATAATAACCCGTCTGTATTAAAACCAATAGGGACAAGCAGGGGGGTTACTGTGCCTTCTGGCCCTGTGAGTCAAACGCTATCTGTAAATAGGAGTTTGTTATACAAAGATCCAATTTTAGACTCCTACTTAAGATGTAGCCCAATGCACCCTATGGCGGTTAGTGTTTATTACGAGGGCGAACATTATGGGTTTGAAAAAGGTTATTTAAACTCTCACTCTATAAACTGCGCTGTTGGCTCAGTGCCAAAAATAGCCACAAGCTTTTTGGTGTTCGACCAAATGGAAAAAGGCAAAGATGCAAGCAATAATTTAGATCCAAGAGAACACCCATTAATACAAATACCGAATCAAGGGTCAATATCAATAGACTGCGATGGGTCTTCTACTAATAGGGTTGTTGGTTTTAATCACAGTTTATCAATACAAAGAAAAATCAGAAATGGTATAGGTTATGGAGGCTTTTCTTTTGTTGAGTTTTTACAGCCAATAGAATACTCGGCGTCTGTTGAAATAGATGTTGACGATGCTTTTTTGCAAAGCTCTTTTGCTTTTTTAGAAGACAGAGAAAATAAAACGGTAACACTCTCAATAAAAGATAGACATGGCGATATTATACAAACCGCCAGCATTCCAAATGCAAGCCTCGTATCGGAAAATTTAAAAATTTCAGAAGACGGCACAGCTAAACTTTTTCTTACTTATGTTGGACATGAAAAATGGGAGCAGGGCGAAGGTTGCGAAGCGTTACCAGAAAAGCCTTCTTTCATAGCTCCACCAAACCCAATCTTGCCGCCAGAAGGAGCTGAACTTATACCCCAAAAACCAGCAGAGTATGATCCATCATCCCCCCCAGAGTCCTGTGTCTTTTCGGTAGTGTTGTATGACACTGGGGGAGATGGCTGGCAAGGGGGGAAGTTGGATATTCTTTTAGATGGGCAATTAGTCGCAGCAGATTTAACGTTGGGTGGAAGCTCTGTTATTTATGATTTTTTTGTAACAGAAGGTTCTATTTTAACTGTTGAGTATACCGAGGGGTTATCATCAGAGCAAAATCATTATTCGGTTTTTAACTCTTATGGAGGAGGAGGAACACAGCTTTTTGCAAGCACCATAGGCCAAACTCCACCATTATCACAAGAAATAAACAACTCTTGCGGGGTTATTTCTGTTGAATATGATTGCAATTTTTCAATTGGTTTATACGACCTTTTTGGAGAGGGTTGGTTTGGGGGTTCCGTGACTGTTTTGGTGAACGGAAATCAAGTTCCAGGTATAACATCCGCTACACTTGTAGATGGGTTTGGGCCTACGTTCTTCAACTTCGGGGTTAATGAAGGAGACACCATTCAAGTTCAGTATTCGCCTGGAACTCAAGGATCGGAATTTAACTACTATAAAATTTTTAGCGGAACAGGAGGTTCTGGTGATGAAATTTTTCAAAGCACAGAAGGTGTAGAGCCTGATGCTTTAAGTGTCATAACGAATACCTGTAATTATATAGCTCCTCCTACAACAGTATGCACATATTCAATATCTTTAACAACTGATTCATACCTTTCTTTTCCTACGTTCAACCCGACTTGGACGGACGATGAAGGAGGAACGGTTTACGCTACTATTTTGCTAGATGGAATCCCGTCACCAACAGCGACAAACTTTACGTTATCTGGGCAGCAACCAGAAATTTTCAATTTTGAAGTGCTAGACACTCAGGAGATTAGTATTTCTTTTGTCACAAATGATAATGGCCGTTTATATGACCTTTTATATGAGATTTATGACGAAGCTGATGGGGCTGGAAATAAAAACGAGGAACATCATGTTGAAGATGGGAATATAATATTGAAAAATTATTGCGGAACACCATACGGCCCATTTGATTGTACTTATTCAATTAAATTAAATAAATTGGAGGACACGTTTGATGATGGTTGGGATGCTGGCGGGACGGTAACCGCTGTCGTCGATGGGTTGCCAGATAGGTTTTTGACCGAAGAATATATGGGTCCTGGGGAGGGTGGTAAAATATTAAATTTTGGCGTCAACCAAGGAGATACGGTGTTTATAGAAGCAACTAAAAATCCAAATGGTTTTTCAGATAATAATGTTTATCAAGTTTATGACGGCCCAGACGGTACAGGAACAGAGATTTTCTCAGTTTTTCCTTACGTTGGAATGGAACTAAATCAAGAAATATATAACGATTGTGGATTGACTCCTGTAGTTTATGATTGCGTTTTTTCCATAACCTTATACCAAGATTCTCCTATTTCTGATAAGGGGTGGTATGGTTCGGTTTTAACCGTTCTTGTAAATGGCGTCGCGTTACCATACCTTACAAACAAAACACTTTATTTTAACGGATCTATAACTTATAACTTTAGCGTTAATGCTGGAGACATTATAACTGTAGAATACGATTATACAAATAACCAGGCTGGGCTAAATAGGGTTTACGACGAGATAAATAATTATGTTGTTTTTAATGGTCCTGACGGAACTGGAGAAGAACTTTATAGAGGCAACGCTGGAGAGGTCCCACCTCTATCAAATACTTTGCAGAATAATTGTGGATTTGTGGGTCCGATAACCCCATCAGCACTAACAGCGGTAGCTCTTTCACAAACAGAAATTCAATTAAATTGGACAGACAATTCTAACGATGAAAATGGTTTTGTTATACAAAGGTCTAATGATGGTTTAACATGGATAGAAATAGCAACAACAGCAGCAGATATAACTACATTTACTGATAATTCTTTATTTGGTAGCCAGCTGCGTTATTACAGGGTAGCTTCTTTTTATAGCCCTAATAGTGAAACAGATAGGTCTTTATATACAACGGCCGCTTCAGCAACCACAAACCCTGTTACTGGAGATTGTTTAATGTCTTTTGCATTATCTCACGACGATTTAGTTGGCTGGCTTGGGGGCGCTGTCGCTTGTACAATGACGGTTCTTGTCAATGATGTAGCGGTTCCTGGCTTGATTAATATTGGATCTCCAGATCAAGGGCCTGAAATATTCAATTTTGCCGTTTTAAAGACAGACGAAATAAAATATGAGTTTGTAGCGGGGACAGATAGCCAGCAAGGTTTAAAAATAGAACTATTTAACGCACTTGATGGGGGTGGGGACTTGATTTATTCTAGATTATCAAATCCTGGAGACCCTTTGTTAACTGGTACTTATGGCCCAATATTCACATGTGGGCCATCAGCACCTACTGGCTTAACGGCAACAGCTTTAACTGAGTCAACAATGAGTTTGTCTTGGACAGATAATTCTTCAGACGAAAACGGTTTCCGATTAGAGAGATCTACGGATCAAACAAATTGGACCGTTGTGATTAATTTGCCAGCAAACACATTATCATTTAACGATTCTGGGTTGTCAGAGTTAACAACATATTATTATAGGGTTGCATCTATTTATACGGCTGGAGGCGAATCTTATTCTTTAATAGCTTCAGATACAACGCCAGCAGGAGTTTCAGAAGATTGTATAATGTCGGTTGCGATTTTTGATTCTTTTGGGGATGGTTCTAATGGCACAAATATTGACATCTTAATAAACGGCGTTGAAATTTTAACAGGTTTGCAATTATTATCAGGTTCTGGCCCAGAATATTGGGATTTTGCGATGAGCAACAATCAAGAGTTAACTGTTAGGGTTAACGAGGTGGCCTGGAGGAACGAGTTCTCTTATATAGTCTATGAGGGCTCTGCAGGTTCTGGTCCTATCGTTTATTCTGTAGGTGTAAACCCTCCTATTGGTTTGACTAGCGTTATATATACATGTGATTTAGGGATTTTTTATTCTACAACTCTTGGTTTTAATTCAATCCAATTAGATTGGATAGATTATGGCACCTCAGAAGATGGTTACGAAATTGAAAGGTCTATAGATCAAATCAGTTGGACACTAATAACGACAACTGGACCAGATATAATTACGTTTACTGATATTGGATTAGCACCTGAAACCTTATATTATTATAGGATAACAGATTTTTATACAGGAGGAGGACCAAGCGTAAGCTATACAACAGAAAGTACAACCGACGCAGCATCTTTTAGCGCCACCCCAATTAGTTTTAATTTAATGCAATTAGATTGGGACGATTTTGGTGCAACGGAAGATGGTTATGAAATTGAAAGGTCTATCGATGAAACAAATTGGACGTTAATAACGACAACCGCTCAAGACGTAGTTACGTTTACTGACACTGGGCTCATATCTGAGACTTTATATTATTATAGAATAACATCTTTTTTTACAGGTGGGGGATCAGTCGCTAGCATTACGACACAAGCTACAACAAACCCAGTGTCGTTTACTGCCACTAGCCTTGGTATTAAGTCAATACAATTAGATTGGGAAGATTATAGCGCCTCAGAAGATGGTTATGAAATTGAAAGGTCTATCGACCAAACAAATTGGACGTTAATAACGACAACTGGACCAGACGTAATTACGTTTACTGATACTGGGTTAAACCCTGAAACATTATATTATTATAGGGTAACAGATTTTTATACAGGAGGAGGACCAAGCGTAAGCTATACAGCCCAAGCGACAACAGACGTTATGTCATTTACTGCGACAACTATTGATTTTGCTACAATACAATTAGATTGGGGCGATTTTGCAGACGGAGAAGATGGCTACTTTATAGAAAGATCTGATAGCGGAGGCTTTAACCCTTGGACACCAGTAACCACAACTGGACCAGATGTAATTACGTTTACTGATACTGGACTAATTCAAGATAATTTATATGCTTATAGGATAACTTCTGTCCATACAACTGGAGGAACACCAGTTACATATCCTCTTTCGGGTTTTGTTACGGCTACTACAGATGTTCTGGTAGCATCTGTTACCGCTGTTAAGGGTTCTTTCCCTTTATCTGCGGACGAAATGCAATTAAGTTGGACAGATTATGCGTCTGATGGAGATGGTTATGACGTAGAAGTTTCTACAGATCAAACAAACTGGACGTTATTGGGCTCAACAGCACAAGGCGTAACTACGTTCACCGCCACTGGTTTATCATTTTTTACTTTAACTTATTTTAGAGTAACATCTATTTATATAGGAGGCGGACCAGTGGCTTCCGTCACAACAAGCGAGTATACTCAACCTGACCCCAATGAAAACTGCGTAATGTCGGTTGCGATTTTTGATACTTTTGGAGATGGTTCAAACGGAATTCGTGTCCAAGTCATCACCAGACTCGATGGAACAGGCCCTTTCTTTTGGCCATTCAGTACTCAAGGTGTCCAGCTTTTTGATGGATTTGGTCCAGAATACTTCAATTTTCCATTACCCGATGCTCACGAATTACAAACCCAGGTGCTATTCGGACAAAATCCAGAGCAATTCCGATATGTAGTTTATGACGGCGCAGACGGCTCTGGCAATGTGGTATATGATTCTGGTCTTAACCCCACATTCAATCTCACTACTCCGCCCTTATATAAGTGCGGCGCACCCGCAACGCCTTCAAACTTCACGGCTTCAAGTGCAACTCCAGCCATAGGACAAGTCCAATTAGATTGGACAGACAATTCTGGCGACGAAGATAGTTTTATTATAGAAAGATCATTACTGGGAGGAATATTCGATACATGGGAGCAAGTAGCTACACTCGGCCCAAATGTAACAACTTATATAGACAACACATACACCCCTGGAACCTCTATGGAACACAGATGGCTGTATTATAGAGTATACTCGGTAAAAAACGGTGTTAAAAGTACTAGGTTAGATGGAATTGGTGCTGGTGGCAGCTTGGATTCATTCTATACTGGAGACTGCGAAATGTCACTTTTACTCCAATACCAAGGACAAGACACATGTAATTTGGATGTTTTAGTTGATGGAGTCCAGATTATTACGGGAGCTACAGAATTAGCTTCCGCTACTGGCGAATGCTGGTATAATTTTGGAATGAATTCTTTTGAAGAACTCACCCTTTTCATTAACGGGTGCCTAAACAACTCATCTTTCTATTATAGATTATATAATGGTAAGAATGGATCTGGGGGTCCAGTATCTCCAGGCGTTCTCGAACCGCCCGATGGGCTTACGCCAGTTATATTTACCTGCGGTCTTTAATTGTTGTTTTGAGGGTCTATCAAATCATTAAGTAATAAAAAGAAATTTTTTCTTAGACTTTTTGGGGTTTTTACGTATTGTTTTTTAGCTCTTCTGTAAACGCGGCGAGTAGTCGCGTCTTGAGGGTTTATTATTCTTCTTATTTTTTTTGCTATTCTGTTGTTCATAGTTTCGATATAAATAAAGTAGAGTCTTTTAAGAAACCAAGTTTTTTATAAAACTTTTCGTTTCTTTTGCAACAAGGGTTTTTTTCTACAGTGGTTAAAGTTATGTAATTGAATTTGTTTTTCCTTGCAAAAGAAATAGCTTCTTTTAAAAGCTTGTAACCAAATTTTGGATTCTTAGATAGCCATAAATATTCAGAAAATATATTCTCACCAAACTTTATGTTTTCATTTACAAAGCAAATAATAGCATCATATTTATCTTCTGTTTTATTAGCCCAAACAAAAAAAGACCAGGTAAGTATTTTCCTATTAGCAAAACGCTTTTTGATTGATTCTTTATCGTGTTTTACTAGTTGATGAGCATTTTTTTCATCATCTTCTTTAAATAAGATGTGAATATCATCCAATAGCTTGCAGAACTCTTCTGGGTCTTTTATTCTTTTTATCATTTAGATATAATACCAATAAGCTTTCTTGCTTCTTTTGCTGGAATATCTTCGAAAGAAGCCCAATCTTTTACGTCTTCGTTAACATACTTCTTGTCTGTCCATAAAGCTCTTAGAAGCTCTTTAAACTCGTCGAAGCTGTTTACGTCGTGCTTTGCCGCCAAAGTCTTCTCAAGTAGCCCAGAAGGCGTTATAGGCTTAGAGGAGGCGGTTTGTGTACTGTTGCCAGTTGGTGTTGGATCTGACTTGTCAATCTCATCAGCACCAACGATGTGGATATTGAGGAAGTTGCGGACGCAACGAACTAAAGCCCTGTTGCAAGCAATCGTCTCAAGAAACTTATCGCAGAACGCATTGGTGTTTTCTATTGTGGCGTTAGCGCAATCTTGATAGACAATATGAGACATCTCGTTTTCATAATTGCCAATAAAGGAAATATTACAATTAGCCGTAACATAACCGTCACTGACATTTTCTACTTCGAAGCTAAGATGCTTGTAACCCCTTAAGCGAAGCAAGTCTTTAATGCCTCCAAGCATAACAAGCAACTGATTGTCTTTAAGCCCTTCAATAGAACGGGGAACTTCTTTGTTGCGCATTTCAAACCAGCCTTTGTTGGGATAAAGGAACTCTGATTTAATCATAGCCCTCCAATCAACAGATCCGTCTTCGTTGAAATGGTATTCGGTATTCTCTAATAGTCCATGCTCGTTTCTTTTGTAAACGTCTGGACCATAAAATGGTTTTGTTTCTACTGGCTTTTTTGCAACAGTTTTCTTGGCGGCTTTTTTGGCGGTTGTTTTTTTAGCTTTGCTCATAAATATAAAAGTAATCTGACTCTTCCCAGTAATCAGCATTATCCACTATATAATCCGAGTTGTCAATATTATTTTTCCAGTGGTATGTAGATTTGTAAGATTTACTGCCGTCAATAACCGTTTTAAAAGAAATAAATTTATCTTTTTTGCTTACATTTTTTGGTTTTTCTTTTTGAGGGTTGTAAATATCTACCTTCTCTTCGAAATATCTAAATCTCAAATTATCTAATATTTTCTCATCTTTGACCAAAAATAAAAACTTTATTCCTAGTGTCTTTAACATCAATAAGTATTCTTCTGGTATAATTTTTTGTTCGTTTTCTACTATAAGGGTTATGTTTTCTATATTATTAGAATAAGCTGTTATTATTTCTGCGTTAATTATAGAGTCTTTTAAGATTATATTACATTTATGATTTTTTAAATATTCTTGAAAAACTTTTTCTGGGAAATTTCCTAAATCGAGCCTTAAGTTTATTACATTTTCTTTAAATTCGTGCATATTAAAATATTCTGTAGGCACAACATCAACACAGAATTCTTTATTTTTATTTGCTGCTTTTGTTTTGAAATTAACCTTTTCTTGTAGGGTCAATTTTTTACCTAATAGCTTTAAAATTGAGTTGGCTATTTCTTCAGCTGGTATTTTGTTTATGGCATCTTCTGGATCATAAACATTCATGCATGGTTTGCAGTCCCAGTCTGGCTCAATATCTATCTTGTTATTTTTATTTGACCAGTAAGGAGTTGTTATTGAAGAATATATGTTGCCATAAATACAAATTGTTTTGATACCTTGACTGCTTGCATACTGAGACTCTGCGTTATCAACAGAAATAAACAGTAAAGACTTTGAAACTATGTAAGCATTTTTTCTAAAACTTAATCCTGAATAATAGTAATCCGCCCTATTTGTTATATTGTCTCCGTCTCCTATTATTACAACTTTTATGTCAAGAGAATTTAAAACGTTTTTTATTAAATCTAAAACAAGAGCGTAATACCTGTATTTTTTTGCCTCTATTCCTTGTTCGTTATATATAACAATATATTTTTCTGGTATTACTGGAAAAAAATGTTTGTTTACAACAACCTTAGTTGGTTTAACTTCTAGGTTTTTTGAGTATTCTTTTAATAAGTGTGACATATTTATTTTCCGTTGTGAATGTAACAGGGGGTAATTTGAGTGGTTGCGGTTGGATAATAAGCCGCTTCAAAAAAGCCTTTATTTTCTCCAAAACCCTCCATAGAAATTGGGTTATCAATAACCTGAGAATACTGAAGACACTTATAAACGTTTGGGTTGTCTTCTATATATTCAAAAAGTTCTAATTTTGTAAATACATATATATTATAGCCTTTGTGTTTTCTTTTTAGGTTTTTCATTAATGAGTTTATTAAAATCAAATCTGTACCAGATTCTGGAACAACAACAGCGATTCTTTGACCTTCATCATCTTTTGACAATAAATCCTCAAAGACAACGGGCTTGTTTAAATTCTCTTTTTTTGCTATTTCTATAAAGTGATGATATAATCTGTTTTTATCTAAAGACCCAGAATCAAGATCTGATAGCCACTTTTTATATCCATCGGTATTTTCATCTACATCATCATTGAGTATATTTTTATATAAGTCTATAATAAATTCTCCGTTTTCTAAATGTTCTTTCATCTCATAAAGTTCATTGTATACAACGTTTTCTATATCAACGTCATCTTCTAAGAATGGCATGTCGTCAATAATTTTCTCTAATTGGCTGCCTATTACTTCTATGCTAAAATTATTTACAACCCAATTTCTTGATTTAATTCCAAGAAGTGATCTTTCTTCTTCGGACATATCATAAACGTGTTGCAGTTGTTTATGGATGCTTTTTGCGTCTGTAGACGCCTTGATAAATTGTGTTCCTGGCTCTCTGTATTCGTGCCAGTCTAACGGGATACCTCCGCTTTCATCTGAACAACTATCTTCACCACAGGAGTAGTCTGTAACTAAGGTTATTAATTCTACAAGTTTTGCTTCTTGAACTGGTATTTCTTGTCCGCCACTTGTAAATGGGTGGCAATAAACATCCATTAAATTGTATATCTCGTTGAGCTGTTTTTCTGAGACTCCAGCTTTAACATTAGCCGTGTTAGATGTTTTCTTTTTGCAGCTGGGACACTCCAACTCTTGTCCAGAAAAGCTTTTTATTTCATAATTATTGCAAGAGCTGCAAAAATATGTTGTTAAAACATTATGCTTGTTAATTTCTTTTTCGTTTATAAGTCTAAGTATATCCCAACCTTCACCCCAATGAGTGTGCAATAAAAGTTTTGAGTTCGGATTGTCTTTGTTAAAAGTTTTAAAACCATCTAAAATATTAGGAACAGATTTTCTCAACTGATTCCTAAATACAAAACCAACTATGAAATCTTTTTTATTTATGCTGTTTTTTTCTCTTAGTTCGGATTTTTTATTATCACTTAGTTTATAGAAATTATTTGTGTCAAGTGAGCCCCTTAACGTTTTTACGTTATCATAACCTATTTTCTTAAACGCTTTTTCTGCGAAGCTTGACCAAACATAGTAATTTTTTATTTTAGGGGCATATTGAATTGCTTGAGGCAAAATCGGCAAACTGTCCAGCGTAGTCCAAATCATGCTGTTTACTTTATTCCACCAAGGCTTATGATGGAAGTTCGTAAAGGCCCATATATCTTCAACACCTATATAGACATCTGGTCTTTCAATTTTAACTATTTCATCTATCTCAAAAAAACCATATCCAGCCATTTGCTTTTGTTCTGCTGGCAGACTGGCGTGGTTCTTAGGTATTGTCCCGTAGCATTTCCAAGGCAAAAAATCAAGCTCTGGGTCGTCTTTCATCTTCATGTTTGCCGCCTCAATTACATTATATTTACCAGTATTATAAAGATATTTTAATATATTTTTTTGGTTTTTGCCAAAACCAGTAAATGCCTTACACGAATTGGAGTGAAGTAATATGGTTTTTTTCTTCATTAAGTAGATTTTTTTTGGTTTTCTTCATCCCTGTAAATGAAGATTTTATTTAATACATATTTAAAGTATTGTATTAAAAGATAAGCTTCTGACATTTCCATGCCCATTCCAAATTTATTAGCCGAGTTTCTTGTGACGGTAAAAGAGAATGCTTTAGAGCCATCGTTTTTTGTATATGGGTTGAATGATATAGCTGTTTTATTATCGTCGAAGCTATGAAAAGCCCCAAACTTTTCGTAGTTTTCTACAGCGTAAATAAAACCACCTAACTCGCTCTCGTTAAACTTTATGGATATTGATTTTTCTGGGTCTTTAGCGTTTTCAGCAAAAGAGCCGCTTCTTTTATCTGAATTCCAAGAGTGTTGTTTTACAGCGGACATATAAAGGCAAGGCTCTTCGCTTTTGCCTTGTATACCAATTCTGAAGCCAAATGCGCTTCCCGTATTTTTAGAGTTCGGTTTATAAAACTGCATAATTTTTATTTTTTGTTTTTGTTTTTTGTTTTTACTGGAAGGTCATTTATATTTATAACATTAACAGAATATTCTGAATCTTTGCTAACTGAAGACAAAGACCTAACTCCGACGCCATAATGACCTATTAAGTCAATATTGTCAAACTCAGTGGATAAATCTCTTGTGTTTGGTTTTTCAATAACAAGCCCATTTGGTTTTTTAATATAAGGCGAGTAACCAGTGGCCGAAAAAACCCTTTCCCAAGAAAGGTTTATTTTTAAATTTTTGTTTTTGTCAAAGCTTTTAGATACGTTTAACTTAGGTTTATCTAGCGGTTGAGTTCTATTTTCAACGTTCATTAATTGCTCTTCGCTTTCTTCTTTGTTGGCGACGGGAGGGGGTATCGTAACGTCACATTGAGCATCGGCGATTGGTTTTACAATTAAAGTTTGAATTATTTTTTTTGTTTTAGGTAATTTTGATAAGTGGTGGTAATTTGATGTCGCTAAACCGCCCAAGCTTATAAATTTTTCACCTCTTTGGTTTTGAAAAAACTTTTGTTCTATGAAAGCTTCATAAAGCAGGTCAAGATAAAATATTGGGACAGCTAATTTCATTACCCTATTGAATGCCTTTAGAGTATCACTCTCTTCTAATTTTGTAAATTCAGAGTATTTTTTAATTATATCAGTCATTTGATTTTCATTAAATCCAACATTCAAACATAAATTACAAATACTAAATAAACTTGTGCCAGAGAATATGTCGCAACAATTTATAAATTTAAAAAGGCCGTTTCTTGTTATTACGTTTTGTTTTTTTAAATTTACATGGCAAGCCTGTCCAATATCAAACATCTTTTTGTCATAGTTTTTTAATATTTGAGTTTTAATTTCTTTAAGGCAGTCCAAAATTTCGTCTTTGTTTTTAAAATCTTTTAAAAGTTCAGAATCATCTATAATTTTCTCACTTAATAGTTTTTCTATGTAGAAATCAAAACTATACCTGCATTCTAACTCAGAAAAACAGTCTACCAAAGAAAGCAAGGAGTCAAAGTTTTCGAATAAATATCCAGCACCAACTTCGTTTATATCTTGTGCGTATTCATAAGACGTCACAATATATATAATATCAGAACCACCTATTCTTTTTAAGCCTTGATGAATGTGTCTATTTGTAAAAATAGATTTATTTTTATGTAAAAACCTACCTTCAATTTTTAACGGTAAAGATTCTTTATCAAGAGATATTTTTACATTAAAAGATAACCCCGTTTCTTTTTGAGTTACTTTATAACTATCAAAGTTTTCGTTTTCTTCGAGAACTTCTATTTCACTTATTTCTTTTTCATTTTTAAATTCAGAAAATATATCCCTTATGACCCCAAACAAGAATTTATCTTCTCCTTCTGTTAAGGTTTTCTTAGCAGTGATAAAGGCTTTATCTTTAAAAACCTGGCTGGAATTCATATAAACTATACTATGAAAAATATAGTGTTTTTCAAGAAAAAAAGCGGTACGTCAATTAAGAACGTACCGCTTTTTATTGTTTGGTTGATATTAAATTAAGCTACAGATCCGATTTTAACTCCTTTTGTCCTTAGCCCAGAAATACTTGACTTAGCGAGCTTTTTGTTTTCTTTGTTGTTTCTGTCGTAGACGACAACGTAAGAAGGGCTTTCGGATACAAACTGAGCGTTAATGGAACTCCCGTGTTTTGTATATAGTCCGAAGAAACGGCCTTTTGTTGAACGGATGGCTTTCATTATTTTATTTTGATTACGTGTACTCATAAGACTTGATATTAGCATACATTTACTTTGTTGTCAACATTTTTTATCGATATTTCTAATGTATTTTTATTTTCTACTATTATTTTGGCGGCTGGAACCTGAATTTTTTCTCTTATGTAGTTTTTTATATCTCTGGCGTGTAGGTTTTTATTTTTAATGTCATTGAATATACAATCAATAGATTTGGCTGTATAGTTAATGTTTATATTTGACAAAGATAGTTTTGACTTAATGATTGATAATTCGTAGTTAATTATTCTTTTTATATCATCTCCGCACAAGTCATTAAAAACAATTATTTCATTTATTCTGGCTATAAGTTCGGGTTTTAGTTTGCTTTTAACAGACTTCTTGAAACTATCAGACTTTGGTTCTTCGTCTTGAATGAAGCCCATGCTTTTTTTAGAAGCTTTTTCGTTTCCTATATTGCTAGTCAATATAACAATTGACTTAGAAAAGTTTATTTTATCATGTTTGTTATCTTCTATATAACCTTCGTCTAAAATGTTAAGCAATATATTTAATACCTGGGGGTCAGCCTTCTCAATCTCGTCAAATAGCACAACACAATTTGGATTGTTTTTTACAAATTTAGTTAGGGAGCCACCTTCTTCGTAACCGACGTATCCAGAATTAGCTCCTATAAGCTTGTTTATCCCAGTTTTATCATGAAGTTCTCCCATATTTATTTGTATAATGGCTTTTTCATTACCAAAAAAATGCTTGGCTATTTTTTTTGCTGTATAGGTTTTACCGACACTAGTTGGCCCAACAAAGAACATGCTGGCTAAGGGTTTGTTTTCGTCAGACAAACCAACTTTAGCACAAGATAATAAGTCGTTTATTTTTTGAAGCTCTTCGTTTTGGCCAAAAACTTCTTTTGAAATTCTATTAAGAAAAGAGCTAAAGCCTCCTTTATTATTCTGTATTTGTTTTATGGACACATTGCTTTGCTCTGAAACAATAGATATAATATCTGATTTTTTCATGTTTATTACCTCAACAGTATTTTCTTTATTTGCTTGTTTAATGTCCTCCATAAAAGATTCGAAATTTTCTTTTATTTTTATTTCATCAGTTTCGCCAGACATAAAAAACTTCATTAGTTTGTCATGCGAGTTTACTATTTTTCTAGGCGTTTTAAAGTTTTTGATTTTAACTCTCGCGCCAGCCTGATCCATTATATCAAAAGCTTTGTCTGGGAATTTTTTGTCACTAATTAAATTGGCCGATATATCTACTATATAATCTATGCATGGCTTACTAAACTTTACATTATGAAATTTTTCATATTTTTTCTTGCAACTGTATAGTATTTTCTTTGTTTCTTCTTTTGAAGGTTCTTCTACCTTTATATTTAGAAACCTTCTCTTCATAGCGCCATCTTTTTCAAAAATTTTTGTATATTCTTTGCTTGTGGTAGCCCCAATGCATTTTATTTCACCTCTAGCTAAAAATGGTTTTAGCATATTGGCCGCGTCTAAGCCTCCCTCCTGGTTTCCTCCAGCGCCAAAAATGGTATGAATTTCATCAAAAAACAATATCATGTGCGGGTTCTCTTTTGCCATGTTTAAAAGGCTTTTGAATTTTTGCTCAAACTGACCTCTGTATTGTGTACCAGCAAGCATAGAACCTAAATCTATACCTAGAACTTCTGCCCCTATTAAATTGGTAGGGATATCAGCTTTGCAAATTCTGGAGGCTAGAGCTTCTATTATTGAGGTTTTACCAACTCCAGCGTCACCAGTAAGAATTGCATTGCATTTATTTTTCTTGGATATAGTCTCAATTAAAACGTCAACTTCTTTTTCTCTTCCGTATATATCTGGTAGTTTACCTTCTATGTATAAACTGTTAAAATTTGTTATAAACTCCATAGGAGAGTTTTGAGACTGAGCCTCTTCTCCTGAATTATTTAAATCTTTTTCAATGTCTTCTAAATCTAATCCAGAACTGTCCACAACATCTTCAAGTCTTTTGCCTTTATTTTCTTTTACAAAATCAAAACAAACGAAGTTTTCAAGATCTTTTTTGAAATCTTCAACGTCGAAAACAAAATCATCGAATTCGCCAAAGACATATGGAGAGGTATTTATGATGCCCAATAGTATATGTTCTATGCCAATATAATGCTGACCAAGTTCATTTGATATTTTGTTTGCATGGCCTACAGCATCGAGAACTTCTAAATGCCAAGGATCTGAGTTTGGGTTTGCAAAAAATTTCTCATCGTTTTTTAATTTTGCTTTTTTGATTATAGAAAGAAACTCTTTTTTTCGTGCTGTATCTACACCACACTCTTGCATAAAGAGATCAAAGTCTTCAGATGCGTTTTTTATACATCCGTAAAAAACGTGCATATTATTTATATTTGAATGCCCTATTTTTTTTGCCGTTTCATGAGCATCCTTATAAGCTTTTTTAGCTCTAGGGGTAAGATTAAAATCTTTAAATATCACAGGATTATATACACTCATTTTAGTTCGGATAGTTTCATATAAATTTTTTCTTCTATAGTCTTGATTGAGTCAACGAAGACGATGTCATCTCCGACAGACCCAGTTATGATGGCGATATCGCCCTTCTTGGGCAAGGTTTTACCAGAGTTCAAGTATTCTGTCAACCTTTCATTTGAATTGCTGTCTAAAAACAAACCGCATACAGAACCCAGTTCATCTTGCATCTCAAGTCTTGCATATTTGTTTCCATTTCTGCTAGTTCTTTTGTTTATATCTGTTATCTGACCTACAAATTTAACATTTCTTCTAGCTAACGAGTTTCTAATTGTTTCTGATGTGTGAAAACTTCTAGAGTCGCCATCGCAGAATATATCTCTAATAGTGTATGAATAGCTATAACCTAACAGTTTGGTTTCAAAAAACCAGTTGGCGAACTTTATGTGGCTTGCGTTTTGTTCATATATACTTTTGTAAGGTAGGTATCTTTTCTTGAACGTCTCGAACCTACTATCAGAAAACAATACTCTGCCATCATCAGCTGGGGTCTGCTCTTTCTTGCAAGAGTGTATTGTATTAAGTATGTCGTAATTAAACTTATCCCCAAGTTCTATGACATTTCTTTTCTCTCTATCGGTTAGTATGTTGAATGTTTGAGCTTCCAAAACAAGCCTACAGCGGTCAGTTGTTACTAAAGAGTCAAGCATACCAGCCTGAATAAAGGCTGACATAGTTCCAATATTAACGTGGCAATCTTTAGCCGCCATAAATACATCATATTTATGGTCAAACTTATTCTCTCTGAATTCAATTAAGGATTCTATAACCTTTCCAGACACTCCTTTGATGGAATTTAATCCATATCTGATGTTTTCGCCATCAATTTTGAAGTCAAAACCCGATAGATTTAGGTCTGGAGGTAGTAATTCTATACCAAAGTATGAAAGCTCTTGAGATATTTTAGCGATCTCCTCATGAGAGTTGGGCTCAAACCTAGCCATCTTAAGCAAGCTAAGAAAAAACTCTTTAGGATGGTTAAATTTTAAATAAATCGTAATAGCCGCTAAGTAAGCGTAGGATATGCTGTGAGATTTATTGAATGAATAGTTGGCAGAGTCTTCTGCGACCTTCCAAAGAACATCTCCAATTGCTGGGTCTAAATTGTTTTCTTTAATTTTCTCTTCAATCTTAGCCTTCCAAGCTGGCATGTCCTCAACCTTCTTCTTGCCAACGATGCGGCGAAGCTGTTCTGACTCGTCGAGACTAAATCCGACCTTAACGGCCATCTTCATTAACTGCTCTTGGTAGAGGGGAATGCCCCCTGTATAACTTAAGATATCATCAAAGAATTCATGGACGCAGTTGAACTCTCCAGACCTAACATACTCAGAGTAGCTATCTTTGAAGTCTAATGCTCCAGGTCTTGCGATAGCAACAACAGCAGACAGCTGCTCAAGGTTTCGCGGCGCGACCTGTTTACAAACCTTGAAGTTTACGTCAGCCTCAATTTGGAACAAACCCTTGGGTTGTTGCAGACAGGATAGCGCAGTATAGATGCTTTCGTGATTAGGATCGATCTCAGCGGCTTTTAACCCAAGTTGGTCACAAGTATCATGAACAACCGAAAGCGTCCTCAGACCAAGGATATCAAACTTAACACTAAGACTAGCGACATCGTCCATATCGTAACCAGAAACTAAAGATCCATCGTTGGTTTTTTGAAGAGGCATAATGTCCTCCTGCTTGTAATAACTGATTGAAATTCCAGATGGGTGAACGCCAGAATTTTTAATTAAGCCTTCAAGTTTTTGAGCAATGACAAAGGACTTCTTGTGTTTTTCTGCAAAGCCTTTAAAAGCTTCGCTTTCTTCAACAGCTACTTTAAGTTTCACTACTTTACCAAAATGCTTCGGTATGCTATCGCTAATCTGATTAACGTCAGTTTCAGATAACTCAGCAACAATTTTACCGCACTCCTTCATACAGAGTTTAGAGCTTAACGAGTTTAGTGTGAGGATTTTTGATGTTCTTCCTTTGTATTTTTCCTCAATGTATTTAATAACCTCGACCCTTCGATCATAAGAGATATCGTTATCAACATCAGCAAGTAGAGAGCCGTCAAGAAATACCTCGCCGTTATGTTCAATCTTTCTAGCCCTGCTTTTAGATACAAAACGCTCAAAGAACAAGCCGTGTTCAATAGGGTCAATGTTTGTTACTCCTAGCAGATATAAAACCAAGCTGCCAGCAGCACTACCTCTTCCAGCACCAGTTGGGATTTCTTTCTTTTTACAGAAATCAAGAATGTCCCAATTCAAAAGAATATAATCAACAAAGCCAAGATCATCAAGAACTTCAATTTCCATGATCGTTCTATCGAAGTATTCTTTCTTGTTTTCTTTTCCTCTTAAACCTCTGTCGCGTAAACCTTTTCTGCAAAGCTCCTTGAGAATATCAATACTACTGCTACCATGAGACAAACCAAGAGAGAGCAGGGTTTTGTCTGGGACAACAATTTCTGGGAGTTTAACTCCTACTGGGAATGGGTTCTTGTATCTCATAATTCAATATCGTAAAGTTGTTTTTTGAAAATCTTAAAGTTCATTTCAATGTCGTATAAAGCATCATGGAGTCTCTTTTTATCGAAGTCAATCTCATACTTCTTAAGTAGCGAGAGCTGGGAGGTTTTCAAGCCCCTCTGCCTGTAGTCTAACCATCTGTATTGCCAGTAGATGAAGTTGTCTTTGTCAACTGGAGACTCTTTAGCTATCGCCATCGCTAAACATTTGGTGTCTATAATTCTTTCTATATAAGATTGGTCTAGTTTTTCACCAATCAATTTACGCCAAACATCCACCATGTAAACATCAAAACCCAAAAGGTTTTGTCCAATAATAAGATAGTCTTCGTCGTATAAATACTTGGAGAGTTCTTTCCAAACAGAAAAGGGATCTTCCGCGTTTCTGTTATAGAATTTTCTGTCGAAGCCTGTTATTCTGGCAGCATCCCTTGAAACATTTAAATCTTTCCACATGATAAGTTTGTCATACTTCTTGATGATTTTATCTCCTTCAATTACCAGCCAAGCCGCTTGCCAAGGTTTAGACTTAATTAGATTTAAGCCCTCGGTTTCAGTATCGAAAACAATATACTTTTGCTTTTTGTTGTATCTTAGTAGGTTGTCGTTCATTTTGTTTTTTCTAAATAAGATTCGAAACAGAACTCGTCGCTTCCGAAGTGACTGAGGTTAGGACATGATAGGGTGGCTTGTCTACCGAATGTTCGGTTGCACAAAATTTTATATGTCTGCAAGGCTTCTACGTCATCTTTGTTTTTATAGTAGATAGTTTTCACCAAAGACGTTGAATATTCTTTACCCACAAATTCAACAACCTTCTTCTCTAGCAGGGAATCAAACGGCAGGTTATTTCTTTCAATCCAGAACTTAGGATTCAGTCCTTTAAGATATGGAATACAATTCTTTAACAAAAAGTTGTTCTTATGGATGAAGCTATCGTAGAATGGGACAACAAAAGAAAGGTGGTTTTTATTCCAAAGCTTAGACAGTTCTTTATAAGTTATCCTTCCTTCATGCTCAACAAACGCACATGAATAAATCTTGTTTAATAACTTACACCCTTCATCGTTCTTTGCAAAGATTACGCTTTTATGATCAGAGTCGGAATCTTCGTCTCCGTCGTTGCACATGGTAATGCGCAATCCATAAATAAGATCAATGTCGTTCTTCTCGCAAACGTGAAAAGCTTTCATAAAACTCGTTAGGTTGTCTTCAACCAATACAAGATTTTTGATCCCGTTGTCTTTACAAATACTAATGATTGAGTCTGGTCCCCCCTCAACTTGTGAATCACTTAAGGTTAGGATACTTTTTCCAAATGAGTATGTCGATTTAAATACTGGCGTCATTGTGTTATAATTATAACAACAATATGAAAGGTGTCAAGAATTATGTGCTGGGCAGCCAGCATAATACTTCATTTCAAACGATCCTCCTTTGGGGACTAAGTCTTCTGAGAATTCATCATCAAAATAAGAGCGGACAACATTACCTTCTGCATCTTTAACTTCATAATAAAAAAAATCAAACTTCATACCGCAATGCCACATTGGTGTACCGTCTTTTTTGAGCTGTCCTTTTTCTTTTGCAAACCCGCATAGCAATTTACAGCTGAATGACCCGTCACTTGGAAACCCTTTGTAAGCTGCCATGTTTTTTGTAGCCATACCCTCGGTAAAGTTGTCAAGGTAGTGTTGCATCTCTGTGAGGTGATGCTCAAAACCGTGAAGATCATGCTCGTCAAGAGGTTCCATTCTAACAATACCACTCTTTTTTATATCAGGGATAAGGTCGAACTTAAGAAACAAAAATTCGCTTTGCTTGGTTTTATATTCTGGGAACATGTGTTTGACCGCTAGGCTATACATAAGATCCTGCATATTGTCTTCTGCGTCCTTACCCTTAAAAGTTTCCTTGCTGGTTTTAAAATCCCTGATAAGTGCATATTTCTTATCTTTATAAAGAAACAGTTTGTCAATAAAACCTCTAATTTTATACTTAACAACACCATCGTTTACAACAATGTGAAAGTCTTTTTCAGAATGTTCCTCTGTCGGCTCTCCATCTTTATCCCCGAAGAAGTCATACATCAAACCGTTAAGGGTCATCTCTTTCATCATTCGGATGTTGTCCTCATCGTCAACACCCTCTCTAAAAGCGTGTTTAAACATAAGCCTTTTGATGGAGGGTACACTGAAAATATCAAGCGTTCTGATTATCTCATCAAAATAATGCCTCCTCCTGCTATCCCCAAGAAGTTCAAAAATCAAGTGACAAATAGAACCCCTTCTGGCTCCATCATTGCTTCTGTCTGGAAGTTTTAGTTTGTACTTGGTCCAATACAACCAAGAACAACTCTCCGCGGTCTTGATTCTGCTGGCGGATAACGGGGTTTGTGGTTCACTCATTTAATTTTCTCGCTTTCTTGATATCTGACTTTGAAAATTTTTGGCTTTGTTCTGCGACAAAATTAGAGATAAATTGCCTTTGTTTTTTAATGTCCACCTCCTCTTTAGACCAAGCAACAAGATCGCAAGAGTTTTCGTGTGCGTCGCCCATGTCGTTTTGTTTATTTGGCGGTAGCTTGATAGACAAAACATCAAGATCGAAATAACGGGAGAGTTTTAAATAGTTTTTAATAGAGCCTGTTAAACCCCTATTATCTTTTGATGATAGATCGTTGTTCCCAGCTATAATGATTTTATCCAAAGTAATACCTGATAGATAAGATATTATGTTGGGGCTAGCAGACAACCCAAAAATTACTATTACATTTTTGATGCCTTGATCGTACAAAGCCATTGCATCACCAATGCTTTCCGTTAAATAAACAGATTTTTTAGAGTGAATAATAGAATCTACAGTTTCTTCATTAGGTATAAAACTTGGGTAAATCCAATTATTTTTCTTACCTATGTGTTTCCATTTAGCATAATCATTGTCGTCAACTCTTCTGCCAGAAAAACCAACAATTTGTTTGTGTATATTGTATATGGGAAACACCATTCTTCTATACATGTTCCCAGCTCCAGCCAAGCCAACCTTGAAGTCTTTTTGGGTTTGTTCTGATATTTTTCTTTTTGAATAAAAATTATAATTTGGGAACAGTTTTTCTAGTATGCTATTGTCGTAAATTTTTTCCATTTCTATTAATGTTTTAGTCTTATGCACAGAAAGACCCGCGTCACCAGAGCTTATTGATTTAAGGGTGTCTTCTAATTTTTGAGGTTGTCCGCGAAGAGTAAGTTTTATTAAAGCTTCAAACGGTTTGGGTTTTGAGTCGTTAACATAGTCCTTCCAAACTCCGCTATCTTTATATATTTGCAACGCTGTTGCATTATCTCCATCACGATATAACGCGCTTGTTCGCCAATGGTTACCATTGTCGATAAGCTTGTAGCCAAGGTTTTCTAATACCTCTTTCATGCTTTTAGATTCCGCCGAAGTCTGGGATTTCATCTGTTTCTGAGCCTTCTAATGGTGGTACTCCATCTATAGATCTTACAATATCGCGTAGGTCGCCCCTTTCTGTAATCTTAAAGTTATTAAATTCTAAGTTTACAAAATTCTTTCTCAGTGAATCTCCCATTTGAACTGGTTGTATTGCGCCAGCAACATCTTTTCCCAGGTGTCTAGACTTGACATTAACGAGTTTATGAGTTCCAAACTGAGCGCCTTCAATCTCTATCTCGTCAGCGGTTTTGTTTCTAAGTATAAACATGTGAGAACAGAACTGAATAATTCTATCAGAAAGAGAAACGGTGCTTTCGTCATCAACGACGTTCTGTGCATTTCTGTTGTTCGTAATTCCTAGTCTGTTAGATTGAACGGAAGTAATCATGGCTATGATTGGTTCTCCATCGTGCAAAATTTCTTTCTGTACACACTTTTTAAATTTGTCAACCATCTCTCCAACAATCTGCCACTCGTTTTTGTTAGCGGAAGATTCGCTGGTTGTTTTAATATAGTCAAAGGAAAATACCATTCTGTTACCGCGGCCAACTTTAGATAAGTAAAAGCGCTTAAGGGTGTTTACCATAGCATCTACATCCATGCCCCCTACGTTATAATAATAAAATTTAAGTTTTTTTATTTTGCCCCAAGTATCTCTTACTTTTTGAACGACACCTTCTCCAGCTTTCCTCCAGTCACCGCTTTCTAGCAAATGCATTGGGACTCCAGACAATGAGGAACATTGCCTCATAATCAACTCCTCTTTACTCATTTCCCCATTATCAAAGTGCAAAACAGGGACATCATATTCTGAACCAACGCAAGTTGCGTAGTGCATACAGAATTGTGTTTTACCAACGCCAGATCTAGCCACTACTACGGTTATGTTGCCTGGTCTCAGAAGTGAACCATACATCTCATTAACCTTCTTATGGGGACCCATCATGCCGAAATCAGTAATGGGGTTGTTACCTCTGTCCTCGACTAAATATTCCATCTCATCATAAATATTAACAGGAGAATCTTCTCCTGTTTCATATAAATTAATTTTGGAATTATAAACATGGTCTGCTTTTTCTACAATTTCATGATATGGAGTATCTGGAGAAATATTTTTCATTTCTCTAGCTATGTCTTGCGCGGCTTTATAAATGCCTCTTCTTACCGAAATCTTTTTTAATTCCTTGGCTGTCTTTATAACGTTACCGCTAGGAACCTTTCTTAAAGCTAGGGATTTTATATAATCAGATGGATTTAAATTGTCTTCAAAAGAGAGTCCGACACTCATTATCCTTTGGCCAACAATTATCTCATCTATTTCTTCACCGCTTTGGACGGCTTGCTTAATAATCGTAAAGATTGTTTTATGTAAGTTGCTATCTTGAGAATAAAAATCATCACTATCTATAAAGTTAGATATCTCGGCAAAAACATCTGGGTCTTTTATTAAACCAGCTAAGAGTTGTTTCTCTAATTCTAAATTGTATATCATTAAATCCCTTTTATAATTTTATTCGAATCCAAATCAACATAATCCTTTACCGCTTTTATTATCCCCATTTCAATAACTGAAGATTCGTGTCTAGAGTATATGTTTGGGTCTCCTTTTTCGTTGCAAACTGCCAATATGAAACCTTTGTTTTTATCAGCCGAACCGCTGAATTCATAAATCTTATCTAAGAAGTTGTCTGGGATTAAAAATTCTGTGTCCTCGTCTTTATTTTTTTTCATAAATGTATATCTTGGTCTGTGAAAAATGACGCTGTTATAACGTCGTTTTTGTATATTTCTACCAGCTTTATACCATTAAGTTCACAGAAGTCAAGTTTTTTTTGATCTCTTTTTAGTTGTTCTAAATATTTTAATCTTGTCTTGTGAAAATGCTTAACAAACTTAACATGCTGATCCCCCTGAACTTCTATTGCTATTTTTTTGTTGGCATTATAGAAATCTAAAGACAACATAGTACCTGCTATTCTAAATTCTTCAAAAACAATATCGTTTTTCCAGCTGTCGGCAAGGAAGTCCTTTATTTTTTTTTGAAACTTACTTCTGCTATTAGCATTCCAATCAATGAGGTATTTTTTAGCATTTTTTAAATTCCTTGGGTTACCATACGGATCTAAGAATTTCATGAGAGTTCGCCAATGGCGTTCTTGAAGTAAGAAACCAAGAATGCCGATAGTCTTGCATCATCTTCAATTGTTTTAAAAACGTTAGTTTCTCCTTGGAGGCTATCTGGAAACTCAAGTTTGTTTTCTGCAAGAAGTTCTTTGAACTCTTCGGTGGTTTTATACCAAGATCCGCTTTTCTTGACAAACTCCCAAGCATAAAGCAAATCAACCACTTCTTTTTCAATCCAGATAGAGTTGCCTCCGCTCCTTCCATATCTAATCGGATAGCTGACCTTTGTATTTGTCTTTTCGTTTGGTGATTTCTTAATCGTTACTTGGGCAAAGTGACCAATAGGGGGATTGGTTTGGGCATCCATCTTTTTTACAGATGGGTTTTGTAGTATTATATCTTTGTTAAATCTTGGTTCGAATTCAATTATCCAGTTTGCAAAGTGTAAGAGGGCATTTCCTCCAGTAGCTGTAGTTTGTCTTACTGGAGCCTTGCTGTATGGGTCTAGTTTAATATCTGCTCTGACCTGAGAGATGAAAATTGCCATGTGTCCACGTTTAGCCAAAGCAATGGACATCTTTTTCATGAACGCCCCAGCGATAACTGCTCCACCAGCAATCTTCGCCGAGTCTTCAAACCCCTTGTCAATATCATTTCTTGGCAATAAACCATCCACAGAATCTAAGGCAAAACAATATTTAACTTTCTCCTTGTTTTCTACTATCAGTTTGCGCATTAAATCAACGCAGGTTTCATAAATATTAGATTCAAAAACAAAACATGTTCCATCGAGCCAATCTTCAGCCTTGAATACAAATCTAATGCCAGATCTTTTTCTCATTTCTGGAGAGAGTCTTCCTTCAGCTTTGATGTAAACACCTTTAGAATTACGATTTGTTATTAAGAAGTTTTTCATTACTTCAAGAGCCTCTGACGTTTTACCGCCCTCATTCATCCCAGTGAATCTATGTAAACCTGGCCCGAAACCTCCCCCAAGCTGCAAATCAAACTGTAAAGATCCACTTGAAATCTTATAGTCTGTGTCGTCTTCAAAGTTATAATGATCCTCTTTGTTGCTTTTTAAAAAATTTCCAAGCAGGTTTATGGACTCTTCTTTTTCTTCTTTTTCTTCTTTTATTTTACTCATCTAAAAAATCTCTAATTGTTTTTGTTTTGTTTATCTCTTTGTTCTCTCCGAACTTCTCTCCTATATTATAGGTTGGATATTTAGAGTTGTCAACCACATAATTAAAAGCTCTGAATTTTTGATCCATAGTATTTTTTAATTTCGGGCTTGCTAAATAAGCCAGAGAATCAAATTGCTTTCCAAAGTTAACAATATTCATAAACTCCAGACTGTATCTATCACACAGGGAGTTGAGAATTTTCATCTCTCTCATAAAAAATAGCCTTACGTCTTTTTCTGGACGCAAGACTATTCTTTTGAGAATAGAATGTTTGCTTATCTTTTTTTTCTTGTTCTTTTTGAAAAGAAAATTATGGCCACACTCACATGTAGAAGTTCTTAATCCGACAAAGCTGTTACAAGAGGGGCATTGCTTTTTACCTCTAGGCATAGAACAAGAATATCACATCCTTATATCATTGTCAACCATTTTTTTCACCAGACCTAAAAAGTCTGTCTTTCTTTCCCAGTAAAGTTCTGTTTCAGCCAAGGTTGGATCGCCAAGCAAAAGATCAACTTCTGCGGGTCTATAGAATTCTGAATTTACTTGAACAAGAAGTTTGTCACAGCAATAATATTTAGAGTGTATACCTTCTCCTTCCCAATAACACTCGTCTGTATTGAAGCCAGCAAATCCAAAAGCTATTTCTACAAACTCTCTAATGGTATGTGTTTCCCCAGAGGCGAGAACGTATTCTTTTGGCTTCTCTTGGTTGAGCATCAACCAGATACCTTCCACAAAATCTTCAGCATCAGACCAGTCTCTTTTTGCTTCTAGATTTCCTAGTTCTAGAGGTTTGAATTCATCTCCTATGCTGTTTTTCCAAAAAATATCTGCAACTCCTTTTGTTACTTTACGGGTAAGAAACTCTTCTCCGCGACGAACTCCTTCGTGGTTAAAAAGCCATCCTTGAATTGCGTAAAGACCATAAGATTCCCTCCACACCTTCACCAAGTGTCTCGCGGAAGCCTTAGAAGCTCCGTAAGGGCTTCTAGGGCGCAATGGGTGAGTCTCATCCTGTGGAGCGGTAACAACGTCACCAAACTCTTCCGAGCTGCCAGCGTTGTAATAACGGCAATTGGGACAATGTTTCCGAATCGCTTCCAGTTGATAAAGAACAGCCATACAGTTTGTGTTCATGTGGTTTTCTGGCATATTCCAGCTAATACCCACAAATGAGTTCGCGGCGAAGTTAATAAAATAGTCTGGCATCTCTTCCGCAATAACACGGTCAACATTTGATTGGTCTGTAATGTCGAGGTCTATTAATTTGAAGCGAGGGTTGTCAGCTAAGTGTTTGATGTTATCGTGGTTTTTTACGCTAAGTCGGCGCACACCAGCAATGATGTAATTGTCGGTATTTGCCAACAAATAGTCTGCCATGTGACTTCCATCTTGCCCCGTTACTCCTGTGATTATTACTTTCTTCATTGTATATTGCGTGTTTTAAAAAGTGTAATTGAATTTCTCTAGGTCCTTCTTGTATATTTTTTCCAAAGACAATCTCTGTTTGGAGGTTAGTATTTCGCTGTAATGCTTGTTGTTGTTTAGGGATTTGTTTGTGTGTCTCATTTTTACGTCTTTCCCTAGTTTGTCGCATATGTCATGATAGGCATCCGAGTAGGACTCAAACCTATATATAGTTTCAGCATAGGATATACAATTAAAAGGATGGGTAATTGGAATCGTATGGTGTTTTATGTTAGACTCTATTGAACCTTGATGAGAATGGCTTATGTTTTTGTCGAGAAGTATTTCTATCGTTTTATCTATGGTCAGATTTTTACTTGTAGGAGTATTACAATCTAATCCTCCATATTTGAACATCCTAAACGCGCTGCAAAATCTATCAAAGGGGTTTCTTACAAAAGCAAATGAAAAATCATAAGACCAATTTTGGGGGACAGAGCCAAAGCTTCTCCCAGAGGGCTTTAGTAGATTGTGTCGTATACCCCATCCCCCTGTTTTTGGTATGTGAATGAATAAGGTTTTGTCTTTTTTAAAGTAGAAGTTTGACATCTTATTTCAATATCAGAGTGAAGATTACGGAAGGCGCTCCGCTTGGGGATATTTCTTTATTGATTATTTTGAAATCTTGAAAGGATTCTTTTATTTTATCCTCCCACCAAGAGTGGTTTTTCACAATAGTATGACAATTCATTCCGTTCGGCAATTTGTTAATGGCAGATTGAGTGGCGACATTAAAATACAAAAACTTCGGATTGGCTTTTTTTATTAAATTAAAATCCTCATGCATACAATCTTCGTTTAGATGTTCAAAGACGTCAGTAGAGACTACAAGGTCTACGTCTTCGATATCTTCTGGAAACTCTTTGAATTCTTCAATAGCGGGATCATACCCACTACACTTCACACCAGATTGTTTTATCTTGTCAATCAAGAAACCTTTGCCGCAACCAAAATCAAGAACATGTTTAATATCGTTAGAATTGATCAGCTCTAACAGTTCTTCTAGATACTTAAAAGAGTCCGAACCGCTTCCATAGTCGCCTTTTAATTGGTGCAGTATTTTATATTGATTTATTAGTTCTTTATCCATGATATTCTTTAAACAACCCTTTTAAACCCACAGGCTTAAATAGTTCTATGTCGAGGTTGGGGTATGATTTTTTGAATTGTTCCCATCTAAATAATAGTTTTTCTTTTTTGTAACCGTTATGTTCTTTGGTTTCACCTATTCTTATGTTGTTGGTTATGTCACACCCAACAACAATAACTTTCGAGGCTCCGCATAAATTGGCGAATTGCAAACATGAGAAAATTACCGAATGAAATTCAATAAAAAGGTTGCCATAGTTATTAAACCCGATAGCGCCACCGTCTTCAACATCTTTTTCGGTCAAAGAAAACGGGGTGTATTGTCCGCCAAATTTTGATATTCCGTAGAATTTAGAACAAGAAGGTTGGTAATTGTCATATTTTTCCTTAAAGAGAAAATAACCGTTTTGACTTTTGTTCTCAAAACCAGTATCCTTTACAAAGTAATAGTCTATATCTGGTTTGTGAATGAATACGGTATTACACCCAACCTTTATTGCGTCTTCACAGAAGGAATCTTCCCACTCTGAAAGGGTTGGACCAGAACCAAAAACAACAAAAGTTTTTCCCTTGTGTTTATTTTTAAAGTTTTCTATTATTGATGAATCTGTCATGGTTTTTACTTATGTATGAAATAGACATCTTCTCTTTCTTCTTCATATTTTTTGTATTCGCTACAAAAAGGGTTTCCTATCAATAGTTTTTTATCTTTAAGAACCCTTCTAAAGATATACTGACCAACAAACATGTCCGCTTGTCCAAACTCCTTATTTTTTAAACCCTCTCTTACTGTCTTATAAGAATCGAGGAAGGTTTTTATGTTTTTATAAGAACCTCCGATCACCCCCATATTAATTAGTTCTAATTTGTTTTGATTTATTAAAAACCAAACTTTGTCTTCTAGGTTAAATGAATCATGAAAATTAATATAAGGAAACTGATTTAGCATGATTGAGTCTTTGCAAAGAAAGATATCAACTTCTGGAAACTCATCAAAAATTAAAGATGGTTTTTTTACTATTTTAACATCTGAACAATCAGTTAGGAAGACGTTTTCAAATTGATTGTTGTCTAGGAAATCTTTGTAGCAAAACCACCTGTAATCTAAGTTAGACCACTCTGAGTCTTCTACTTGTATAAACTTTACATTATCTGTCTCATAAGTAGATACAAATTCACTAGATAAACCATCGTGAAATATATATCCCGATAATTTTAAACTATTAACAGAGTTATACCAAGGCTCTATATATGAAAAATCGTCGTTAGAAATAAACCCGTCTTTATTACGACCGACAACATGATTGTCTTCTGGGCTATTGGGATGTTTCTTTTTTGTAAAGTAAGAACTAAGTATTACTGTTGACATGTTATATTATATATAACACGTAGAATTATTCAACTTTTTCGTCAGGGTGTATTAATTTAGAAACATCTGGATCAATTTTGAAGATCTCATCGTATTCAGTAAATGAGCTTTCGTCCCAATACCATTGAGTAACAACTTCATTGTCGTCCCACTCTACTGCGTCTGATGAAATTGATTCGCTAATTGGTTTTTTGGTCCAGAACTTAGCTCTCCAATAATCAGGAGATGTGATGTCAGCGGTACTTTCCTCAACCATAGATGGCCCAGATTCAAAATTTACCAGTAAGGTTTTACCATTTTCTGGATTTTTAACAAAAACTCCAAACTGTTCAGAAGATCCCAACAACATTTTAAAAGGTTTACCTATCGTTTTATTTTCTTCTTCGGTATATTCTAAATCAAAACAATCAAAGTTTTGGTCCCATTTTTCTATGCCAGCTTTAATAAGCTCTATACAAGCCAGATCTAACTCTAGATCAGTGAAAGCGACAAAAGCTTTGGCCGCGCTTTCTACATAATAGGTTTCTTCACCATCAACTATATCTTTATCTGCGAGTCTATAAGACTCGCTAACCTCTCTGCCTTTAACTAGCTTTAAAAAGTTATTTACCCTGGCTAATGCAAGCTGTCCTCTTGTCTTATTGATTAGATGAGCGTGGGAATAAACCGCAGAGCCACGACGATAAACTTTTTTAAGTTGGTCCGAGGTAATTTTACTCTCGTTTTCTTCGTTGTGTTCTTTAGTTTTTGCCTCTAAAACAGAAGAAATACATTCCGAAAAAGATACACAAGAATTCCTTTTAGAGTTCTTTACTAAATCTTTAATTTGTTCGGAGAAATCTAGTTCCATATTAATTCATTACACTAAAATTTTAAAATAATGAAACCTTAACCTTCGCAAGAAGAGCATTGGTTTATTGATCTAGAAAGCTCTTGGGCTGGGTTTGCACCTCTTTGATAGTATAAAGATTTAATTCCTTGTTCCCAAGCAAAAATCATAAGTTGATTAACCTCTTTAGGTTTTACACCAGGAGGGACAACAATATTAAGGGATTGTCCTTGGTCTATATGTTTCTGACGTTGAGCTGCCTGTATGATTACCTCTTTCTGGGAAATTTCACCAAATGTTTTAAATACATCCTTCTCGTTTTGGTCTAGAAAGTCAAGATGTTGGACTGAACCTCCATGAACAAGAATAGACCTCCATACTTCTTTTTTGTTTTTTTTGTGACTAGAAAGGAGTTTGCGTAGGTATGGGTTTTTATATGTGAATTTTCCCTTGGCTAAGTCCTTAACAAAATAATTGGATTTCAAGGGCTCTATGCTGGGAGATACTTGGCCAAGTATAAAAGAACTAGAAGTAGTTGGGGCAATAGCCAGGGTTGTAACATTTCTGCGCCCATATCCTTTAAGTAATTCTGGCTCTCCAAATTTTATAGCCATTTCTTCTGTGGCTTTATCTGCCCTCTCTCTGATTGTATGCCATATAGAGGCGTTTAGCATTTTAGAATCCATAGATTCAAACGGAACCATTTTAGATTGGAGGTATGAGTGCCAACCTAAAGCCCCCATTCCTAATGCCCTTTGTCTTATTGCAAAGTTTCTTGGGGCATCCATATATCTTACTCCGTCTGTCTTATCAATAAATTCAGTCATGACGGCATCAAGAAAATAAACCATTGTCTCAATAGCGTCTGTCTCAACTATTTCATCCCACCTTTCTAGGTTTAAACTCGACAAACAACAAACAAAACTTTCGTCCTCCTCTGAAGAAAGCATTATTTCACTGCATAAATTTGAAGCATTGATTTTTTTGCCCTTATCTTTGTAGACTTGAGGTGCTTGATTGTTGGCATTGTCAGAATAAAATATATATGGATACCCGCTTTCAAATTTCTTTTTTAATACAAGACCCCAGATTCTTCTGTTTTCTTTATCCCCATCTATCATCGCTTCCATGAAATTATCTGGAACACAGACACCAATGCTCATTTTTTGTATCTCATGCCCTTCTCCACGAATCTTAAGAAACTCCTCTATGTCCGTGTGATCGATAGGGAGATAGGCAGCAAAGCTTCCCCTTCTTACGTTACCCTGCGATACGACCTCCATCAACTTTTCATAAAGCTCCATAAAATGAACTGAGCCAGTGCTAGTTCCTTCTTGATCTCCAATTTTAGAACCGCGACCCCTAAGAGAACCAAAGAAACCAGATGTTCCTCCTCCATGTTTTGTCATCATTGAAACCTCTGCTAGTTTATCGCCAGTAATAGATTCCAAAGTGTCTTCAATATAAGAACCAAAGCAAGAAATGGGCAACCCTCTTTTGCGCCCGAAGTTACTCCATACTGGCGAACTCAAAGAATAAAACCCACTGTGCATATATCCAGTGAATTTTTTAGCAAAGCCTTTAATACCTAATGTTTTTTCGGCGTTTTTGGCTATGTCTTCTATTCTTGATTCCGCAGTTTCGCCTTCTGTTAAATAACCCCTACTTAAGTATTGACGAGAGTTTCGATTTAGCCAGTATATTTTTTGATCCATTTTGTTTTTTGTTTTAAAAGAGCTCGTCTTCAGAGAACGATTTATCTTTTTTAGAATACTCAACAGGCCTCCCGTGAAAAAAGTCCGTCATGTTGTCTCCCAAGAGCTCCTCGTCAAACCACATTGTAGAAGATATCAGCTTTTTGTCAACATTAAAAACACTATCAAAACCAATCATATCAAGAGACTCGTTGATTCTGTTTTTAACAAACTCTTTTAAAATATCAGCAGAAAGGCCTTCTTCGTTAATCCCATTAACCATCCAATCAATGATTTTAGCTTCAGCCATATACGCTTGCTCTGCTTCTTGCATAATCCGATCTCTTAATTCTTGATCAAAAAGATCTGGGTATTCGGCCCTGATTGTATTGATAATACGAGCTCCAACTTTAGCATGAATATCTTCTTCGTTACGAGTATACTTTACCTGCTGGTCTGTATCTTTAAGGACATTCTTAAATCTAGCGAACCAATTTATAACATAAAACTGGCTAAACAAAGAAACATTCTCTACAAACAAGGTAAACAAAATAAGGGCGTAGAGATATTGTTTCTTGCTGTCTTTGTAAAAGCGATGGGTGTATTTCTTAAGATATTTAACCCGACCCTGTATGAAGTCTAATTTGAGATTTTCTTCAAAAATATCTTCCATATCTAGAATAGATATTAACCTTTCATATGCATTATTGTGAATAACTTCAGTGTTTGCCATCACATAACCAAGATCTTGTAGTGATGGGTGGGGTAGGTTGTCTCCAAGTTTGGCCCAAAATGTCTTAACGGCCACTTCAATTTGCCCAATAGCACTTAATGTTCTAACTACAATCTCCCTTTCTTGGTCGTTTAGTGATGTTTTAAAGTTGTGTATATCAGACTTAAAATCAAATTCCTTATCGGTCCAAAAACCATTATGCATAGATTGTATAAACATTTCAGTCCATGGGTATAGATTGGGCTTCCTTGATGTTTGTTCGTCGAATATACTCATTTTTATTGTTTTTTGTTTGTTGTTAATTTGATTTTGGCCGCGACTATGCCACAAAGTTATCGCTGTAACAAATTACACCTTATATCTTTTTTAAATCCCAGTCAACAGAAAATTAAGTTAATTATTTATGTGGAAAAAAATAATAATCTTTTTGTGGAAAAAAAATAGAATGATTTATATAATAAGACGGGAAGGAGAGAGAATTCGAAGAAGTTTACTTCAGCGATTTAATCATATACGATACTCTACCAATTAACTTCTCGATTTTAAAAAACACTTATCGTTAAGTATATGTATTCGAAGAAGTATACTTAACCGTATAGTATATACTTAACGATGAAGTATGTTTTTTAAATCTCGAAGTGTTTTTTTACAAGTTAATAATATTTTCTTGACTTCTTCGGAATATAACTTATCATTATGGGAATGGAACTAGATTACAAAATAATAGGGATTTGTGGAAATGCCAGATCTGGAAAAGATACTCTTGGGAAGAACATCAAAAAGATTTTAAATGACAACGGAATAAAATCAGAAATTTATTCTTTTGCAAATGAGTTAAAAAAATCTGTAGATGAATTTTTGATAGAACAATTAAAAATATCTGCTTTCACAGAAGATGAGGAAGAGAAAAAATTGATCAGGCCATTCCTTGTTTTTTGGGGCACTGACGTAATGAGAAAAATAAATCACAATATTTGGGTTGAAAAAGTTGAAGATAAACTACATGATAGTCATGTAAACATTATTACTGATGTGAGATTTATTAACGAGATAGATTGGGTTAAGAGAAAAAAAGGCTTATCCATAATGATTAAAAGAGAAAATAATGAACCAGCTAATGCTTATGAAAAATATAACAACGAAAAATTGTCTTTAATTGTTGACAATAGTTTTGATGTGTTGCATACTGAAGACGATAAGATGTTAGAACTAACAGCTAACGAAATTTTAAACTCAACAATCAATAACGAAATCTTTGAATTATGGAAAGCGACCTGTCCCTTATAAAAAAAATACAATCAACACAAGATAAGAATTGCTTGGACGAATTAATAAATAGGCATTCTGGTATTTATATTTATATAGTGGACAAATTTACTAAAAATAAAGATTACAACGTAGACAGGGAAACTATATTAAGTGAGAAAGATTATATGATATATAAGAGTGCCCTTGATTACGACCCAAACAAAAACAGTAAATTTTCCACATACCTAGCTAATCAAACAAAGTGGAAGTGCTTGAATGAAATTAACGCCATAAGGAACAAGAGGATGGTAAGTATAGATACTTTATATAGCACAGCTTCGGGAGACGAAACTAGTCACGAAATCTTATGTAAAATAGAGGCTTTTGATATATTTAATAGTGTTCTTGAAGAAGAAACAGACTTAAGGGTAAAAAAAATCATTGACATCCGATTCAATACAGATAATAATAGATTAAGACCTTGGAGAGAGGTCTCAAAAGAACTAAACATGAGCATACAAGGTTGCATAAATATATACAACAGGTTCATAAACAAAGTAAAAAATAAATTCGATAAAAATTATGTTTAATACAATAACAGCAGCAGGACATCTAGTTAAAGATCCAGAGACTAGAGAAGTAGGAGATAAGAAGGTTTGCAAAATGAGACTTTGCATTTCTGGAAACCGAGTTCAAGACAAAGAAAAACTATTCATTGACGTTGAGTTCTGGAATAGACAAGCAGAAATTGCTCAAGAGTACCTAAAAAAAGGCAGGTCGATCATTGTACAAGGAGAGCTTAGGCGCAATACATGGGAAAAAGAAGGAAAGGAATATCAGAAAGACTTTATTTCTGGTCAAAGCTTTCAATTCCTAAACACTGGAGGCTCAGATGGAAACAAAGAATCTTCAGAACCATCCAAAGAAACAGAAAAGGTTTCCGCCCCTGTAGATGAAGATATTCCGTTTTAATGAAAATACTATTAGAGGCACCTCTAAATTCTTTAAGCCTCGGCAACGTTGGTTATAACGTTGTCCGAGAGCTTATAGACAAAGGGCATGATGTTGGTTTTTGGCCAATTGGTAATGTAGATTTATCTGCTTACAATATAGAAAGCGACTTTCTCGCTAAATTGCAAGAATCAATAGACAAGAGGTATGATTTTTTGCATGAAGACATCCCGTCTTTAAAAATATGGCATTTAAACGGTTCCGAAGACAGAAAAAACAAAAATCAATACCTATATACCTTTTATGAATGCAGCGAACCAACAGATATAGAAGTTAAGCTTTGTAACGCGCAAACGAAAACTATATTTTCGTCTTCTTACGCAGCTAATAAATTCAATTCACCTTCTGTACCGCTTGGTTTTGATAAAGACTTCAAAGAAACTAACAAAACATACTTAACTGGAGTAACTCACTTCGGATTAATGGGTAAATTTGAAAAAAGAAAACACACAAGAAAAATAATCAAGGCTTGGATTAAAAAATATGGCAACAACAATAAGTATCAGCTTACATGTTGTGTTTCGAACCCGTTTTTTAAGCAAGATGAAATGGCTCATATTTTAAACGAAGCTCTCGAAGGCAAAAACTACACTAACGTTAATATATTACCCTTCTTGGGTAAAAATAGCGAGGTTAACGAGTTGTTAAACTCAATAGACATAGATTTGACTGGCCTATCAGGAGGAGAAGGTTGGAACCTTCCCTCTTTTAACTCCACCTGTCTTGGTAAATGGAGTGTAGTTTTAAACGAAACCTCTCATAAAGATTGGGCATCTGATAAAAACTCTATATTAGTAGAGCCTAGCTCTAAAATAGATTGTTATGACAATAAGTTTTTTGCTAAGGGTTCAAACTTTAATCAAGGTTTCTTTTTTGATTTTGAAGAAGACGAAGCTATTTCGGCGATGGAAAAAGCGGAAGGAAAAGTAGGACAAATTAACACTGAGGGTCAAAAATTGGCGGACAAAATGTCCTATTCTAAAACCGTGGATTCTATCATTTCCCATATTTGCTAGCTTTTAAAGCTGGCACACAAAATGCAATAATAAATATTATGACTACATTATTCGAAGAGTTATTCAAACAAGATAGCAGGGTTGACCAAAAAGACTACAAATGGATTAAAAGTAGCGATGACGTATATACAGCTGAAATTGAGTTAGCTGGATTTTCTAAAAAAGACGTTGAAGTTACAGCTAATCAGGAAGTTTTAAGGGTAAGCGCTAAAAAAGGTGAGAAATCTAAAAGTTTTTCAATAGCACTAAATGATTTAGTTTGTCCGTCCGACATCAAATCGAAGATGACAAACGGCTTACTAATTATTACAATGCCAAAAAAACAAGTTAGAGAATCTTTTGCAGTTAAGATCGAATAGTCTTGCTGTTGTTCGTTACAAAAAATCAAACGGGGTTAGTTGAATACTAGCCCCGTTTGTTTATAATCTATTATGCCGATGTATATTTATAAACACCCAGATGAAGAAGTTTACACAGAGGTTCTTCAAACAATGATTGAGGATCACGTATACTTCGATTCTGACGGGCTTGAATGGAAGAGGGTATTTACCACCCCAAATATGTCCATCGATTCCTCTATAGACCCATATAACGAAAGACAGTTCCATGATAAAACCAACTCGAAAAAAGGGACTTTTGGTGATGTCATGGATTATAGCAAGGAATTAAGCCAAGAAAGAGCTGAAAAAAATGGAGGGATAGACCCAATTCAAAAAAAATACTATAAAGATTATTCAAAGAAAAGAGAAGGGGCCAAGCACTTTAATGAAATAAAATCTAAAGGCTATGAGAGTAAAAACGTAAAAATCGATTTTGAAAAATAAAGCAAACTGCTTTAATTTTTATTACATCATCCGCCTTGAGTTTTTATACCTAGAGTTATTGCATACATATTATACCAACTCCTAATCGCTATATTTAGATTCGGATGTTGGCACTCGTAAACCTTGCCTTTTTCATCTATATAGGAAACATTCCAGCATTCCTGTCCCATTAAATCTTTAATCTTTCTTGAAGATGGTTTTATTTTTTTCATAATATTATACAATTGGGTAAGTTGGATAATTAGACCATAGCTTGACAGTCATATTATCGTATTGTATTCCAGTTCCTCCATAGGAACCAGTTACATTATTTTCTACATATAAATCTCCAGTTGGTCCATTGAAAGAGTTTAAGCCTAAGTTCGAGGCATCTAATGATATATAAACATCTCCAATGCCAGTGCAACCAGCAAAACACTCTGAACCTATAGAGGATATATTGTTTGGAATAACTAAATAATCACTAAACCCATCGCAATTCTTGAAGCAGGAATTTCCTAAATTATAAAATGTGTTTGGTAACGACAACTGCCCAGTAAACGAACAGTTTATGAAAGACTCGTCTCCAATAGATTGTAAATTATCTGGAAAAACAAGAGCCCCACTTAAAAGATTACAGTCAGCAAAGGCTCTGTTCCCTATACTCACAAGATTAGGGGGTAGTTCAAAGATTTTTGGAGCAAATATATTATCGTCAGTTTTTAACTTGCAATTTTCAAACGCGCTATCGCCTATCGTTGTTAGGCTTGATATATATAGTGGATTGCCAATATCTCTTTCTTCAAACAACAGGTTTTCAAGTTCTGTGCAATTATAAAAAGCCTTGCTTCCTATTTCGTTCAAATTTTTTGGTAAGATTAAAGAGTTGATCTTAAATCCCTGGAAGCTATTATCTCCTATCTTGTTAAGCAGACCGCTTCCATATTCGAATGTTAAACTAGCAGTATCAGAAAAATTCCTAAAGAATGCATAATCTTGTTGTTTTGTTTCTGTCACCCAAGATCCTACCTTCAAAGCAGAAAAATTAGTATTTTGAAATTTTTGCTCATTCAAAGCTAAACCCGTTCCAATTGTCAGGGTTCCATCTAAACTACTACAACCTGCAAAAGCCTGGTCACCTATAGAGGTACAATAGGGACCTATAGCAAGATCACCAGATATGTAGGAGTTTTTAAAAGCCGAAGACCCGATGGTTTCGATATTCACTAGATCAGTCAATTGCGTTGAGCCAGGAAAAGGAGACCCATAATTTTCATAAGACCCTATACCTATATTTTTTAATAATTTTACATAATTCAAATCTTTAAATTTTGTATTTTTAAATGCATAATCTCCTATATTTATTAGCGAATCTGGATAAATAGATTGAGAAGTAAATTCACAATTTTCGAAAGCACTAGCCCCTACGCTTGTTATGTTTGATGGAAAGTTTAAAGATCCCGTAAATCTAAAATCTTTGAAAGATGCATAACCAATTCCAGTGACATCATCTTCAATAATCAAAGAACCACCAACGTCTAAATTTAAACCGCTATAAAAACTATAATCACCAGAATTTAATTGATTAATACACCCTGGAACCACTAAGGTTTTTAAAGAGTTGCAACCAGTAAATGCTGTTTGAGATATAGAACAACCTGTTCCTATTTTTAAAGAATCTAATTGAGTACAGCCGCTAAATGCATATTCTTCTATAGTCACGTTATTACAGTCAAACGAAATTCTTCCTAACATTGAACTACATCCTTGAAAGGCAGATTGGCCAATAGCAACAATCTCTGGATTAAAGCTAGGTGCTGAAACAAGTGAATAATCTTTAAAAGCCTGGCTGCCTATACCAGTAATACTAGAGTTTAAATTCAAAAATTGAGTAGAACCTGATATATAATCATAATCTCCCTGTTCTATTGTTAAAATATCGTCTGTTACATTAAGAGTGTTAAACGGAATAGATATACTATTAAATCCGCAATTTTCAAAAGCATAAGGCCCTAATTTTGTAAATTCTGGGATCTCTAATGAACCAGTTAAGCCAGCACAATTATAAAAAGCGTAGCTATTTATTTTTTGTAAAGATTCTGGTAGTAAAAGGTTACCACTAACTTTATAGTCGTTGAATGAATAGTCTCCAATTTCTTCTAAATCGATGTTTAATATAATAGGAGTCTCAAAACCGCTATAGAAATCAAAGTCACCATCGTTTATTATAGTGGTTCCGTTTTGTATAAACAAACTGTCAAAAGAAACCCCGCTAAATGCTGTATCTGAGATTACTGTATTGTTGCCTACTGTTAAACTTCCTTTAAGTCCAGTACAATTTGCGAAAGCAAAATCTCCTACTGTATTAATACTTGCGGATATGTTTAGAAAACCATTAAATCCAGTACAATCATAAAACGCTGCATCCCCTATTTCTGTTAGGAAGTTGCTGCTTAAGTCTAAATCCCCAGTAAAGTTATAACCAGAGAAAGTTTCAGTTCCAATAATAGTTACGCTTTCATCAAAAGTCAAAATGCTTTGGTCGTCAAAATTATAAGGTTCGTTTTTATACCACTCATAATCTGCCTTAACTAACGGACTATTATAGCCCTGATAAACACAAAGCTCTTTGAAGTTACATCCAGAAAAAGAATTAACTCCAGGTTGAATATTGTTGCTTATGCATAATGTATCAAAACCAGAACAGTTTGCAAATGCATAATCCCCAATAGATACACTGTTAACTGGACCATCCTGATAAAGCTCAAGCTTCCCATTAAAATTACTACAATTATGAAATGCTGATTTTCCTATTGTGCGCGGGAACCAATAACTCAAACCTTTTAAAGTAAGATTCCCATTAAAGCCGCTACAATTTTTAAAAGCCTCCTCCTCTATTCCCGTGAAAAAAGGAGAAAATGTCAAGTCACCAGTAAAACCACAGTTTTTGAACGCAATAGGGCCCGTTCTTTGAACACCGTTCATGCTTAAATCTTTATTAAAACCAGTGCAGTTATAAAACGCCCCAGAGCGTACATCTTTACAAGCCCAAGGCAATGTCAAGCCTCCAGTAAAACCAGTACAATTATAAAAAGCCTCAGCTCCAATATCTTCCAAATCAGAAGAATTTGGACGACTTACATTTATGCCGCCAATAAGAACAGGTTCCGTTTCTACATTTTCAATTTTAAATTCTCCTCCAAATGGAACATTTTTAAACGCCTTTTCATATATAAATTTTAAACCAGAGCCAATAACTAAATTCCCATTAAATAATGAATCTTCAAAAGATGAAATTCCAACACTATTAATGCTTTCTGGTATCCTAAAGTCTCCAGTAAAACCGTAACCACTAAAAGCATAATCCTCTATTGTTATTGGCCCGTTTCTAATATCTAAAGAGCTTGAATTTACAAAGCTATCATAATATGAAAAATCTGAAGAGTTTATATTTTCTACAAACCCATTGATTGTTAAATTAGTAAAAGAACAACCAGAAAAAACTTGAGAACCTACATTATGACCAGTTCCAATTATTAGACTTTTGTTTAGACTTTCACAATCATAAAATGCAGCGTCACCTATTCCAGTAACGGATTCTGGTATTTCAAGATTTCCGTTAAATCCAGAACAACCAGAAAACGCAGCGTCGCCTATAGAAATTAGCGTATTCGGGAAAATTAATGATCCAGTTAAACTATCTGATTTAGCAAAAGAGTTACTGCCTATTTGATCTATTATTAAAGGTCTATTAGAATTGTCTATATCTAATATACCGTTAAGACTCTCACAATTATAAAAAGCATAATCTTTAATCCTTGTAACATTATTAGGTATAATTAAATTTCCAGTCAATTTATTACATTCATAAAAAGAATATTCATTTATAATATTAATTTTTTCATTTAAAATCAAACGCCCATCAAATCCAGAACAGCCATAAAAAGAACCATTACCAACATAATCGGTATTAACACCTATATTTAAATCCCCACTAAAACCGTCGCAACCAGAAAAAGCATAATCTCCTATATTTTTATTTTTCAAGGGTATATATAGATAACCTTTGAAATCGAAACCATCAAATGAACCGCTGTTTATACCAGTAACGTTTTTCCCAATTTCTAAAGAAGCGTTTAATTTTGATAAGCTGTCGAAGTCTTGGTCTTCTATTAATATAACATTATTGCTGATTCTGATGTTGTTGAAGTTACAACCAGAAAAAGTGTCACTGCCAACTTCTGTATTTTGGTTACTGCTTATTGTTAAAGTCCCAGTTAATCCAGAACAGTTTGCAAAAGACTTATCGCCCAACCGTTTTATACTATCGTGAATCTTTAAGTCTCCTATAAGACCAGAGCAGTTATAGAAAGCTTCAGAACCTATACCTGTGGTAGCTGTTGAAAGTAGAATTTCTCCTTCTAAATTATGACAATTATAAAAACCAGAGTTTCCTATATTTTTTAATGTAAGAGGAAAAACCAAGCCACCATTAAGATTTTTACAGTTTGAAAAAGAACCGTCACCTATTCCTGTAAGGTTCGAACCTAATTTTATCAACCCATTAAACCCAGAACAGTTTAAGAATGCACCATCTCCAACATAATCTGCGTACCTTGGTATTTTTAAGTCGCCAGTAAAATTATAATTATCAAAAGAATAGTTTCCTATTGTTTCCAAACTACTTGGCATAGTTAATTTAACTTCGCTTTCACTCCAATAATCAAATGATGAATCCTGAATGTTTTTTACAGATTCGCTTATTGCTAGCTCATTAAAATTACACAGTAAAAATGCATCGGGTCCTATGGATGTATTATCGCTTATTGTTATTTTAGAATCAAATCCAGTACATCCATAAAAAGCCTCTTTACCAACATTAGTGACATCGTCTTTTATTATTAGATCTCCCTTGAATTGATTGCAGTTATAAAAAGCTCCAGAAGGTATTGTTTTTATACCATCACCCAAACTCAAATCATTAAATCCAGAACAGTTATAAAAAGCGCCTTTTTTGATCCCCGTAACACCCCTACCAAGATAAAGTCTGCCAGTGAGATTATAACAATTTTTGAAGGCATCATTTCCTATACTTTCTAACTCATCAGAAAGGTTTAAAAACCCACCTAAATTATAACAATTATTAAAAGCATCATTTCCTATATTTTTAACATCACTCCCAATAATTAAACTATATGCATTTTGATCATCAAAACTCCAATTGTTTGGTATGTCTTCACTTGTAGTCCTTATTAATATTTTATTTTCATCAAAAACCTCAGTAGGACCAAAGTTATATAAAAGCGCGTTTAAACCTCCATTTCTATGTTCGTCTAATGGGTTTGCAAAACTTGCTTTTTTTCTACCCAATTCATTTATATCATAACAGTTAAAACTAAAAGACGCTGAATAAGCTATTTCGTCATTTACTTCCATTTGATGATTCATAGACTCCAGCTTTACACCATCGAAAAAATATTTGATAGCATAAGAAGAACCGTTTGAATCTAACGCTCTTAAACTAAAACTATAATCTTTTTCTGATGCTAACAAACCAGAAATAAAACCACCCTCATATTTGCTAACTCTAGATGAAATTGATATATTACCATTAATTGGATATTTTAATTTTCTATCATACGGATAATTAGACCCCATTCCATATAAATCTACTCTATTTATTGGAATTGTAACAGAAAAGTTTTGAAGTATATGTTTTTCATTAACTATACTTTGACCTCCTACTTGAATATCCTCCAAATATAAATCCAAACCACATACAGGACTGTGTAGATTAGGATTTGTTCTGTCTATTTCTCTAAGAAGCCTACTGCCGCTTATAAATGTTTCTTCCAAATTTAGTTTTCCAGCGCCTATATTATTACCTTCATTAAGATTTATAGCTGGAGAATTTATCATTCCGCTATATATAGAAGCTTCCGTGTTTGAGCATTTATATTTTGTCTTTACGGTTGGCACGGACCCGTTGCTTAAAGAAAATCCATATTCAGTTAAATAAGCGTTTCCAAAAGCAATAATTTCCCCGCTATTTGGTGTTGAAAGATCGCTGGACTTGAAATATTCAATTCCGTCCTCTCCTTGGTCTGGGTGATTATAAAAGTAAAAGTTGTAACTTTTATCTTTTATTCCGTCAAGAAGGCCTATTGGCTCATAACCCCCCTCCTCTAAAAAATTAAAACCCATTAGGTATTCATTTTCCATATGTGGAGAAAACAGATAATCTATGTTTAAATCAACATCTGGGTGCCTATTTATGTCGTCTATTTGATAAAAAGAAGAGCCAACCTGTTTACCCTTTTCCCTACTCATTGAAAAACCAAAAGACGCAGCTTGTACGCCGCCAAAGACATAACCAGTTTCAGTCCCTGGTTTGAATGCTGGAGACGGAGTTATTAATACTAATGTATTGTTGCTCTTTAATGTTAACCTACTCATTTTTTAATAATTTTTATTTGGTAATACCCCCAATGGATCTTCGATCATTGACACCGACAAATTATGAGAATTTTTCCCATTCCATTTGTGACTCCATTCTGTAGCTATAAGTACTTTCGGCAAGTTATATAGAGATGGAACATTATGAGGGAACCTCATGTAACCCCCGTGAGACTCTAAAAAATGCAACATTGACTTAAGTTGCTTTGTGTCTATTGATGAAAATTCGTAAGTTATTGGGAAAACGGCAGAATTTTTCCCTTTTTGCATTCTAGTAGAATAAAATCTGCCCAATTTTTCTATTTTAAACTCTACTTCATTTTGCCAAAGAGAGTCTGGACACCAATGGAAATCCTGATCCCAATTTGAGTACCAAGATTTAGGATCTTTTGAACCCTCAGAAATATGATCGCTTGTGCAATAATAATAATTTGTTATCTTTTTGTTATTACCAGCAAAATAGACAACATCATTTTTTTTGTATTCTTTATTTGTTTGCCAATCTTGCGCTTGATAATTTAAAAAATTCAAACTTCTCCAATTAAAAAGGTTTGCTTCTTCTTCTATAGAAAATTTTATTGTCAACTGGTAGTCATTGTTTGTTCTGTGTATCACAGAATAACCATCACAATATCCGCTCAAACTATTATAAATTTTATCTTCATTTGAAGATGTATATTCAGCATCTATATAAAAGCTGACAACACCCTTGGTATCCTCTAAAAATTTAATTATTTTTTGTATTGTTTCTTTGTTATATTTATAAACAAGAACGAAATTAGCTACCATGCTATTTATTCCACGCGGTTTATATGAAAACAAACTATCTTCATAATCCATTTTTATTACATTAGAACTAAAAGATGCTTTTGATCCATATGTTGGAGGGTATATATTAAATATACTATCATTTGAAGTTTCAGCTTCAATATTATTAGATCTGTCATACCAAAGATCCGATTTATTTATTCTGCTTTGTGCCATGAGTATTATATATTTTCCTTGTAATACCAGCCCCACCATGAAGCGGTTGTATCGCACCATACATCTGGGGCTCCAGGGATCGTATTAACTAGGTTGTAATATTCCCCAACGTATCGTGCTGGATTAATTATTAAATAAGGAGGTTCGGCATATTTTGTTTCTAGTACGAATGAATCGCCGTTGTCATCAACAAAATCTGTTGGGTTCTGATTAGAAGGCAATAAATAACTCCCTGGAAAGACCTCTTGCGAGCCAAAACCGATACCAATTCCTTCATCTGCTGGTGGCGAAGCCTCAAATCCTCCTCCTTCATCACACGATGTTGATTCATTATCTAGTATAACCTCAGGATTTCCCATAGGGTTATTTTCATCAAATCCATATCCAAACTGATTGTCAGATAAAATCCAGGCCATTTTACGAGAGGTTTTTTCATATTGAGGGTTAGCAGAGTAAGTACAAACACCCTCTATCCACCATGTTTTATCATAATTAATACCATTACTATACGTTGTTTTTCCATCTTTATATCTCTGGTTTCCAGCCGAATCTATAAGTTTGACTGGCACTGGATTTATAACGCAATCAGGCGTTTCTCTATAGGATAAAGTAAAATCCCATTTTGACAACAAGGTTACAGTGACATCGCCAAAGAATTCACTCTCTCTTACATAAGATGTATTCCAACTATATTTGCCGTTTTGATTTGCCCCGTACGTAGACGTTGAAAGTCGGTAATTTGGGTAGCTTGTAAGGTCACTAGTCCAGGAGAAAACATAATTTGGTAGGTCCGAAGTATAAAAAGGCTTAAGTTCATCACCCGCAACAATTTCAGTATAAGGAACCTCTTGACCCGCTTCTAGCGCCTCTATCTCGTCATATTTGGTTTCTAAATACTTATGGGCTGTTACTTCATATGCGTCTTCAGAATCTGATATTGATAATATTTTATAAACATCTGAACTTCTATTTATTAATCTTGATCTGTAAGCAGAGCCCTTGGGAATAAACTCTATTAAATTAGAATTAATTGAGTTCTCTTTTATGAATAAAGTACAACCGAAATCATCGTTTACATAAGATTCAATTTCTAACTCTTTTATTTGAGAAGAACTGCCTAGATAACCTGAATTAAAAGAGCTTTCTTCTACAGGTATATATACTTTTATTTTCTTTTCATAATCTGATGAAAATGGGTTGTTTATTTTAATCCAATAATTGTCTTGATCAATTTCCATAACCCTTCCATAGTTTATGGATCCAGTTTTTAGTTCGTCTTCTATATGAATGAAGTCTCCAGGTCTACAAAGTAGAATTTCATTCCCACATTCAAAAGAAACAATCTGATTTTCTTTTGTGGTTTGATAAATAACATGCCAAGCAGCCCTTCTGGCTTGGGCTTTTGAAGTCACCCCAATAACATCAAGTGTTTTTTTAAAAACGCCTCTTTTTCTTATATCTTGGGAATCTTCAACAAGTTCGGTTTTTGTTTTAAAATCCTCGTTTTGGTCTATATATATAACTTCTATAGTATTAAATTGCTCTTCTCTTTTATAGGTAGAATAACTAAAGGCTCCGTTCCTTACATTTTGATTATTAAACAAAGCAACAGCATCCTTTGGTCTGTCGTCTGTAAATTCAACAGAATCCTTTGAATAATAAATGGACCCCCTAAATATTGCTGTTATTGTATTTAAAGCGTCGTATATTTTAGTTTCTGCAGAAAACATAATATTACATGAAAATCTTGGTTCCAAACCGCCGTCGTTGTTTTGAACCCCAACAAAGTTTCCATTATCATCAACAGCGTCGCAATACCTTGCTATGTTATAAAGATCCCATTTATTTATCGTTTCCGCTTCTATATGATTTCCCAAACCATATCTAAAATCGGTCAACATATCATATAAAATCCAAGCTGGATTATCTGTCCATCCCCAATTAAAATTCCCATTCCAATCTCCTTCGTATATGTTTGTATCTATTTGGCCTAATTGGCAAGCTTTTTTATAACGTCTTTTATCATAACCGTTTGGCAGTGTCGGGCTATAGTTAGATGGTATTCTAACCTGCTTTAATTTGCAATCAAAAGTCCTTATTGGTATACTGGAAAACACCCTAGCATCAACTACAGTCGCTACCGTTGCTGAATAAGGGTAGTTTAGAACAAACTCTTGAACTTCTGATATTTTTTCAACAGAAACCTCCTTATCAACTAAAGTAGAGTTTGATTCGTGTGAAAATTTTGTTACCCTAATAAACCTGTTTAAGGTTGAGGTGTACATAGAGCTAGTGTTATACCTTTCATCAGGTATACCGCGATCTCTAATAAAAGGCGATTCTAGCTCGAAATACTCATACAAACCCCCTCTTCCAGTTCCAATTCCTCCTAAAACCTCCTTAATATCACACCCCAAAATTTCTTGTCCATCATCAGCCCTAGGGTTGCCAAGGTCAATTGATACACCGTTTTCAACAAGGGCCGATATTTGGAAATTTGTTGCATATGTTACTGTCTCAATACCATTTACATCAATGGCTCCAGTTTCTACTCTTATGTTTAAAACTGCAGGTATTCTAGCTCCAGCTTCAAGTTCAGGGTCTTCAACATCACCAATAGACTTTTCTACCATGTCCGCCAATCTATCTATTTTTATAGTAAGATTAACTTTTGTTACATTTGGATTATAAATTACATGCGTTAATGGGATAGCCTTTTCATCATAGTCTTGATAATTTTTATCCCAGTCTGAGTATGATTTTTCTGTTCTATCCCTATAGTCGTTACTTCCTTCTTCGCCAGGATTTGGAAACCTAGATTTTGCAAAGTTAACACTCGGATACGAGCACTCCCCCCCCGATTTAAGGAGGAAGCCGCCCCCACTTGGCTTTATTTTTTGTACCTGACCCGATGTGGAAAAAGGCCCAAAAAGTCTATAATTATATACGTAATCAACAGGAACTATTTGTCCAAAACTTACCCCTAAGCTGCTCTCATACCCTTTAGAAAAGCGCACATCCGCATTAGACCAATTATATTTGGCCGTAGCGTTTTCATTAAAATCTATTTGTTCGCAATTCATAAAACACTCTCATCCCTTATCATCACTATTTCTACACCATATTTAAAGAAATCTATTAAATAATGGTCTACAATCATTTCATTAAACAACACCGTCTTTCCATCTTTCGTTGTCTTATGTTTCATATTTGAAATCACAGGAAGCCTCATAAAATAAAAGCCCTTAACCTTACCTGCCCAAAATCCATTTTTATCTAAAGATGGATAAAGAAGAGATAATGAATTTTTTCTAAAAACAGAACCAATCTTATCTCCTTTTGATTTCAGCTTAAAACTCAACTCATTTTGCTCTTTAAAAATATTTCCATGTTCTTCTTTTGAGTAGCCTTGTATTTCCTCATTTATATAAATAGACATGTAAGGGGAAAAGTAATTAAGGCCATCCAAAATCCAACCTCTAGATATTTTTTCGTCAGAATTATAACCGAACTTTTCGCAGATATAATCCTTTAGAGAATTCAGTGTAATGTTTTCAACAGGAAAGGTTTTTAAGCCAAGGTTTTTGACAGCTATTTTTTTAGCTACTTTAGATTCTATTTTGTTTTCATTCGTCTCGCTTATAGAATTCAAAAGCTCTTTGGATCCTCTATACAAATTAGACAAGTAACAAAAAACATCATCCTTATGCTTGACTCCCAGACACAAATTAATATTATATATACCTCTGTAATCAGAAAAATCCTTTATTGGTACAGATGTATTTTCAAAAGAAGAGTTTCCATAAATATTCTTACCAAGCTCGACGTCCAACGATTCGCTTTTAAAATCTCTTATGTCATCAAGAATTCTTTGCGTAGAATTAATATATTTTTCTTCTTCTATATATTGAGAAAATATTATTTTGTTTTGTTTCATTCTTTGAATTTATTTTTCAGAAGATAAATCATTAAGCTTCATATTGGTATGAAGTATTTTCATTATAGCTTCTCTCAAACATAAGCCAATAAGATTTTTACGAACAGGCTTGAGTTGTTTTATTTTTGTGTTTTTTTCCATTTATTTTTTTAAGTAAGTGTTCTTGTCTCCTGTACAGCGACCCCATTTAAATAAACCCCTTGTAAAATATCGCCCCCCTCAACAACTATCCCTAATTTATTACAAATACCCTCTATCGGGCCCTCGCAAAGTACGTCTAGGCATTCTGCGTTAGAATAAGAAGACAAGTGGTTATACTGACCTAATTTAGGAGGAGTTAACTGCGGGGGCTTTGGTTTCGGTGGTCCACCACCAGCTCCAGCCACCATTTGCTTTTTTTGTAAATGTTTCATATTTTTATTGTAATTTATAACTACAAGACGCTTGAAGAACCGTTGGGGCCATCATCATTCAACTCCATTGGTTTGTATGATTGAGGGAAGTTTTTTGTAGTATATTGTACGGTATAAGTTCCTACCTTCAATCTACCATAGCCCAGCGGGACACCAGATCCCTGAGTAGCGATATTAGCTTTGTTTGAAAAGGAAAAAGACTGGTCTATAGCTCTGGTTGAAGCCTCTACAGTTGGGGGTTCTGGTTCTTTTGGGGCTAACAGGAGCATTAACCCATAAGATATTGCTGCTACCACAACAGCTATGGCCACTTGAGTGGCTATATAAGCTATTGTACCCCAACCACTACCCATTATAATGGGTAATATATCTATATTTTTTGGAGTTTTTTGTAAATCAGATTCAGTTAGTTGTTTTAAATCTACACCATCAACAATTATAGTATAAATAAAACCCTGCTCATGTAAATTTTTTATTCTTTTTAAAAATCCTTTTTTATTTGAGTTTATAGCATGTAAAGCTTCCTTGGGTTTAGATATTCCATATTCAAAATACTCACCAAATTCCAACGCCAATATGCCGTGTAATCTTATCGTTGTCATATATTATTTTTTATATCTTCTATTAAATCTTTTTCAAATTCCAGATTACTAGGAACATAAAAACCAATCTTATCTGTTATTACAGAATAAATCATAAACGGCACACAGCAGTTTTCTGAAATAAGTATGTCATACTCGGAAGGTTTTTCATCAATATCTATATGACTATGATATACAGATATTAATTTATTTTTATCTTTAAAAGACAAGTAATCCAAAGGGTCAACTAAAAACTCTTCGCGTGGGTTAGTCGATATATTTTTTGCATTTTGAACAATGTACCTATTGTTTTTTATACCCACGAATCCGCAACTCTCTAAAAACTTATTATTCAAACAGTTTTTCCTTACCGTCTCAAAAACTTCTTCCACGTTGTCGCATAAATCTTCTTCGTAAACTTCTTTTATTTTTTTTAAATTTTTCATACTGTTCTTTTGAATTGAAATCCGTCGGTCCCAGGGAAACCACCAAACGGTAACGCAACCTTGTCATCGTTAAAATCTCTAAAGTGTTCCTGGCAAGATTCTATAGATTTATTGCAACCATCTAGCTGCCAAAAATCTGGGTTTTCTCTTGGTAGTCTATTTATATTATTATCTCTTCTTGAAACGTAAACTTCTACATGAATGTCATCAGCTCCAGTGATAACTGATCCCTCATAATTTGTGGTACCAATGTTTTTGCTTCGTCCGTAATGCAGCAATCTAACTGTATCGCCCTTAGAATAGGACTGATTATAATCAAAAAGAATACCTGGGTCAGTGCTTTGATTAATAACAACTCCATTTTCATCTGTAAAAGGTAAACCCGACTCTGTATTTATCGCCCTTTGAGAATACCTACACCCTGGGCCCCTATAAGTCCAACTGCAATACTTTGACATTATTCTCCTTCCATTCAAATATATAGTATCCATATCTAACGGAGAAGTTAATTCAAGCAACACAGAATATTTATTTTCTTGAATTTTTCTCGAAACTAAAAATCTCTGGTTTGAAATTTGAGCAGAGCTGTCAGCTTCTCCCCAAGGATTTTCAAGACCCTCAAAATTAGCATCATCCAAAAACCTAACAAATGTTTTTTGCCTGTATATAACAGCCGCCCTTAGATCGTTATACTGCTTCATTATGTCTGAAATAATATAATCAGGATTGGCTACTGTTAGTTTAGGCCTATTCAGACCAGCTGTCACCGAGGATTCGTTATCTTCTATTTCCAACGCCAACGGGGCGTACAACCTGCCCTGCCACCATATACTGCCTCCAAAAAGAGACCCACTATGAAAATAATAAACACCAGCAGTACTAGGCAGCTCACCATTAGTACCTTCTTTTAAATAAATTTCTCCCTGAGATTTCAAAGTGAAAAATTCAATCATTGCCGTTGGTTCCAACGACATTAATTCTTGAGACACCTTTTCCGAGAAACCTTCAGCCATAACAATTATTTACACATTTACTAATGTTTTATGATATTAAAAAAAAATAAATAGCAATAAAAAAAATTGACATTATATACTCAAGCTATACTATAATATAGTAAAAGCAACAAGCTTCTTTTCTTTAAAAAAATGAAAAATATAATTTATAGGGTATACAATTCGAAAAACAAATACCAAGCAAGCTATTCGTCAAAACTAAAAGGATCTAAAGAATGGGCCATTTCTTGTGCGGACCTTACAAAAGGTAAGGTTTATGAGGTTAATATTGTTGATAGAGGCCTTTCTGAATCTTCTAAGTTAATATATTCAAGCGAAAATGCCAATTAAACAAATAGATTTAAACGATTCAGACTTTAATAATTGCTTGATGTCTTTTTTTTATCTGTCGAATCCATACGACTTAAAAAAAGGCTCCTCTTTATCCTCTATAGAAGCATCTAAGAGGGTTCTGTTTGATGATATTGGCCATTTTGATTTTGGCATATGTCATTACGAAAATGACGGAACACCCAGCCTTTATTCTTTTTTCTCTATCGGCGAAAGAGGGGAGTCAATTTATTTAAATTATATTTTCCCAAATACAAATTTTCCTCCTAATAGAAACATTAAAAAGTATAAAATAGCTTTTTGTAAGTCATTTTTATATATATATGAAAAGACTGGCTTATCTCTGGTAAAAGCCGATATAAGAAGAAAAAATAGAGTAAGTTCTTTCATTAAACTTATAGACAGGTTCCTTCCTCCAGTCGATTTATTTAAAGATGAAAACGGAGAAATGTCAATCGTTAGGATAGAAAAAGAAAAAGTTTTAGATTTTTATGAAAAAATGTGAATTTAAAGTTATGGGGACAAACTCCGCTACAAAACATCTTGATGGTCAGATCCTAAACTTTGGTTATATTGATTTTTCTGGAAAAAAAAGAGTCTTTCAGGTTGAATTTAATAATAACGGCTATTTGCTGGATATAAAATCCGTTACTTTTGACCCTGATGGAGTTTTCATTACCGCATTTCTTTCCGACGAAAAGAAAAATGTTGGGAGAGTTGTCATGAAATATTTGCCATAATAATGTTTTTTGTGTATGTATTGTTATGTCAACATCAACACAATCAAGTCTTTTAAAGCAAGTAGGACACTACGGAGGAGAAAGAGTCGGGATCGGTACCCACACTGGTAAATTCATGGCTATTCACGCCCTTGATGACTGCACTATCGGTGCTGGCACGGTAGGCAGTATATCTAATTTTGCTGGTGCAGCTATAGCTCTTGGCGATGTTATCGTTGGAGAGTGGTCCGCTATTGAACTTACCGCTGGAGACGCAATCATCTATTATACCGACTAATAATGAAACTTCTTCGCATAGCTGGCAACGCACTTCTGAATGGAGCTTTACGCAACAAAGCCATAATAGGTTGTTGCAATGTATTTTGGAAGGATTCTTTTTTATGGGATGATCTTTGCTTTTGGAAAGAGCCAGATTGTGAAGGTGGCATTTGGGTTAATAGCGAAATCTGGGAAAACGAATGCCCTTGGACTTAATTTCAAACAATAAACATGAGCCTACTAAATGAAACACCAAAACAAATCACTGAAGCTCAGAAAAAAGCATCAAGGATTAGATATATAAACTTAGCAATAATAAAAGAAATAACAAGAGTCTGGAACGAAAGCAACGATTTAATATGGAAAGATCAAAACCCCCAAAACATTCTTGATGAGTTGGGAGAAGATGTAGATGAAATTTTAGAAATAGATGAAGAAATACTAAACTTACTCTCAAACATATTAGGAGGTCGTCGGCAATCAGAACTTGATTCTATTTTAGCCAAGAAATCTCAAAGACAATAAAAATTTAATAACATGTCCCAAAATCAAATAGTAATCACAAGCGGAGTAACCACTCATGAGAATGTGTTGGATGGTATGAACTCTAATTTTTCGGATGCAGAAACAAGAACCTCTTCTTTGGAGGATAAAACCTTACAACAATCAATAAGTTCTTCAGCTGGTTCACTTGCTTTTGATACATCCCTTGGAGGTAATGCTACAACCACCCTCACCGAGGACGTAACTACCTTTTCCATTACAAACGCTGCGTCTGGAGATTCTGGCTTGATTCTTTTCGAGCAAGACAACACAGCTGGCTGGACATTCACTAGCACATATGACGTTCTTGCTGGCGATCTCGCAGATATAGCTTCGATTACAGCCTCTGGCATTGGAGCGGCTTCTGTTGGTTGGTATCACGACGGTACAGATAATTATCTTTATGTTAGCGAAGCAACCTAAACACTTTTTAAAATGAAAACTTATCAACTAATAAACCTTAGCCCTCTTAAACTCCGCTACAAGAGTTTAAATGGTCTGCCGTCATCCATTACCCGTGAAGCTGCGGCCCCGCAAACACCAGATGGTTACAAATACGTTGAAAACCTTACCGTCCCAAACGATGCTCCAGAAGGTCAGCGTTACGTTAGAGAACTTACTGCTGATTCTTATGGTTGGAAGCTTGAGGATGTTCCCGTTCAAGTAATTAACGAGGTAACAAACTATCAGATCAAACAAGCCCTCAACACGGTCCCTGCTGATCGTGCTGCTGTAGATGCTTTTGTTGCTGGCAGTGGCGACCAAAATGTTATTGATGGTTGGGCTCATGCTGCTGTATTCAAAAGAGACAATGCATTATTTCTTGGTGCTGTTGCTTATCTTGGTTGGACTCAAGAAAAAGTAGACGGTTATATTGAGCTTGCTGCGACCTTCGATTAATAAATTTAAAAATAAAAAATAATGGCACTAAATCCTTTCATACCCGCAAGTGAATCGACTCACTTGACATTCCGCAACAATTATAATGCCAATATATTAGAGATCGAATCTCGTATATCTGGTCTTGAGGCGGCTCCACCAAGTCACACCCATGCAGTAACAGATATTGATTCTACGACAGCTGTAAGCGGTTACGTTATCACTGCAGATGGCGGTGGAAACGCAACCTGGGAAGAAGCTCAAGGCGGTGGAGGTGCCGCTAATTTTAGCGTTGTCACGGTAGACACCCCAACTTATACACAAATCCCACAGCACACACATCACCTTTACGATGACACAGATCTTGGTGGTGGTAGTGGTAGTGGTAGTGGTAGTGGTAGTGGTGGCGGCGGAGCTTGTATAGTAGTTGATCTTCTCGACCCGACATTACATGAGGCGGTTACAACACATAAGAAGATCGGTGATTCGTGCGATGTTCTGCTTCTTCCTCCTAGTGGTTGCACTATTGACGGTGTTGTAAGTGATGGTCTTGTAAGCGGTTATACCTTAACATCTCAAAACGAAGCTATCTCTATATTCAGTGATGGAGTATCTGGTTACTATATAGAATAATGAGTCACACTGCAAAAACTCCTCCAACATCTAATGCAATTGCAGATCTTCCAGATGCGAAAGATGGCACTGTTGCTTATGATACTGCTGCGGGTAAGCCAGTAGCAAGAATAAATGGCGCATGGGAGAGTATTGCTGGTGGTGGTGGTGGTGGCACACCTACCGTTGTTTATGATGATGGTGCTGCTGTTGGTAATACAGACCAAATCCAAGGTGATATACCAGATAACTGGAAATCTACGGATTCAAGCTTAAAAGGATTAGTAATTGGCACAAGTTGCACAAGTATTGGGAGTAATGCTTTTTATTATTGCGCTGGCTTAACTGGTTCATTAGTCATTCCAGATAGTGTTACAACTATTGGACCAAATGCGTTTGCGCAAAGCGTTTTTGGTTCTGGTAGCATAACCAGTTTAACCATTGGAAGCGGCATTACGAGTATCGGGAGTGCTGCTTTTTATTATAACGCTAATATAACTAGAATAGAAATTTATGCTACAACTGCTCCTACGATTGGTAGTGATGCGTTTCTTAGCATCCCTTCTCCCGCAGAAATACACGTTCCAGCTGGAGCGACAGGCTATGCAGCGTCGTATGATGGTTTAACAGTAGTTTACGATCTATAAAAATTTTAACTAAATAATAATATGAAATACGCAATCACAGGCCCAAGAGGGGCAATCTTTAACATAGTAGAGGTAGAGCCAACAGAAGCTCCGCACTATAGCGAAATCTCTGATGCTGATGCAGCTACAGTAGAAGCTAGTGAGGATAGATTCTTTATCATTGATGGTGTTCTACTGACACAAGAAGAAAGCTTCCAAAAGATGAGAAGAAGCTTTATTGATGAAAAAATAGACAACAGCTCCGATCTTGATGCGGGTAAAGAGATCCTTAGAGATCATTTCGCAGAAAGAAGATATGATTTTGAGATTGGAGGCATAGTTTGGAACGGTCTTGACGTAAGAACTGATAGGTTTACAGTTGAGAGAATTTACCAAGCAAGATTCTTGGCAAAAGAAGATGCCGCATTTACTACAGAGTGGAAACTCGGCAATGGAACATTCATGACAATCGATGCCCCAACTATAATTGCTCTATCTGATGCCGTTACCACACACCTTAAAGATGCTTTCTTAAAAGAAAAAACAGTAAATACATCAATCGATGCCGCAACTACTGTCGCAGAATTAAAAGCCGTTCAATGGTAATATGAGCCACACAAGTAAAGAGCCACCTAGCCAATATGCAGCTGGCGACCTTCCTAGCAACCCGCCAGAAGGAACAGTTGCTTATGATAAAACCAACCAAAAGATGGTTGCGTTTAAGAATAGTTCTTGGGGTGACTTCGGGGGTTCTGGAGGTGTAGGATCTACTACTTATGTTAGAGACAATGTGGCTGGGGTTATTGACCAAATCCAAGGTGATATACCAGATAGCTGGAAAAATTCCGACACCTCTTTAAAAGGATTGGTTATTGGAACGAGTTGCACAAGTATTGGGAATAATGCTTTTTATTATTGCGATGGCTTAACTGGTGACTTAGTCATTCCAGATAGTGTTACAAGTATTGGGAGCAGCGCTTTTTATTATTGCACTGGCTTAACTGGTGATTTAGTCATTCCAGATAGTGTGACGACTATTGAGGATTATCCTTTTTGGTTTTGTAATAATATTACAACTGTAGTTCTTGGTAGCGGACTAACCTCTATAGGGGAAGAAGGCTTTGGTTTAATGCTTGGATTAACTACAGCTTATATTAATTGCCCAGCCTCAAGTTTTACAGGTGAGGGTGGTTTCTATTCTTCCCCTGTAGCAAATATATATGTTCACGCTGATTATGTTGCTGGTTATGATGCTACTTGGAAGACAGCACAAAACACAACAGCTACAGTATCAACTTGGACAAACTACCCTAACATACCATAAGATGTCACACACAACTAAAATACCACCAGCTAAATACGCAACTTCAGATCTTCCAACTGACGTTGCCGTTGGGACTATTGTGTTTGATGAAACAACAAGCGAACACAAATCATTTAACGGATCATCATGGGACGCTATAGAAGGCGGCGGTATTGGAACTCAAACTATTGTTTTTGATTCTACTGGTCCATCTTATGACCAAATCCAAGGAGATATTCCTGCCAACTGGAAAAATTTTGACTCCTCTTTAAAAGGATTGGTTATTGGAACGAGTTGTACGAGTATTGGGAGTAATGCTTTTTATTTTTGCACTGCCTTAACTGGTGATTTAGTGATCCCAAATAGTGTTACGAGTATTGGGTCTTTTGCGTTTGATGAGTGCAATGGCTTAACTTCATTAACCATTGGAAATAGCGTTACGAGTATTGAGAATCGGGCTTTTGGTGGTTGCTCTGGCTTAAGTGATTCATTAATTATTCCAAATAATGTGACAAGTATTGGTAGTTATGCGTTTTTGAATTGCATTGGCTTATATACAGCATATCTAGCGCCGCCACTAGCAAACGTTGGTAGTAATGCATTTCAAGCCTCTGGATTAAGTACCATCTATGCTAAAGATGCGGTAGCCAATGGCTGGACATTGGGCGCTGGTCAAACAGTCGGTGGTAAACCCAATGTCACCGTAATAGACTGGACAAACTACCCTGTGACACCATAATTTTTGTTGACTTTTTTTTATTAGTATATATAATACTAGTATATGAAAACAGTTCACTTCACATCTGGTCTTCCTAGAGCTTGCTCTACTCTCCTTCAAAATCTATTAGCCCAAAACCCGAAAGTTCATGCCACTGCCACATCTGGCGTTCATGAGATGGGATATATTGCTAGAGACTTCTTTGAAACAGAGGAATTTAAAACATTTAAAAACCCATTAGATGGTGAAAGACAATACATTAATTTTGTAAAAGGCGGCGTTCAAAATGCTTTTAATGATGACACCGATCGACCAGTTGTGGTAGATAAATGCAGAAGTTGGGTCGGTCATTTGGATCAATTGTTTAAAGTATTTCCAGATGCAAAAGTATTAGTGCCAGTAAGGGATATTCGTGGTATTTTATCTAGTTTTGAGAAACTAAGAATCAAGCATCCGTCAAGGTTTGTGGGTATTGAAAAACAGAATCCTCAGAACTGGACAACCATTGAAAAGAGATCACAAGGATGGTTACAAACTCCTCCTCTTGGTATTGCGGTTGAAAGACTTCACGATGCTATTAAACGCCACAAAGATAAATTATACTTTGTTCACGCAGAAAAACTCACTAGCAATCCAGTAGAAGAGATGAATAAAATCTGGGATTACCTTGAAATGGATAGGTTTGAAGTTAATCCAATGAATGTCGAGCAATATACTGAAGAACATGAGCTTGGATGGCCGTATGGTGAGCATAAAATCCGCAATGTCGTTAAACCTCTTGAACCAGACTGGCATGATGTTTTGGGCAGAGAGTTCTCAGAACAGATCAAACAAAGCTTTGACTGGATAAATGAGCTTTAATTTTTTTGCTTATAATATTTGTGTTCATATATGAATGAAGCTAAAAAATACCCACTAGATAAGTATAAGTGGTATCACAAGATACAAGTAGATGAAAACACATATACCCCTTCCACTAGGAAGAATAATGTGAATCCCCATACCATTAAACATTTTGACAACATAGATTTTAATGGTAAAAAAGTATTAGACATAGGGTGCAGAGACGGCTTTTATTGTTTCGAAGCAGAAAAAAGAGGAGCCAAAGAAATACTAGGCATTGATACATGTCTTAGTCTTGGGGCAGTAGAGTTTCTTATCCCTCACTTCAAGTCTAAAGTAAAAATGGAAGAAAAATCCATATACGACATAGATGGTGAATTTGATGTGATTATATTTGCGGGTGTTCTTTACCATTTGAAGTATCCATTCCTCGCTTTAAAGAAAATATCAGAATCCATTGTCGATGGTGGTCATCTAATAATAGAAACCGCAATCTGGCAGAACAAAGAGGAAAAATCTTTACTTTGGTGTCCTAAAGCAGAAGAAGCTCCTAATGGTCCCACCAGTCTAACCTTTTTTAATTACAAAGGATTAAAGGATAATTTAGAGTTGTTTGGTTTTGATTTTAAAGAAAGCAATTGGATTCATACAAAAGTAGATACTGGCGACATAGGAAGAACCACAACAACTTGCGTCAAGAACAAAAAACTAGGCAAAAAGCTAGATGAGTATTGGGACGGGCAACCACATAAACACTGGCAACTATAACGTAGAGCTATGAATAAAAAAATACCAGTATTCTTTCATGTCCCAAAATGTGCGGGGACATATACTTTCAATAAAATTTTTTACGTTATTAGAAATTATATATGCGGTCCAGACATAAGACACATAATAGTAAAAAGGGGCGAATATATTCTTTATCGTTTGTTGTGTTCTTCAGAAGAAGAACTCGCAGGGAAATATAAATGCATCAATGACCGCTGGACATACTCTGTTGATTATGATGATTTGGATCTTAATGATTTGAATTTATTATTTATTGAGGTTTGTGCGAGAAGTTTGAATGATTACAAAGATTACATATACAAAAATCTTCCAGACAATCTAGACCCTTATGAGTTTATATTTTTGAGAGAACCGTATGAAAGAACGTTGTCCTTGTACAACTACTTGTCATCAGAACACTCTGACCACGAACCTACAGCAAAAGGATTTGACTACAAATCTTTCTCTGATTATCTAAAGTCGTATGATCTAGAAGAGTCATGGCTAATTAGAGAGATGCTTAAATTGTCTGATGAAACAATTGTTACTGAAGAACATTTTGATGAAATATGTGAAATACTGGATGGTATGTTAGTATCCAACTTATCAGACGTAGATTCAATTATCTTAAAAGTTTGTAAGGAATGTTTCAAGTTAAAAGATTTTGATCTGACAATAGAAGACAAACAAGAAAGAAGAAACGAAAACAGCAGCAAACAAGTTACACCATACAAAGACTTAGATAAAGACGCTCAAAAACATTTCGACAACAAAACAAAATGGGACAAACTTTTATATGACAAGTATGCCAACAACAAGATAATAAGCCCTTCACAAAAACGAGGCAAATTAATTAATTGTTTTTATGATGGTGCGAATGGCGGCTTCGGAGATTTCTTGAGAGGCTCGGTTCATTTATTCAATCACTGTATGAGTAAAGGTCGTAATTTTGATGTAAATATAAACAGGCATCCAATTAAAAAATATTTTAGACCATTAAAAAACCTCCACAAACAATTTAAAATACAGGATCTAGCTTTAGAAGCGATAGACGGGAAACAATATATTTATTCATTAAAAAAACTGACAGAAAGCTCTATCATTTTAACGAAACCAAAAGAAACAAAATACATTTTCTCAAATTATCATCCATGCTTAACAGATGCCAATGATATCATAAATTATTTAAATGTAATGCCCCCAATTAATAATAGATGCTGTGCTTTCTTGAAAAACAGACTGCAGTTTTCTGATGAAATTAATCACGCTGTCCATAATGCTTTGAAAGAAGAAGGTTTTAAACCCGCTGGTTATAACGTTATTCATTTCAGATTGGGAGATCAAAACAGCTTCTCTGATCACTCTAAAAACCTAGAAGATTTATATAAAGATTGTCTATCTCGGTGTTTCATAGCTACTCTTGAAGACAAAAAACCAATTATTGTTCTATCTGACTCCAACGGACTTAAAGATTTTCTCTCTAAAAACAAAAAAGATTTACCAATTCACATACTTCACTTAGAAAGTAATCATATGCAAAGCAAGCCTTCTGGATTTTCTGGTGAAATTGAAACCACTGATGAGGGTCTTTTTTATGCTGTATTTGATATGAAATTAGTGACCTTGGCAAATTCTGTGGAATCCTACAGCATATATAATCATGGGTCTGGTTTTGTTTATTGGATAGCTAAGATTTTTGGGGTCCCAGTTAAACTAAACCTCATTAAATGATAATATCCCACAAACATAAATTTCTAGTTTCTGTCCCTCAGAAAACTGGCAGTGCTACTTTAAGGAGAACATTAATAGAATCTGATTTGTATGATTATATTGGTGGTTCCTCTATGGACTCTGGATATCTATGGCAACATGCTTCTATGGAAGAATGTAAAATAGGATTTACAAACAACGGTTGGGACTTGAGTGAATATTTTAAATTTAGCATGGTTCGCAATCCTTGGAAGAGGTATGTTTCTTGGCTGCTGTTTGTATTACAAAGAATGGAATTTTATAAAAGCCTATCTAAAGAAGAACTTGAATTGTTGCCAAAGCACAAACAAAAACATAAAGATAACCTGTCTAGACGATTTCTAGGCAAGAGTGAAAAAGAAATACTAACTAATCTTATACTGAACAAAGATAGCTATCAAAGCTTTCTTTGCTATGATAATGGAGAGTTGGCTGTGGATATGGTTGGTAAACTGGAAAATTTTAGTAACGATTTTACTAAGTTTTGTCGCAAGGTTAAAATCAATCCAGTTCCGACATTAAAACACTACAACAAAAACACCTACAAAAAACCTTATACAGACTACTATGACAAAAATCTAATTGAAATGGTAGCTGAAAAGGAGAAGTGGGCAATAGATAAATTTGGTTATGATTTCGATTTGACCTTATAAATCTATTGACGACAAACCCTTTTATTAAGGCATGATATCGCCCAAAAAAATGAAAAAGATATAAATAAATTATGGCACACAAACAACAAAAAGATTTTATAGAAAGAACCAAACAAAAGTTTCCAAAAACTTTCATCAACAAGAAAGTATTAAACATTGGATCATTTATTGTAAATAGTGGTGAAATTGAATATTTTACAGATTGTGAGATCATTGGTTTGGATATCGGTCCTGGTCCTGGGGTTGATGTTATTTGTTCTGCACATGAATATAATAAACCTGACGACACCTTTGATGCTATTATTTCGTGTGAGTGTTGGGAACACAACCCCTTTTATAAAGAAAGCATTTTAAATGCCATCAGAATGCTAAAGTCTGGCGGGGCTTTTATATTCACCTGTGCCACTACAGGAAGACCAGTCCACGGTACGTTTTCACAAGACAAAATAGACCAAAGTAAAGGACAAACCCTTCAAGGAAACACTTTCGACAAATGGATTACTATGCCTAACGTTTCAAGAGAAGATTGGGATAATGAATATTATAGAAACGTAACAGAAAAAGATGTGCGTTCTTTTTTGGATTTAGATGATATATTTTCTGAGTATTGCTTCGAAGTTAATGATGAACATCACGATCTTTATTTCTATGGTATAAAAAAATAACAATGAAAAAAGTTACTGACATATATAAGGGAATCAACTGTAATAGTGGTAAAAACAGGCTTGGTTATATAGAACACTTCTACGATTCTTTTTTTAAAAACAAGGATTACAAAACAATTCTTGAAATAGGTTGTGCTGGTGGAGAAAGCCTTCGGTTATGGGAAAGTGTATTCCCTAAAGCTAAGATTTTCGGGGCTGATATTGTAGATCGTTTCTCTCCAGCGAAAGCAACCAAATTAATTGGAGATGCATATAGTATAGAGTTTATATCACAATTTAATGATGGTTTTTTTGAGTTGATTATAGACGATGGTCCCCATACGTTTGATTCTTTTGTTTCTTTGCTCAAAGGTTACTATACTAAGTTAAAAACAGGTGGAAATTTATTAATAGAAGACGTTATTCGTCCCTTTAGAGGGCGGGGTATTACTGAAAAACAGCAAGACTATTTAATACAGCTTGCAGAAGAAATTGGTTTTAAAAATATTGAAACCTATGACATGACTGGTTTAGGAGATGATCATATGAATAATGTATTTCGAAGCGGTGTATTTATTATCAAGTTAGAAAAATAACAATGAACAATACTGTTATATGTTATTATGAACCTTTTCCGTCTGCATTTTCAAGAGATAGCTTAAAGCTTATCTCTATGTGGAAAAAGTCTTGGGCTAAAAATGGTTGGAATGTTATTGTTTTAAATAAAGAGTTTGCGAAACAACATTCTAAATATCACGAATATGATATTGACAATTTCAGTAATGTTTTGTATAATAATTGGGAAGACAAAGGATATCTTAGAAGTTGCTATAGAAGGTTGTTTGCATATTGTCATTTTGTCGATGTAAATGGTCCAACTTTATGGGCAGATTATGATGTTATGAATTACTCTTTCAACCCATCTTTTAATATAGAAAACAATACGATCTTAGGCTCTGGAACTTCAGTTGTATATCTTGATGGTTATGGTAGCGACAATATTATAGATAATATTTTTTCTAAACCTATAAGCTATGACCATAGAGAAAACAGAATGAGATTTAATCCAATGAAAACGGTTATTAAATCTAGAGTGTTTAAAAAAAAACTAAACATTGTCCAAAATGATATTCTTACCCAATACGAAAAATGCAAGACATCTAAATTTGTTCATTATCATGGAGGTTATATGAATTTATCTCCAGAAAAAAAATTTAATACGATTCATAGATCAGATTTTATACAAAAATTTAGACCTGTAATATAAATATATATATGATTAATAATAAAACAGTAGTATTAGGTAGGGGTTTTCTTGGCAAAGAATTCGAAAGGCATGGTTTCGAGGTGTTGAGTAGAGATAAATTTAATTACCCACAAACCAATGAAACAATTTTGGATAAATATGATACTATTATTAATTGTATTGGTTGTGCGGACACTAGATATTGTGAGGATGGGGATAATTGGGGACACGTTTGGACTGTCAACGCTTCTTTAGTTGGTTACCTTTCTGGGTATTGTAAGTCAAAAGGAAAAAAATTTGTTCACATTTCTACTGGTTGTGTTTATGACCAAAATAATTCGCCCCAAAAAGAAACAGATTTTGTTTCTTCTCATTGTAAATACGTTGTAAGTAAATTGGTGGCAGAATACTTTTGCGATGATAATGATTTGATTCTTAGACCAAGGCTTTATTTCAGCGATATCGAAGACAAAAACAACCTTTTGACTAAGTTGCCTAAATTTGAGAAGCATTTAACCGAAATTAATAGCTATACTTCGACCAGAACGATTGTAGAGGCGACACAAGCATTATTGGAAGCTGATCAAAGCGGAGTGTTTAATGTCGCTCAAGAAGGTTACGCAACGATAGAACAGATATGTAATCATCTAGGTATTGCTCAAAAGCCAACCTTAAATGGGGAAGAGTTAAGGAAAGAGCAGGGGTTGTATTTGGTGAATAATATTTTAGATATAGAAAAATTAAAAAAATTCTACAAACCCAGACCAATTTTAACTGAAGTCGGTGAGTTGTGGGAAATTTTAAAAACGCATTGAAGATTTAGGCTTAAAATTCTCTAGAATGAAAAAATTTTCAAAACGAAAATTTCTCCCTTATACACTTAAAATATTCTCCTGTGAAAAATAAATGCAAATTTTCCACCAATTCTCATTAAACAAGTAACTTGCTAAAAGTCAATACACCTTCTTCCTATTTTGTGTATTAACATATAAGATGTCTTGTGATTTGGAAAAAACTGTAACAGAAATCAAAAGAGGCTCCACTTTTGAACAAGTTATTACCTGTTTGGATGAGTCTGATATAGCCGTAAACCTAAGTGGTTGGGGCGTTAGTAGCGATTTGAAAGAGTCCCCAGGTGCCAGCGGACTTTTGTCTTTTGCTGTTGATAGCGGCTCTTTCGCTAGTGGTATTGTAGGCATTTCTGCTACACCAGCCGAAACATTAGTATTACCAGCTGATTATAGCTTGCAATACGAC